>ENA-OQDA01001005-OQDA01001005.1-human-gut-metagenome-genome-assembly--contig:-NODE-1005-length-10659-cov-6.861660_pt1 | contig 10659 bp, 9 predicted proteins | sample MGYA00242771_ERZ504603 | MGnify/ENA primary metagenome ERZ504603 (study PRJEB26092, sample SAMD00036328) | human gut metagenome | host: Homo sapiens | study: EMG produced TPA metagenomics assembly of...
AACTTACACTTTGGATTCAGAAAGACAATCGTAATGTGAATCTGATTGATGCGTTTGATGGTGGTGATGGCACAATTGATAACCCCTATAAATTACATACTGCTGAACAATTGCGCTTGTTTAGTAAGATGGTAAATGAGGGGAGAACTTTTGGCGGTCAATATATCGAACAAACAGCGGACATAGACCTCGCCAATCAAGATTTTACGCCAATCGGTGAATATTCCGGTAACAACTATTTCTGTGGCACATACAATGCTGCCGGCCATGTGATTCGCAATCTAAAGATTGAAACGAATGATAATGCAGCCTTATTTGGACGACTTGGCGGTAAAGTATATAATCTGGGAATAGAAGGTGGAAATATCACAGGCGCTTATATCGGTGGAATTGCAAGCCATGCCGTTAAAGATACAGCAGCAATAATTAACTGCTATACAGATATTTCTATGGATGGAATACGTGCAGGCGGTATCGCCGATAATTTTGTAGGAACTGTCGGAAATTGCTTTAGCGTAGGGTTGATACATGGTACGGATAGTGCAGATGTATTGAGCTTTAACCAATATAAAGAGGTACAAAGCGTTTATTCCGTTAAGGAAAAAAATAGTCAGGACTTCGATACACAAAGTACAGATGATGTCAGAATTACATATTGTACGGAAGAAACAATGAAAAATGGAATATTGGTACAACGATTGAATGATTCTATTTATTCGATAGGTACAGAACTACAAAAGAGCGATGGTACTGAAGATAATGACCAAGAAACAACAATTGAGTTGGTACGGTGGAAACAGGGAACGGATGGACATCCGGTTTTCGATGTGCCATCGTAATTGAAGCAGACAAATAAGAAAGGCAGACAATCAAATGAAACAGCGTTTAGCGGATTATGTGGCGGACTTTCTGGCGGCGCGCGGTGTGACGGATGTTTTCTCCGTCGTGGGCGGCGGCGCTATGCACCTGAACGATGCGCTGGGCCATAACCCCCGGCTGCATGTGACCTACAACCACCATGAGCAGGCCTGCGCCATTGCGGCGGAAGCCTACGCCCGGCTGGAAAATAAGATCGCGGCGGTCTGCGTGACCACCGGCCCCGGCGGCACCAACGCGCTGACCGGCGTCGTGGGCGGCTGGCTGGACTCCATCCCCATGTTCATCGTCTCCGGCCAGGTGCGCTATGACACCACGGCCCGGTACGCCTTGCAGTACACCGGTACGCCGCTGCGCGCCATGGGCGACCAGGAGTACGACATCACCAAGTCCGTCCAGTACATGACGAAGTTCGCCGCCATGCTGGAGGACCCCAAGGACATTCGCTACCTGCTGGAAAAGGCGTGCCATCTGGCTACAACGGGCCGCCCCGGCCCGGTCTGGCTGGACATCCCGGTCAACTTCCAGGGCGGCTACATCGAGACTGACGAGCTGCGCGGCTACGACCCCGCCGAGGATGACGCCCAGCTGCCCCCGCCGGTGGACGACGCCACGATCCGGACGATTCTGGAAAAAATCAAGAACGCCAAACGACCCGTGTTCCACGCGGGCTATGGCATCCGCCTGTCCGGCGGGTATGCGGCGTTCCGCTCTGTGGCGGAAAAGCTCAACATCCCCATCGTCACCTACTGGAACGCTGTGGACCTCATCGAGGATGACAATCCGCTGTACTGCGGGCGCGCCGGCAACATGGGTGACCGCCCGGGCAACTGGGCTATCCAAAACGCAGACTTGATTCTGGCCGTAGGCACGCGCATTTCTATCCGCCAGGTCGGCTACAACTGGAAGACATGGGCCCGCGCGGCAGAGGTCATCATGGTGGACATTGACCAGGCCGAGCTGAAAAAGCCGACCCTGCACGTCGAAATGCCGGTCTGGGCCGACGCGAAGGACTTTTTGACCAAGCTGGATAAGGTCGCCGCGGCCCCCGTGAACGCGGGCGGCGAGTGGCTGGCCACCTGCCAGCGCTGGAAACGCGACTACCCCGCCGTGTTGCCCCGCCAGTGGGAGGAAAACGGCGAGACTGCCAACGTCTACGCCTTTGTGCGCTATTTAAGCAGTCGCCTGCCAGAGAACAGCCTGACCGCGGTCTCCAACGGTGCGTGCTGTGTCGTCGGTAACCAGGCGTATGTCATCCAGAAGGGCAGCCGGATGGCAAACAACAGCGCCATTGCCAGCATGGGCTACGGTCTGCCCGCAGCCATTGGCACCTGCATCGGCGGCGGACGCCGCCAGACGATCTGCCTCGAGGGCGACGGCTCCATCATGATGAACCTGCAGGAACTGCAGACCATCCTGACGAACAAGCTGCCTATCAAAATCTTCCTCATCAACAACAACGGTTACCACTCTATCCGCCTGACGCAGAACAACCTTTTCAAGGAGCACTGCAAGGTCGGCATCGGCCCCGAGAGCGGCGACCTGTCCTTCCCGAAGTTTGAAAAGATTGCAAAGGCGTTTGGCTACTCCTACTACAGCGCCCACAGCAACGCCGAGATGAAGCAGGCCGTGGACACGGTGCTGGCACTGGACGGCCCGGCTTTCTGCGAGATTTTCACCGACACGAAACAGGTCTGGGAGCCCAAGAGCAGCACCAAGCGCCTGCCCGACGGCACGCTGGTCAGCCCCCCGTTGGAGGACCTGGCCCCCTTCCTGCCGCGTGAGGAGCTGGAAAAGCAGATGTTCATCCCGCTGATGCCGGAAGTGTAAGGGAGTGCGTGATTCAAAAATGGCAAGCATTCAAAGACAAATCCACACCGCCATCATCACCGGCCCTACGGGGGCAATCGGGATGGCGCTGTGTGCAAAGCTGCTGGCGGAGGGCGTGACGGTCTACGCGGTCACCCACCCGGGCAGCGCGCGGGCGGCGCTGCTGCCGCAGGACGCGCGGCTGCATGTGGTGCCCTGCGATGCGGCGGAGCTGGCCGCGCTGCCGGAGCTGATCCCGGAAAAGGCCGATGCGTTCTTCCACTTTGCGTGGGCGCATACGATCGGCCCGGGCCGCAACGACATGCCGGCGCAGATCGAGAACATCCGCTACACCATTGCGGCCTGCCGCGCCGCGGCGCAGCTGGGCTGCCAGGTCTTTATCGGGGCTGGCAGCCAGGCCGAGTATGGCCGCGTGGAGGGTGTGCTGACCGCGCAGACCCCCTGCTTCCCGGAGAACGGCTACGGCATGGCCAAGCTGTGCGCCGGCCAGATGAGCCGCGTCGAGTGCCAGACGCTGGGCGTGGCCCACATCTGGACGCGCATTTTGAGCGTCTACGGCCCGCACGACGGTCCGGCCACGATGATCAGCGGCACCATCCGTAAGCTGCTGCACGGCGAGAAGCCCGCTCTGACCGCGGGCATCCAGCAGTGGGACTACCTGTACGCCGCCGACGCGGCAGCTGCGTTCTACGCGCTGGCCGTCAGCGGACAGGACGGCAGAGTCTACCCGCTGGGCAGCGGCACGGCCCGCCCGCTGAAGGACTACATCGAGGCGCTGCGCGACGCCATCGACCCGGCGCTGCCGCTGGGCTTGGGGGAGGTCCCCTACGGCCCGCTGCAGGTCATGCACCTGCAGGCGGACACGTCGGCCTTACAGGAGGACACCGGCTGGCGGCCCGCGACCCCGTTTGAAGAAGGAATCCGCGAAACCATTGAGTGGGTAAGGAAAGAGACAAAATGAGTGAGAAAAAGACGATTTCGGTAATGATCCCCTGCTACAACGAGGAGCAGAATGCCCGCCCCATCTATGAGGCTGTGCGCGATGAACTGGTCAAGTGCTGCCCGAACTACGACTATGAGATTTTGTTCATCGACAATAAGAGCGAGGACGGCACCCGTGCCATCATCCGGCAGATCTGCGCCGAGGACAAGCACGTCAAGGCCATCTTCAACGTCAAGAACTTCGGCCAGTTCAACAGCCCGTACTACGGCATGATCCACACCTCCGGCGATTGCACGATCACGATGTGCGCCGACTTCCAGGACCCTGTGGAGATGATCCCCAGGTTTGTGGCCGAGTGGGAAAAGGGCTACAAAATCGTCATTGGCCGCAAGACCCAGAGCAAGGAAAACCCGGTCATGTACTGGCTGCGCGGCTGCTACTACAAGCTCATCAAGAAGATGAGCAGCTGCGAGCAGATCGAGCAGTTCACCGGCTTTGGCCTGTACGACAAGAGCTTTATCCAGACGCTGCGCAACCTGAAGGACCCGACGCCCTTCATCCGCGGCATCGTGGCCGAGCTGGGCCCCGAGCGCAAGGAAATCGAGTACACCCAACCCCAGCGCCGCGCGGGCAAGACCCACAACAACTGGTACAGCCTGTACGACGCCGCCATGCTGAGCTTTACCAGCTACACCAAGGCCGGTATGCGCATTGCAACGTTCGCGGGCTTCCTGGTGGCGGGGCTGAGCTTTCTGGTCGGCCTGTTCTATCTGATTGCCAAGCTGCTGTTCTGGCAGAGCTTCCGCGCCGGGTACGCGCCGACGATGATCGCCATCTTCTTTATGGGCGGTATTCAGCTGGCGTTCCTGGGCTTTTTGGGTGAGTACGTCATGGCTATGAACACCCGCATCATGAACCGTCCGCTCGTTGTGGAGGAGGAACGCCTCAACTTTGGGCCGGACGACCAGTGACCGGCATGAAGCAGGAGTTTGGTTATTTCCTGAAAAACGCGAAATTCCGCGCGGCGCTGGGGCTGACCCTGCTGCTCAGCTACGGCTATGCCATCGCCACGACACGGGTCAGCATTGACTCGCTGGAAGGGGACCGCTACATCGGCACGGGCGGCGTCATGCTGTCCACCGGACGGTTCGGCATGAACCTCTGGGCCGCGGTGCTGGGCTACGGCAGGGCCGAGCCGAGCTATGCCTTTGGCATTGACCTGCTGGCGGCGCTGCTGCTGGCGCTGGCGGCGGTGAGCTTCTGTGCGCTGCTGCGCAAGGCCGCGCAGGACCGCATCAGCATGTTCGGCTATGGGCTGTTTGCCTGCCTGTTTGTCTCCTACCCGCTGATGAACGAAATTTGGGAGTACAGCGGCGCGAATGTCTGCGTCTGCGGCGGCTATTTGCTGGACGCCGCTGCGCTGAATCTGCTGTGGGACGCGCGCCAGCCCGGCGTGCCGTGGCGCGGCAGGGCTCTGCGCATGGGCGCGGCGGCGCTCTGCCTGATGGTGGTTTGCTCGTCCTATGAGTCACTGGCGGCGGTGTTTGTGCTGGCTGTCTTTGCGCTTTTAACGCTGGAGCAGCTGCTGGCCGCCGAGCGCCCGCGGCTTGTGGCAGTCCTGACCGAGGGACTGTGGTACGCGGCGGCGCTGGTCGGCGGGCTCTGCCTGCGCGTGCTGGTGACGTCGGGCATCCATCTTGTGCTGCCGCAGGCTGCGGCCAACGGCGCTACCGAAATTTTGTGGGCGTTCTACCCATTTGTCTATCTTGCAAAGCTGCTTGTCAAGGGCATTCTGATTAACTACGCACTGCGCGGCTGTTTCTACCTGCCCATTGCTGAATTGGCGGTGGCGGTGCCGGTGTTTGTCGCTCTGGTCATCGTGCTGGCGGTGCGCAAAAAGCGGCCCCTGCTGCTGCTCACCGGCGCGGGGACGTTGTTCTCACTGGTGCTGCTGTCGTTTGTGCAGGGGCGGTACTCGCCCTACCGCACCTGCCAGGTGTTTGCGCTGTTTGTGGCGCTGGCGGGGCTGGCCGTGTATGAGCTGCTGCGCCGCGCTGCGGCCCGGCGGGCTGTGCTGCTGGGCAGCGTGCAGCTGCTGGCGGTGCTGCTCTGTCTGCACCAGGCCATGTACCTGAACCATCTGCTGGCCGTCGATTACCAGCGCTCCGAGCAGGAGGCCGCCGTGGTGCGCACTCTGGGCACCGAGCTTGTGCGCGACTACGGCACCGACAAGCCCGTGGTGCTGGTGGGCCGTTACACGCTGGGGGAGAATATCACCCGGTACACGACGGCTGACCCGATGCAGCACCCGCTGTACCGCTTCTTCCGTGAGCACACGAGCTGGGAGAGCGGCGACACCGTCAAGTACGTCGAGACCAACTGCAACTCGGTGCTGAACTGGTCGGTCACGGCCTTCTCCGAGGTGGATGACGTCTACGGCCAGGCAGCGGAGCACCTGTTCCGCTACTATGGCTTTGCTTTGGACATGACCCACAGCGCTGCCCTGCATGAGCAGGCGCAGACCTACGCCGACACCCACAACCTGCCGGGATACCCCCGGGCGGGGGCGATTGTCGATTGCGGGGACTATGTGCTGGTAAATCTGCAATAAGAATACCGCGGAAAAGTTTGCGCTTCTCCGCGGTTTTTGCTTTCTTTCTGTATTTTGCCGATGTTTTCAGCCGGTCACGGTCTCAAAGGGCTTCGTCAGGTGCCCGTTCCTGTCGGCCTCGCAGGCGCGGCGGTCCTACTTCAAATACTCCACCAAAAACGCCACTGTCGTCTCCCGCAGCGCTTTGTCCAGCGCGGCGGCGGTGGCGGCATCCTCGGATAGATAGTTGTGGTTCCCCTCGGCAAACGGCTCCAGCACGACCCTGCCGTCGGGCAGGCTCTCGACGGCGGCTATCGTCTCGGCCTGGGTCGTGTCGCTCAAAATGCCCTCATGGCCGGTGTAGGTCAAAAGTGTCGGCAGGGCGCTCTCCCGCAGGGCGGCGTTCGGGTCGGAATCGCGCATCTCGGTGAACAGCGTTCCGCTGACATCGACGCCCCAGGTGCTGATGCTGCCGCTCGCCTCGGCCTCAGCGGCCAGCGCTTCCACGGCGGAAAAGTCGTCGATGTTCAAAAATTCCATGCCGCGCAGGCCCGCGCCGTTGGCGGGGCTCCACAGCGCCAGCGCCGTGATGCCGCCCCTGCGCTGCGGGTAGAGGCTGGCCAGCCGTCCGCCCATGCTGTGACCCACCAGCGCTGTGCGGCCCGTGCCGTAGGTCTGCTGCATGTAGGTGATGGCGCTCTCGACGTCGTCGGTCATGTTGGACAGCGTGTAGGCTGTGAACGGCTCGGTGCTGTTGCCGCAGCCGGGAAAATCCAGCCGCACCGTCGCAATGCCCTGGGCGGCCAGATCGTCGGCCAGCGGCGCAAAGTGGCCGTCGCCGCTGCGGCTGCCGGTAAAGCCGTGGCAGAGCACGACGAGCGGCAGCTCCTCCCCGCGGGCCAGCTTGCCGGGCAGCTGTACCGTGGCGTAAATGTCCCCGCGCGTGCCGGGTATGGTGACGTCCTGCGCTTTCGGTGCGGGCGTCAGCAGAAAAAGCGATGCCGCCACGCAGAGCGCCAGCGCGGCAATGCAGCCTGCAAGGGTATAAAAAGCGCGTTTATGCGGTTGTTTGTGCATAGAATTACCTCCGTAATGCCTCTATTAAAGCCTATGCGGGGCAAAAAGTCAAGACGCACAGAATACACACAAAAAAACAGGTGACAAACCCGGGGCGGATGTGGTATACTAAAGATTACAAATTGGTTAAAAAGTCAGACCCGGGGCGCAGGCGCAGCCTTGCCCCGGCTTTTGTCCTGTTTTACCGGAGGTGCTTGACTACGAATTCTATAGCGAACCGTATGCCCCGCCTGCTGGCTATGCTGTTTGTGCTGCTGGGGATGTTCTGCGCGGCGGCACTGCCAGCCCATGCGGAGGACTACGACACGGTGCTGGACCGCCTGTCCCGCCTGCAGGCGCTGGCGCGGGAGTACTCGGCCAATCAGGCCGACACGCCCGACCCGATCGAGCTGACGCTGGCCTACACCCGCACGGGGGAGTACAACACCACGATCTGGCAGCTGACCGCCGGTGTGCGCGACCCCGGGTTTGAGAGCTGCGTCAACAGCAGTGACCCCGAGCTGGCGTCGCTGCAGAATATGGGCATCGTCGTCCTGCCCAACGGAGAGAGCATCGACTTTGGGCACCTGCTGGCGTCGATGAACCTTGTCTACAACGGCATACCCATCACGGGCAGCTGGGGCGGCGACTGTGAGGAGCTGGCCAGGCAGTATTACGGCCAGGCCGGCGATGCCGCGGGCTACGCCGAGGCGATGCGCGCTTCCTTTAATATGGACGATGACGGCACGCTGAGCCGCTTCAGCAACGGGGACCTGCGGGCGGACCTCGACTCCGTCGTCGTTGGCTCCAAGGTGACAAAGGACACCGACCTGGCCGAGGCGCTGCGCAGCTACTACGCGAATCTGACCGAGTATGACCGCGTCAAGGAGTTCATCTCGCTGAGCTTCGGCACGGTGGATACCTCGAGCACGGCCTTTGCGGACGCCGTGTACAGCGCTCTGCTGGAGGATTCCGGTATGCAGCTGCTGTTCTACATGAACGGTATGTGGACCGTCAAGGGCTGGCAGATCAAGGACGACTACGCCCCGCCGTGCGCGGCGCAACAGACCTGTTTGCCGACTACCTGGCCAACGCGGTCAACCACGAGAAGATCAAGAGCGAGACGAATGACCGTCTGGTTGCCATGGGCGGGCAGGCACTGGCCGACGCGCTGGAGGCGTTGGGCGACACCGACGCCGCCCAGGCCGCACTGACCGCCGCCGAGGAGATGGCCAATAACGCACAATCGACGGTTTCCTCCGGTTCGGATGTGGTCTCCGCCGCGCGGGAAAATTTGCAGACAAACTTTAACGTGAAGGTCTTCCAGCTGATTTTGCTGATTGCGGCAGGGCTGGCAGCGTTCATGCTGGTGTTCAGCATGGTGATGTTTGTGGTGCACCGAAAAGAAAATTGAGTTTGGACTGCGTGCCGCTCTCTTGTGGGAAAGAGAGCGGCACGCTTTTTCTGTTCACACCCCGTTCACATTCCGTATATTCACCCCGAGTTATCCACGGCGTATAACGGTTATCCACCGTGGAAATGTTGAAAACTCCGTGGAAAGCGTGGAAAACTCTGCCGCCCGGACCCGTTCAAAAGCGGAAAACCGGGAAAATCTACGTAGAAAAAACGTTTATTTTCCACATTTTCCACAGCGGCGCTGTTGAAAACTGTGGAAAGCCGGGGAAAACGCGAATTGCGCTTTTTGCAACACAAAATACACATTTTGTAAATAAGGGCTTGCACTCGCCGCGCGACAGCGCTATAATAAACCTAACCATCACCCGCACTGCTGTGCGGCGGTGCGCTTGAGTATAAAAGGGAGAGTGTGAAATTATGTTGGACATTAAAATCACCAAAACGACCCATCCGAAGGAAAAGCCGCAGGACGAGTCGAAGCTCGGCTTCGGCAAGAAGTTCAGCGACCACATGTTCCTGATGGACTATACCGCGGGCGAGGGCTGGCATGACGCCCGCATCGTCCCCTATGGCCCGTGGGAGATGGACCCGGCTACCACCGTGTTCCACTACGCACAGGAAATTTTTGAGGGCATGAAGGCCTACCGCACCGCGGACGGCAAGATCCAGCTGTTCCGCCCCGACTGCAACGCGAACCGTTTCAACGATTCCGCGGACCGTCTCGGCATGCCCCCCATCCCGCCGGAGGACTTCGTGCAGGCGGTCAAGGCGCTGGTCGATGTGGACCGCGACTGGGTGCCCCACTCCGACGGTGCGTCCCTGTACATCCGCCCGTTCTGCATCGCTACCGATGTGGGCCTGGGCGTTCATGCCGCCAAGCATTACCGCTTTGCCATCATCTGCGCGCCCTCCGGTGCCTACTACGCCGAGGGCCTCGACCCCGTCCGCATCTATGTTGAGGATGAGTACATCCGCGCCGCCCCGGGCCTGACCGGCTTTACGAAGTGCGGCGGCAACTACGCCGCGTCCATCAAGGCCGGCGAGCTGGCCGAGGAGCGCGGCTTCTCCCAGGTGCTGTGGCTGGACGGCGTTGAGAAGAAGTACGTCGAGGAAGTCGGCTCCATGAACATCATGTTCAAGATCGACGGCGAGATCTACACTGCCCCCTGCGTGGGCACCGTTCTGCCCGGCGTCACCCGCCGCTCCATCATCGAGCTGCTGAAGGACTGGGGCTACAAGGTGCATGAGGAGCGTGTTGCCATTGCCGACATCATGAAGGCTGCCGACGAGGGCAAGCTGGAGGAAGTCTTTGGCACCGGCACGGCTGCCGTTGTCTCCCCTGTCAAGGAGCTGGATTGGGAGGGCAAGGTTGCCCACATCAGCGGCGGCCACATCGGCGAGCTGACCCAAAAGCTGTATGACACGCTGACCGGCATCCAGTGGGGCAAGCTGCCCGACACCAAGGGCTGGATCGTTCCTGTGGAATAAGCGGAGAAATCCCGCTTTTCCGGTCTGAAAACAGCATATTTCTTGCGCCCGGGGTTTTGAACGCTCCGGGCGCTATTTGTATGAATTATCCGTGAACAGTTGTGCAAACTATACAAAACAAGGTGATGTAAATGTAGCATGTTGTACAAGCGCGCATCTTGCAAATTCGACAAAATAGTGTACTATAAGTACATCGAAAGCGAGAGCTTCCGAGCGACAGCTAAAGAGGAAGAATACCAGAGCGCCCTGCCGAATCCGTAGGGAGGGTATCACTTGTAGAGGGGTGGTTCCGTTCGCATTCAGGCGCCGGCGAGACGTTCTGTTTTTCTCCTTCTTTTTAAGAAAAAATCGAGACGGGGTCAGTGGTCCGTACTCGTTTTTTTGGTTTTTGCTGGGCTGAACGGGTTAGTTAGGCAGGCCAACCCGGCGCGGCCCCTTTCGTCGCCGCGGACCCGCTTTC
>ENA-OQDA01001009-OQDA01001009.1-human-gut-metagenome-genome-assembly--contig:-NODE-1009-length-10648-cov-2.125653_pt1 | contig 10648 bp, 13 predicted proteins | sample MGYA00242771_ERZ504603 | MGnify/ENA primary metagenome ERZ504603 (study PRJEB26092, sample SAMD00036328) | human gut metagenome | host: Homo sapiens | study: EMG produced TPA metagenomics assembly of...
TTCATGCTCTCTCCATTAACAACAGCGCATACCGCCTTTACCATCGCCGCCGTAGCGTGCGTTCTGCGTTCGCGGAAGAATTCTTCATAGCTCATGTACGGCTTGTCGGGATGGTTGGTCTTCATATGCTCGACGTAGTTGTCATAGTCTGGAATGCCAATCAACATCTTCGCCGCCTGGCCGAGATATTTTTTTGCCTGTCCTAAGTTACCAAACATAGTTCACTCTGATAAGAACAAAGCCCCGCCGAAGCGGGGCTAAACACGGTTAGTGGTGCGAAGAGATCTTCACGCCGCCTTCCGGGATTGGAACGTACGGAGTTTCTTTGTCAGTACGTTTGTCGCTGTTACGCACCGCAAGCCAGGTTTTGAAACCGTAGAAGATGATGCTGTACACCACAATCAGGAACAGAATACTCAGGCCTGCGTTGGTGTAGTTGTTTACAACGATGTGGTTCATGTTGGCAATCTGCTGCGCCGTCAGGTCAGTACCGTTAGCAATCTTCTCTTTGTACTGGCTTGCCATGTAGAAGAAGCCTTCCATCTGCGGGTTGGTGCTGAACAGTTTCAGGCCCAGCGCCCAGGTGGTGCAGATAAGCAGCCATACTGCCGGAACAACGGTAGGCGGTCAGTTCCCTTCAGAGGGACTGGGCCCTCTGTTTCATAGAAATCCCTTAGGGGAAATCTCAAAAAGGAGGGGATACTTAATGAGTGACTTTGAAATGCTTTCTATTGTATTATCCATACTTTCGATCATCTTAATGATCCTGATTGCATACATCAATGAAACAAAAAAGTAACCGCCACTTTCATCTCACGGTTACTTTAACTGATGATATGAACTGACCGTCTGCTTTCTGATTGAAAAGCGCTCCGGCAGTATTATTCTTTTCTAAATTATAACTCTCTCTTAAAAAAAATCGCAAGTGATTTTCTGCTCCTACACAATAAATCCGCCGCCCAGCACCAGATCGTCCTGGTAGAATACGATGGACTGTCCCGGAGTCGGCGCACGCTGCGGCTCTTCGAATGTCGCCAGGATCTTCCCGTCCGGAAGGAGCTTTAAAGAAGCTGCCGCAGGCTTTGCAGCATAACGGATCTTAGCCGTGATCCCCGACATATCGTCAAACCCTATGATTCCCAGAGACCGGGCCTCGCCACTCTCGCCGTCCGCCTGGCGAGCTTCACGTTCTTGCTGCGCCAGACGCGAAAAGTCGATTCCCAGCAAAATGTTCCCATCAGAAACAACCTCTGTCTTAAAGAGATCCTGATTATCCCCTAATACCACCTGATTCTTTTCGCTGTCGATCCCGGTGACAAATGCCGGTTTTCCCAGAGCGATACCCAGGCCTTTTCGCTGTCCGATGGTGTAGTGGAGGATCCCCTGATGCTCGCCCAGGATGTTGCCATCAGCATCCACGAAATCGCCCTTAGGCAGATCGCAGCCATTCCGTCTGAGGAATGCTTTATAATCATCGCCATCTTCGATAAAGCAGATTTCCTGACTATCCTTATCTTCCGCATTTTTCAGCGCTTTTTTCCGTGCGATCTCCCTTACAGCCTCCTTGTCCTCCGCATCGTTGAGGGGCAGGATGAGACGTGAGATAACGTCTTCTCCCAGACGATAGAGCATATAGGACTGATCTTTTGCCTCGCTCTTTGCACGTCGAATGAACCACTCCTCGCTCTCCGGATCCTGATACGTCCCTGCGTAGTGACCCGTGGCGATCCAGTCAGCACCTACTTCATCTGCCGCCGCAAGCAGCGTCTTGAACTTCACATCAGGGTTGCAGACGATGCACGGATTCGGCGTTCTGCCGCAGACGTATTCGCTGCAAAAATTTCCTATGACCTTTTCCCGGAAAATATCGCTGACATCCCGGTACAGGAATTTGATCCCCAGCTGCTTCGCCGCCATCTCTGCACGTACCGCACCGGCATCTTCTCTGCCTTTTCCCATGGCGTCAAAATATAACCCGATGACTTCGTAACCTTTTTCTTGTAATAACAAAGCAGCGGTAGTGCTGTCCACTCCGCCGCTTAATCCTAACACAACTTTTTTATTCTTCATCTTCGTCTTCCACATCGTGATGGTGATCTTCCTCTTCGTTTGGATCAAAACCTTCAAGACCCTTGTAAGTCTTGCCGTGCTTCTGCGCATAATCATAGATCGCAGCCTTGATCGCATGTTCTGCCAGAACAGAGCAGTGAATCTTTACAGCAGGCAGTCCTCCCAGCTCATCGATGATCTTCTGGTTGGAAAGCTCCAGCGCATCTTCGACCTTCATACCGATGATCATATCGGTCGCCATGCTGGAAGAGGCGATCGCGCTGCCGCATCCAAAAGTCTTGAATTTCGCATCAGTGATCACATCGTTGTCATCCACGCTGATGGTGATCTGCATCATATCCCCGCAGACCGGGCTTCCATAAGTTCCCTTGCCGTCCGGGTTTTCAATTTCTCCCACATTGTGAGGATTCATAAAATATTCCATTACTTTATCATTATACAGTGCCATGTTTCTACCATCCTTCCTGTCCCGTTACCGGAGACCATTCTCTCAGTTTTTCTACGACTGTTTTCAAAGCATCTACTGTATAGTCAATATCTTCTTTCGTTGTAAAGTCTCCGACAGTAAACCGCACTGCACCGTTCATCTTTGTAATGGAAACGCCGATGGCTTCCAGTACATGAGACGGCACCAGGGATTTCGAAGAACATGCAGATCCCGTGGATACTGCCACACCGAATCCATCCAGCATCAGCAGTATGGATTCCCCTTCGATATAGTCAAAGCATACATTCAGATTTCCAGGATGACGATGATCTCTCGGACCGTTGACCTGGATGCCGCTGATTTTTTCTTCGATTTCTTTTCTTAAATAATCACGCAGCTCACTGCAGTGTGCCCGATGGTGCTCCAGATTGGCATGAGCCATTTCTGCAGCCTTGCCGAATCCCACGATACCGGCAACATTTTCAGTACCGGCTCTCCGCTTGGTTTCCTGTGCACCGCCGTGCATGAAATTCGGGATCTTGATTCCCTTTCTCGTATAGAGTGCACCAACGCCCTTAGGACCGTAGATCTTGTGAGCAGACATGGACATGAAATCGATTCCCAGATCCTTTACATCGATGGGCACGTTACCCAGACCCTGTACAGCGTCTGTATGGAAATATATCTTATGTTTCTTCGCAACAGCAGCCAGTTCCTTGATCGGTTCTACCGTTCCGATTTCGTTGTTCACCATCATGATACTGATAAGGATCGTATCATCACGGATCGCATCCTCCAGCACTTCAGGCTTCACGAAACCTTCGCTGTCCACATCCAGATAAGTCACCTCAAAGCCGTGCTTTTCCAGATATTCGCATGTATGCAGGATCGCGTGGTGCTCGATCTTGCTTGTGATAATATGTTTTCCCTTTTCTTTCAGCTTGTCCGCAACACCTTCCAGAACCCAGTTATCCGCTTCTGTTCCACATGATGTGAACGTGATTTCTCTCGGTTCTGCATTGATCAGATCCGCCACCTGACCTCTGGCTTTATCTAAACCGGCCTTTGCCTCAAGTCCTACACTGTAAAGACTGGACGGATTGCCGTAAATCAGTATAATATGGAAGCATTGCCTTCCACACGTCTTCCTTAACAGGCGTTGTTGCTGAATAGTCTAAATAAACCTGTCTCATAACCGCATCTCCTTTTGCCTTGATATTTCTATTATTTTCTATCTGAGTTTGCTTTATGTAACTTTCCACGCTTTATATTATACCAATTTAATGAAGTTTGCAAGTTGTTTTAAAAACAAATCTTTGAAATTCATAGAAAACTTATAGAATTTCTATGGAAATGAGACGATATGTGTCATCTTTGCAGGAAACACCGATCTGGTATGTTGCGGTGTCCACATACGCTCCGTCATAGCCTACACAGTTCCAGCGGATCTTCGCTTCATAATGCAGGATATCGCAAACCTTGCCCTGCCGCTGCAGCGACAGGATCTCCATTTTCTCCATGGCATCATAATCAGACGCGTCGTAAGCACGGATATTTTCTACATCTTTCGTGTAAAGGGCGTCCGTTTCGACCTTTTTCAGCTGTTCCTGACCTTCGCTGCACGTGATATTCCCAGTCAGCATGTTGTTTAAGATCGCCACTCGTGTTTTCAAGAGCGATTCCACCGTGCGTGTTTCCGGACTTTCTGCTGCAGCTGTTAAGAGCGTTGCGAAGATGCATAGCATCGCGCAGACACAAAGCACACGCAGCCATCTCATTCCATTGCCCATAAAGAGCCCCTTTCCGGCAGATCCCTGTGAAGCGGCTTGTCCGCCATCTGCCTGTGCTCTTTCATCTTATCACGCAAAAAGCGGGAAACGTGCTGTTTCCCGCCGTCATTTCTATCCTAATTCTGTCTGTTTTTATCGTAGATCTCTTCTGCTTTTTCCTGCAGCTGCTCCCCGGACTGTTCCAGATGTTCCTGTTCACGCTGAGCCTTGGCATTGGCTCTGCGGATTTCCTCGTTTTCCTTTTGCAGTCTGGCCAGTTCTTCTTCGGACAGGTCTTCTACGAACTTCACCCGATTCAAATGTCCCTTGAACTGCTCCCGGAAATTCTCGATATATTCTTTACGAAGAACTGCTTGTTCTTCTTTTTCTGCCTCAGTCAAGCCCCTCCTGCTCGATTTTTTTGCCAGATGATTGATCCGGTCGATTTTTTCCATTTTTTCAGCATAAGCCCCTCCTGTTTTGATCTCTTACGTCACAGTATACCACAAAGTTTGCATACAAAGGATGACTTTTCGTAATTTCTGTGATAAAATAGCAGAAGTTTGAAGAAAATTTGCATCATACTTTGGTGCGATCAGCAATACAAGGAGGGGAATTTACACACGATGGAAAATTTAGTCATTACTGGCCTTGGTGCGGTGACGCCTATTGGCATCGGCGTTGAAGAATACTGGCAGGGGATCCTTGATCAGAAATGCGGCATCAACCGCATCACCCGCTTCCAAGACGAAAACGTGCCGATTACCATCGCAGGAGAAGTAAAGGGATTTGATCCGAAAAACTACATGCCTGGCAAACTGGCCAAAGAAACCGGCACATTCATTCAGTACGCTTACGCGTCTGCGAAGGAAGCCATCGAACAGAGCGGGATCGAAATAGAACCTGAAGCTGACCGCATCGGTATCGTCATGGCAACTGCCTTGAGCGGAACATCGATCATCGCAGACACCGAACGCGCCTACAGCGTGGACGGCAAAAAAAGAGTCAGCCCGCGTTTTCTGCCGAAGATCCTGGGTAATCTTGGAGCAGCACAGATCGCCATTTCATACGGGATCCACGGTCCCAGCTTTACCGTGAGCACAGCATGCTCTTCCGGTGGAGATGCCATCTGCGTTGCAGCAATGCTGCTTAACTCCGGAGAAGCAGACGTGATGCTGGTAGTCAGCGGAGAAAGCGCTCACTGCCCGATCATCATGTCCACTCTGGCACAGGCGAAGGCACTTTCTAAAATCCGGATCCGCTGACGGCATGCAGACCGTTTGATGCAGACCGCGACGGCTTCGTCATGGGCGAAGGTGGCGGCGCTATCATCCTGGAAACAGAAGAACACGCACGTAAAAGGAGGTGCTGAGATCCTTTGCAGCCTGGCAGGCTATGGAAACAATACGGACGGTTATCATGTAACGGCTCCACGCCCGGACGGAAGCGGTGCTGTCTCATGTATGCAAAGCGCTCTGCGCAAGGCGAACATGAAGCCGGAGGATATTGGCTATATCAACACTCACGGCACATCCACCCCGGTAGGCGACCCTGTAGAAGTGGCTGCCATCAAAACGCTGTACGGCTGGGAAGATAAAGAACAGCCAATGCCAGAGGATCTTAAATCCAAGATCCCGCCGGTCAGCTCCACAAAGGGAAATACCGGTCACCTGATGGGTGCTGGCGGCATCACGGAAGTGATCGCCTGTGTCAAAGCCATCGAAACCGGCATCCTTCCGCCAACTTTGAATTACCATACGCCGGACCCTGCCTGTGATCTGGACTTCATACCGGAAGGTCCGCGTAAAACACAGATCACCGCAGCTATGTCCAACGCCCTCGGCTTCGGCGGTCAAAACTCCAGTATTATCGTGAAGAAGTACGAAGCGGAATAAAGCCTATATTTACCTAAAATAAAAAATAGCTCCCCTCACTAGGTCCTCGCTGCTGCGCAGCTGCGGAATCGTTCCGGGAGCTATTATTTTATTGAGAAAAAGCAGGCTGCAGCTTTTATCGCTTCTATACCTTGTGCGCTTGCGATACAGCAAAACGAGACAGCGGTCGTCATACGCTGTCTCGTTTTGTGTTATGTGATACTTTACCTCTTATTTTTAAGGATTATATTATGGACTTGCTGGCTAGACCCAATGCCGGACCCAAACCTATTGGATCCAGCACCAAATCATGCATGTAACTAGTTTCTGTAACCAGTTACATGATAGCACTATATATTCTGTTTGTCAAACCCTCTTATTAAAATTGCATGTATTTTTATCGAAAACACGATTTCTTCTCTGCTTGTATACAAAAGACCTCCGTCCCACAGCCGGCCTCAACAGCTGCGGGACGGAGGTCCCTTATCGTTACAAATCAAAAAGAAAGGTTAGAAAAGTTTCTATTTCCGAGGGAATCGGATGATCATCTTCGTTCCAGCGCCTTCCACGCTGTCAACCTCGATGGTTCCACCCATTCGCGCAACGGCATGTTTTACGATAGACAGTCCGAGTCCCGTACCGTCCACCACCTGGCTGTGACTTTTATCTACCCGGAAAAACCGCTCGAATACGCGATTCCGGTATTCATACGGGATCCCGATCCCGGTATCTTCTACAATCAGTTCCGTGCCTTCCCGCAGATCGTGTACGGTAATGGTCACCGAACCATTTTCCTTATTGTATTTTATCGCGTTTTCACATAAATTGTAGATTATCTCATCACAGAGAGCCGGGCTTCCTGTGATCACGGAGGATTCTCCATCCAGATACAGGCTGATGCCTCTTTCCTTCGCATGATCCCGCAGGCGATCGATCACATCATGAGCCGTATCAAAGAGATCTACAGGCAGTTCATCGTCCAGAGGAGCATTCTCGTCCAGACGCGACAGCTGAATGATATCATCGATCAGCTGTATCATTCTGCCGGATTCTTCCCGAATATTTTTACCGAAGGATTTCACATCGTTTGGTTTCACGATACCTTCCGCCATCATATCTGAAACGCCATATATAGTCGTCAGCGGAGTTTTAAGCTCGTGTGACACATTAGAAGTGAATTCCCGCCGCAAGCGGTCGCGCTGCTCTTTTTCCGTCACATCCACTACGATCACAACACATCCCACCACTTCATCGGCTTCAAAAGCCGGACTTGCCATGATACTGTAGCACTTTCCTTCCGTTTCCAGAAGGTTCTGCGCATGCTTGCCGCTCAATGCGTCTTCTATCGCCATTCGGAAGCTCTTCGAGCGGTTCAGTTCAAATGCCGAATCCGGAGCTTCCTCATCACCATATCCCAGCAGCTCGATAGCTGCTTTGTTAAAGGACAGGATCTCCAGGTTTTTGTCTAACAGCAGGAATCCTTCTCCCATATTATTGGTGATTTCCTTAAATTCCTTCTGTTCCCGCTCCATTTCTTCCAGCTGTCGCTGGATCCTGTGATTCTGCTGCCGGATCTTCGTAACCAGCGGCGCAAGTTCATGGTACGGTTCCTCCTCTTCACTGTCATCAAGATCCAGATCGTTGATCGGTTCAACGATCCTCTTCGCGATCACACGAGACAAGATCGTCGCCAGGATCACGATAGCGACAAGTATCGCGATGAACGGAGCTACTACCCCTTTTAACAAAAGCACCGCCATGCTTTGCTGCTGAGCGATCCTCAGCACTTTGCCATCCGGCAGAGCCTTTGCATAATAAATCGTCTTGGTAGACAGCGTGTCCGAATAGCGGGTCACTGTCGAATCACCGTCAGCCCGCGCTTCCTTGATTTCCTGTCTGCCATTGTGATTCTCCATATCAGCCGGATCCGCCTGTGAATCGAACAGCACCTTGCCGTCGGCATCCACCAGAGTGACCCGGTTATCGATCGCATTCATATTCTGCAGGTACGTGTCGTCGTCTTCGATCTGCTGCGCCATGATATCGGCTTCCGTGCGAAGTTCCTTTTTAATGACATTTCCAAAATATCCATACAGGATCCCGGAGATGCTTATCAGACACAGCAGCAACACGATAACCGACACCGAAAGAATGCTGCTAAAGATTTTCCTAGTCATTGCCGCCTCCTATTTTATATCCTAAGCCGCGAACGGTTTCAATGCATTTTCCGGCATCCCCCAGCTTTGCACGCAGCGTACGGATGTGAACATCCACCGTCCGGCTTTCTCCATCGAATTCATAGCCCCAGACTTTGGTCAGGATCTCGTCCCGCGTCAGCACGATACCCTCATTCTCAAAGAGCAGACAGAGAAGTTCGAACTCCTTGAGCGTCAGCGTTATATCCCTTCCATCGACGCGGATGATATGCTTTGCAGGACAAAGATAAAGATCTCCTCTGCGGTATTCCGTATGCAGATCCCGACGGTCGGCGCGACGCAGCAGCGCCTTGATCCTCGAAATCAGTTCCATGGTCCCGAAAGGCTTTGCCACGTAATCGTCCGCACCTGTATCCAGACCGACCACTTTATCGTACTCGGTGCCCTTTGCCGTCAGCATGATCACCGGCAGATCCTTAGTGTCGCTTTTGCTGCGAAGCTTCTTTAAAATGGAGATCCCGTCTTCTTCCGGAAGCATGATATCCAGAAGAAGCAGCTCCGGTTTTTCTGTTTTCATCGCCTCCCAGAACTCGCCGGGCGTTCCGAAACCGGTCGCCGAAAGTCCTGTGTTGTTCAGTGCGTAAATTACGAAATTTCTGATGTTGTTATCATCTTCCAGAAAGTAAATCATAAGCGTTCCTTTTCTATCAGCTCTTCATTTACATGCTGTCCCGTCAGAGAAAAGATGACCCACTCTGCCACGTTGACCGCATGGTCGCTGATGCGTTCCAGATATTTTGCGATCATGAGGATGTCGACGAAATATTCACCCGGCGTCTTGTCCTCTCTTACAGCACTGATTATATCATCCTTTACTTCCAGAAACAATTGGTCAACGATATCATCTTTCTTGATTACGGCACGGGCGATCTCAAGATCCTTTTTCACAAAGGAATCCACACTTTCCGTTACCATGGAAATAGCGGTCTTCGTCATATCGCTGATATGATCGCCACAGATCTCTTCCTTAGGTTTTTTAATGGACTTGGTGATCTCGGCGATATCCTCTGCCTGGTCGCCGATCCGCTCCATATCGGAGATCATTTTAAGTGCCGAGGAAATCTGACGCAGGTCGCGTGCTACCGGCTGCTGCTGCAAAAGAAGCTTCAGACAAAGGTTTTCGATTTCTCTTTCCCGGTCGTCGATATGTTTGTCGGTTTCGTAGGTCAGCTTCCGCATTTTTTCGGATCCCTCGTTGAGTGCACCGACCGCATAGTTGATTGCTTCCTCGCACAATGCTCCCATGTCGATCAGCAGCATGTTGAGCTGCTCCAGTTGTTCATCAAATCGTGTACGCATATCAGCCAAACCTCCCTGTTATATAATCTTCCGTCCGCTTATCCTTCGGTACGGAGAAAAGTGTTTCCGTCTTGTCAAACTCTACCATCTCGCCCAGCAGGAAAAATGCTGTTTTATCGGATATTCTCGCTGCCTGCTGCATATTATGTGTAACGATGATGATGGTGTATCGATCCTTCAGATCCATGGCAAGCTCTTCTATCTTGGACGTAGAGATCGGGTCAAGCGCGGAAGTTGGTTCATCCATCAGGATGACTTCCGGTTCCACCGCCAGAGCTCGCGCGATGCAAAGTCTCTGCTGCTGGCCTCCCGACATGCCCAGGGCGCTCTTGTTGAGACGGTCTTTTACTTCATCCCATATAGCTACATCCCGCAGTGATTTCTCCACGATTTCATTCAGCTTCGCCTTTGAATGGATCCCATGAGTTCGCGGTCCGTATGCGATGTTATCATAGATGCTCATTGGGAACGGATTTGGTTTCTGAAACACCATGCCGACTCTTTTACGTAAAAGGTTCACGTCGATCTTACCATAAATATCCTGATCGTCCAGCCTTACCGTTCCAGTGATCTTACAGCCCTCCACCAGGTCGTTCATGCGGTTGAGCGTTTTAAGAAGTGTGGATTTACCCTATCCTGTCAAGTTATATCCAAAAAAAATTGTCGATTTTTGCAATTAAAAGAAATCCATTCTTATCGCTTCTTCTGTACTGGAAAAGGAATTTTTCCTTTTCCAACTCCTGTCCCTGCATTTCCCATCTTTTTTAATAAAGATGTGCTGCTGGCTGTCAGTTTCATATTGAATTGCCACACCAAGACCTTTTTTCATAAATGCAGCAACTCCCATATCTACAAAAGCCTCCTGCCCCTTCTTTCTCCTGAAAACTGATTTTAGGGAAAGCCCCGGATAATTTTTCCCTAATATACAGTTCCATTTTTTCCAAACTCTCAAATGGCATAGCCTGTACTCTTTGTAATAGCTCCTGCAAACGT
>ENA-OQDA01001010-OQDA01001010.1-human-gut-metagenome-genome-assembly--contig:-NODE-1010-length-10646-cov-7.582850_pt1 | contig 10646 bp, 18 predicted proteins | sample MGYA00242771_ERZ504603 | MGnify/ENA primary metagenome ERZ504603 (study PRJEB26092, sample SAMD00036328) | human gut metagenome | host: Homo sapiens | study: EMG produced TPA metagenomics assembly of...
TATCCGCTCAGGAGAAGCGTGATTCGGTAAGGATCTATTTTCATCAAGGAAAGGTAAATATAGATACATGTTTACTTGACAATGGGAACGAGATGGAGCGGTTTGCTAAAATCTGTTCCGCATTGAACGACTCCGTCGTCTTAATCAGGAAAATTCAAAGTAATAGGAGGAGCCTTCCCCGGAAGGAGGGGGGCTGTTGAATGGAAGGCTGTCTGAAAAACGAGCAGAGGTTTTGTGGCGGTATATATCACCTTATATAAAGATTCCGGTATTGGAGAGGGATTTTCATTTTTCGGGAAGCGACTGGAACGGACTTATAACGATGGTGAGAGCGGATGTGAATGTTCCGGAGAGGGAGGATGTCCTTCGTTTGTTGGAGAAGATCGTACGTTTGGAAAACCAGGACAGCCCTTATTGGGGGGGAGAACTGAAAAGACTGAAAGGGGGAGGCCATACTCATATTTGTATAAATTCCATTTTCCGAAACTTCGTTCGTCGATGGTGAAAATATGCTATGATAGTGATCCGATAAATCCCGTCAGAGATACGGTATATATACATACACGTGATACGTTGTGCATCCGTGATACCGTTACCGTCATAGCTCCGGTAAAGAAACGGCCGTTTTGCATGGCGGTGAAAACAAACTTGCTTTATGACGCTGTTTTGATACCTGACATCGGGGTTGAGTTCTGTTTGGGGAAGAACTGGTCTGTGGCCGGGAATTGGATGTATGCCTGGTGGAAAAGTGATCGGAAGCATAATTATTGGCGTATCTATGGGGGAGATGTGGAGTTGCGCCGCTGGTTCGGTCGGAGAGCGGTGGAAAAACCGCTTACAGGGCATCATGTCGGATTGTACGGGCAGATCGTCACCTATGATTTCGAATTGGGTGGGAAAGGTTACCTGGGGGATAAATGGAGTTACGGGGGAGGCGTGGCTTACGGCTACTCGTTACCTGTGGGACATCGGCTCAATGTGGATTTCACGTTGGGAATCGGCTACCTTGGAGGATCGTACAAGGAGTACATCCCTTTGGACGGTCACTATGTATGGCAGACCACTAAAAACCGCCGCTGGTTCGGCCCGACCAAGGCGGGTATCTCTTTGGTGTGGTTGATCGGCCGTGGCAACTACAACGAGAAGAAAGGAGGCAGGCAGTGATACGGATACGCTTTTGTCTGGTGTTCATATTTTTATGGATAGGACTGACGGCTTGTGAGCATAAGGATTTATGTTACGATCATCCGCACTTTGCCACGGTGCGGGTAATATTCGACTGGACCAAGATTTCCAATCATGACAAGCCTGAAGGCATGAGGGTCGTATTTTATCCGACCGATGATGAAAGCAACACGTGGATATTTGATTTCCCCGGAGGAGAGGATGGGGAAGTGGAGCTCCCCGAGAATGATTACCGGGTAATTTGCTTCAACTACGATACCGACGGGATGGTTTGGAAAGAAAACGGCAGTTACACGCTTTTTACTGCCGATACGCGTGATGTTCGGTCGCCGGATAACCAGACAATGGCCGTCACCCCACCCTGGCTGTGTGGCGACCATATAGACAGAGTTATCCTCAAGGACATTCCGGAAGGAAGCACGAAGATAATACGGCTAACTCCCGTAAACATGGTATGTCACTACACGTATGAGGTGAACGGAATTCGGGGACTGGACAGGGTGGCGGATTTGCGGGCCGCTCTTTCCGGCATGTCCGGCTCGCTTAACATGTCCGGCGACAGTTTGCCCGCCGATCTTTCGGAGAGCCTGCTCTTTGATGGAATGGTTTCACGGAATCAGATTATAGGCGGATTCTATACGTTTGGACATTCCGCACTTGAAGGAGAGCCCAATGTTTTCCGGCTGTATCTCAAGAACCGTTCAGGCAGCATGTCTGTATTGGAACAGGACGTGAGCGACCAAGTGCATGATGTCCCGGTAGCGGGGCATATCGGTGATGTGCATCTGGTGTTGAATTTTGATTATGAGGTACCATCCGAGCCGGGAAGTGGCGGTCCGGGATTTGATGTGGACGTTGATGATTGGGATGATGTGAATGTGGATATAGTGTTGTAATCGAGTTTTATTAATTATATTTATTAACAATTTTATTCATTTTATGAAAAAAAGTACAGTAATGCTTTGGGCAATCTTTGGAGTACTACTGATGAGTTGCTCAGAAGAGGAGATTGCGAATGTGGAAATCTCCTCACGAAATGCGATTGGTTTTAACGTGTTAAGTAATGCGGCGGAAACGAGGGCTACCCCTACTACCAACACCAACTTGAAGAACACCGATTTCGACGTGTTCGCTTTTACGGCGGATGGTACTGCCTTCATGGGAAAGAACGACACGGAATTTGAACATGACGGAGTGAAGATCGTGTACAAAAATGGTAAGTGGGATTATGACAATGCGAGCGACCTCGTTATTGGCCTACCGAGGCTTTGGACTTTTACGCGTTCAATCCCGGAACGGTTAGTGAAGACATGATGATAAATTATATGTGGGAAGCCACCAAGGAAACCCAAAAGATAAGTTATACCTGCATGGATGAGTATGGAAGCGGTACTACTCATGCAAACTACGACGTGATGTATGCCATGGCCAAAGACCGGACAAAAGACATGAACAACGGAGTAGTGAAATTTAACTTCAAACATATTCTGTCACAGGTCGTATTCAAAGCAAAGACCGAATACGAGAACATGCAGGTGAATATCAAGGAGATCAAGATTCATAACATCAAATTTAGCGGCGTCTTCACATTGCCTGCGACAGCCGAAGAAATGGGAAGTTGGAGTGTGAATGATGTTAATGCACCCAAATTTGGAGTAGTGCAAAACGCAAACATCGAGGTCAATGGTAATGCCACAGCTACCGATATTTCCACAGATACTCCTATGCTGAATATACCACAGACGCTGACTGCTTGGACTGTTTCCGCACCCAACAAAAGCAAGTTGGAGGCCGATAATGCGAAGCAATGTTACCTGGAGATTGCCTGCAAAATCCAGCAGTCCGGAGCTTATCTGTTGGGTTCAGCAGATAATTACGGAACAATTTATGTTCCGTTCGGAGCTACATGGGAACCGGGCAAGCGATATATCTACACATTGATTTTCGGTGGTGGTTATAATGATCAGGGAGAGGCTGTGTTGAATCCGATCCGGTTTGATGCAGAGACAACAGGCTGGGTTGATGATAAAGACGTAAACGTCCAACCTTAATCCAAACGTTTATTAATATCGTACCCGTTGGCAGGTTAAACATACGCAAGATTAACCCTGCCAACGGGTTTTTTATTGCTTTTATCATCTGTAATTTATGTGTAGGGTTGCTTTTTGCGTACCTTTTTCCTGGAGAATTTCTTTTGTGGAGTGTTTGCCCTGTATATTCCCGATACGCTGTTATAGCAGGGAACTGTTTTTATCCAAGTAGTCAGATATAGCCTCTTGCAATACCGATTTTAGCGAATCGCCTTTGCGGATCGCGATCAGCTTTAAGTTCTGGTGATAGGTTTCGTCCATGACAAAATTACAATGCACGGTTTTCGCTTTCTTCGGCTTTTGAGCCTCTTTTTGCCCGGCCGTGGATTGGATCAGGCTGTCTAATCCCCCGGTCAGCCCGGCCGACATACTGTTTTTTAAATCGTTCTTCTTTGCCATATGGTTACTTTATTTCTGTTAGCAGTTCGTTACATACCTTTTCGTAGTCCTCTGCCCCGGCAGATTTGGGGGCATAGTGAAAAATATCCTGCCCTTGTGTCGGGGCTTCGGCCAGCGCAATGGAGTTGCGTATATGGGTGCTGAACACTTTGCCCTGGAATGTTTCCTGTACCAGTTCCGAAACGCTCTTGTTCAGGTTCTTTCTTCCGTCGTACTGGGTTATCAGAACCCCGGCTATCGAAAGATCCGAGTTCAAACGTTGCTGCACCTTGTGGACGACCTGCATAAGTTTGGCCATTCCACGCATTGCCAGGAATTGAGCCTGAACCGGGATAATCAGCCGATCCGAGGCCGTCAGTGCGTTAAGCGTGAGCAGCGACAGCGAGGGGGGACAGTCGATCAGGATATAATCGAATTTCTCCTTTTGGCCCTTGATAAGGTGGGCTAAGATAAGTTCCCGCCCGGCCTCGTTGATTAACTCCGTTTCAACGGCCGAGAGATCCAGGCAGGAGGGAACGACGCTAAGGCCGTCCTTATGCTCGTAGATCGGCAAGAATGCCCTCCGGATCGGGATTGGCATGCAGTGCATAGCCGACGACGCGCGCCCATCTCGGTAAAACGTATTCGGTTTCAATCCGGTCTGCCGCATGGCCTCGGTCACGGTGATTTCGCCGGTACGCCAGCGTGCGACTACCCGCTCGAAATTGTCCGGAAACGACAGTGGCTTGCGGCCGGTGTATTTGCCCTATTCCTTGGCGATAGCAATTCCCTCACGCTGACGCTGTAAGATGTACTCACGTTCGAGTTCTGCGACCGCCGCAAACACCGTCAGCATAAACTTGCCGGTAGGTGTGGTGGTGTCGATAGCCTCTTTGCGGCTGACAAACTCGACTTCTTTCTCGGTCAGTCGTTCCACAAGATCAAGCAGGTCGCGTGTGTTGCGGGCAAAGCGGCTGATGGACTCGATAATAACCGTATCGCCGCGGCGGACGTACTCCATCATATGGGTGAGTTCTGGCCGATCGGCATTCTTGCCGCTGGCCTTGTCGATGAAAAACCTCGTCAACGCCGAGATCGTGCAGCAGGACTTCCTGACGTGCAGTATTCTGGTCCTCGGTACTGATGCGGATATAGCCGATTTTCATGGTGTATCTCTCCTTTAAGTATGGTATAATGAGAAATATAAGGACGGTGACGCTGATGGATAAGACAATCGAACAGGTAAAACAGTTAGCGCACCGTTATGGAGTGCCGAAACTGATATTATTCGGTTCGCGTGCCCGCGGCGATCATCACGCCCGCAGTGATTATGATTTCGCGGTCTGGGGATGCACGCCGCAACAGCGTGCGCAATTCAGTGATGCTGTTGAAAACGATTTGGACTCGCTGTATTCGGTTGATCTGGTGTTTGTCAGCGAACACACCGATGCCGCATTGCTTCAAAATATAGAGAAGGACGGGATTTGCTTGCTGGACCGTTACAATACGAAATTCGAAAATCTCACCAATGCTGTTGAACGCTTACGCGAGGGTGTGCAAGCGTATCAAGAGAATCCGGCTAAAATCATTCGCGACGGTGTAATCCAGCGCTTTGAGTTCACCTGCGAGCTGGCGTGGAAAACCACACGCGAGTTTTTGCTCGACCAAGGCTTTACTGAACTGAACAGTCCGAAAGCAACGATGCGTAAGGCGTTCTCGTATGGCCTGATTGACGATGAACAGGCGTGGATTGCACTGTTGAATGCTCGCAACCAGACCTCGCACATTTATGACGATGCAACCGCGCAGGAAATTTACTCGCAGATTGAGAGCGAGTTTGTATCTCTGTTTGATAATCTTATTGAGCAGTTGAAACGTGGTTGATTGCAATAGGGTCGCCGTACTTTCTTTACTTGCTGCCCAGTATGGCGTAAAGCGTGTTTACCTGTTCGGCTCATTCGCTCGCGGTGATATGACGGATTCCAGCGACATTGACCTGCGTATTGACAAGGGCAGTATCAAAGGCTTTCAGCTTGCAGGACTTCTCCTCGATTTGGAGGATTCTCTTGGACGACCGGTCGATCTGGTACCAACCACCAGCCTGGACCAGCGCTTTTTAGATTCCATTCATGATGATGAGGTACTGCTGTATGAAGCCTCTTGACCGCAATATCGTAGCGCATAGCTATGGTACTGTCGATCCCGAAATCACATGGGAGATTATAACCGATGATATTCCCGTCTTGAAGCAATACTGTTCGACGATTATCGCATCTGCATAAACCAAATATATCAATAGGGTCGCCGCACATTCTGACATATTGCAAAACTCCGAAAGCAACTCTATTGACACAACTTCTCCCTGTTTCACAAGGGTATACCCAAATGAAAGACTCAAAAAAGTACCGGTTCGCGTGAGCCGGTACTTTTGCGTTCAGTCATCGTCTGACAGCAGATCAGCCAGCAGGCCGATGACCGTCATCACGCCGAGAACGACTTTTACTGCGTCCATAAAATCACCTCCTAATCAGTACGCATATAGCAGTTCACCAGTCATTTCGTGCAGCAGAGTAGGATTGTAGAGCATTTCCTCGATTTCCTCCTCCGAGCAGCCGTAATCGAGAAGTGATTGCACCTCATCGGCGGTTACGCCGAATACCTTCGCCACGCTAAACAGGTCATCATAGCCTGTCGGCGTGTCCTCATAATAGCTGCGATAGAAGGGATATTTGCGCCACCAGTGCTCGAACGTCGTGTGCGGTGTGAAGGTGCCTGTAGTGATGCGGCCATTGCGGTCAATCTTCAATATCTCGCCCTCCTTCGGTTCCGGAATGTCGGTGGGCGCTTTCAGATGTAGCTTTTTGATGGCCTTGCAGAGAATTTCCTGTGTGGAGGCGTAAATCAGAAAGCCATCATAGAACATCACGCACAACGGGTTATTTCCGACGACAAACCAGATGGAGTTGTCCTTGTCCAGATTCGACGCTCGTCTGAGGAAGGTTTTCGTCCATCCGCAGGTCTTTGTCATTCCAGAGCACGCCGTTATGCACGAGAGCAAAGCTGTTGCCGTCAACGTGACCAAGGAACGGGTGATTATTCTGGTTAAACTGCGCATTGCCTTGTGTTGTCATGTGGGTATGCCCCATGACCACGTTTACACCGTGCGGAATGTGGATTTTCATTTTTCGAGCGGGAAGGGGGCGCTTGTAAATCCGCAGACGGTCATTAAAGTTGTACGTGACACCGGTCGCATCCGTGCCGCGCACCTGGCACTCGCGCGCTAACGTATTCAGGATTTTGTTCGTCGTGTGGGTACTCAGACATTCTTTGAAATTAATTAAACCAAACAAACTGCACATATTATTCCTCCTTGCTTGCATTTACAGGTTCGTTGACGTACAGACGGCGCTCTGTGAGGTACTGAATCAGCTCCGGCTCGTGCACGGTGTCCAGAGAGTCAAACCAGCTCATATCCTGAACCGTGGCGTCGGACATAGCAACAGCCACCTCAACCAGATGATTTACCATCTGCAAGGTGGCTTTGAGTGTATTGAGCTTGAGCGTACCGCGAAACATGCGAATTTCCACAGTATCCGAGTTCGTAAGGTTGACCGCCGTGTAGCGCCCAGCGCAGGAATTCTTCGCGTGGCTCATCTGGTCGGTCGGAGTGAGTTTCATGCCGTAGCGTGCCGCCCAGCGGTTCATCTGGCTCTGCGTGCGGCGGCTGAACCGCAGCAACTCCGCCCAGAACTTTTCGACGAAATAGAGCAGTCGCGCAATCGAGGCCTCCTGCTGTTCATAGGTGCAGCCGAACGCCAGACTCGAGATATGCACATGCAGACCGCAGGTTCCAGCGGCGTGGCTGAGGTAGTCCATTTCCTGTGCTTTGTGGAGCACCGCCGCCCACGGCATTTCGTTCAAACGGTATGTAAGCGTCATTGGGTGCGTGACGAGTTCCAAACCATCGTCCAAGCTGCCGTCCGACTTGATGTATAAATTCTCCGCGTCTGCATTGGCGATGTTCAACAATTTTTCGGCATTGTAACGGTCGGTGCCGCCGTTGTCGATTTCGAGCTCCACGCCGAAATGCCACAGACCTTTGCCATGGAACACGAGGTCGGGCGTGTAGCTGTACTCGCGGATGATCTCGCTGTGCTCGTCCCAGCAGGATGCGCAGTAGGCGTTGTTGTCATTGTCCCAATAGGTGCGGTCACGATGAATAATGCAGTTGCAGTCCTCACAGCGGACGTAGTATTCATCAAAGCAGTGGTCGCAAAGCGTGTGCGTGTCATCCTCGACGGCATTTTCCTCGTAGACCCGCTCGGCACAGTGGTCACAGATTACGGTCAGTCGGTCGGCGCAATCCTCGCAGAGCCAGTCGCCTTCTACCTCAAACATATCTTCAATCGGATGTCTGCACCGCAGTTTGCACAAATTCTTGTCTCTTGCATTGGTTGTTCCTCCGTTCGTTGTAGGGTTTAATATTCATCCGCCAGCAGCATAGTGGAATATGTTCGGTCATCAATCACGAACACCTTCGCGTCCACCGCGTCCGGACATTCCACTTCAAGCTCGTAACGATACGGCGGCTGTTCCTGCTCGTAGACGATGTGCTGACCGGTTGGCGTTGTGGTAAGGATAAACACTTGCAGGTAATCCTTTCTCGGCACTTCCATCGTCAAGACCATGTGCCACATGAGGTTGGCCAACCATGAGGGAATCTCAGCCATCACGCCGCACGTCAGAAATTTTGATCGTCGAACATCTTTGCTTCCTCCTTTTTGACAAAAAGTAAGCTCCTGAGAATATCTCAGGAGCTTCTACATCTATAATATATAGTTAAAAATGAAGGAAAACAGAAAAAAGTTCTCGCACTGCAACGCGTATTCAATAGAGAAATTCATTTTTGTGTAATTTTCGTAAAAGTGGGGATGTACACTTCGTTTTTTACAAAAGAGACGAAAAATTGCGACATAAGACGCGAATTCCATTCGATTGAAAGCGCAGATTCGTCAGCCTCTTTCTGCGTTCTGCCGTTTTACAGTTCCTCGACCGACACGATGCCTTTACGCTCGCCGATCAGTGTCATCAGACGGTTTACCGTGCAGCTGCGCGGCAGGCGCAGCGTGAAGATGGCACAGGCATTGTGCTCACCGTTTTCCGCCGCACGGGTGATCTGGATATTCAGCACTTTGACATCACATCTGCGGTACAGTTGCAGCACATCGTCCAGACACGTTTTATCCTCATATTCCATATACACATTGATCTCGGGAACGTGCTCCAACACACGGTACTCCAGCCGCGAGAACACCTGCTCTGCCAGCATGATAAAGCCAGTGGCCAGAATGCCGCCCTCATAAAAGCCGCCGCCGAACGCCAGACCGATGATAGCCGAGGTCCACAGTCCGGCCGCCGTTGTCAGTCCCTTCACATTCTGCCGCTTGGTGACGATGATCGTACCGGCACCGATGAAGCCGATTCCGGCAACAACCTGCGCACCCAGACGCGCCATATCAGTGAAATAATGCATATTCAGATACTGATACTGACTGGTCAGCGTGGTGATCGCTGCACCGATGCAGATGAGGATATGCGTGCGGAAGCCTGCCGGACGGCGCTTGTACGAGCGCTCGATGCCGATGATGCCGCCGCAGATAAATGCACAGGCGAGACGCACAAATACGGAGAGCGTGGTAACGCTGCGCAGACCGTCAAAAACAGATAACATATTGCTTCCCTCCCGTTACAGCTCTTCGATCACACACAGACAATCCAGACCGGCCAGTTCGGACAGCAGCTGCGTATGCGGTATTTTTTCATTCAGACGAATCGAAAAGATCGAGCTTGGATGCAGTTGCTCACCGCTCCGGTTGCGCTCGATGTCGATGTCGTAGATCTGCACGTTCTGCGCTTTCAGCTGATTGATGATGGTACTGATGTCCCCGAGCGAATGGAACTCCATGTACAGATTGATGTCACGCGCGTTCTCCTGTATGTACGCATCCACAATTGGGAACAGGCGGATGCTGAGAAATATCATCGCGAATGCGATGAGCACGCACTCGTAAAATCCTGCGCCGACCGCAAGGCCGGTGCAGGCCGACGCCCACAGACCAGCGGCAGTGGTCAGGCCCTTGACCTGCTGGCGGCCGGTAACAAGAATGGTTCCTGCGCCCAGAAAGCCGATGCCGTTGATGACCTGTGCGCCGAAACGCGAAACGTCGGTTTTTATGCCGATCTCTGCGCAAATATCCGACCACGGCCCTGTCACCATGGTAAATTCGTACAGGCTGAGCAGCACGGTCAGCGTTGCACCCAGACACACCAGCATATATGTACGGAAGCCCGCCGGACGGCGTTTTCGTTCCCGCTCCAGACCGATGCAGCCGCCGAGCAGCATAGCCAGAGCGAGCCGCAGCACGACCGATGCAAAGTGAAATTCGCGAAGATATGCAATCGTTTCTGTCATGTTCTGCTCCTCCTCATTTCCTGCGGAAACCGTTTACGCACACGTTTGCGCTAATGGTCGTTTTACACCCTGCACTCCTTGGTATATATACAGTATAACACCGAATCAGGCAAAGTTTCATCCCTCACATTGTAAGAAGTATTTTGTTTATTTTTGTGTAATTTGTACATTCGCAAACGTTTGTGTATTTAATTGTCTCCATATTATTATATATTAAGTTCTAAATATCCGCATTTGTGAAAATTTTTTATTTCGATGCACCTCTCCGAACTTGGTTTTTTTTTCCCCCTTTCCCACCAGGAAGCGGCTGAAATTAAAATCCCCAATTCCCCACTTTGCCATGCCAAGCAATTGGATTGCAGATGCAGAGCGGGGGTATTCGTTCTGTATCGCACGAAGCTGCGCCTGCACGCAGCACAAGGCACTTCCGCCTTACATGGTCCCTTCCTCCTCCATTGCACTGAGCAGCGGCGTTACCATCTGCTTTTTGCGACTGACTACACCCGGCAGCACGACCGAAT
>ENA-OQDA01001011-OQDA01001011.1-human-gut-metagenome-genome-assembly--contig:-NODE-1011-length-10644-cov-5.796710_pt1 | contig 10644 bp, 9 predicted proteins | sample MGYA00242771_ERZ504603 | MGnify/ENA primary metagenome ERZ504603 (study PRJEB26092, sample SAMD00036328) | human gut metagenome | host: Homo sapiens | study: EMG produced TPA metagenomics assembly of...
TGACAGTTACGTTTTCACGTATGATATTGTTGTCTCCGATTTCAGCAGTGCTTTCCTCCCCTCTGAACTTTAAATCCTGGGGAATAGCACCGATAACGGCTCCCGGGAAAAATGGTGTTTCCATTGCCGATGCGTGCACCGTACAGAATGTTGACATTTGCCATAATCTTGTTGTTATCACCGATTACCACATTCTTGTCAATGAAAACAAAAGGAGCAATCTCTACGTTTTCCCCGATTTTGGCTTCGGGATGAATATACGCTAAGGGACTTATCATATTATTTACGATTTAGCTATTTACGATTTACGATTGAGAATACTTGCGATTTACTGTATATACGATTTTATCCGAATGTGATAATTCTCACGAATAATTTGAATCGTAAATCGTAAATAGTCTAATCGTAAATTTTATTATTTGTTCTTAACTATTTGCGCCATAAACTCTGCTTCGCAGACAACTTTTTCGCCTACAAACACATAGCCTTTCATGGTAGAGATGCCGCGGCGTATGGGGGCCATCAGCTCTACACGGAAGATGAGGGTATCTCCAGGTACCACTTTCTGGCGGAATTTCACACCGTCAATCTTCATGAAGTAGGTGGAGTAACGTTCCGGTTCATCCACTGAATTCAGTACAAGCAAACCTCCCGTCTGTGCCATTGCCTCTATCTGCAACACACCGGGCATTACGGGTTCCTGCGGGAAGTGTCCCTGAAAGAAAGGTTCGTTGGAAGTTACGTTCTTGACACCTACAATGTAGTTGGCACCTATTTCTATGACTTTGTCCACCAATTGCATCGGGTAACGGTGAGGCAGAAGTTCGCGGATGCGGTTTACATCCATAATCGGTTCGCGGTTGCAGTCGTAGGTAGGGGCTTGTATTTCGTGCAAACGGATTTCCTTGCGCATCTGGCGGGCGAACTTATTGTTGATAGTGTGTCCCGGGCGGGTAGCGATGATACGGCCCTTGATGGGCTTGCCTATCAAGGCCAGGTCACCGATGACATCAAGTAACTTGTGGCGGGCGCATTCATTGGGCCACACCAAAGGTTTGTGGTTGATATATCCCAATTGTTTGGCGTCCATATGAGGAACACCCATCACGTCGGCCAGCTTGTCATAGTTCTCCTGGGACATTTCGCGTTCGTAAATAACAATCGCATTGTCAAGGTCGCCGCCCTTGATAAGACCGGCTTGCAGCAACGGCTCAATTTCGCGTACAAACACGAAAGTACGGCTTGCGGCGATTTCATCCTTGAACTTCGTCATGTCCTCCAGCGTTGCAAACTGGTTGGGGAGGATGTTGGAATCGTATGATACCAATACATTCAAGCTGAAGTTCTCGTCCGGCAACACGATGATGGAAGAGCCGGTTGTTTCGTCACGGAATTCAATTTTGGACTTGATGATATAGAAATCTTTTACGGCATTTTGTTCTACAGTGCCTACGCGCTCTATTTCGTTGACATAATATTGGGCGCTTCCGTCCAGAATGGGAAATTCCGGTCCGTTTACCTGTATCAAGCAGTTATCGATACCCAATGCATAGAGGGCTGCCATACCATGCTCCACTGTGCTCACCTTTACTCCGTTTTTGGAGATTACAGTTCCACGGGTAGTTTCGGATACGTTGTCTGCAACGGCATCGAAGGTAGGCTGTCCTTCCAAGTCGATACGTTGGATTTTGTATCCATGGTTATCCGGAGCAGGATTGAAAGTAACGGTTAGGTCAAGTCCCGTATGAAGACCTTTTCCACTAAGCGAAAAGCTATCTTTTAGAGTCTTTTGTTTTAACATTGGTTACTTATTTAATAGTTGTTTAAGTTCATTCAATTCTTTGCGGAGCTGGCGCAGTTCCACTTGCATTTCCGGCAAACTTCTTTGTGCGATGGATGCCTTGAAATATTGTTTCAGCTCCATAGGAGGGGTACCGATAAGCTGGCTACCGTCCTTTATGCTACTGGGAACACCAGACTGTGCGCCAAGGTTCACTTTGTTGCCAATATGAATATGACCTGCAATGCCTACCTGCCCGCCGAACATGCACCATTCTCCTATCTTGGTAGAACCTGCTACACCTACTTGCGCCGCCATTACGGTGTGGGAGCCTATTTCATCATTGTGTGCCACCTGAATCAAATTATCCAGTTTCACACCGCTATGTACGATGGTGGCTCCCATAGTAGCACGGTCCACACACGTGTTGGCACCGATTTCCACATGGTCTTCCAGGATAGTGATACCTATTTGCGGTATTTTTTCATAGCCCTCGGAAGTGGGGGCGAAGCCGAAACCGTCTGCACCGATAACGCAACCGGAGTGCAGGATGCAGTGGTTTCCTACCCGGCAATCGTGGTAGATGGTGGAGTTAGCGTAAATAATACAGTCATTGCCCACTTTGGCACCGCTGCCAATCGTGACGTGCGGATGAATGACCGTATTGTCTCCCACCTCTGCGTATTCGCCAATGCAGGCAAAAGGCGCAATGTAAACATCCTTGCCAATTTTAGCTGTCTCGGCAACAAAGGCCAGAGAGTCAATTCCCACCCGCTTTGGCTTGCTTTGCTCATAAAGATTTAGCAATTTAGCAAGACTTTCATACGCATTGTCCACTTTAATCAGGGTGGCTTTCACTTCTTGTTCCGGAACAAAGTCCTTGTTTACCAGAACAATGCTTGATTGGGTTTCGTATATGTAGGGGGTATATTTGGGGTTGGATAGAAAGGAGATGGCTCCCGGTATTCCCTCTTCGATTTTCGCAAAGGTGTGAACGGTAGCATTCTCGTCTCCAACAATTTCTCCTTGGATAAATGTTGCAATTTGTTTAGCAGAGAACTCCATGTCTTATTCTTGTTAGATGGTTTCAAAACGCAAATAACGGACTTTTTTTTATATTTCCTTGTCCTGAGGTGAATATTTTATACTTATCTATGCAAACGTTGGTAGCATAAGTAGTACTTTTTTACTTTCTTGGACAGAAGAGAGATATTGAGCATATCCGATGCTTCGGCAATATTCTTGATGCTGCCGTCGTTGTAGAGGATGTCAATACTGTCATCTGCCTCGTCGTACATATTCTTCTCGATGCTGGGGGTAGAGATGAAATATCTCGCTTCGGAGAGAGGGATGTTCAGTTGTTCACTGATTTGCAAAGTTAGTTCTTTTTTCCGTTCCTCACTAATAGGTTCGGTAGAAATCTCGACTTTGAAGATGTTTCGGTTAATCATGCCGGCGCTCAAGGTGGACAAAACCTTGTCCGAATGGCGGCTCCATACCTTGAGGGCAGTCCAGATGTCATTATCGTCCAACTGAATGAAATTCTCCAAACATTCGGGATTGTTGTAGAATGCCTCCCGGCTGATGTCGTTGTATAGAAAGAATTTCAAGGCGGGTGAGGCAAAGAGGTCTATGCCGCGGCTTGCCAGTTCCTTGGCGCGGAGCAGGGTGCTAATCAGCATTTTCTCGTAGGCAACGGAGGTTTTGTGCAGATAGACTTGCCAGTACATCAGGCGGCGGGCAGTGAGGAAGTTCTCAATAGAATAGATGCCTTTGGACTCTACTACCAGGTGGTCATCCTTTACATCCAGCATCTTGATAATGCGGGCGGAGCCAATGTTGCCTTCGGTCACTCCGGTATAGAAGCTGTCGCGGCGCAGGTAGTCCAGGCGGTCCATATCCAGTTGCCCGCTTACCAGTTGGTGCAGGAAGCGCTTGGGGTATTCATCCTTGAAAATTTGAATGGCGAGTGTCAACTGTCCGTTCATTTCCTTGTTGATACGTTCCATCAGCATCAAGGAGATGTCTTCGTGGGAGACGCCCTGCACGATGGTATTTTCCAGTACGTGGGAGAAGGGGCCGTGGCCGATGTCGTGCATCAGGATAGCGGCTTCCACAGCTTCGGCTTCGCTGTCGAAGATAAAGTTTCCTTTGGTGGCAAGTTGCTGGATGGCCTCACTCATCAGGTAGAAGGCTCCCAAAGAGTGTTGGAACCGTGTATGCTGCGCACCGGGATATACGACAGAGGACAACCCCAGTTGCTTGATACGGTTTAGACGTTGCAAAAGAGGATGTCGTACAACATCGTACAACAACCCCTTTGGTATGTTGATGAACCCGAAGACAGGGTCGTTGATAATCTTTCTTTCGAACATTAAGCGTTAGTCGTTAATCACTTTTTTCAACTCTTCCGCCATCTGTGCCTGCACTTCTTGGGCTGCTTTTCGGCTGGCGGCGGCGAAGTTCTCTGTCTTGTCCACGTAGATGATGCCACGGCTGGAGTTGACAATCAGGCCGCAAGTCTTGTTCATGCCATACTTGCAGACTTCTTCCAGGGAGCCGCCTTGTGCGCCTACGCCGGGAACCAATAGGAAGTGTTCGGGAACAATCTTGCGGATATCTTCGAAGGCGCGGCCTTGTGTGGCGCCTACTACGTACATCATCTGTTCGTCACTGGCCCACTCCTGGGATTTGCGGAGCACTTTTTCGAAGAGGCGTTCGCCGTTGGTGTCTTCCGTCAGCTGGAAGTCGTGCGAGCCTTTGTTGCTGGTCAACGCAAGCAGGATTACCCATTTGCCTTCGTACGTAAGGAACGGGGTCACACTGTCTTCGCCCATGTAGGGAGCTACGGTTACGGAATCTATATCCAGCTCTTCGAAGAAGGTACGGGCATACATGGCAGAGGTGTTCCCGATGTCACCGCGTTTGGCGTCGGCGATGATGAATTGGTCGGGATAGTTCTGCTTGATGTAGTTTACGGTTTTCTCGAAAGCTATCCAGCCTTTCACGCCCATGCTCTCATAAAATGCCAGATTGGGCTTGTAGGCGATGCAGAGGTCGGCAGTAGCGTCGATGATGGCTTTGTTGAAAGCGAATATAGGGTCTTCCTCTTTCAGAAGATGTTCGGGTATTTTCTTGATGTCGGTGTCAAGACCTACGCAAAGGAATGACTTCTTGCGCTTGATGTTCTCGAATAATTGCTGTTTGTTCATATTATTTTTTAGTTACGGGTTACTTATCACTGCCTTACAGTTCGCTCTCTTTCAGTCTTTCTGCATTTTCCGCCACAATCAGGTGGTCGATGCAGTCTTGGATGTCTCCGTCCATGAAGGCGGCGAGATTGTAGATGGTGTAGTTGATGCGGTGGTCCGTGATGCGTCCTTGCGGATAGTTGTAGGTGCGTATCTTGGCGGAGCGGTCGCCAGTGCTGACCATCGTCTTACGCTTGGAGGCGATGTCGTCGATGTACTTCTGGTGTTCCTTATCGTAGATGAAGGTACGCAAGCGCGAGAGGGCGCGTTCCTTGTTCTTGGGCTGGTCGCGCGTCTCGGTACATTCGATGAGGATTTCTTCGACTATGCCTGTGTTGGGATTCTTCCAGTTGTAGCGCAGGCGCACGCCGGATTCCACCTTGTTCACGTTCTGACCGCCGGCACCACCGCTTCGGAAGGTGTCCCACTTGATTTCACCTTCGTTGATAACTACGTCGAACTCTTCGGCTTCGGGAAGCACGGCTACGCTGGCGGCTGAGGTGTGTACCCGTCCTTGCGTTTCTGTGGCCGGTACGCGCTGCACGCGGTGCACGCCCGATTCATATTTCAGTGTGCCGTATACATTGTCGCCCGTCACGGAGCAGACAATTTCCTTGAAACCGCCGGCTGCACCTTCGTTGGCGCTGGATATCTCCATTTTCCATCCCTTGGATTCGCAATACTTGGTGTACATGCGGAAGAGGTCGCCGGCAAAGATTGCCGCTTCGTCACCACCCGTGCCGCCACGAATTTCGAGGATGGCATTACGGCCATCCTGCGGGTCGGCGGGGACGAGCAGCAGCTTTATCTGCTCTTCCAGTTCCGGTTGGCGGGCTTGGCAGGCATCCAGCTCTTCGCGTGCCATTTCCCGCATCTCCTGGTCTGTTTCGTTGGCGATAATTTCTTTGGCTTCTTCTATGCCGCCCAGTACTTGCATGTACTCTTTGCGGGCATTCATCAGGTCGCCCAGTTCTTTATATTCTTTGGTGAGCTTGACGTAACGCTTCTGGTCCGCAATCACTGCCGGGTCTGTAATCAAGGTCGACACTTCTTCGAAGCGGGCGACAAGCCCTTCCAGCTTTTCGAGTATGGTATTGTTGTCTGCCATATATTTAATACTTGAACTCTCCGAATTCGCTCTTGATAATCAGTTCTTTCTTGTCGCTTTCTTCCACGCGGCCTACAATCTGTGCATCGATGTTGAAACTCTTCGAAATAGCAATCACCTCTTCTGCATGTTCGGGAGAGAGGTACACTTCCAGGCGATGCCCCATATTGAACACCTTGTACATTTCGCTCCAGTCCGTATCGCTCTGCTCCTTGATGGTCTTGAACAACGGTGGAACGGGGAAGAGATTGTCTTTGATGACACGGCAGTTGTCTCCCACAAAGTGCAGTACCTTGGTTTGTGCGCCGCCCGAGCAGTGTACCATACCGTGGATTTGGGGACGGAGCGCATCGAGCAGCTTCTTAACTACCGGTGCGTAGGTGCGGGTGGGGGAAAGTACCAGCTTTCCTGCATCCAGCGGACTGTCTTCGACACTGTCTGTCAGTTTTAGCTTGCCACTGTATACCAGCTCTTCGGGTACAGCCTTGTCATAGCTTTCAGGGTATTTCTCTGCCAGGTATTTGGAGAATACATCGTGGCGTGCGCTGGTCAGTCCGTTACTGCCCATACCGCCATTGTATTCTTTCTCATAAGTAGCCTTTCCGTAAGATGCCAGACCTACAATCACATCGCCCGGACGGATATTGGCATTGTCTATAACATCTGAGCGCTTCATGCGGCAGGTCACTGTCGAGTCTACGATAATGGTACGTACAAGGTCGCCCACGTCGGCTGTTTCGCCACCGGTGGCATAAACGCCTACACCCATTTCACGGAGTTCGGCAAGCAGTTCGTCCGTACCGTTGATGATGGCGGAGATTACTTCGCCGGGAATGAGCAGCTTGTTGCGTCCGATGGTGGAAGATACCAGAATGTTGTCTACCGCACCCACACAAAGCAGGTCGTCGATGTTCATAATCAGTGCATCTTGTGCAATGCCTTTCCACACACCCAGGTCGCCGGTTTCCTTCCAGTACATATAGGCAAGACTGGACTTGGTGCCTGCTCCATCGGCATGCATAATGTTGCAATACTCCGGGTCACCGCCCAAAATGTCGGGGATAATTTTGCAGAAAGCCTGCGGGAAAATACCTTTGTCGATATTCTTGATGGCGTTGTGCACATCTTCCTTTGATGCGCTGACGCCTCGCATCATGTATCGTTGATTACTCATGAGATAATAGGTTTGTTCAATTGAATGTGCAAAGATACATCTAATCTTCTACAACACAAAGCGAGGCACAAAGTTTCTCGCCTTTGTGCCTCGCTATAGAGTTGTGTATTTATCAGAATTGTACCTGGGGAGCTTGTTCCGCTCCTTCTGCCGCTTCGAAATAAGCTCGTTTCTCAAAACCGAAGAGACCGGCAAGGATATTCTTGGGGAAACGGCGAATGGCTGTATTGAAGTTCTTGGCTGCATTGTTGAAGTTGGTACGTGCTACGTTGATACGGTTTTCCGTACCTTCCAGCTGTGCCTGCAGTTCCAGGAAATTCTGATTTGCTTTCAAGTCCGGATAGTTCTCCGTGATGGCAAGCAATTTACCGAGGGCGGAAGTCACCGCACCTTGTGCTTTCTGATATTCAGCCAGCTTTTCCGGAGTAAGGTCTGCAGCATCCACTTTGATTTGAGTGGCTTTGCTGCGGGCTTCTACTACACCTTCCAGTGTTTCCTTCTCGTGCGTGGCATATCCTTTCACGGTATTCACCAAGTTCGGAATCAGGTCGGCACGGCGTTGGTATTGGGTTTCTACGTTCGACCATTGTCCGCTGACATTTTCGTCCATGGTTACGAGTCCGTTATAGCCAGTTACCCCCCAAATGGCGAGAAGAGCTATAACAACGATAATGATAATGGTTGATTTCTTCATACTTTTCATTTTTAGGCCTCACCTCCGATTCCTCTCCGATAGAGAGAGGGGAGGAGGGGAAGGCAGTTATTAATCATTTAATTATATTCTATGTAAACGTTTTATTTTCTTCCAGTATCCTCGAAGGTGTGTCAAAACGGTTGATGGCACACAGATGACACATCCTCGGCGTTAGAACCGGGAACCGGCTCCACCGCCACCTCCCATACCGCCTCCGAAGCTGCCGCCGCTGAAGCCTCCTCCGCCACCTCCGCCGAAGAGACCTCCACCACCGAAGATGACCGGACCACCTCCGCCTCCTCCCCGGTAATTTTCATCGTATGACTGCTGGCGGCGCACTACTTTATGTCCGCAATTGCGGCAGGTGTAGGTCACATCTTCCGTTTTCACTCCATTGCGGCGTGAGATGAGTACGCTGCTGCTACGTTGCAATTTATGTTGTCCGCAGTTGGGGCATTTGTTGGCAGCGCGTTGGGCAAGGATACCTATAATAGATGCCACTGCGAGGAAACCGATAAGCCCCAGTAGGATACCTCCTACGGAGAGGTCATCCTCCTCTTCCGTGTCATTCACCATAGTGCCGTCAAGACGTGAACAGACTGCCTTTACACCCGCTACCATTCCGGCATCCCAATTACCGTCTTTCAGATAGGGAATCATGTATTTGGTCTGTATGCGTTTGCAGATGGCATCAGGAAGGTCCCCTTCCAAGCCGTATCCCGTATAAAACTGGATGCAGCGTTGGTCGGTTACCAGCAGAATGACCAAACCGTTGTTTTTCTCTTTTTTCCCTACTCCCCATTCATTGAGCAGCTGATGTGAGAAATCAAAACAGTCTTCTTGTCCGATGGAGGGAACAACGGCAACTACCGTTTCAATACCAGTCTGCTGCTCCAATGCATAGAGCATACGGTCTATATTGTCACATGCCTCCGTTGATAGGATTCCGGCTGGGTTGCACACATAGCGTGTCTTGTCCTGAAGGTGTACTTTAGGAATATTCTTAGTGGTGTAGACTTCTTGTGCCTGCAAGGATAAGAGCAGGCATAAGAAGGATGCTATAGAAATAAATCGTCTCATACTACCAATATTTGTTGCGGCGAAGATAGGAAAAATCACGTCAATGTATGTATTTCCCTACGAATTTCTTTACATGCTCGGTGTATTCCTGCGGATAATCCTTGTAAGACATGGCATGTGTGGCACCGGGTACAATCCATAATTCTTTGGGTTCGGGCTTGGCTTCATAGAGGGGATAAACCATCCACGTCGGTACAAAGGTGTCGGCATCACCGTGGATGAAGAGCATCGGCAAAGTACATTTCTTTACTTGCTCCAGGGCAGAAGCTTCGCGGAAGTCCCACCCGTACTCCTGCCGGCAAAGCCAGCTTGCAGTATGCAGTAGGGGGAAAGCGGGCAGTCCGAACTGTTCTTTCAACTCCCCGCGAAACTCATCCCATACGCTTGTGTAACCGCAGTCTTCCACAAAACACTTGATGAATGGCTGTTGGTATTGTCCGTGTTCCACTTCGCCGGATACCATCATGGTGGTGGCGGCTCCCATGGAGATGCCGTGTACTACCATCTTTGTACTGCGGGACGCTATGCTGTCCGCATGGTTGCGTCCGAAAAGCTCATCGGCGGTCTCGGTCCATTGCAACACGTCGAGCCGGTCTTTCCAGCCCATCTGTACATGGTTCCCTTCGCTCATCCCGTGTCCGTAAAGGTCGGGCAGCAGGATGTTGAACCCCATCTCCTTGCTGTACAGATAGCCTATCATCAGCATGCGCACGGCATTATCCGTATATCCGTGTACGATGACTGCTGTTTTGAGGGTGGGGTGGGCGGCGGCAACGTAGAGTGCATGCAGCGTCTCTCCGCGGTCGTTCTCGATGTAGAAGTCCTTCAGTGCTCCTGCGGTCATCAGGCTATCCACCCAGGGGTGCAGTTCGGGATAGCGCTCGTACATGAAATCGTAGGATGCGGCTATGTTGCGGCTGCGTGAAACGAGGTCGTCCGGTTTCAGGGAATAGCCCAGCATATAGTACCCTCCGCACAACAGTACGGTGCAGAGGGCAGCCAGACCGAGAATCGAATATTTTATGGCTTTCTTCATTATTTATTCCAAATTTCCCATGCAGCAAAGGCCTGCAGCAGCAACATCTCCAGTCCGTTCTTGGTGACGGCTCCTTGTGCCTGGCCTTTCTTCATGAAGAGGGTTTCGTTTGGATTATATAACAAATCGTAGAGCAAATGGTTGGGAGTCAGTAGCTCGTAAGGAATGTTGGGGCAGAAGTCCACTTTGGGATACATGCCTACTGGGGTACAGTTGACAATCACTGTGTACTCTTGCATGATTTCCGGTGTCAGTTCCTCATAAGTGAGGTATTTATCCTCTTTCTTGGCGCGTGATACGAAGGTACTTTTTATACCCAGGTTCTCCAGCCCGCGATATACGGCTTTCGATGCGCCGCCGGTGCCCAGAATCAAGGCTTTTTTGTGATGTGGTTGCAAAAGTGGTTCTATGGATTGTGTAAATCCTATGATGTCGGAGTTGTAGCCAACCAGTTTCACTTTGCCTTTGGGAAGGCGGATAATCTTAATGACATTGACGGCGCCTATCTTGGCCGTGTCTTT
>ENA-OQDA01001014-OQDA01001014.1-human-gut-metagenome-genome-assembly--contig:-NODE-1014-length-10635-cov-2.720499_pt1 | contig 10635 bp, 9 predicted proteins | sample MGYA00242771_ERZ504603 | MGnify/ENA primary metagenome ERZ504603 (study PRJEB26092, sample SAMD00036328) | human gut metagenome | host: Homo sapiens | study: EMG produced TPA metagenomics assembly of...
TCTCAATCAATCTGCGGCCAATTCCTTTTCCCTGCCACACCAGATGCAGCGAACAGTTCAGAATCAAACAGCGATGACCCCTAGCCTTTTCGCCAACCAAAAAACCAACCGGAAGCGCATCAACCTGCGCCAGCCAGCTCATGCCTAGCGGCGGCAAAAGCCTGATGCTGAGTAGCCGATAAAATCTGGTCTTCAGCAATCCACGCCAGTTCGGGATGCGTAAAAAACGTTGCCCCGCAGATCGTTCGATGGCGGGAAGAGCGGCAGTGTCTGCCAGAGTAGTGGCGCGCAAGGTGATGTTCATACGAGGAGCATAACATGCCCGATAAACGTGGTGTTATCGGGCATCTGGAGGATTAATCTTTACGCGGATCGCTGATGGGTTGGCGAACCAGGAAGATGTAGGCGAGGGCACCCACCATGGTGACGCAGCCGCAGATGATAAGCGCCAGGCGGAAAGAGTTGGTGGTATCAACAATAAAACCGGTGACGATCGGTGCGAACGACGCGCAGATAAAGCTGGCAAAGTTCTGGATACTGCCCACGGAAGCGGTCATGCGTGAGGCGACGGCGACGTGGATCAGGCCCCAGCACGAGGTGCCGGCGAAGTGGATACAGAACAGCGCCATACCGATCAGTAACACGGCAGCCATCGACGTTGTGGCCTGCGGCACGACGAAGGTGAAGGCTGCGGAGCAGAACATCCCGGCGATAATACAAATTTTACGGCTCTTAATCGGCGCCATACCGCCTTTCACCAGCCAGTCGGTGACAAAACCGTTAATCAGCATACCGGCTGCGCCAAACAGGAATGGGATCGCCGCCATTAATCCAGTGCTTTTTAAATCCAGATTGTAGGAGGTTTGCAGGTAGCCCGGCAGCCAGGCCAGATATAACCATGCGGTGTAGTTGATGCCGCTAAAGCCCAGCATCATGCCCCACATGGTACGGTTGCGGAACAGGCTGCGCCATTCGGCAAAGCTCAGCGGATCGCGGCGGGCATTGACGCTACCGGCGTTCAGGTACGCTTGTTCCGTGGCGCTCAGCTCAATTTGCTCGCGGTTGCGATACAGCATGTACCAGCCGATGGCGAGGAAAATACCCAGCACGCCAATGGTGATGAACATCCAGCGCCAACCCATTACCAGCATCATGGCAGCCAGAATCGGCGGGCTAATGGCAACCCCGATGGTGGAGGCGGCGTTGAATAATCCCATCGGGCGGCCGCGCTCTTTGATGTTAAACCAGTCGTTGATGACCTTTACGCCGCACGGGTTCATCGGCGCTTCGCCAATCCCCATCCCGATACGCACCAGCACAAACTGTGTGAAGCTGTGCACCATGCCGGACATCGCCTGAAACAGCGACCAGAAGAACATCCCCAGTCCCAGCATAATGCGCGGACCTTTACGATCCAGCAGCGGGCCGCAGGGCAGTTGCGCAATACCGTAAGCGAGAGAGAAGACCGACAGCAGGACGCCGATTTGCGTGGCGCTCAGCCCCAGTTTCTTCCCGAATTGTTAAGTTGGCGACCGATAATGAAACTGCGGTCGAGGTAATTAATCACCGCAGCAAAAAATTAATAAAATCATTGCTGTGGTCTGAATACGTTTTATTCGGGCTACTGGCGTTTGCACCATGCCCTCAGGCGGAACATTAATATCCGCAGATGACGACGTGCCAAACGAAGAACTCGGGTCGAGGGTAATATTATTTTTTTCCACGCCGGACTCCTGAACCTCAATAATTTATTTTTCACACAGCCGGGCTGTGCAGTATTGAAAAAAAACCAGTGATGAATCAATTCGCTCATCACCGCTCACAAAAGTTTTTAATGCAGTCGACTTAGCGTGAGCATAGGCAAGAGGTATTTTTCAGGCGTTTTTATTTTTATAAAATCGTGCTCTCGGTAATGGTTTGCTGTTTTTTATCGGTACTTAATGGGCGGCGCAATGACTCTGGTTGATGGAGCGAATCATCGATTGTTTGGCTGAATTCAAATGGTTACAGAGCGCCAGGGTGGCATCCAGGTCGCTGCGACAGATCAGCGCGCTGAGGATGGTCATATGTTCATCGATGGCAATGATGTTGCGTTGTTTGAGGTCGCTCTCATCCCACTGATAGTGGAAGTGGAAAATCACGGAGATGATTTCAAGTGATTGATTGAAAAATATATTATCGGCAGCAGAGAGCAGCAAGGCGTGAAACTCACGGTCTAACTGCGAGAACATACGAAAGCTGCTGCCGATGCTGTCGCGCAGGATCCGGTGGCGTTCCAGCAGCGTTTTAGCCTGCAGCCAGCGCGGGTCATCATCCGGCAGATTGAGGAAATGCTGCAGGGAATGGGTTTCCAGCATTTCTCTGAGTTCAAACAGCTGCTCCGCATAGGCCTGATCGAACTGCTTCATGCTCCACTGACCGCGTTTTTCGTTTTTGATCAGGTTGTAACGTTCGAATTTTAAAAGATATTCTCGTACGACTACCGGACTGACGCCCGCGGCTCTGGCAAGCTGCAGTTCGGAGAAGCTCTCGCCTGCACGCAGCTGGCGCTGGTTGATCATGGTGAAAAACGCCTGCTCAAAAATCCGGTTTTGCTCGGTCATGGAGGCGGTGGTGCAGGCAAAACCGTCGTCATGGTCGGGTTTACGCACGATGACATAGTGGCTGCCGACCTGGGTCAGCACGCCGCACTCGCCTAAGTGGCTCAGCATATGGCGCACTGTGGTGCGGCTGATGTTGTACATCTCCGCCAATGCGCTTTGCGACGGGAGAGGGGAAGGGATATGACCACGCGCCATATCATCGATAATCTGGTTAATCACATTGTGACGTAAGTTCTGCGAACGGCTCATGGTTTCTCCTTTTTGCCTATTAAAACCCGATTTAAAACATTTTTATGCGTTGGAATTCACAGATTGTGTTTCTGCTTTCTCCGGCTTTTTTATTTTCGTTGATATCTGAGGCAACAAAAAAACAGGAGAGCAGAATCATGTCTACGATGAATACGTTGATTTGCCAGGAACCTAAAAAATTAGTCTGGAAAGAACGCGAAATACCTATTCCGGGTGAGGGCGAAGCATTAATAAAAATTAAATCGGTAGGGATTTGTGGTACCGATATTCATGCCTGGGGCGGCAATCAGCCTTTTTTCAGCTACCCACGTGTATTAGGTCATGAAATATGTGGGGAAATTGTCGGGCTGGGAAAAAATATACAGAATCTGAAAAATGGTCAGCAGGTGGCGGTTATTCCTTACGTGGCCTGCCAGCAGTGTCCGGCATGCCTGAGCGGACGTACCAACTGCTGCGAGAAGATTTCGGTGATTGGCGTACATCAGGATGGTGGTTTCAGTGAATATCTGTCCGTTCCGGTGACCAACTTACTGGACGCGCAGGGGATTGACCCGCAGGCGGCGGCGCTGATTGAGCCTTACGCCATCAGCGCGCATGCGGTACGTCGGGCGGCGGTGGCGCCAGGTGAGCAGGTGCTGGTGGTCGGTGCTGGTCCGATTGGTCTGGGCGCAGCGGCGATTGCCAAAGCCGATGGCGCACAGGTGGTGGTCGCCGATACCAGTCCAGCACGCCGGGAGCACGTGTCTTCCCGGTTGGGACTCCCGGTTATCGACCCATCCGCTGAAGATTTTGATGCGCAGCTGCGCGCTCAGTTTGGCGGTTCGTTGGCGCAAAAGGTTATTGATGCCACGGGGAATCAGCATGCGATGAACAACACGGTGAATTTGATTCGTCATGGCGGCAGCATCGTTTTCGTTGGGCTGTTCAAAGGCGATTTGCAGTTCTCTGATCCGGAGTTCCACAAGAAAGAGACCACCATGATGGGCAGTCGCAACGCCACGCCGGAAGATTTCGCCAAAGTGGGCCGTCTGATGTCGGAAGGCAAACTGACCGCTGACATGATGCTTACGCACCGTTACGCGTTTGCCACACTGGCAGAAATCTACGAGCGGGATGTGATTAACAACCGTGAGCTGATTAAAGGCGTGATCACGTTCTGAGAGGGGAAATGCGATGAAGACATTGAATCGACGTGATTTTCCGGGGGCCAGCTACCCAACGCGCGTGATCCAGTTTGGTGAAGGAAACTTCCTGCGGGCGTTTGTTGACTGGCAACTGGATATCCTCAACGAGCAAACCGATCTGAACGCTGGCGTGACCATCGTTCGCCCGATCAATACCGATTTTCCGCCGTCGCTGAATACCCAGGACGGGCTGTATACCACGCTTATTCGCGGGCTAAACGAGCAGGGCGAGGCGGTGAGTGAGGCGCGGCTTATCCGTTCGGTGAATAACGAAATCAATCCGTATCAGGATTTCGCGGCGTATCTGGCGCTGGCGCACAATGCGGAAATCCGTTTTGTGTTTTCGAATACCACCGAAGCCGGAATTAGCTATCACGCAGCGGACCGTGTGGATGATGCGCCGCCGGTGAGTTTTCCGGCCAAGCTGACACGCCTGCTGTTGGAGCGCTTTAACCACTTTGCGGGCGCGGTGGATAAGGGCTGGGTAATTATCCCGTGCGAGCTTATCGACTATAACGGTGAGGCGCTCAAAACGCTGGTGCTGCGGTATGCGCAGGAGTGGCAACTTCCTCCGGCATTTGCCGACTGGGTGGAGACGGCAAACACGTTCTGTTCCACGCTGGTCGACCGTATTGTCACCGGCTATCCGCGCGAAGAAGCCGCTGCGCTGGAGGCTACGCTAGGCTATCACGATGCGTTTCTCGATGCCGCGGAGCATTTTTACCTGTTTGTGATCCAGGGGCCGCAGTGGCTGGCAGAGGAGCTGAAGCTGGCGCAGTGTCCGCTGAATATCCGTGTGGTGAGTGATATCAAACCGTACAAAGAGCGCAAGGTCGCTATCCTCAATGGTGCGCATACGGCTCTGGTGCCGGTCGCGTGGCTGTGCGGGCTGGAGACCGTTGGTGAGGCGATGCAGGATGCTGATGTCCGCCGCTTTGTCGAACGGGCGATTAGTGAGGAGATTATTCCGGTGTTGGATCTCCCGGCGGACGAATTGCGTGAATTTGCCGACGCGGTGAGCGGGCGTTTTCAGAACCCCTACATTCGCCACCAGTTGCTTTCCATTGCGCTTAATGGGATGACCAAATTCCGCACCCGAATTTTGCCGCAGCTGCTGGCGGGTCAGCACAATGGGCGCTGGCCCGTGCGGTTAACGTTTGCCCTCGCTGCGCTGCTGGCGTTTTATCGTGCAGAACGCGACGGGGAACGCTATCCGATACAGGATGATGAGCAGTGGGTAAGCCTCTATGCCAGCCTGTGGCCGCGAGTTGGCAATGATTTAACGCTGCGTGAACTGGTGGATGCCGTGCTTGGCGATGCGGCGCACTGGGGAGAGGATTTGACGTTGTTACCTGGCCTTGCCGGGCAGGTCACGGCCAATCTGGAGATGATTCTGGTGCAGGGTATGCGCCAGACGGTGAACGGTCTGGAATAAGGTTGCCATGCAGCGCCCGGTGTGGTGTTGGGCGCTGTTTTTTTCTGTTTCTCAATGATGTTTTGTAGGCCGGAGAAGGTGTGTAGGTCGCACCTTATGCGACCTACACATCAGTCAGGAATTACCCTTCACGTTCCACAACTTTAATTTCCACCATGCCGATCCCGAGCTTACGCGGCGAGTGTCCGAGGATATTCCCTTCGTTGGTTGAGACAGGTTCCGGCGGCACAATTACCAGTGTGTCGGCATCGGTTGGGTTATCGAAATGCAGTGTGGTGGTGGTTACTTCATTGCCCAGCACAAGAGTTTGTTCTTCATTGCCTACGCGTACCGGAATAGGACGGCTGGCGTTATTGCCGTATGCTTTGGCGGTAATCACCAGGTCAAATTTCTTCGGCAGCGGATGCTTGTACTCGATTTTTACTTCATCGCCCAGCTGAGCGTTGGACCAGCGGCCCCACGACTCCGGACGGGAAATCCCGCTAAACTGTTTCACCTCTTCTGGCGCACCGGCGACGTTGAAGATGAAACTGTCGGCTTTGTAGCGAATATCGTTATCAACAATTTTCAGCGTATCGACATTGCTTTTGTAACGCGCCATGTCGATGACCGTATCTTTAAATGCCGTTTTGCCCTTCCACATTGTTTTATCAACATGCTGGACAATTTGCTGACCGCCAAGCTGCCCCTGCGAGACACACCAGTCGGTGGAGAGTGCCAGTTCCGGAGCCCAAAGTTGTGCCATCTTGTAGCAACGGTCAACCCAGACGAAATTGTCGCGTGGAGCGAAATCGGCCAGCTGGAAACGCAGCGGTGCTGAGTATTCACTTTCCGGCAGCGGTTCTACGCGCTTGTCTGAAACCCGCAACAGCAGCGGCAAACGGAAATGGCTACCCGAGAAGGCAATCATGTTTTTCTGCTGGTCGATAGTGAACTCTTTCATCTCTTTAGGGAATTTCCACAGGCGGATGATATCCGGCTTCCACGCCAATGTTTTCTCTTTGATATTGAGGAAGATTTCCGACATCGACTGCCCGGATAAACTGCTACGACCAAGTCCGAGATAGTTATCGCCACCGAGAATGTCCAGCACCGTCGCGCCGTTATCCATCGTGTTACGCTTCACTGCCAGCGTCTCTTGCTGCGGCTTGTCGCCACGAATGACAAAAAACAGGTTATTGCGATCCTGCTTATTAAGGTATTTCCACGCCGTGTTGTTCATCGCTAAATGGTCAGAAGAGACGACGATGACGGTATCTTTAAACCACGGTGACGCTTTGATTTTGTTGATAAACGCCGCGATATTCTCCTGGCTGCAACTTACCGCGCTGAATGACTGGTTCGGCTTACCGTCAAAATCATATTTTTTGCGGTTACAGGTACGCGAGATAAAACCATCCGGGTGATGGGTATCGACTGTCAGGGTAAACAGTGAGAATCGCTGACCTGAGCGGGAAAGCTCTTCAAACTTTTTCCACGCTTCATCGAGAACGGTATCGTCGTAGAATCCCCAGTCGTTGCGATAGTGCGGGTCGGCCACCACGCTTTTCAGCTCTTCTGAGCCGTATAAGTGGTCGAAGCCATGCGACTTCAGGAACACATCTTTACCGGCAAAACGCAGATTCGCGCCCTGCACGAAATAGTTCTGATAACCCGAGTTTTTCAGGATATCGCCCAGACAAATATTGTTAGGGAAGAAACTTGAAACAGACGCAGAGGCGTTGCCTTCAAACGGCGCAAACAGCGGAATACCGCACTGGGAGGCGACCATGCCCGCGATGGTGTAATCCGTACCCGGCAGCTGCATGGTGTTGCTGAAATCCATGACCTTCGTTTTTCAACGCGCCGAGTTCCGGGGTCAGATCCGGGAATGCGTCGTTATTAAAATAGGTGCGTTCGAGGCTTTCGCCGTAGATATAAACCAGGTTCAGCTTCGGGTTGGGAATGGTTTTTGATGGCTCTTTATAATACGTCGGGAAATCCGGGTCGCCATCGCGTGACTGCGACTTCACCAGTTCGGTTATCTGGTGAAACGCTGGGCTGGCGTCAACGGAGGCCAGCGCCAGCAGCAGGGCCAGCAGACTGTAACCCACGTGATGCGGGTGATGGCGACGGCGGCGCAGAACCCAGCCGAGAGCGACAAAAACGGTCGTCAGCGCCAGCGCGATCCCAACGCCCGGCAGGATATATTTGCCGATACCTGCACCGGTCAGGCTGTTGGTCAGCGTGTACAGAACCGCGTCATTGATCCCGTCGCCGGTGAAATAGTCACTGGCGTACAGCGTGATATTCAAGACAATAAAAATCCCCAGCACCGTTAACGTGGCGGCAAACCACCAGGTGTTGCGACCCGCTTTCCAGGCATAAATCAGCACTGAAGCGAGAAACAGAGTGATGGAGATTAATTCTGACAACGGTCGATCCTCAGTAAACCGGGCAATTGCCTGGCAGGCTAATCATTTGGTGAGAGAACAATGTAATAGCGTTGTTACATTGCTGCAATTGTAGTGACATTAAATTACGTTGTTATTCAGAATTGGTTTAGTTATGCGCGTTTTTGTGGGGAAATACTGTTTATTTGGAATGTGAATGTATTGTCGAAAATAAATAGATGCCGCGCAGGTTATACGCGGCATGTCGTGCGTCAGGAAATGAAGTTCATGCCCTGTTTTAACACCAGATCGCAGGCCTTGGTTTTTACCTGCTTCGCCAGCGAGCTGTTGCCAATCGTGTTCAGGTCCAGCTGTTGACCATCTTTGGCGTTGAGCAGACCCTGAATCCCGTCCATATAGTTGGTGTCTTGCTTCTGCTCAGGAGCACTGAGCCCCAGTTTATCCAGCACCTGGTTTTTGACGTTTTGCGTGTCGGTGACCGAGGCCAGCTTCTGTTTCGCGCAATATTCCAGGATCCCGGCGGCGTTATTCATGCTGCTGGAGGTCAACGACTGATTGCTGCCATTCAGCAGGCTGGTCAGGGAAGAGAGCGACGAGCTGCTTTGCGAGCCGGAGCTTTGTTTGCTCAGCTCACTGGCCGCGCTGGAGAGCGAATCCTGCCAGGAGGCGGCGAAAACGCTGGTAGAGATGAGCGTGCTGGCGGCAAGCGCACAGCACAGCAGACGTTTGGTAGTTTTCATCATTATATGCAACTCGTGTTATGCCTTTTCAGCGCAGTATAGCGCTGGCGGTCTTAGGAGTGGTCCTAATACGTTAATACTCTTTACCGGTGACCCGACTACGGTAGCTTTCCCAGTTAAAAATGACCCACAGGCTGTTGCCAAGGCGCATACGATCCATCACGCGCTCGCCGAGCAGCTTGTTCATTTCATCCATATTGCTGTTAGTTAACATACCGGTCGGACGTTTTGAGGACGAACGGCGATCGACAATCTGGTTAATGATCACTTTTTCATAGCGGGATTCGGTCTGCATGCCGATCTCGTCGATCACCAGCAGATCCACATTGCTCAGATCGTTGAGCAGCTGTTCTTCGCTGGTTTCACGATTACTGAACGTTTCTTTCATCGCCGACATTATATCGGCCACGGTAATGATCAACACTGACTTACCACGCAGCAGCAGTTCGTTGCAGATGGCGGCGGCTAAATGGTTTTTGCCGGTGCCGGGTTTGCCGGAGAAGATAAAGCTGGCGATGTTGCCGTCAAACTCTTCAACATACTGGCGGGCTTTGCTCAGGGCGTTCATCTGACCTTCGCACTCTACCCGATAGTTTTCGAACGAACAGTTCTGATGCAGCGGGCGGATACCGGAACGGTTGAATGTGCGCTGCATTTTCATAGCCCGGTTTTCGCGGGCCAGCGCTGCGGCACGAATTTCACCTTGCTCTTTTTGCCATGCCAGCAGCTCTTCGCCCGTTTTAAAGGCGGGCTCGACATTAGGTGGCATCATTTTTTGCAGACGTTTCATCAGGTCGCCAACGTTTTTCATCGTTATCCTCTAAAACCCGGTGGAATGTGGCTGTCAGGTTCACTGACGCTGTTCACATCGCGCTTTGGCATTCCGCCATTGCTGGCCCGTCCAATCTGAATGCTGCGCGCCAGTTTTTGCTGCCACTGAATATGGTGAAAGACTTTTCCTTCAGCCTGCCAGTAGGCAACAAATGAGGCCAGTTCTTCAGCAGTAACCGGCTCTCTCAACGCTACGCCCCATAAAGCGGCCTGACGCTGAAAGTCGGCATCAGGCTGCCAGGCAGCGTACATCGCAAATTTCCCCATTGGTACGGCAACGGGAGCAGCTTGCGGCTCTTCATAAAATTGATCATCTAATGTCACATCGCTTCCCGGGCGTGACAGTTTCTCCTCAAGCGCCAACAGCTCAGCCAGTCTCGCAGGCGTCACCGCGTAAAACGCTGGCGCATTGTTAGCGAATACGGCTACGGCGCCACCCGCAGACCTGGCCAGCACGGCGTGGTGATCGTGTAGTAAGGCGTCAATGCTAGTGACGTCTGGCGTCAAAATTTTGCAGGGCATAATGTTTCTCAATACTGAACAACAACCGAGAAGGGGACTGCTTTTATAGTAACACAGAGAAGAAGGAGAGCAGCAGATGAGGGGGGAGATTCCCCTCTCTGCATGGCATTAAAGAAAGTGCACCGTCAAACGCGTGGGCGTTTGCGATACAGCCATAACCCTGGCACGGATAGTCCGATGGAGAGCGCGCCGACAATTGATGAGGCTTTCAGGAAATTGGTCAGCAGGGTGATCATCAGCGCTTCGCTGTAGCCAAAATGGCCGATTTTTACGGCTGATATCATGGCGGTGTAGGCGGAGATCCCAGGAAACATCGGGATCACTGCTGCGACGGTGAAGACTTTTGGATGCGCCAGATACCAGCGCGACCACTGGATCCCAATGCAGCCGACCAGCAGCGATGCCATAAAGGTTGACCATTCAATATTAAACCCTGCGGTCATCATCACCATTCGTGAGCCGTGGCCGAGCGCGCCGAGTAACGCACACCAGGGGAGAGCCCGATGAGGGACATTGAATACCATGGCAAAGCCAAGCGCCGGGATTGCCGACAGGATCATGTCCTGCATCAGCGCCAACATGAAATCGATCACGCCCCATCCGCGCAGCCCCATAAGGTCATCGACACGATCACGCCAATACAGGTCGCCAACGTAAGCAGACTGGCAATAGCCCAGC
>ENA-OQDA01001015-OQDA01001015.1-human-gut-metagenome-genome-assembly--contig:-NODE-1015-length-10634-cov-2.571238_pt1 | contig 10634 bp, 8 predicted proteins | sample MGYA00242771_ERZ504603 | MGnify/ENA primary metagenome ERZ504603 (study PRJEB26092, sample SAMD00036328) | human gut metagenome | host: Homo sapiens | study: EMG produced TPA metagenomics assembly of...
CGCGATTACCTTGACCATTTGCAGGAAATGCTCGTAGCCCAAGGGATTGAGTTCCGTCCGAGAACTTCACGGGAAGTTTTCGACAAGTTGGTCAGCACGGAAGAGAACAAATATATCATAAAGTTGGTCAAGCTGGTTTGCACGTTCTTGCATGGCTTTAAGACCAACGGTTTCACGATAGAGCATTTCCATCAGTTTCAAAGCAAGTCCTCCAATGAGAGAAACAAGTTGTTTCTATCCATCTGCGAGCGGTGTTACTTAGAATACTCCAAGCGTCTGAAAGAAAAGCAAGCGGTAGATTTTGAAGACATGATAAACAGTTCGGCAAAAATGCTCCGCGAAAAGGAAATCCAGGGGGAGAGGTTGGGGTTCAAATATATCATAGTCGACGAGTATCAGGACATTTCCCGCCAACGGTTTAATCTGACTTTGGAACTGAGCAAACTCTGCGATGCAAAGATCGTGGCCGTGGGCGACGATTGGCAGTCCATTTATGCCTATGCAGGTTCGGATATCACGTTGTTCACCCAATTCAAGGAATCCTTTGGGTACGGGTTGGAACTGGGTATTACCAAAACTTACCGGAACGCCCAGGAAGTAATCGACATAGCCGGTGGCTTCATACAGAAGAACACGGCGCAGATACGCAAAAGCCTGGTTTCGCCCAAACATATAACACGTCCGGTCGTGGTCGAGACCTATACGGAGAACGTAGACCGGAGCAAATATGCCGGAAAGGGTGGGAAGTATTTCCTTGTGGGCGAAACGGTGGAGAGGATTGTCGGGCAGATATTGGAGGAGAATCCGGACGCGTCGATATTGTTGTTGGGGCGTTACGGGTTCGACGCCTTTAACCTTTGCCGTTCGTCGGAGTTTACGTACGAGGAGAAGACGGGGAATGTGATTTCCAAGAAGTACCCGTTCGCGAAACTGGATTTTATGACTGTGCACCGCGCAAAAGGATTGGGATACGATCATGTCATCCTCATCAATGCCCGTAATGAGTTGTACGGTTTTCCGTCGCAAGTGCAGGACGACCCGGTATTGAAGTATGTCGTGAGGGACGACCATTCGATGGAATATGCGGAAGAGCGTCGGCTTTTCTATGTGGCCTTGACACGGACCAAAAATCGTGTGTACATCGTTGTGCCGCAACAGCATCCGTCCGATTTCGTGCGGGAACTCGTGAAAGACTATCCCGGCGTGACGGTAAATGGAGAATTGGACGATTGCCGGGAGACGCGCACTGAAATGAAACGGTGTCCCGTCTGCGGTTATCCCATGCAGTTGAGGTACAAGAAGGCATACGGGTTGAAGTTGTGGATTTGTTCCAATGAACCGGAGATTTGCGATTTCATGACCAACAACCTGAAGGGCGGTGATTTGCCTATCCTGAAATGCGACTGTTGCAAGGACGGTTATTTGATAGTGAAAGAAGGATGGGGAGAACCGTTTTTGGGATGTACGAATTACAGGGCCGACCGGAGCGGATGCAACCGTGCGATTTCACGGGACAAGTATTTGAGGTCTGTAAAGCCGTTTTTTGATGAATGAGATACTTTTTTTACCCGGTTTTTGAAAAACACGATTTTCTTGTCACAAAATTCCGACTCCTGCGTATTTATGTATGAAGGACTATTAAAAAGTGAGATACCATGGAACGGAAAGAAAACTGTAGCAGTGAGAATGCTTTGTATTATGCTCGGATATTGTTCGTGTGGTTTTGTCTTTTGGGACATGTGGGACATGTCGGGGCAAAACGTTTGAAAGTGGAAGTGGAAACGCCCGGGACGTTACCGGAACTGGTGGGGAAGGAAGCCAAATACAAGGTGACGGACCTGACGCTGAAAGGAACATTGAACGGGAGGGATTTGTGCTTCCTGCGCGAAATGGCCGGGAGGGACAAAGAGCGGCAATCCACACCGGGACGTTTGCGCGTGTTGGACATGCGGTACGTTTCTTTTGCCCGTGGCGGAGGAGGGTACGTAAGACACGGGGAATGGAGAGAGGTGCAGGGAGAGCATACGCTTCCGCCTTATTTGTTCAGCGAATGTGGATTGACGCATATCGATTTGCCCGAACGGTTGGACACCATCGCGGAAGGGGCTTTGGGAGCCACACGGATCAGTAGGATCGTGTTGCCGGAAAATGTGTTTGTGGGTGCTTCTGCCTTTTATGGGAGCAGCGAATTGGCGGAAGTGGTTTTCCCTCGGCAGGCGAGGGGCGTCTGGAAGGGTGCTTTCGAAGGATGTGCCAAAATGAAAACCTTGTCGTTGAATCATGTGGACTTTATCAGCGGATTTGCTTTCCAGAAGATGCCGGCCGTGGAGCGGATAGAGGTGAACGGAGACGTGGGACAACTCGACGGGTGGCGCACTTTTGCCGAATGTCCGCAGTTGAAGCGTGTGGATTTCCGTGGCGTAGTCTTGGGAACGGGAGGCCCCACGTTGCTGGCGGACTGTCCCCGGTTGGAACAGGTGGTGTTCCATGGCGATATATTGAGTACGGGTCTCGGCGCGGCAGAGCATTGCCCTTTGTTTGAAGGATATACCGTGAAAGGAAAGGTTCTGCGCAGCCAGCATAAAGACTTCGTTCCGCAAGTATCGGATGAAGAGCGTCTGGAGGGACGCGGTTTGGCCGACTTCATGAGCCGGTTCGCGCCGGTTGTACGCCGGATTTGGGCACACGGCGGAGGGGTGATGGGCTATATGAAGAAGGACCTCAGCTCCTTGGTTTTATCGTTCGGCCTGTGCTTGGGCATCTGAGGGGAGAGACGAGGAGGCTTTGGCGCATTTGGACATCGCAATAAAGTTGGGATTTGCCAAGTATGACCTGATAAAGGGCGGCAAGGAGTGGGATGCCCTGCGCGGAAATTCGGAGTTTCAAGCCCTTGTGGAGACGGTGCGTGAAGTGGGGGACTACCTTTATGTGTTGAGGAAGTCCCCGGCCTATCGGGAAGATGCCCGTCCGATGCCTGCATTTACGTACCAATCGGCCACGGACAGTAATTTGGTACGTGTGCGCCGCTATTTCAATTTGGACAGTATTGCCGGTGCCGGTGACGAAATCAGCCAAATCAAGAATCTGATGTATTGGTTACATGATGCCATCCGTCACGACGGTGGTTCGGGGAGGCCGGACTGTGCACGGAACTCGATAGCCATGTATGAATTGTGCAAGCGGGAAGGGCGCGGGCTGAATTGCCGTTTTCTGGCACAGGTGCTCAGTGAGATGTATCTGGCCATGGGATTCCCGTCACGTTTCGTGACGTGCCAGTCGAAAGCGTATGACACCGACACCGATTGCCATGTCATCAATATGGTGTGGAGCCGCCAGTTGGGGAAATGGATATGGATGGACGCGTCTTTTGCGGCCTACGTCACCGACGAAAACGGTCTGTTGTTGCATCCGGGCGAGGTGCGTGAGCGGCTGATCAAGGGACTCCCTTTGGTATTGAACGAGGATGCGAACTGGAACCATAAGACCAAGCAGACCAAAGAAGGATATTTGGAGAATTACATGGCCAAGAACCTTTATATGCTCGATGCCCACCTTGAAAGCCGGTTTGAGACGGAGCCTGCTGACGGGTCGGGAAGTCCTCAAATTTATTTGGTGCCGGAGGGATTCTGGCCGTTATCCGGACATGCTACTTATGACGACCGTTATTTCTGGCAAGCTCCTTAGTTCGGTGTAAGGCTGGGATGAAGGACGTGTACATGAGCCAAGGGGCTGTTTTTTCCACGGGAAAAAGCGACCCGATTTTTCTGCGCCAAACGAAAAATCAATCTCAGGCGAACGAAAAATCGTTCGCCTGAGATTGATTTTCCGATGTCAGCCGGGTGATTTTCGGGGGAACTCCACTGCCCGAAACCGTTTCTATCGTATTTTAGGAGGATGGGCGTGGCATGCCTTGTTTTTTCTTTGAACGAAATGCCTTGTGGCGTGTATATCCTTATGACACGTGTTGCAAGTACAAACATTATTCATGGTAGAAACAGAAAGAATATGAGAAGGACGTTGATTGTTTCGTGGGCGGTGGCCGTGGCGCTTTGCGCGTCGGCACAGAAACCGCAGGAGATAAAAGGAATCGTGGAAGAGGCGCACGACTCGCTCTGGTATGCTGGCCAGGTTAAGGCTTGGCAAAGAGAGGTGGACGCAGACGAGCAGGATGAAAAGGCATGGCGCAACCTGTTTGAGGCTGCCTGGGGGCTGAATTCTTGTTCCCGTGGAAAGAACGATGGAGGAATACCCCGTATCCTGGAGCGTATGGAACGGGCTATTCCGGAGACTTATACCTATAATATATGTGCTTACCGCGCCTCCCAGGGGCCTGACAACAAGTTTGCGGAAAAGGCGATGACCCTGTTGCCGGACGATATTTCAGACCGTGGATACGATGCCGTGCTGGGATACCTTTGGATGATGGGGGAAACGGACGGGACAGGATGGAAAGCCGGGCTTTTCAATGACATCCTGCGTCGCCAGTATGAGCATGGCAAATATCCTTCGTTTATCCTTCGTTTCGGTTACAACCAGTTGCAAGGTATGGCCGAAGGCGGGCTTTTTTTCGGCAACGGCGACGCGGAGCTTTTCGACAAGCTCATGTTGCAGCGTGCGATGCGTGTGCATACGGACAAGGTGGTGGTCGTGATTCCTTTTCTGTCCATACGGTCCTATCGCGACGCTTTGTGCCGGCAGGTTGGGGTACCTTTCCTCCTTCCGGGCGCGAGGTCAGAACGGAAGAAGAGTTCAAGGCGGCTGTGCAAGAGATGGTGGAATACGTCATCCGCGAATCCGGTCGTCCGGCTTACTTTTCGCCCGGTTCGCAGTGGGCCGTGCAGGGCATAGCCCGCAAACTTTATAATGAGGGATTGGTGTATCGGTACAGTGAGGAGCCTTATGACAATGTTTCGGCAGCCAAACGTCATGTGGAGCGGGATTATCATTTCGATTACCTGACCGAACCGGCCTTCCGTGTGGAGACTTGGTGGTCGGGGAGCGAGATGTTGCTGCTGAACTACACGGTCATGTTGGGCCCGTTGGTGCAGTCGTATAGGGAATCGGGGCATCAGGAGCGTGCCGACTGGCTTTACCGGATATTGAAAGCTTCGGTGGAGAATGGCGGGTTTTCAGCCGCGAAGAAAAAGGAGTATTTGGACTATTTGGAGAAATGGCGGTAAAAATAAACTTCAGGCCGTCGTTGCGAAAACTATCGGACGAGGAATTGATGGGACGTGTGCGGCGAACGGGTGACGAAAAGGCTTTCGATGAACTTTACCGTCGTTATGCCCGCCGCCTGCACGGCTTCTTCTTCCGTATGCTGGGACGGGAAGAACAGTTGGCAGCGGACTTCACGCAGGAACTGTTCTTGCGCGTATGGGCGGCAAGGGGGCGGTATGAATGCGGACGGGAGTTATGTCCTTGGTTTTTCACGATGGCCTATAATCTGTGCCGGAATGAATATCGTTTCCGGAATATTGCGGTCGGTTTTGCGGAAGAGGTGCGTGGCGGACCGGAGATGTATGAGGAACAGCCGGAACTTCGGATGGATGTCCGGATGTTCGACCGCGAACTTTCCGCATTGTTGGACAAGCTGGCCTCCGGAACAACGTGTGTTGTTTGCTTTGCGTTATGAAGAGGAACTTACGGTACCGCAACTGGCCGAGGTGATGGGTATTCCGGAGGGTACGGTGAAATCGCGTCTTCATTATTTATTGCAATACTTAAGAAAGAAATTGAAGGTTTATGAAACACTTTGAGGAACAAGTCTCACAGGCAGCCGCACGGCTGCGGAATGAAGAAATAGTCGTTTGCGTGTACCGGGAATCCCCGTCGGTCCGGCGGCATTTCCGTGGGGATGGTGCTACGCCGGTGGCCGCCGTGGCCGGTCTGTTGTGGGAGTGGAGTTGGGACGGATGTCCGGTGAATCTTCGTTGCAGCAGGTGTCGCAGGTGATAGATACGGTGATACGCCGCGAGGTCGTGCGTGACACGGTTTATTCCGTTCGTCCCGAGAGCAAAGTCGCATCGTGGCAGGTCGGGGAGAAAGGCAAACGGAGCCGGGGGGACTGCGCCCGTTCGCCGGATATAGGTGGCAAGCCGGAAACAGGGACTAGGGACGAGACTTTACAGGCGCGGACGGGGAAATGTGTTTTGGAAGACGGCATCGACTATTCCATGCTTTGGGAAGCTGTGAAAGCAGGTAAGTGACATCTTAAAGTGGATTTTTCGATATATATTTCGGTAAAAGTCCTCTTTTTACCGTATTTTCTTTGGTTTTCATACGGACTATGGTAACTTTGTCTTCACTAATTGCCAAGTGTATTAATAGTATTTATAATTCCAAAAAAAGAAAGAGAATAATAATGAAGAGAAATCTACTTTTATCCACTTTGTTGCTGGCTTCGGCTTCGATGGCAGCGCAGGGTTTTGACGGTTCGTTCGACGAGCCTTGGGAAACTTGTTATCCTGATGGAAAGACGGCAGTAGGTACGCAGCCGAAGGGTTGGATGGCATCCAGCGTGTGCAAAAACTTTATTATCACGATTACAGAAGAACTTGTGGCTCCGGATGCCGACCGTATGGAGGAGGGCAACGGCCATTCCGTTAAGATGTGGAACAACTATGTAGGAATGTTGGGTATTGGAGCAACGGCGCCGGGATATATAACATTAGGTACATCTTGGGCGTATGGTGATGTGACGAATGTGGGCAAACCGGAAGATACCAGTGATGGAGGCTCGTATGGGGGTATTGAATTCACTTCCCGTCCCGATTCATTGGTGTTCTATGCAAAGCGTACGCATGCGCAGGAAGCACCTGCAAACGGTTCCTTTAACTCGAAAGAGAAAGCCATGGCCATCTTTTATTCTTGGACTGGAACTACTTCTTCCAAAGTTATAACCGGAATGAGCAATGCGCCGGTGGAGATAGATATGATAGACCGGGAGAAAGATATTTTAGGCATGCCTACGGGTAGTGAAGTGACAGGGGATGCTAAATTGGTGGCTTCTGTAGAATATCCCATCGAGGGTGACATTGAAAATTGGACGCGTCAGTCTGTGGCTATTGATTATAAGTCGGATGGGAATCCGGAAAAGATGAACATCATATTCTCGGCTTCCGATTATTTCAATCGTTCGGAATTGGGTACGGGTAATGCCCTTTATGTAGATGATGTGCAGTTGGTGTACAATTCACGTCTGAAATCTCTCGTAGTAGACGGCAAGGAAGTGAACGGATTCTCCGACGGTGTGTTCGATTACCAACTGCCTGCCGACTTGCAGGGTAAGGACATCGTGGCTACGGCTTTCGGTAAGGACGCGACAGTGGAAACCGTTACGGAAGGCAATGTGACGACCGTTACGGTGAAGGATGAAACGGCTATGGGTGAGAAGGTAAACACTTACACTTTGACGTTTAAGGGAGTGAGTGCCGAAATCCAGTTGCCTGCCGAGATTCCGGCGTTGACTTATGGCGACGAGGTGGATGGTTTGGGCTTTATTTCCAATAATACTAAGGACGCTTTGGCATACAGCTTCTCCAAGGAAGGCGTGCTCGAAGTGGGCGAAGACGGAAAGGTTCGTGCCGTCGGTGCGGGCGAGGTCGTAGTGACCGCCAGCCAACCGGGCAGCGATGATTTCACTCCGGCTGAATCCGAACCCATGACGTTGACGGTGGCCAAGGCTCCTCTTCAAGTGTCGTTGGCTGAAGATTCATGGACTTGGCGTGGTATAAATGTGTCCTCGTACAATATGGAAGATGGCAAATGCCACTATGCTTTCGTTTATGACGGGTGGAAATGGAACGATGCCGAGAAAGACGCTTCTGAGATTTTGTCCAAGGTGCCTACGGTATCGGCTTCTGCACCTAAGGAAGCCGAGGCTGTCGGTAGTGAACGTGCGGCAAAGTTGAGTGGCGGTGAAGCCGCAAACTATGAACTTAAACTGCCGGAAACTGCGAAGATCAAGGTGGTGAAGAACAAAGTGGGCGTATATCTCAAATATGGTAACAATACTTTGTCATCGGCTTATGACAGTGAACGATATCGTACAGTCAAAGTTGCGGTGGGGCAAGATGAGTATTCTTTTACTGTGGGATATGCTGATGCTGTGTACGATGACGAAGAGGTGTTGGCCGGCATGGAAGTTCTGCCGGAAGCGGTGTGCGATGTGAACAAGGACGCTGCCATCGGTGCGGAATTCCCCGTTTCTGTCAAACTTCCGGAAGGAACCTCTTTTGAGAACTTCGATCTCATTAGCATAGTGCCCGAGACGGCCAAACTGGTTATGGCGGCTAATCCCGGTATTACGGTGACTGTGCCCGAGAAAGTCGTTTATGGAGATGAATTCACGTTGGTTTCCAACGAACATGGGATTACGTATGGTAGCACGGTCTTGACAGCCGGAGTGGTGAGCATGACGAGCAAAGGCGTGGTTACGGCAAAGAAGGCAGGCAAGGCCGAGTTGGTGGTAACGACGACTGCCAAGACAGTAGACGATACCGAGTACGGAGCTACTGCCACAAACGTGTCGTTCGACGTAGAGAAAGCGCCGCTTACGGTTACGGCAAAGGATGTGAAGATTACGATGGACGACGAACTGCCTGTCACCTACGAATTAGTCTACGAGGGTTGGATAGGCAAAGATACGGTGGAGACTGTCTTCGAGGTGGCACCTGTGGCTCAACCTGAACTTCCGGCCGAACTTGTGCCTGGTACGTATCCTATCGTGGTGAAAGTAGAGACGATGCCTGAGAACTATGAAGTGAAGACCGTGGATGGTACGCTGACAGTAGAAAAAGGCAGCGGCGTGGCTTCGGTAGACAAAGAAAGCACGAATGTGACTTATGCCAATGGCAGCCTCTACGTTCCGTGCGGTGGACGTGTGGAAATATACGCCTTGACAGGAGCTTTGGTCGGTCGGTATGAAGGCACTGTTATTCCGGTAGCTTTGCGTACCAATACATTATACATCGTGAAGACCCAAAGGGTGCTTTCCGTTTGTGGGTGAAATAAGTTAAGACGTGTCGGCTTTAGATGCCGTACACGTATAATAATCCCCTTATTCTTTTCCTTTCCGGATTGGAGAGGATGGAATAAGGGGATCTTTTTTTAGTCGCGGCGTTCGTTATACACGCCTATTTCATTCAGGTACATGCGTTCGTTTTCGTTCTTCTTGGTGAAAGTGACTTTGACTTTGTTTCCCCAGACTTCATCGAAGCGGTGCACTTTTACTTTTCCGTCTTTCGGAGTCACGGGAATCTCATGCCAAACTCCGTCTTTGAGGTAGTGTACGCGATAGCTGCTGAAACTCTGGTTGTCATCCACCAATGAAATCATGTTGAACGGGCGCGTACGCTCAAATTCTACTTCGTACCATGGTTCTTTGATTCTCGGATTGGAATGCCAGGCCGAGCCGAAGTTGTCGTCGTTTCCGAAATCCATGATGAAGGAATCGTAACTCCAACTGGAATTGACCGGACGGTGTTTGGCGATGTTTTCTGCCGTAATCGGACGTTCGTATTCGCCCAACGTCATTTCGCCACCTTCTTTTCCTTTCCAAAGGCGGCCGATTTCCTTCAACGCCTCCAAGGCATTGTCGTCAATCAGTCCGTCCCGGTTGGGTGACACGTTGAGGATGAAGGTGCAGTATGCTTTGTTGAAAGGTATCAGGTTCTCGTTGACGATCCATTCGGGCGATTTCACGTCCGTTGTGGGGAAGTCGCTTTTCCAGAACCACGACGAGTTCAGCGGCAGGCACGACAAGGCCGGCATCCGGTTGGTGTCTTTGGAGATGTGTTGTCCGGCATTCTGTTCGAAGGACTTGATGTCGGTGTAGAACAATGCGTCCTGTGGGTATTTGGCAGAGTTCAGGTCCATGACGAGGCAGTTCGGCTGGAGCTGTTTGATGAAGTGATAGATGTCGTCGAACGGGACTTCTTCGTATGAAATGCGCGACCAAGGAGCGTCCCAACCGTCGATGATGAGGGCGGAAATGGGGCCGTAGTTAGTCAGCAGCTCCTTCAACTGGTTTTTAATCAAATCGATATGATTGCGGTTGATAAATCCCGGACGTAGACGATGGTGCGTGTCGAGGATGGAATAATATAACATCACGTCCAACCCTTTTTTACGGAAAGTGTCTACGTATTCCCGTACCACGTCACGTTTCAGGGGGCTGTTCATGACGTTGTATTCCGTAGTCTTCGTGTCCCAGATGCAATAACCACTGTGGTGTTTTGTGGTCAGGCATCCGAATTTCATTCCCGCACTAAGGGCTGCTTCGGCCCATTGGTTACAGTCCAGTTTCTTCGGGTAGAAGGTTTCGGCCGGCATGTCGGGGTCGGGCCAGTCTTCGTCCACAATGAGGGCATATTGAAATGGATGAACATACCGAACTTCTCGTTGACGAATTTCTGTTGCATGGCTTTCAGGTTGTCTTGGGCAAGGACCGAGCCACACACTGCACAGGCTAACATGAGCAGCATGCTTCTTAAACTTTTGTACATAAATGATGAATGTTTTTAATGGTTATAAAAAAATAGTTCCTTTCTCAAGCAAAGGTATGTATTCCGAGGCTTTCAAAAAGTTGATGGATGCTTCAAATAATGTAATAGCTGCACCAAAACGGGGGG
>ENA-OQDA01001016-OQDA01001016.1-human-gut-metagenome-genome-assembly--contig:-NODE-1016-length-10619-cov-2.570911_pt1 | contig 10619 bp, 13 predicted proteins | sample MGYA00242771_ERZ504603 | MGnify/ENA primary metagenome ERZ504603 (study PRJEB26092, sample SAMD00036328) | human gut metagenome | host: Homo sapiens | study: EMG produced TPA metagenomics assembly of...
ACACTCAAGGAGCCGTGCTCGGTCGATCTGTATTCGGACAGCAAATATGTTGTTGACGGCATTACCAAGGGCTGGGCCAAGGGCTGGCGTGCGCGCGGCTGGGTTAAAAGCGATAAGAAACCCGCAAAAATCCGGAACTCTGGGGTCGTCTGCTCGATTTGCTGGATAAACACGAGGTGCGGTTCCATTGGGTCAAGGGTCACGCGGATAATCCATATAACAACCGCTGTGACGAGCTTGCCGTCGGTGAGTATCAGAAGTATAAGTAAGGCTGTCGCGAAACTACAGTTTCGCCGACAAGCAGGAACGGACCGTGGGCCGTTCCAAAGTCGTCCGAAAGTTCCTATACAGAAACTTTCTCCCTCCAGAAGTGTAAAAACCGAGATACTTGCTCCCGGTTTTTACGAATTTGCGAAGCAAATTCTATTTTACGCGCGCTACAGCGCGAATTGGATGGAGCGACAGGAATATCCACTCTTTAGACAAACTGAACACCTTCTTCACATTTGGTGAGGAAGGTGTTATTTTTTGCGTAAAAAGGTCTCTTTTACGCCGATATAGAGTAAAACCACGCCGAAAGCACGCCGCAGCAGGTCGGTGTCCACTCTTGCGGCAAGCAGCGCCGCAAGGACCGAGGTCACCACGCCTGCCGGTACGCAGCATTTGACCGCTTCCCTTTCGATGAGTCCGTTTTTGCGATGCGAAATCAGCGCTGCAGGCGCACATGAGAGAAAATACAGCAGGTTGATGCCGCCCGCCTGATACTGCCCTGTCCCTTCAAAAAGTGTCAGATACAGCAGCAAAAGTGAGCCGCCGCCAATGCCAAAGCCGCTTAAAATACCGGTCAGCAGACCAATTGCGACCGCAAGTACCGCGCTCACAGCAGCAGGACGGCACGGATGCCGCCATAGAGAATCAGCACGCCGAATGCACGGCGCAGCCAGTCCGCCTTTACCCTGCCGAATAGCTTTCCGGCCAGCACGCCGCCTGCCGCGCCGCCGAGCAGATACGGCACCGCCTGCCCAATCGGCAGACCGCCCTTTAGCCAGTAAATCACCGCTGAGACCGCGCACAGCGGGAAAATTACCGCGACTGAGGTTGCAAATGCGCGCTTCTGCTCCATGCCGCACCAGGAAATCAGCAGCGGTACGAGAAATAACCCGCCGCCCGCCCCGAAAAATCCGTTTGCTGCACCGGAAAGTGCACCGGTGACCGCATATTTTACTGAAATTTTCATAAAAGAAACCCTCCGGTGACAGTTTGCACCGAAGGGCTTGCTTTTATGTGTATTATTTGTCGGCTTCGCGCTCGCGTTCCTCTTCCTTTTTGAGCTTCTGCTCGTTGGCGTAAACACGGTTCTGCAAACGGCACAGCTCCTGTGCAAGCGGGTCCGGCAGGTTGACCTGGTCGAGTGCATACGCCGGAGACGGACCGACACGCTGACCGGCAATCTTGACGACGCGCGCTTTGATGCCGACAACCGTGGAATCCGGCGGAACCTCCTGCAGTACGACAGCATTCGCGCCGATACGGCTGTTGTCACCCACCTTGAACGGTCCGAGAACCTTCGCGCCGGTCGAAATGAGCACGTTGTTGCCGATGGTCGGATGACGCTTGCCGGTGTCATGACCGGTACCGCCGAGCGTTACACCGTGGTAAATCGTGCAGTCATCACCAATCTCGGCGGTTTCACCGATAACGATGCCCATGCCGTGGTCAATAAACAGGCGTTTGCCGATCTTGCGCCCGGGTGGATCTCAATACCGGTCATATGCCGTGCAAACTGCGACAGTGCACGTGCAAGAAAGAAATGCTTGTGCTTGTACAGCCAATGCGCCTGACGGTGGTAAAACAGGGCATGAAAGCCCTGATAGAGCAAAACAACTTCCAATGTGGTGCGTGCTGCCGGGTCACGGTCCCGGATCGAGCGTGCATCCTCGAGCAATCCCTTAAAAATCATAGTATCCCTTCCAAACTTTAGGGGTATAAAGCAGTATATGCAATCGGAAGATAAAAGGTTCCGACAGTCGTTTATGATACTTGCATAAACGAACGATAGTATCATTATAGACTCTTTTCGGTGAAAATTCAAACACTACGTTGAATTCCGTGAAAAAAGTGGTATAATGTAAGAAGATTATGCTGAACGAGGTACGAAAATTATGAAAATTACTGTCATGGGACTGGGTTATATCGGCCTGCCGACGGCGATCACGCTGGCTGAGGCCGGTTTTGAGGTCTGCGGCTTTGACGTAAACAAAAATACCAATCGAGACCCTGCAGGGTGGTCATATCCATATTGTAGAGCCGGGTCTGCAGGAAGCCTTTGAAAAGGCTGTTGCACACGGTCATCTGCATTTTTTCCGAAGAGCTTGGCAAGTCCGATGTATTTTATATTTCGGTGCCGACGCGTTCTTCAAGGACGAGAACGGCAGCCACAAGGCCGATCTGCGCTTTGTAGAGTCTGCAGGCCGTATGGCAGGCAAGGTGCTCGAGCCGTCCAATCTGGTCATTCTGGAGTCCACCGTGCCGCCGCACACCTCCGAGATGCTCGCACGCGTACTGAGCGAGGAATCCGGCATTCCGATGAATGAGATTCACGTTGCACATTGTCCGGAACGCGTTATCCCGGGCAACATGATGTACGAGCTGAAGAACAATGACCGCATCGTCGGCGCCCGCACGCCGGAGGCTGCTGAAATGGCGGCATCCATCTACGAGAAGGTGCTTGAGAAGGGTGTCGTTCACAAGACCGACGACCTGACCGCCGAAATGTGCAAGCTGACCGAGAATACCTTCCGTGATGTCAATATCGCTTACGCAAACGAGCTGTCCGTCATCTGCGACAAGATGGGCATTGACGTATTTGAGCTGATCAAGCTGGCAAACTGCCATCCGCGTGTTAACATCCTGACCCCGGGTGTCGGTGTTGGCGGCCACTGCATCGCAGTTGACCCGTGGTTTATCTACGAGCAGTTCCCGGCGGAGGCTAAGGTTATCCTTGCGGCACGCGAGCGCAACGAGAACAAGCCGCACTTCGTCGCTGACAAGGTTGTAGCAAAGATGAAGAAGGTAACCGACACGGTCGGCGTGCTTGGCTTGTCCTACAAGCCGGACGTTGACGATCTGCGTGAGTCGCCGTCCATCGAGCTGTGCCACATTCTGCAGGAAAAGGGCGTAAAGGTTATCGCGTGCGAGCCGTTTGCCAAGGACACTGAGGTGCAGAACATCCCGAACGTATCGTTCGAGGAGGTTCTCAAGGCAGATTATCTGGTCATCACACTCGGTCACACACTGTTCAAGGAGAATAAGGACAAGATCGCAGAGAAGCCGTACTTCGACTGCGTTGGTCTGATGGAATAATTTCGCAAATAACAGAAAGCCGCCTGTCTGGGCGGCTTTCTGTTGTTTGAAGTAGGAAGTAGTCGTTAGAAATGAGTGATTATGGGCGTTCTGCCGCTGAAATCCGGTTCATATAATGCGGAACAGGGGAGAGGTGGGATGCCGATGGACGATATCTTACAGGTAAATGAGCGGCTGCGCGGCCTGATATGGGGCGCGCCCATGCTGATTTTGCTGCTCGGCACCGGATTGTACTTCACGGCGGTGACCGGAGTTTTTCAGGTGCGGTACTGCATGCTCTGGCTGCGGAAAACACTGTTTTCCTGCTTTACCGGTGCTGCAAGACGGACAAGCGGCGGCGTTTCTCCGTTTGCGGCCATGTGCACTGCGCTTGCCGCGACGGTCGGCACGGGGCAACATCGCCGGTGTGGCAACCGCGCTGACGCTCGGCGGTCCGGGCGCGGTATTCTGGCTGTGGGTAAGCGCATTTGTCGGCATGATGACCGCGTTCGCAGAGAACACGCTCGGCATGCTCTACCGTGAAAAGGGAAGCGACGGCAGCTGGCGCGGAGGAGCCATGCTGTACCTGAAAAACGGTCTGCGCAGTCCACTATTGGCGGGAGCCTTTGCGCTGTTCTGCGTGCTGGCCTCGTTCGGTATCGGCAACATGAGTCAGTGCAACTCAATCGCGCAGGGACTTTACAGTTCGTTCGGCATATCGAGCGGGATCGTCGGCACGGTGACCGCGGTTTTGCTTGGCGCGGTGCTGCTCGGCGGCCTCAAACGGCTGTCCCGCGTGACGGAAACGCTCGTACCGTTCATGGCGTTGTTCTACATGGGCGGTGCGGTCGTTGTGCTGTGGGTGCATCGGGCGGCGCTGCCGCAGGCGTTCGCGCAGATTTGCTCGATGGCATTCGATACGCGGGCGGGCACAGGCGGCGCACTCGGCTACGGCATGACGCAGGCCATCCGCGCGGGCGTGTCGCGCGGCGTATTTTCAAATGAAGCCGGGTTGGGCTCATCCGTCATGGTACATGCTGCCGCAGATGCAAAAGAGCCGTGTGAACAGGGGATGTGGGCGGTTTTTGAGGTGTTCTTCGACACGATTGTGATGTGCAGTGTCACCGCGTTCGTCATTCTCACGAGCGGGGTATACGACGTAAGCCGCTACGCGCTTGCGTCCGGAACGCCTTTGCTTTCTCAGCTGACAACCGGTGCACAGCTTACCGCAGAGGCGTTCTCCACCGTATTCGGACGGTTCGGCAGGGGATTCGTTGCGGTGTCGCTCGCGCTGTTTGCATTCTCGACCTTGCTCGGCTGGTCATATTACGGACAGCGTGCAGCGGCCTATTTAATGGGGGAGCGGGTGATTCCGGTCTACAAGGCGGCCTTTCTTCTGGCGGCGGTAGCGGGCTGCATGATGCGGCTTGAGCCGGTGTGGGCGCTCAGCGACACGTTCAACGGCCTGATGGCACTGCCTAATCTGGCGGGCGTGCTGGCGCTTCGGCGGCAGGTGATTGCGGAATGGTGTCGCTATAAACGCAATTTATGACGTTAAACCATTGCAAGTTGCACAAAATATCTTTCTGGACGGAAAAAATCCGGATTAGCACTTGTAAATCCGGTTAAATCCATATAAAATAGAATGGAATTGCGGACACGATTTGTCTGCGTATAAGGGGGAAATAAGGAATGGACATTACGGCAACTGTCTGGACATTGCTGCCGCCGATCATTGCAATCGCGCTTGCGCTGATTACGAAGGAGGTTTACTCCTCACTGATGATCGGTATTCTTTCGGGTGCGCTGCTCTATACGGGCTTCCATCCGCTGAAAGCCGTCGAGACGACTTTCACCATCATGGGCAGTAAATTGGGAGATAATATCAATATTTGTATCTTCCTTGTATTGCTTGGTATTCTGGTTTCGCTGATCACAAAATCGGGCGCGTCACGCGCATACGGTGAGTGGGCGGTCAAGACCATCCGCAGCCGGCGCGGCGCGTCGTTTGCGACCTCGTTCCTCGGAATGTTCATTTTCGTGGACGATTATTTCAACTGCCTCACCGTCGGCACGGTCATGCGTCCGGTTACGGACAAGTACAGCATTTCCCGGGCAAAGCTGGCGTACATCATTGATGCTACCGCCGCTCCGGTCTGCATTATCGCTCCGATTTCCTCGTGGGCGGCTGCAGTCGGCTCGTCTCTGCCGGAATCGAGCACGATGGACGGCTTCTCGCTGTTCCTCAAGACCATCCCGATGAACCTGTACGCGCTGCTGACGCTCGCATTCCTCATCTGGCTGATGGCGGCGGACTTCGACTTCGGTGTGATGAAAAAGTACGAGCTTGCACACAAGGATGACGATCTCTCTCTGATTGAGGAGACCCACGTTGTAGCCGGCTCGGGCAAGGTTTACGACCTGATCCTGCCGATCAGCGTACTGATCGTGCTCTGCATTGCAGGTATGCTGTACACCGGCGGCATTCTGGACGGCGCAAACGTTGTTGAGGCGTTCGCAAACTGCGATTCTTCCACCGCGCTGGTGCTCGGCTCGTTCTTTACGCTGCTGTTCACCTTTGTGCTGTACATCCCGCGCAAGGTGCTGTCCTTTGGTCAGTTCTGCGAGGCGTTTACCGAGGGCTTCAAGGCGATGGTTCCGGCCATCCTCATCCTGACGCTCGCGTGGACGCTGTCCGGTGTGTGCCGCGACGAGTACCTGAACATCGGCGGCTTCGTATCCTCTGTGGTGAATGCGGAATCCACCATCGGTATGTTCATGCCGGCGGTATTCTTCCTCATCGCGCTCGGTCTGGCCTTTGCGACCGGTACCTCCTGGGGCACGTTCAGCATCCTGATTCCGATTGCTATTGCGGTATTTGGCGATGCACCGTCCACCATGCTGGTCATGACCGTGGCAGCCTGCTTGTCCGGTGCGGTCTGCGGCGACCACATCTCGCCGATTTCGGATACGACCATCCTCGCATCTGCGGGTGCACAGTGCAACCATATTGATCACGTTTCCACGCAGATGCCGTACGCGCTGATGATCGCGGCGATGAGCTTTGTCGGCTTCCTCGTCGGCGGTGTGACCGGAAACGGCATTCTGGCGCTTGGCGTAGGTGCGGTACTGCTGGTGCTCACCATTGCGGTTATTACCGCACGTCAGAAGAAAAAGGCGTAACAACGTCAATTAAAGTCGTAAAATTATGCTCTCCCTTCGGGGAGAGCATAAAATTGCAATAAACCCCATTTTATCCGATCAAAACCGGATAAGCAGACTCCCGAAAGAAGGTATCCCGTTTGACCACTGACCTTACCGTCGGAAAACCGTCACAGAAGCTGTTCTGGTTCTCGATTCCGCTGCTGCTCAGCGTCGCGTTCCAGCAGTTGTACCAGATGGCTGACTCCATCATCGTAGGCCGTTTTGCCGAAACTGTAGAAGCCGGTGAGCTGGCGCTGGCCGCCGTCGGCGCCAGCTATCCGATCACACAGCTGTTCGTTGCGGTCGCAACCGGTATCAACATCGGTACCGGCGTGCTCGTCTCGCAGCTGTTCGGCGCAAAGCGCTATCTGCGCATGAAGACCGCCATCTCGACCGCACTGCTCACCACCACGGCGGTAGCGCTGCTGCTGACGCTGATCGGCGCCATCGGCACGACGGGCATTATGAATGCGCTGTCCACGCCGGAGAATATCTTTGCGGACGGCTCACTGTATCTGCGCGTGTATGTGTTCGGTCTGCTGTTCCTGTTTATCTATAACGTGTGTACGGGTATCTTCAATGCCATGGGCGACAGCCGAACGCCGCTGATCCTGCTTGTGCTGTCCTCGGTCGGCAATGTCATTCTGGATATGGTATTTGTTGCCGGTCTGCACTGGGGCGTTGCAGGCGTTGCATGGGCGACATTTATCGCGCAGGGCGCGTCCGGTATTCTGGCGTTTGTGCTGCTGCTGCGCCGTGTGCGCTCGTTTGATACGGGCAATCCATTTCGTGCTGTTCGCGCCCGAAAATGCTGCGCCGCCTGACAAACTACGCCGTGCCGTCCATCGCACAGCAGAGCTTCGTATCGGTCGGCAATGTGGTCATCCAGTATTACATCAACCTGTGCGGTGCGACCGTTATCGCGGGCTTCTCGGCGGCAAACCGCGTCAACCAGTTTGCGCTGACCTGCTGCATGTCGTTCGCATCCGGTCTGTCCAGCTATGTTGCGCAGAATATCGGCGCCCGCAAGATGGACCGCATCGGTCCGGGTCTCAAATGGGGTGCGGTGTATTCGCTCGGCCTGTCCGTGGTGTTTATGGTGATCTATCTGCCGTTTGCGAACAAGATCATCAGCCTGTTCGTTCCGGCGGGCAGTGCTTCCGGTGTTATTGATGTCGCACGAGGCTACCTGTTCACGGTCGTACCGTTCTATCTGGTCGTATGCACCAAGTTCGTGTGCGACAGCGTGCTGCGCGGTGCCGGTGCAATGCGTCCGTTCATGGTAACGACGTTCTCCGACCTGATTATCCGCGTGGTGCTGTCCATTGCACTGTTCTATGTGGTCGGCAACGAGCACGGTATCTGGCTCAGCTGGCCGATCGGCTGGTTCCTCGGCTCGGGTCTGTCGGTGTTCTTCTATAAGTCCGGCGCATGGAAAAAGAATCTGCCTACATTCTAACCGGCCGTAAAATTGTAAATGAAAGGGTTTCCCATCGGGAAACCTTTTTTCATGCCTGTTTATTAAGAATCTGCATAACGACACGGCTGACAATTTCTCGCTTTAGGGCAGGGCCTTTCTGCATTTCGTTCCCGCAAAACTGCATTTCGTGAAAAAGACGTTCCGGCTGATCGAAAATCTGCTATGGTATAAATACAGCAGACAACGCGGAAGGCGTGGACAGCACCGTCGAGTAACGGCTTCTTCGATACCGGCTGATGAATTGCAGGGTCGTAACTTCCGCAATATGAAGAACAACTCCTCATAATTGAGATACCCCGCCGGATGGAAAGCGAGTATAATTCCATTTGGCGGGGTGCTGTTTTGCACGGAAAAAACGAGGCGCGCATGCCGTTCACAGGAATGGTGGGTTTTGAAATTGCGTGACGATTGCGGCTCTGTGTGATATGATGGAGAAAAACAGCAGGAGGCGTTTGGGTGAGGATACTTTTTATCTGCCACGGCAACATATGCCGCAGTCCGATGGCAGAATATATCATGAAGGAATTGGTAAAGCGAGAAGACGTCGCGGATGACTGGGAGATTGAATCGGCGGCTGTCAGCCGTGAGGAGATCGGCAATCCGGTGTATCCGCCGGCGCGGCGCAAGCTGCTTGAACAGGGGAATCCCGTGCGGCCATCATGCGGCGCGGCAGATGACACGCGCGGATTATGACCGATTTGATCTGCTGATTGGCATGGACCGGTCGAATCTGCACACCATGCAGCGCATTTGCGGCGGCGATCCGGACGGCAAGCTGCATTTGCTGCTGGATTTTACCGACCGACAGGGCGAAGAGGTCGCTGATCCGTGGTATACCGGCGATTTTGATGCCGTGTGGGAGGATTTGCTGGAAGGGTGTCAGGCGCTGCTGAGGGAATATAGGTAAGAAAAAAGGAAACCCGGGTGGGTTTCCTTTTTTTCTTACTTAGACACCGAAGGTTCTCCGGTAAATCCCGGAATGGTGATTTTCAGAGTCAAATTAGAAGTGGTATTTGTGCCAACAAATACTACATTATAAGTTGTGGACCAAAGTTCACTGGGAAAACACATTGCAATAGTCTGGTTATCGGCATCAATGCGATATGTTTTTGTAGATAAGCGGTCTCCGCCAACTTTATATTCCGAACCATCAACCGTAATGGTGTCAAGCTGTCTCAGCCACTCTGCGGCGTCGGAAAATGTCAGAAGGTAATATTGATTGCCAGAAGAATCTTGAGTTTTTTCAATCGTCGGCAGTTCGGTCGGTGCTGTTACCGCAGAGCCGCCGGAACTACTCGAATCACCAACCGTCAGCGTATACTCTACATCAGTATAGCCATCTGCGGTGAGTTTGATGTTGTAAGTGCCTGCTGCAAATGCGGGCAAGTCCAGAGAGTCATAATCCGAGATAGAGCCACCGGTAGCGGCAGCTTCAGCGGCATACAGGCGATATTTACCTTCGGTAACAGCGCCAGTGCTATAGCTCATTGGATCGAACTTTTCGCCATTAATCGTAACGGTAACTGCTTTCAGGTAAGCAGCCAAATCAAATTTTGGATCAGACGTATTAGTAAAGCTGAGACGATAAAAAGAATAAGCTGTGCCGTAGAAATCAGAATCCGTTTTCTTTTCAGCACTGGAAACCGTCGGTGCGGATTTTGCAGCTTCCGCAGGTTTTGCATTAACCGTAAACTTTGCCGTCAGCGGCTCACCATAGTACTTTGCCGAAATAGCAACCGTATGCTCACCGGACGGTACGTTATACAGAGAGATGGTTTTGTTATCCTTGCCGATTACATAATAAGCCGTTTCGGAACCGTAACCGTAATATCCGTAAGTACCGATGTCCGTTTTGTCATCCAGCTTAACAGATGCCAGATTCTTGAGGAAATCACCGTTCGAGCCATCTACCGTGAATACGACGACCGGCTTGCCCGATTCGGTAGTCTCGGCAACCGACAGAGAAAGGTTTTTCTCTAGCTGCTTTGCAACGGTCAGTGTCAGGCGCACCTTCTGGAAGGTATCGACCTGCAGCGTCAGCGCGTTATCGCCCAGCTTGAGCTTATCAGCCTTGATGGTGATGGTGTTCTTCTCGGTGTCGATGGAGTATACGTCCTTGCTCAGCGCCGAGGTGGTGTTGAGGTAAAGCTGGCTGTCGGCATTCTCTTTCAGTTTTTCCAGATATGCCGCTGCCTTGCTGCCGGAAACGAGCAGAACTGCGTCCTCGCCCTCATTTACTTCGTTGATGGACTGGTAGCTTGTCTGACCGTCCTTGGTCACTTCCTTGACCAGAGTCAGGTCGGGAGCTGCGGACGAGGACGCCTCGCTGAACGAAGTCGTTTCGCCAAGCAGATTATCCTCCAGCACCTTCTTTACCGCATACGGACGGTTGCGTGTGGTTTCTGCGTTCTCAGAGGTGACATACTCCGCAAAGGTGAGCAGCTTGTCCTCGGTGCGCGCGGTATTTGCGGCAGCGAAGAAGCCTGCGCTGGTGTAAACCTTATCTGCGCCTTCATAATAACCGCGTCATGGAGCATATTGTCCCAGCGCTCGGAGATAGCGGCTGCATTGGCGTTGTCCAGACCCAGCTTTT
>ENA-OQDA01001017-OQDA01001017.1-human-gut-metagenome-genome-assembly--contig:-NODE-1017-length-10613-cov-4.478829_pt1 | contig 10613 bp, 9 predicted proteins | sample MGYA00242771_ERZ504603 | MGnify/ENA primary metagenome ERZ504603 (study PRJEB26092, sample SAMD00036328) | human gut metagenome | host: Homo sapiens | study: EMG produced TPA metagenomics assembly of...
CTATCCGTAGCTCCCCGCCGGGCTATGTACTATCTCAGAACAGGAAAGGCTTTTTCAATTATGCCTTCATGTCCAGCAGCTGCTGATACAGCTCAGCCTGATCGGAGGTGTTCTCGCTGATGACCTTCTGGCAAGCTTCCTGCCAAGGTGCCTTATCGGGAACATCCACGACATTGCAGCCGGAGCTCTTCAGCTCATCCAGAACCTTGTTCTCAGCGGTCTCGGACAGGTCTGCATTGAAGGCCTGCGTATCAGCACCGGCCTCCATGATGGCAGCCTGCTGGTTCTCGGTCAGCTTGCTCCATGCGTTATCGGTGATAACAGCCTGAATAGCGCCCAGAGTGTGGCCGTCCAGGATCAGGTTGTTGGCAACCTCGGGGAATGCATTGGACTTGTAGTTTGCGATGGGCTGCTCAGCACCATCCACAACGCCGGTCTGCAGTGCGCTGTACAGCTCACCGAAGGAAACGACGGTGGGGTTAGCACCCAGACCCTCGACCATGCCGTTCATAACGGGGTCGTTGGACACGCGCAGCTTCAGGCCCTTGAAATCATCGATGCCGGAAACCGGGTTGACCGTGAAGAAGTGACGGAAGCCCTCTTCGCCGTAGAAGACACCACGAACGGGCAGGCCCAGCTCCTGGGGCTCGTTCAGGAACTCAGGTGCCAGATCGCTGTTGGCGAAGTTCCAGAAGTGTGCGCGGTTCTCGAAGGTGAAGGGGATGGACAGCAGCTTGGACTTGTTGCAGCCATAGCTGGTCAGTGCGAAAGCGGAGATACGGCTCATATCGATGGAGGTAGAACCGCCCAGAATTGCGTCCAGAACGTCGTTCTCAGAACCCAGAACGCCGGAAGCCTGCACGTCGATGACGACGGAACCGCCGGTCAGCTCCTCGACCTTCTCCTTGAAGTGGGTAGCGGTCTGGCCAACGATGGTATCCAGCGGGTTGACCTCGGCGTAGACCAGAGTCACCTTGGGATCGTTTGCAGCAGCAGTAGCATCACCAGCAGCAGAAGCTGCGGTGGAAGAAGCTGCGGTAGAGGTGGAAGCAGCAGAATTGCTGGAGCCACCACATGCGGTCAGAGCCAGAGCAGCGGCGGAAACACCGGCTGCTGCCAGAAAGCTGCGACGAGTGATCTTTTTCATAATAAATCGTCCTCCTTAAATCTCCCGAACGGCCCGGTCTGCACAGGACCCGCATACCGTTCATTTACTGTACACACTTTAGCAAATTTTTTTAAACGAAACAAGGGCTTTCAAAAATTGTCCTGCTTTTTGAAAGAATGTCAGAATTTCTTTTGTGAAAAATGCCAAGTGCTTTACTTTTTGTTTGTGCACCTTCGCCTAACAGATGGATACATTTCTGTATTCCAGATAGAAGCAAAGCGCTGGATGCCCTCCCCTTTGGGGTCCAGAGCACACAGCACTTTGCCGGTTCTTTATTCTGTTTTCCTGATTTCTTTGTCCATCTTTTCCGGGCTTTGCTGTGGGGCTTATGCCTGCCGGATGCGGGCGATCAATTCGCCCTGCCGGGCAAACCGATCATACATCGGCTGCACAGCAGCACGGAACCTTGCCTTTTCTTCTTCGTCCAGCTCTGTCACCTCAATGCCTGCTGCACGCAGATCACTTTCCGATTCCGCCTCCTGCTGCGCCCAGAGCCTGCGCTCCACCTTGGCGCTCTCCCGGGCACACAGGCGAATGATCTCCGGGTAGCGCTCGTCCAGTGCGGCCAGCTTTTCCATCACAGCAGGGCTTGCAAGCTGCACCTCCGGCACGCGGGTATGCTCATCCTTTAAAAAGTAAGGTGCCACCTCGTAGTGACCCATGGCTTCGTAGCTGGGCCAGTTGTTCTCTGCGCCATCGATCTCACCGTTGTGCAGGGCGGCATACACCTTGCTGTACACTACCTTTACCGGCTTTGCGCCGAGGTCGGTGATCATTTCGCTCATCATGTCCGATTCCTGCACGCGGATGGTCAGGCCCTGCAGATCTGCAAGGCCTGTCACCTTCTGCCGGGTGTAGATGCTGCGCACACCGGCATCGAACCATGACAGTCCCGTCAGCTCCAGCGACTCCAGCGTGGAGAGGAACTCGTCGCCGATGGTCCCATCCAGCACGCGCCACATCTGGTCAGCGTCGGTGTAAAGGTACGGCAGCTGCAATACGCTCAGCGCCGGCTCATACTCTGCCAGCTGGCTGAGGGACACGCGGGAGAAGTCAATGCCGCCAAACTGCATCTGCTGGATCACGCTCTGTTCCGCGCCCAGCTCTGCCCCCGCTGTACACCAGCACTTTCACGCGGCCATCGGTGCGCTGGGCCACAAGATCCGCAAAGGCCAGCGCCGCCTGCGTAGTAGGATAATCCTCCGGCTGGTTCTCCGCATAGCGCAGGATCAGTTCCGGCCCCCGGCTCGTCCTGCACCGGCTGATGGCCGCAGCCCGCCACCGGCAGTGCCAGCACCGCCGCGCCGAACAGGGCGGTGAGCATCTGGCGGCGGGTCACAGGCGGGCCTCCCGTGCAGCCTTGGCCGCTTCCCTGCGGTACTGGGTGGGGGTCATGCCGGTGCGCTTTTTTAAAGGTGCGGGCAAAATAGCTGGAATCCTCGTAGCCCACCATGGAAGCTACCTCTGCTGCCGAACGGAACGGGTCGGTGAGCAGCTCCTTGGCAGCGTTGATACGCAGCTCGGTCAGGCAGTCCAGAAAGTTCATCTTCTGGTACTTCTTGAACTGTGCCGAGAGATACGCCGGGCTGATATGCAGGATCTCGCTCACACTGTCCAGCGAGAGGTCGAACATATAGTTATCCTCCATATACTTGCGCACATGGGCCATGACCAGTGCATTGCGGTCGTTCTCCCCTGCTTCGGCGGCATCGCTCTCCGGGTCAGCTTCCGGCCCCGGTTCCACCGGAGCCAGCTCTGCAAGGCGGCGGCCCGCCTCGATCTGACGGATGGCCTTGCGGATGGAAGCTTCCACTTCGTCCGGGTTCACCGGCTTGAGCAGATAATCGCAGGCACCCAGATGCATGGCCTCGTGGGCGTACTGGAACAGACTGTAGGCCGTAACAAAGATCACCTTGCACTCCGGGCGCTGTTCCAGCACGGCGCGGGCTGCATCCAGACCGTTCATACCGGGCATCTCAATGTCCATCAGGATCAGGTCTGCGCCCCACAGCACCGCCGTATCCGCTGCCTTGCGGCCGTTCTCGGCAGTCTCGATGGTCACTTCGTGTTCAAAGCGGCGGGCCACGATGTCCGCCAGCGTTTCCCGTTCCAGTGCTTCATCATCCGCGATCAACAGACGAATCATTCCTCAAACTCCTCCTCATTCTCCACCAATGGCAGATACAGCACCACCGCCGTACCGCGTCCCGGATGGGACCGTATCACAAAGCGGCTGTTCCGATCCAGCAGACGCAGGCGGGCCGCAACATTATAAATGCCGATATGCTCCCAGCGCTCACCGGGCTGGCTGAGCGCCCCGCGCAGCTGTCGTAATTGATCCAGCTGGATGCCCACGCCGTTATCCACCACGCGGATGCACAGCAGTCCCTTCTCCCGCAGAGGGTTCACGCGGATGCGCACCACACCGCCCTCCTCTTTGGGGCAGATGCCGTGCTTGAAGGCATTTTCCACGATGGGCTGCAGGATAAAGGACGGCACCATGGTCTCGGTAAGATCCAGCGAATCGGAAATGCGCCACTCCATACGCACCCGCTCACCAAAGCGGACATGGTAGATGGAGTAATATTCATCCACGATGCGCACCTCACGGGAGAGCGGCACCTGTTCATCGTTGCTCATCAGGCTGTAGCGCAGCAGGTGCGAAAGCGCCATGATGAGCGCCTGCGTACGGTAGGCCGTCTCGGTACCGGCGGTCTGCTGGATCACATTCAGGGTGTTGAACAGAAAGTGCGGGTCGATCTGGCTGCGCAGCTGCTGCAGCCGGCTGCGCTCCATGCGGTTCTGCAGCTCCAGTGCTTCGGTCTTCTGGCGGTGCAGCTCCCGCTCGATCTCGTTTTTCTCCTGCAGGGTGGTCACCTGCTGGGCCATGGAGTGCTTCATGATGTTGAAGGACTCGGCCAGCTGAGCGATCTCCGGCTGCTTGGGCAGCGGGATGTCCGGGGTGTCGAACTCACTTTTGCCAATGGCGCGGGAGGCAGCGATCATCTGCTGCACCGGCGTGAGCAGACGCATGACCATCAAACCGGTAACGCAGCCCAGCGCCACGCACAGCGCCACCACCACCGTCTGCAGCATGGTGATGCGCTCGTTCAGGGCCGAGATGGTGGTGTAGGTGGTCTGGGAATCCTGAATGGCGGTTTCCAGCAATTGCAGGGTGTACTGGCTCAGGTAATCGCCGCAGGGCACCACCTTTGCATAATACAGCTGGGAAGCTGCGGCATCGTTGCCGCTGAGCAGGTCGTTTTCCAGCTCATCCAGCAGGCCGGTGTAGGTCTGATAGACCGTATCCACTGCGCTGTAGAGCACCCGCTGCTCATCGCTGACGCTTTCCAGACTGTTCAGGCTGGTACCGATGCGCCAAAGCCATGCGTTGCAGGTGGAAGATGCCGACTGCAGCCGGTCAATGATCTCCTCCGGCTCGCTGTTCTCCCAGCGGTAGTTCTCCAGCACGGAAATAGAGCTTTCCACACCGCCCTGAAAGCGGCTGATGGCGTTGAAGCAGCCCATCTGCGCGTCCTGTACTGCCTGCACTGCTCTGGACTGGTAGCCATTGAGCGTGAGCTGCATGGCAAAGGCCGCAAAAAATGCTGCCAGACACAAGCCCATGCGCTGCTTGAGGGTGATCTGCCGCTTGCGGTGCTGCAAAGCCTGCCGCCTCCTTTCGTTTGGTAACGATTTATTGTACCACGCTTTGGGCCGGATTGGCAAGGTTTGCATGTTTTTCTCTTGCCTAAACCGCACAATTGTGGTACGATGCCTGTAAATACAAAGGAGGCGACTTTATGTCCCAGACCATCTCCGTTTCCACCACCATGGGTGAGCAGGGCTTCCGCGATTTTGCCGTGTTCGATGCATTCCATCACCGCAAAGCATGGCTGCGTCCCGCTGTTTTTGCCGCCATCATGCTGGCTTTTGCCGCCGTCTGCCTTTCGCAGCTGGGCAAGCGCCCGGGTGCCGGGCTGCTGGCTGCTGTGCTTGCCATTGTGGGCATCGGCCTGCCGGTGAGCTACTTTTACTCGTTCTTCCGCAGCGTTTCCCGGCAGATCAAACAGATGCACCTGCCGCGTGCCTTCTACCGTGTGGAGCTGGCCGACACCGGCATTGCTGTGTGGATGTACGGCCAGCAAGACAAGCCCGAACCCACCAGCCGCCACACATGGGACAGCTTTTACTGCGCCTACCGCACGGACAATGCGGTGTACCTCTACGTAGAAAAAGAGAAAGCTTACTTACTGAACGACCGCATGGAAGTGGTGTGGAAGTTTTTGGCCGGCATCCTGCCCAAAGAAAAGCTGCACGACTGCCGAAAAGCATAAGATCCAGCATATATACAGGCCAAAAGAACTGCTGATGAGATATCAGCAGTTCTTTTTTGTATATAAAAAACCCACGCTGCGGCAAAGCAAAGCGCAGCGCGGGTGCGAAGATAGCTTATGTTATTGCGTCAGCCGATCAGCGGGCAAGCGTATACTTGTGCAGGGTCTTGCGCACAGCGCCGGGGCCTGCAAACAGCTCCTTGGCCATTGCCTCGATCTTCTCGCCCAGACCAACGGCATACAGATCCACGCCGAACACGTCAACACGGCTGTACAGCTTCTTCAGGCAGCTGAAGTCCTGCTCGCCTTCCTTGACCTCCAGCGGAGCCACAATGGCCTGCAGCTCAGCCAGCAGCGGATCGGTGGAAGGTTCAAAGGCCTGACCATTGTCATCGATGCCCTTCAGGTAGCGGGCGTAGCCTGCCAGCACCAGCGGGATCAGGATCAGGTTGCTCTTGTCCAGACCGCGTGCCTCGTAGGCCTTGATGGTCTCACCAAAGCGGATGGCCAGCTTCTGGGAGGTATCGGTAGCGATACGCTGGGGAGCATCCGGCATGAAGGGGTTGGGCAGACGGCGGTTGATGACAGCGCCGATGAACTCGTAGGGGTTCAGCACGCCGGGATCAACGACCACAGGCATGGCCTCGATATAGCCGATCTTCTGGATGAAGGCACGCAGGTCTTCATCGGCCATCTCGGCGGAGATGAGGGTGTAGCCCAGCATGCAGCCATAGATGGACATGGCAGTGTGCAGCGGGTTCAGGCAGGTGCACACCTTCATCTTCTCGATCTTGTCCACGGTCTCGCGGTCGCAGTACAGCACACCGCCCAGCTCCAGCGGAGGACGGCCATTGGTGTAGTGATCCTCGATGCACAGGTACTGGGTCTCCTCGGCGTTGACGAAGGGAGCGGTGAAGGTGTGCTTCTCGGTGACGATGGTGTAGTTGTCCTCAAAGCCGTCGTCGGCCAGCATCTGCTGGACCTTGGCATCCGGGCGCGGGGTGATCTTGTCGATCATGCTCCACGGGAAGGTGATCTTGGTCTCGTCCTGCACATAGGCCAGGAACTCGGCGGGCACCAGACCCTGCTCCACCCACTTGGCAGCATAGGCGTGGACAGCGTTCTTGACCTTATCGCCGTTGTGGGAGCAGTTATCCATGCTCTGAACGGTCAGGGGCAGCTTGCCGGCCTTGAAGCGCTCGTACAGCAGAGCAGTGACCTTGCCCATGGCCAGCACGGGGGTCAGGCCGCGCTCCAGATCAGCAGGAGCAACGCCGTAGCCCTTCTCAGTGATGGTGAAGGAGATCATCTGCAGGCTGGGGTTCTGGAAGATCTCCACCAGACGTGCCCAGTCCTCGCCGAAGGAGTAGTCAGCCTTCAGGCTCTCGGTAACGGAAGCCACCACCTTCTTCTCGATCTCGCCGGTGGACTTCAGGCAGACTAGCAGGCTCATATTGTCGTAGGGACGATAAGCCTTGTCGATGATCTCGTAGTCAAAGCTCTCGGCCACGATGACACCGCGGTCATACTTGCCGGTGTTCAGCGCATCGTTCAGGATGGCAGCCGGGAATGCACGGAAGATATTGCCTGCGCCGAAGTGCACCCAGGTGGGTTCGGCGTGGGTCTTGGCCTTGACGGCCTCGATATCGAATTTGGGCAGCTCATAGCCCTTCTCTGCCCACTCGGCGGACAGATTGCCGTTTTTGATCTCAGACAGCTTCATATTTATCAGCCCTTCTTTTTCTCTTCATCCAGACGATCCAGCAGATCCCAGACACCCAGCATGTACTGAACGCCCAGAGCACGGTCATACTTGCCGTAACCGGGGCGGCAGTTGCCGGGGCCTTCCTCCCACAGCTGACGGCCGTGGTCGGGACGGATGTAGCCCTCAAAGCCGCAGTCATGGTAAGCACGCAGCACCTCGATGATGCCGGTCTCGCCGCAGCAGTCGCGGTGGGCAGCCTCGGAGAAGTCGCCATTGGGGAAGTGGTGGATGTTGCGGATGTGACCAAAGGCAATGCGGTCGCAGTGCTTGCGCACGATCTCGGCACAGTTGTTGTTGGGGTTTGCGTTCAGGCTGCCGGTGCACAGGGTCAGGCAGTTGTACGGATCATCCACCATGCTCAGGAAGCGGTCGATGCTCTCAGCATCCACCAGGCAGACGGGGCAGGCCGAAGATATCCCAAGGGGGATCATCCTGATGGATAGCCATTTTGATGCCGCACTCATGGCAGGTGGGCATCAGTGCTTCCAGGAAGTACTTCAGGTTTTCCCACAGCTTTTCCTTGGTGACAGGGGCGTAAGCCTTGAACAGCTCGTCCAGCTTTGCCATGCGCTCCGGCTCCCAGCCGGGGAAGGTCATGTTATACTTCTCAGTGAAGGACATGATGTACTCAGCCATAGCCTTGTAATCGCCCTTGATCTTGTCCTTCTCGTAGAACAGTGCAGTGGAGCCGTCGCCCACGGGGTGGAACAGATCGGTACGGGTCCAGTCGAACACCGGCATGAAGTTGTAGCAGATGACCTTGACACCGAACTTGGACAGATTGCGGATGCACTGCTTGTAGTTCTCGATGTACTTGTCACGGGTGGGCAGGCCGATCTTGATGTCATCGTGGACATTGACCGACTCGACCACGTCCATGTCGAAGCCGTAGGCGTGGATCTGATCGGCTACCTTCTGGATCTCGTCGATCTCCCAGATCTCGCCGGGCATCTTGTCGTGCAACGCCCAGACGATGCTGGTCACGCCGGGGATCTGCTTGATGTCGCTCAGGCTGATGGGATCGTTGCCCTCGCCATACCAGCGCCAACCCATTTTCATAGGCATAGGAAAATCCTCCTGTTTTATATTTTCTGCTTTGCATTTTCCACGCAGCCGTGTGCCGCGCTCTTGTACTTATATTCTAGTATATCAGTTGCGTTTTTTCAATGGTCGCTTTGCCGGTTTTTAATGTTTCTTCTTGTATACTTTAGACAAAAAGAACAAAAATCCGTCGGACATCACCCGCCCGACGGATTTTTACACGATCCAAAATGCCGGTTTCAGCGTTTCAGCTTCTGCCGGATGGACGGAGCCAGCACATCCTTGAAATATTCAAAGGTGTCCAATTCCAGAATGGCAGAGCCTGTCAGATAAATGCCCAGACCAACCACCACCTGAATGATCACCGTCAGCAGATCCGGCAGGTGCAGGAAAATGACCAGATACATGCACAGGCCCGCGCCCGCTGCCAGCAGCAGGGTCGGCAGGATATCACGCATCTGTTCCAGATAGCCATAGCCGATCAGCTTTTTGTTGAGCTGTGCATCCAGGATCTGGGTCACAATATTCGTGATCAGCATACCATATGCAATGGCCTCGACGCTGACACGGAATGTTGCCAGCAGAAGAAGGATGCACACCCCTTCGTTCAAAAGCTGACATTTCAGGTAAAGATCGCTGCGGCCCACCGCCTTGGCTGCATTCAGGTTTGCCGTGATGATCGGCCAGCACACATACCCCAGACAGAACACCCTGAGGAACAGCACACAGGGCAGCCACTTCTCGGTGAGGATCAGGCGCACCAGCGGTTCGGCACAGAACGCAGTGCTCATCATCACCGGCGCAATAATATAGGTACAGGTCTTGATGGAGCGGCGGGTCATGTTCTTGACCTGCGCACGGTCATCCTGCAGTGAGGACATGACCGGGAACAAAACGCTCTCAATGGAAGTATCCACGCTTGACGCGATATTATAAGTCAGGTTATCGCCCTGATTGTAATACGCCAGATCCGCCGAGGTGTACATCTTGCCGATGATCAGGCTGCGCAGGTTGTTGTAGATGACGCTGCTCAGCGACGAGGCCAGCAGCTTCCAGCCATAAGAGAGCAGCCCTTTCAGGTGCTGCCACGAAAACTCCATCTTAGGCCGCCAGGAGGACAGCTTCCACAACACCAGCGTGTCCACCGTGATATTGGATACCTGCTGCACCACCAGCGCCCAGACTCCAAAGCCCATATAGGCAAGGCCCAGACCCAGGACCGTGGATACGATCGCGCCCGCAAAGGCGGAATAGAAAAAATACTGGAACTTCATGTTCCGGGTCACATGCGCCTGCTGGATCGTTTTGATGCCGCAGACCGCCACTGTCAGGCTGATGCCGCGAAAGATCGGGGTCATGCTGGGGTCATTGTAGAAAGCAGCCAGATACGGTGCCGCCACGAACATTCCCCCATACAGCACAAAGCTGATCACAATGCTGAAAAAGAACGCCGACGAGTAATCCAGCTCGTCCACTTCCTTCTTCTGCACCAGCGCGGTGCCAATGCCGCAGTCCAGCAGGACATACATGATATTGTTGAACACCGTCACCAGTGCCACCTTGCCGTAATCATCGGGTGTAAGGATGCGCGCCAGAAGGATGGACACCACCGCTGAGATCAGCTGCACACCGCACCGCTCTGCAAAGCGCCAGAAAAAACCGTTTACAATAACATTTTCTTTTTTCTCGTTCATTCCTGCGTCCACTCAAATTCCTTTCAAAAAACCGGTCGGTCTGCACCCTGCGCAGAAATGCATTTCCGCCGTATCCTTATCATCTTCTTCCCTGCTGCCAAAACAACTGAGCAGAGATAGTTAGTTTTATAATATCACACCCATCCATGCATTTCAACCAACATATTCTTAAGAAATGACGGCCCGAAAATTTCATTTAAAAAGAGAAAAAGCGCTTGACTATCTGCCGGGAACGTGGTAATATATTCAAGCAGTCCGCATCACGGTCTTTCACCTCAGAGATTTCAGGGCTGCGAAAACAATACGGTATGCGAGGGTGGCGGAACTGGCAGACGCGCACGTTTGAGGTGCGTGTGGTTTATCCTTGGGGGTTCGAGTCCCCTCCCTCGCACCAAACCATGAAAATCCGAACCTTTTCTCGATAGGAGAAGGGTTCGGATTTTTTGTTTTCTTTGGAAATGAGAACAACGGCTCTTCCCTGACGGCTGTGTGTCCAAAACCTTATCAGAAGAACCGTATAACAAAAGTCACAACTGTAAAGGTGCCGTAAGGCAGAAAGGACACAAACATGAAGTACGATGCAAGAGCCTGCCATTTCAACATGGATA
>ENA-OQDA01001018-OQDA01001018.1-human-gut-metagenome-genome-assembly--contig:-NODE-1018-length-10600-cov-2.457558_pt1 | contig 10600 bp, 12 predicted proteins | sample MGYA00242771_ERZ504603 | MGnify/ENA primary metagenome ERZ504603 (study PRJEB26092, sample SAMD00036328) | human gut metagenome | host: Homo sapiens | study: EMG produced TPA metagenomics assembly of...
TGGGTTATGTACATAACAACTGTCCAATATGCAGCCGCAGATCGCAATGGAGCGTTATCTTGAGTCGATGGGACAATCCGCTGATACCAGCAGTTTTGCCGCTGATGATTTCACCTTTAACTACGGTTGGACATACAACAAGTTAGACCGTGGTTATTTCCCGACAGACGGTTCGCGTGTCAACCTGAACGGTAAAGTCACCATTCCGGGTTCTGACAACGAATACTACAAACTGTCGATGGATACCGCGACCTATATGCCGATCGATGACGACCACAAGTGGGTTGTTCTGGGTCGTACCAAGGTAGGTTATGGGGATGGCATTGGCAGCAAAGAGATGCCGTTCTACGAGAACTTCTACGCCGGTGGTTCCAGTACCGTGCGTGGCTTCCAGTCCAACACCATTGGTCCGAAAGCGGTCTATAAAAAGGGTGCTAGCACAGACTGGAATGACGGCGATAACGAAGAATGTACTCAGGATTCAGGCTGTAAATCAGATGATGCGGTAGGTGGTAACGCCATGGCTGTCGCCAGCCTGGAATTTATTACCCCGACGCCGTTTATCAGCGATAAGTATGCTAACTCGGTCCGCACTTCCTTCTTCTGGGATATGGGTACCGTTTGGGATACTAACTGGGATCCGTCATCTGCGCCGTCGGATGTGCCGGACTATAGTGATCCGAGCAATATCCGTATGTCAGCGGGTATCGCGTTACAATGGATGTCCCCATTGGGGCCGTTGGTTTTCTCCTACGCCCAGCCGTTCAAGAAGTACGATGGAGACAAAGCGGAACAGTTCCAGTTTAACATTGGTAAAACCTGGTAACTGTTCTTCGCAAAGGAATGTAGTGGTAGTGTAGCGATGACTTTAGGCGATCTTGCATGGGATCGCCTGGCCACGCAAAGAACTGCACCTTCGGGTGCAAATGGGATGGTAAGGAGTTAATTGTGAAAAAAGTGGTTATTAGCTGCAGGTCTCGGTTTAGCGATGGCAACGTCCGCACAGGCTGCTGACAAAATTGCAATCGTCAATATGGGTAGCCTGTTCCAACAGGTTGCACAGAAGACGGGTGTTTCTGCTACGCTGGAAAACGAGTTCAAAGGCCGTGCCAGCGAACTGCAGCGTATGGAATCCGATCTGCAATCTAAAATGCAGCGTCTGCAATCAATGAAAGCGGGTAGCGATCGTACCAAGCTGGAAAAAGACGTTATGGCTCAGCGCCAGACTTTCTCTCAGAAAGCTCAGGCTTTCGAGCAGGATCGTGCACGTCGTTCCAACGAAGAACGTGGCAAACTGGTTACTCGTATCCAGACAGCTGTGAAATCTGTTGCCAGCAGCCAGAGCATTGATCTGGTCGTTGACGCAAACACCGTTGCATACAACAGCAGCGATGTAAAAGACATCACCGCTGACGTACTGAAACAGGTTAAATAAGTAATGCCTTCAATTCGACTGGCTGATTTAGCAGAGCAGTTGGATGCAGAATTACACGGTGATGGCGATATCGTCATCACCGGCGTTGCGTCCATGCAATCTGCACAAACAGGTCACATTACGTTCATGGTTAACCCAAAATACCGTGAGCATTTAGGCTTGTGCCAGGCGTCCGCGGTTGTCATGACCCAGGACGATCTTCCTTTCGCGAAAAGTGCCGCGCTGGTAGTGAAGAATCCCTATCTGACCTATGCACGTATGGCGCAAATTTTAGATACCACGCCTCAGCCTGCACAGAACATTGCACCCAGTGCAGTGATCGATGCAACGGCGAAGCTGGGTAATAATGTCTCTGTGGGCGCAAATGCGGTCATTGAGTCTGGCGTAGAACTGGGCGATAACGTGGTTATCGGTGCAGGTTGTTTCGTCGGAAAAAATACCAAAATCGGTGCAGGTTCACGCTTGTGGGCGAATGTGACGATTTACCACGACATCCAGATCGGTGAAAATTGCCTGATCCAGTCCAGCACCGTCGTTGGATCTGATGGATTTGGTTACGCGAACGATCGTGGTAACTGGGTGAAGATCCCCCAGCTTGGTCGCGTGATTATCGGCGATCGCGTCGAGATCGGCGCTTGTACCACCATTGACCGTGGTGCTCTGGACGATACTGTGATCGGTAATGGTGTTATCATTGATAACCAGTGCCAGATTGCGCATAACGTTGTGATTGGCGACAATACGGCGGTAGCCGGTGGCGTCATTATGGCGGGTAGCCTGAAGATTGGCCGTTATTGCATGATTGGCGGTGCCAGCGTGATCAATGGGCATATGGAAATATGCGACAAAGTTACGGTAACTGGCATGGGTATGGTGATGCGTCCTATCACTGAACCTGGCGTCTACTCCTCAGGCATTCCGCTACAACCCAACAAGGTATGGCGTAAACAGCTGCACTGGTGATGAATATTGATGATATGAGCAAGCGCCTCAAAGCGATTGAGCGCAAGGTTAATCAACAAGACTAAAGCACCGTTTTTGCATGTCTGACTTTTCGGCCTGTCCCATTCATACGATTGCGACAGGCCGTGTATTATTGCCTTTTAGTATATTTTGACAGGAAGAGTATTTGACTACTAACACTCATACTCTGCATATTGAAGAGATTTTAGAACTTCTGCCGCACCGTTTTCCGTTTCTGCTGGTTGACCGCGTGCTGGATTTTTGAAGAAGGTCGTTTTCTGCGCGCAGTGAAAAATGTATCCGTTAACGAGCCTTTCTTTCAGGGCCACTTCCCGGGTAAACCTATTTTCCCTGGCGTATTGATTCTGGAAGCGATGGCACAGGCTACCGGTATCCTCGCGTTTAAAAGCGTAGGAAAACTGGAACCAGGCGAACTGTATTATTTCGCGGGTATTGATGAAGCACGTTTTAAGCGTCCTGTCGTGCCTGGCGATCAGATGATCATGGAAGTGACTTTCGAGAAAACGCGCCGTGGCCTGATCCCGTTTAAGGGTTGCGCTGGTCGACGGTAAAGTTGTGTGCGAAGCAACGATGATGTGTGCTCGTAGCCGGGAGGCCTGATACGTGATTGATAAATCCGCCTTTATTCACCCGACCGCCATTGTAGAAGAGGGCGCCAGCATTGGTGCCAATGCTCACATTGGCCCATTTTGTATTGTTGGACCCCATGTTGAAATTGGTGAGGGTACCGTACTGAAATCTCACGTTGTCGTGAATGGTCATACTAAAATTGGCCGCGATAATGAGATTTATCAGTTCGCCTCCATCGGCGAAGTTAACCAGGATCTGAAATATGCTGGCGAACCGACCCGTGTGGAAATTGGCGATCGCAACCGCATTCGCGAAAGCGTCACCATTCATCGTGGCACAGTCCAGGGCGGTGGATTGACGAAGGTGGGCAGCGACAACTTACTGATGATCAACGCGCACATTGCGCACGATTGTACGGTAGGTAACCGCTGTATTCTCGCCAACAACGCAACGCTGGCGGGTCACGTATCGGTTGACGACTTCGCGATCATCGGCGGCATGACCGCAGTCCATCAGTTCTGCATCATTGGTGCGCACGTGATGGTTGGCGGCTGCTCCGGTGTGGCGCAGGACGTCCCTCCTTATGTCATTGCGCAGGGTAACCACGCAACGCCGTTCGGTGTCAATATCGAAGGGCTGAAGCGCCGCGGATTCAGCCGTGAGGCGATTACCGCTATCCGCAATGCGTATAAGCTGATTTATCGTAGCGGTAAAACGCTCGATGAAGTGAAACCGGAAATTGCTGAACTGGCGGAAACATATCCGGAAGTGAAAGCCTTTACCGATTTCTTTGCACGCTCAACGCGCGGTCTGATTCGTTAATGACTGAACAGCGTCCTTTAACGATTGCCCTCGTCGCCGGAGAAACCTCCGGCGATATCCTGGGGGCCGGTTTAATCCGCGCTCTGAAAGAACGTGTGCCCAACGCCCGCTTTGTTGGTGTTGCCGGGCCACGAATGCAGGCTGAAGGCTGCGAAGCCTGGTACGAAATGGAAGAACTGGCGGTGATGGGCATTGTTGAAGTATGCTTCTCATCTTTTCTATGACCGTCGCGAGAAATTATGGAAAGCATATGCTTGCGATTTCGGGGGGACTGCCTACACGGAACTCCGGTCCGGCACCGGATTGGTGACAGCCGTATCGTCTAAAGATCCCCGGCGAGGGTTTTCAGTAATGAAAGCCCGGCGTGTTGAAACAGATCATGTTTTGGGGCATAATGAAGACCCTTGTATATTTTATGATTCCCAAAATAAGAAGTGGAGGTTGCTTACCAGTGTGCTGACCAGTAAATCTATAACTTCCGGTATTTTTGAGTCTGAGGAATGGGATGGAAAGTTCACGCGGGTTGCCCCTCCCATATCGTTGAACTCGACAGGGACATCCATACAGAAAATAGGAGGGAAATACTATGCCTTCATGGGAGGACATGGAAACCTGAGGGTGCATGCCTACCCCAGCCTTGAGTTATTGGGTGAACTGGATTTGGATTTGCAACCCCATTGGCCTAAAGCGGCGGGACGTGTATGGGCGAGCCTTGTGCCCTTGCCGGAAGGCTATCCTTACAGGTATGTGTTGCTGACGATGGACAGGCCTAATTTCCCAGGCATTACCGGGGCAAACTGGAGTTACGGAGGACTTTATTTCTATGGGGCTGATTAAGTAGGAGTTACGAACGGTAATTATTACACAAAATGGATTCAAATAAATGAAACGGAGAATAGGAAAGGGAATAGCCTTAGCTTTTGTGGCTATGGTAGTGTGCAGGGCGGAGGTTGTGGCACAAGGAAATCCGTGGAATAACCCGGTCGTGTCGCCCCGTGTGGATACCGGTGGGGAGGTGACTTTCTCAGTCTGTGCTCCCTCGGCTTCACGAGTGGAGCTTTCGGGACAGTTTATGGAAGGCACATGCCCGATGCGGAAAGGAACTGATGGAGTGTGGAGCGTGACGGCAAAGATAGACCGTCCCGACATTTATCCTTATTCATTCCGTATCGATGGGGTAGAGACCTCCGATCCGAGTAATCCCCTGGTTTTTCCCAACGAACGTTTCAAAGCCAGTTTGCTGGAGATGCCGGATACGGCTGCCCTCTATGCGCGCCATAAAGATGTTCCGAGGGGACAGGTACGCTATTGCAGTTATTATTCCGAGGTTTTGCACGCCGATCGTACGATGTTGGTTTATACGCCTCCGGGCTATGATCGGGAGACCGAACGGCGTTATCCCGTGCTTTATCTCGTGAGCGGCACGACTGATACGGAGGAAACTTGGTATAAGGTAGGGCGTGTGGATGCCATTTTGGACAATCTCATCGCCAGAGGTGAGGCCGAGCCGATGCTCGTAGTCATGCCGTACGGTTATATGCCGTCTCATGGTACGCCCATGCCCTCATCGCCTGAGGCTGCCGAGATGTATGCCACCTTCGCCCGCGAACTGACGGAAGCTGTGATACCCTATGTGGAGTCAAGTTTCCGTACGGAGCTTTCGCGCGAGTCCCGTGCGGTGGGCGGGTTCTCGCGTGGCGGCGGGCAGGCTCTGTTTGCAGCCTTTTCCCATCCTGAATTGTTCGCCCACGTGGCTTCTTATAGTGCCTATCTTACTCCGCAGGTGATGGAGCGTCATTTCGGGCAGCTTATGGGGAATCCCGCACGTATGGACTCCCTCTACCGGGTGAAGTGGTTCGGTGTAGGGCGCGGAGATTTCCTCTATGCCGATGTGATGAGACACCTCGATTATTTTCGGGAGAAAGGCATTTCCTGCCGGACGCGTATCACGGACGGGGGACATACATGGATGACGCCCGTGCCTATCTGGCTGAAACATTGAAGCCTTTTTTTCCGGTCGTCCGAATCCTGAGGATGGAATTTTGGCTATAAAATATAACCTTTAAATAATAGATTGGTAAAATGAAACATTCACTTATGACATCCGCCCTCGCCACATTTTTGGTATGTGCAGGGCAAACCGTGCTTTACGCACAAGATCCCATTATCCAGACCAAGTACACGGCCGACCCTGCGCCGATGGTGTACAACGACACCGTGTTCCTTTATACGTCCCATGACGAGGACGATGCACAGGGATATGGGTTCAAAATGTTGGATTGGCAACTTTACACTTCCACCGACATGGTGAACTGGACTGATCATGGTGCCGTAGCCTCGTTGAAAGATTTCACTTGGCGTAAGCGTGACAACGGGGCATGGGCTTTGCAGGTCGTCGAACGTAATGGCAAGTTCTATATGTACTGTCCGCTTCATGGCAATGGAATCGGCGTGTTGGTATCCGACTCGCCTTACGGTCCTTTTAAAGACCCTATCGGCAAGCCTTTGGTATGGCAAAAGGAGCATTGGGACGACATCGACCCCACGGTATATATTGACGACGACGGACAGGCTTATATGTATTGGGGCAACCCCAATCTTTATTACGTGAAGCTCAACGAAGACATGATTTCTACCTCGGGCGACATCGTAAAAATCGGCAAGCTGAAGACTTATCAGGAAGGGCCATGGTTTTACAAGCGCAACAACCATTATTACTTGGCCTTTGCTTCCACTTGCTGTCCCGAAGGCATCGGTTATGCCATGAGCGATTCTCCTACCGGTCCGTGGGACGTGAAGGGATACATCATGCGTCCGACCGACCGTACGCGTGGTAACCATCCCGGCATCATCGACTACAAGGGAAAGACGTACGTGTTCGGACAGAATTACGACTTGTTGCGTCTGGAAATGGAAGAACACCACGAACGCCGTTCCATCTCTGTGGCCGAGATGCACTATAATGCAGACGGCACGATACAAGAAGTGCCTTATTTCAAGGATGTGAAGGTGGAACAGATTGAACATTTCGACCCGTACCGCAGAGTGGAGGCCGAGACGATGGCTTGGGGATATGGATTGAAAACGGAGAAGATGCCGGGCGGTGGCATCTATGTGACGGCTGTGGATGATGGCGACTCGTTGATTGTTCGTGGCGTGGACTTCGGAAAGCGCGGTGCCAAACGTTTCCGTGCCTGCATCGCTGCGGAGCAAGACTGTACCGTAGAGATACATCTGGACCGTGTCGACGGACCGTTGGTGGGTACGCTGGAGGTAAAGGCCACCGGAGGCATGCAGGCGTATAAAGAAATGGAATGCCGCGTGAAAGGGGCTAAAGGCGTACATGACCTGGTGTTCCTTTTCAAGGGTGGTGCCGGCAAGAACCTGATGAACTGGGATTACTGGCGTTTTAGTTAATTCAGGGCTGGGCGGAGAGGCATCCTGAAGCAGGCGGTTGAAGGCAATGGGGCAGGTCTTGCCGGCTGTGGGAATACGGATGTCGGTGGTTGGGTTTCCTCATGGTAGCTATATTGCAAAGGCCGCGCCTGCTTTGGGTCTCTTTGCCCGGACTGTCCTGAAACCACTGTATGAGGTTCTGTACATGTTTTCCCGCATGTCAAACGGAGACATGTTAAATGTAACCCTGTTGTTTGTGTAGCGTAACACGTCGGCGCGAAATCAACATGGTTATTGTTGTTTTTCAACATGAGTATGCCCTGTTTGGGAGCGGGGGCTTTAACTTTGCAGCGTTGCAACAATAAAAACAAATGTATGGATCTATTAATGTAAAAGACAAGTATGAGAAAGACAATGTTTGTGTTGGGCGGACTGGTTTGTGCCACATGGCTGTCTGCCCAGGATTACCAAAAAACGGCTTACGGCATTAAAGCCGCCGCAGGCGGGGTTGACGTGGAGGTGCAGTTCTTCACGCCTTCGGTGGTGAGGGTGGTCAAGTCTCCCCAGGGCGAACACTTTGAGAAGAAGAGCCTGGCGGTCGTGGCCTCGCCGGGCGAGGTCGGGGTCAAGGTCGGTATCAAGGATGGTGCCATCGTGATGGACACCAAAGTCTTGCAAGTGAACCTTGACACGTCTACCGGTGCATTTTCCTACCGGACGGCTGATGGCAAGCTTTTGCTTGCCGAGAAGCCGGTGGAGAAGTCGTTCGTTCCCTTTGACGACGCAGGCGATGCCACCTACAACGTGTATCAGGCTTTCAAGCTCGATGCGGACGAGGCCATTTACGGGTTGGGACAGTTGCAAAACGGGAAAATGTCGCAAAGGGGCGTGCGGAAGAACATGATTCAGGGGAACGTGGAGGATGTCAGTCCCTTCTTCCAGTCGACCAAAGGCTATGGCTTGTATTGGGACAATTATTCCCCCACGCTTTTCACGGATAACGAGGAAGAGACCTCTTTCCGGTCGGATGTGGGCGATTGCATGGATTATTACTTCATGTACGGCGGCGATGCAGACGGTGTGGTAGCACAGGTACGCTACCTTACGGGGGAGGTACCGATGTTTCCTCTTTGGACTTATGGTTATTGGCAAAGTAAGGAACGCTATAAGAGCCAAGAAGAGACGGTAGGTGTTGTACGTAAGTATCGTGAATTAGGTGTACCTCTTGACGGTATTATTCAAGATTGGCAATATTGGGGACACAACTATTTGTGGAATGCTATGGACTTTCAGAATCCTCAATTCAATAATCCCCAAAAAATGATAGATGACGTACATGCGATGAATGCGCACATGGCTATTTCCATCTGGTCGTCGTTTGGTCCGGCTACAAAGCCTTATCGTGAATTGGCAGCCAAGGGGTTGCTGTATGATTTTAAGACATGGCCGGCTGCTGGGACGGAAAGTTGGCCGCCAGATCCGGAGTACCCTTCCGGAGTGCGCGTCTATGACGCTTATTCTCCTGAAGCTCGTGACATCTACTGGAAATACCTGAACGAGGGAATCTTTAAGCTTGGTATGGATGCTTGGTGGATGGATTCTACTGAACCGGATCATTTGGATTTTAAGCCCGAAGATATGGACACGAAGACCTACATGGGGTCTTTCCGCAAAGTACGTAATGCCTATCCTCTCATGTCCGTTGGCGGAGTGTACGACCATCAGCGTGCCGTGTCGTCAGATAAACGTGTGTTTATCCTGACCCGTTCAGGCTTTTTGGGACAGCAGCGTTATGGGGCTAATGTGTGGAGTGGTGACGTGGGTTCATCATGGGAGACCTTGCGCAATCAGGTACCGGCCGGCTTGAACTTCTCACTTTGTGGCATGCCCCACTGGAACAACGACATTGGCGGTTTCTTTGCCGGGCAATATAATAAGAGTTGGAATGACGGAACGGCTCCTAAGAATCCGCTTTATCAGGAACTTTATGTACGTTGGTTGCAGTTCGGAACTTTTACACCGATGATGCGTTCCCACGGTGCTGACACCCCACGCGAGATTTATCAATTCGGCCAAAAAGGCGAACCGGTGTATGATGCCATCGAGAAAATGATACGCCTACGCTATGCTTTGTTGCCTTATATCTATTCTACATCGTGGGATGTGAGCCATCGCCAGTCCACGTTCATGCGTGCGCTCGTCATGGATTTCCCAAAGGACAAGAAGGTGTGGGACATGAATGACGAATATATGTTTGGAAAGGCTTTCCTTGTAGCGCCTGTGTTGCATGCGCAATATACGCAGGAGAAAGTGGTGAAGGTGAATGAAGAAAGCGGATGGAACCGCGATAATGCAGGGAAAACCGATGGAAAGGTGCAGGCCGATTTCCAACAGCCGAAATCTACAGAGGTTTATCTTCCATGCGGTACGGTTTGGTACGACTTCTGGACGAACGAGAAGATAAAGGGAGGTCAGGAGGTCACCCGTGAGACCACGCTCGACCTTATACCTCTATATATAAAAGCTGGTAGCATCGTGCCTTTTGGTCCCGACGTGCAATATGCCACGGAAAAGCCGTGGGACAACTTGGTTCTCCGTGTTTATCCGGGTGCCGACGGCAGTTTCGTGCTTTACGAAGACGAGTTCGACAATTACAATTACGAGAAAGGCGCTTATACGGAGATTCCTATGTCGTGGGACGATTCTTCGCGCCGTCTGACCCTGGGGACGCGCAAGGGCGAATACAAGGGCATGTTGCAATCCCGCGGGTTTACGGTGGTGCTTCCCGACGGACGGCAAAAGTCCGTATCTTATAATGGAAAGAAAGTTTCGGTGAAGTTTTGATAAGGTATCTCTCTTTCGGGAAAAGATGTGCTCTCCTACAAAAGGCAGTATTTGCAGCCCTTTTGTAGGAGAGCTTTTAATGCGGTTGGGGGAAGTGTGCATTTAAGGTGCGAATCCTTTGCAATAGAAAGGGCTGGCCGTTTGTTAGGGGCTTCTTTCCATGAGATTTCAACGACGTTACCATGATTTTCAACATAAGTGTTAGGAATACAGTACAAGGAGGCTGTACTTTTGTAGTTGAATAGTAATAATACGACAATAATGAAAACAAGACATTCTTTCATTCCTTTCGTCCTCTTTTCAATGTGGTTGTGCGGAGGAGCCACTCTCCGTGCGCAGGATCCTATTATCCAAACCAAATATACGGCCGATCCGGCTCCCATGGTTTACAATGACACTGTATTCCTTTATACGGGACATGATGAGGATGACGCATACAGTTTTAAGATGTTCGACTGGCAGCTTTATACTTCTACCGACATGGTGAATTGGACTGACCATGGAACGGTAGCCACAACCAAGACTTTTCCTTGGCGGGAAGAGCAAAAT
>ENA-OQDA01001019-OQDA01001019.1-human-gut-metagenome-genome-assembly--contig:-NODE-1019-length-10597-cov-11.360745_pt1 | contig 10597 bp, 9 predicted proteins | sample MGYA00242771_ERZ504603 | MGnify/ENA primary metagenome ERZ504603 (study PRJEB26092, sample SAMD00036328) | human gut metagenome | host: Homo sapiens | study: EMG produced TPA metagenomics assembly of...
AAATACATCGCAGACATTGCCCGGTTTCTGCACGTCTCTACCGACTATATTCTGACCGGAAAAGAATCTGCTTACACTGACGTCCAGACTGAAACTTACACCGATGATGAGAAGGAGCTGCTGAGTATTTACAAGGCTCTGCCAACAGAAAAGCGTTATGAATTTAAAGGGGAAATGAAGGGCTACCTCAAAGCTCTTGAGGAAAGCAAGAAATACCTTGACGACGAAAAAAGATTATCCGTTTAGATTGGTATCGTCGTTTCAGATGATACCGGACAGGAGGGCTTATGGACTCAAAGAAATACTTTTTCCTGGCCAGGACCGAAGAACAACTGAATTGCGATGCTGCGGCTCTACTGCTCTATCTCTCTTCCTTCTGTTCTTCTCTGGAGGAAGGGCCTGCATCGCTGTCTGCCGGAACAATTAACAAAATAGCACACCTGCGGAAGAAACTCTCGCTTTCGGTTCGTGAGTTCTTGCCATTGGTCCATACCTATTCCGATACTCTGACAGACACCGACTGCCGCCGGGCGTTGGTCTTTGCTCTTGGCGGCAACATCCATGGCATAACCTCTCTCTGCGAAGGGAGGATTCCTGCATGGAGCAATTAACATCCAATAACAAATTTACTTTTCATGGGGAAGACACCGGCTTGTCAGTAGTAGATTTCTGGTCCTGGGCTTACAGTGATCTGCTCAACAACACAGACCGGGGCGTACTTGCAGAATACATAGTACACAGTGCGTTATTACCCCCCCCCATTCGAAAATGCGAACTGATTGGCTCCCCTTTGATTTGACCAGTCCTACCGGACAGCGAATCGAAGTCAAATCCGCTTCTTATCTCCAATCCTGGGATGAAGCGTACCACGAGCATATACAGTTCAGCATAGCACCTCACAGAGCCTGGGACCCGAAAGCCGGATACTCTCCGGACATCAAGCGACATTCTGACCTCTACGTTTTCTGCCTCTACAAAGCACTGACGAAAGATGTCTCGCCGCTTGCCCTGGAATACTGGGAGTTCTATGTGTTGCCTACCTATGTGCTCAACGAGCAAAAGCCCAATCAGAAAAATATTTCTCTTAATTCACTGAAAGCTCTAAAACCTTACATAACGGATTTTGCCGGATTAAGGGATGTGATATTGAATTGCCCGATTAAAAGGGCGTAGAAATGAACATGCGCCGTTCTGTAATGGGACGGCGTATTTTTGGAGGAAAAATATGATTTCAAACAGTGCTGCCACTCACGCAAAAGTGGCTATCTACATACGAGTCTCTACCCTGCATCAGATTGACAGGGACTCTCTGCCTATGCAGCGTCAAGACTTGATTGCATACGCCAAGCTGATACTGAACACTGACGATGTGACAATCTTCGAGGATGCCGGGTACTCTGGCAAAAATACCATCCGACCAGAATTTCAGAAAATGATGTCTCAGCTTCGGACCGGCACGTACACTCATCTCCTGGTCTGGAAGATTGACCGAATCTCCAGAAACCTTCTGGACTTTGCCGAGATGTACCAGGAGCTTAAAGACCTGGGCGTTACCTTCGTCTCGAAAAACGAGCAGTTCGACACCAGTACGGCTATGGGAGAAGCGATGCTCAAAATTATCCTTGTCTTTGCGGAGCTGGAGCGTAACATGACTTCGGAACGTGTCACTGCCACTATGATTTCCAGAGCCAGCAACGGGCAGTGGAACGGCGGACGTATTCCTTACGGCTACGATTATGACCCGGAAGAACAGGATTTCAGCTTCAACTCCGATGAGTACAACATCGCCCATCTGATTCATGACAAATACGAAGAACTCCGCTCCCTGGTTTATCTGGCCCGGTATCTGAACGAACATGGCTACCGGACTCGTGCCGGTAATGACTGGTCCCCGGTCTCTCTGGATATTATTCTTCGCAGCGTATTCTACTGCGGCGATTACCAGTACAACCGCCTTAAGGAAGGGGACCGGCAGCGTCCTAAGGATAAATCCGAATGGATTACCGTGAAAGACCACCACCCGGCCATCGTAAGCCGAGAACAGAAAGAACGCATCCTTGCACTCCTGGAATCCAACCGCAGGCTCAAATCATTTCATAAGAGTGGCAAGAGCAAATACACACACATTTTCTCCGGCCTGCTCATCTGTGGAAATTGCGGTCAACCTATGACCAGTTCCATTTCCACCATAAAGAAGACTACTGGCAGACGCTATTCTCTCTACTTCTGCCCTACGCACAGGAAAAGCAAGCTGTGGTGTACCGGAAAATCTACCTCAGACCCAATCGTTGGCGAGTTCGTCTTCAACTACATTCTCAATATGCTCAACGCTCAAAAGGCGTTCTCTCCGGAAACGAGCATACAGGAACTGGAACAGCAGCTACTCTCCGGCGATACTTTCTCCCCGGTGGCCGCCATTGCCCCGGACGGATTACATGATCTGTTTCATACGCTCCGCACCGGAACCATCAAGGGAGAGGTCTTCGGAAAAGACGTCAAAATCAAAACAGGCTCCGAGCCGCCATTGCAGCTATCAAAACTCAAAAAGGAAAAAGTCCGTCTGGAAAGAGCTATTGACCGTCTGAACAAGCTGTTCCTCTATTCCGAAAAAGCCATGTCGGAATCCGAATACCTCACTCAGAAGATTCAGCTTTCGGACTCCCTGGAAGAAGTCGAAGACAAGCTGGCGTTCCTGGCATCGGAAGGCAGCCTGCAACAATCTATCACTGATGATGAATTTATCGCCAAGGCAAGCAACTTCATACTCTCCCAGAAACTCACTGACCGAAACTACATCAGCTTTCAGTCTCTGAGTGCTACCGTCTCTCCGGAGGTCCTTGATTCTTTTCTCAGCAGTATCATAGACAACATCGTTTTCAAAGACGGGGCCGTTAACTCTATCACATTCCGCAATGGATTGTCTCACACGTTCATCTACAGAGAAAAGCCAGAGGTTTAATCGCCCCTGGCTTTCTTCATATCTCCATATTCCGTTGTATCGCTATTTTGTAGTGAATCGCTCTACAAAATCATCATTGCATCGCCGAAGGAGAAAAAGCGGTATTTTTCTCTCACAGCCTCTTCATAAGCTGCCATAATATGCTCTTTTCCAGCCAGTGCTGATACCAGCATCACCAGTGTGGACTCCGGCAGATGGAAATTGGTGATCAGTCCGTCGATCATCTTGAAGCGGTAACCCGGATAGATAAAGATCTCGGTCCAGCCGCTTCCGGCTTTTAAAATGCCGTCCTCGCCGGTTGCCGACTCCAGAGTACGGCAGCTCGTTGTTCCAACTGCGATCACACGGCCGCCTGCTGCTTTCGTATCGTTGATCAGTTTTGCCTGATCTTCTTCTACCACATAGAACTCAGAGTGCATGTGATGCTGGGTGACATCCTCCACTTTCACCGGACGGAAGGTGCCAAGGCCGACATGCAGGGTAACATGGGCGATCTTTACACCGGCATCCTGTACCTGCTGCAGAAGCTCTTTTGTAAAGTGCAGTCCTGCGGTCGGAGCTGCTGCGGAGCCTTCGTGTTTTGCGTATACCGTCTGATAACGGTTCTTGTCCTGCAGTTTATGTGTGATATATGGCGGCAGCGGCATTTCACCAAGCTGATCCAGAATTTCTTCAAAAATGCCTTCATAGCGGAACTGGATCAGGCGGTTTCCTTCATCCACGATATCGACTACTTCGCCTGTCAGAATTCCGTCTCCAAAGGATATTACGGTTCCGACCTTGCATTTTTTGCCCGGTTTTACCAGCGTTTCCCAGATGTCATTTTCTTTTCTCTTTAAAAGAAGAATCTCAATTGCTGCATCCGTTCCGACCTTGGAACCATAAAGACGCGCCGGAATTACCTTCGTATCATTGATAACCAGACAGTCGCCTGGTTTCAGATACTGCAGAATATCACGGAAATGACCATGCTTATATTCACCTGTCGTTTTATCCAGATGCATCAGGCGGGAAGCGCTGCGGTCTTCCAATGGATCCTGTGCAATCAGTTCTTTTGGCAGATCATAATAAAAATCTGATGTTTTCATTTGTTTCCTCCATTCTATGGCAGCCGGCATGATTCGCCGGATTTGCTCTGTTCATTCAACTTTTTTTGCCCAACGGATCCATTATAGCATTTTCCGTACTTTCTGACAAGGAATTCTCTCGAATCCCAATCATCTCCTGTGTGGTCTACTCGATCACTGCCCGGCTTCCTACACCATCCCGGCTTCGATTTTTCGTCACAATGATTTTTTTCTCAATCCGCTCTTTTAACTTGGGCACATGAGAAATAATTCCGACCAGACAGTTTCCATCCGCCAGACCTTCCAGTGCTTTCACCGCCTGATTCAGGGACTCTTCATCGAGAGAACCAAAACCTTCGTCCACAAACATGGAATCTAACCGGATTCCTCCTGCATACGACTGAATTTCATCTGACAGGCCAAGTGCCAGCGAAAGCGATGCCTGAAACGATTCGCCGCCGGAGAGCGTGCGGACACTCCGCTCCGTTCCGTTATAATGGTCAATCACATTCAGTTCCAATCCGGCTTTTTCTTTCTTATTCGTGCCGTCTTCCTGCCGTTTCAGCTCATACTGTCCCTGGCTCATCGTCAGGAAACGCACATTGGCTTTTCGCAGAATCCGGTCAAAATACGCCATCTGCACATACGTTTCCAGTTCAATCTTTTGCTTTCCGCTCACATTTCCACATGCGGTATCCGCAAGCGCATTGACCCATTTGTACTCTTCTTCCACGGTCTGCATCTGACTTTGCTGATTCCGAATGGCATCATATGTGTTCTGATTCGTATTTGCCGCGTGATACTGCTCGTTATAACGCTGATCCAGAACCTGTTTCTGTTCGGAAAGTCCCCTTAAATCTTCCTGTAATTCTATTTCTGACGGGAGCGGCTGTTCCTGTGAATCCGCTGTTTCTAACGCCTGAATCGCCGTAAGCGCCGCCTGTACTTCCGTCAGTTTTTTCTGTATGGCATCCAGTTCCTCTTTTGCTGTTTTCTGTGCTTCTTCCAGCCGTTCTTTCTGTGCTTCCCAGGCTGCAATATGTTCCAGAAGTTCTGTTTCTTCTTTTCCCGCAAGCTGCGCCTCTTTTTCCCGGATCTTTTCCAGCAGTGCTTTTCTTTCAGCCTTTTGTTCCGTTTCCCGCAGCTCTTTTTTGCGAATTTCCTGTTCTCTTTGCTCCGTTTTCTGTGTTTCTTCCTGGATTTCCTGTCGGATCTTTTTCAGTTCCTCCTGTTCTGCAAGAATACATTGTTTCTGTTCTGTCAGTTCTTTTCGCTTTTGTTTCAGCCAGTGCTGTTCCCATACAGACCGAATCCACAGTTCTCTTTCCGCATCTGCAAGTTTTTCTGCGATTTCCGATCCCGTAAATTCATTTATCTGTTTTTTCACCGTTTCTGCACTTACCAGATCCTTCAGCTGCTCCTTCCCATCTCCAGGCCTGCCTTCGGATTTCGCTCCTGTTTTCTGCTGATCCTGTTCTGCCCAGATCGCTCTCTGCTCTTCCAGATTTTCCAGCAGTTTCTCTTCTTGTTCCTTCCATCTCTTCCGATCGCTTTGCAGTACTTCAAGACGGCTCCGCACCTTCTGCAGCCGCTCATGATCCTCTTTCCGCTCAGCTTCCGCTTTTTTCTGCCGTGCGATACATTCTGCACGGCGGCTCACCTTTGCCCGCGTGGCAGCAATCTCTCCCTCACACTGTTTCTGTCTGTTTTTCCGGAAGGAAATCACCTGGGCAATCTGATCAGCCAGGGAGTTTCTGTCCTCGCTCTCCCCCGGACCCTTTCTTTGCGCAGGATTCTTTTTCTCCATAAAAGCAGTCGTTTTTTGCGCCTCCGCAATTTCTTTTTCCAACTGTTCTTCCAGTGCTCTTTTGGTTCCTTCTGCCCGGCCAAGCTGTGTCTGTTCCGCTGCAATGGTCTTTTTTATGCTTTCCAGTCTTTTCTGCCGTTCTGTCTGTCTTTTTTCCAGTTCCGCATATTCCATCTGACGTACTTTCTGTGTTTCTTCTTCCTTCCGAAGCTGCTCTGCCTTCTCGACCGCTTCCTGTTGAAATAAAACATCCGGCATCTGTGAAAGTCGCTTCTGTTCGTGTTCTTTCTGACTCTCGGGCAGTTCTCTTAACAGCCATTCCGTTAGCTGTGCACGTTTTTCCTTTACCTGTCTGCGGCAGCTGCCCGCAGCCTCGCTTTGTCCCGCAGCTGCTTCCTCCTGCATCCGAAGTTCTTCTTTCTTGTGATCCAGCGTTTCTTTATCTGGCGTATGTTCTGCTCGTCTGGCAGGCTGCGGATGATGAATAGCGCCGCAGACCGGGCATGGTTCTCCCTCTGTCAGTTTTTCTGCCAGAATTCCCGCCTGTGCATCCAGAAATAAAGATTCCATCGCCTGATATGTTTCCCGTAAAGCATCTCTCTTTTTGATTTCACGCTGGTATGCACCTTGCTTTTCTTCCAGTTCTTTGCGTCCCTGCTCCCAGCTTTCCAGCAGATTTTCCAGCGTTTCCAGCTTCTGGTGGTATTTTTCCTGCAGCAGCGCGGCTCCGTCTCTTTCGGCCAGATGTTCTGCCGTTGTCGCGATATCCGCCTGTAAGTTCTCTTCTTCCTTTCGCAGTTGTGTCACCTGCGCGGCAATCTGCGTCCTTTCAGCCGTCGTTCTCTCCAGCTGTTTTTTCGTTTCTTCTAAAGTGTGGATTTTCTGTTCCAGATTTTTCTTTTCATCCAGCAGTTTTTCGCAGACCTGATCCTGCCCGGCCAGCCTTTCTGCCTCTTCGGCTGCCCTGGCCGCTGTCTCCTCTGTTTCTTTTATTTTTTTACAAAGAACGCTTTCCTCTTCTTTGTTTGCCGTTTCCTCTTTGACTGCGCCTGCAATTGTCTCGCAGTATGCTTCCATCTGCTGTATCTGCTCTGCGGCATACGCTTCTTTTTGTTCCGTCCGTGCAAGTTTCACCTCCGCATCAGAGAGACGTTCTTCCCGTGCTTTCTTCTGTTCCAGGACTTTTTTTGCACGCTCCTGCTCTGTCTGAAGCTGTTCTTTTGCTTCTGTTGCTGCCTGCAGTTCCTTTTGCAGCTGTGTCATTGCACTTTGCTCCTGCTGCACTTTTCGCAGCAGTTCCAGACACACTTTTTCTTCCCGAATCTGCTCTTCCAACTGCTTACAAATCTCTGCCTCTTTCTCTGCCTGCTCACTTCTCTTTTTCTTTTCTTCTTCCTTCGGAAGCAGAGTCTCCCATTCTTTTTCTTTCTGCTCTTTCTCTTTTTGTCTCGTCTGTCGCTCTTTTATTTTTCCCAAAAGCTGGTTTTTCTTTTCGATCTCTTCATTTAGCGTACTCTGCTCGTCTTGCAGCGCCTTTAATTTCTCATCGTCCCATTCGATGCAGCGTGCAAGCAGTTCCATACCGCGCATAACCTGGCCGTCGAATTTATTTTTCTTCAGCCGGTCAAACTCTGTTTTCCATTCTGCCTCTTCCGGGCAGACAACATTTTCCAGATACTGGCTGATGCTGCGTTTCTTTTCATCGTATATTTTCCAGCACTCCTTTGCTGCTTCCCGCAGACGCTTCTGCAGCTCCTGATAAATCTCTGTGTGAAACATTTTCCGGAAAATTTCACTCCGATCCGCTGTTCCTGTCAGCAGAAGCTTCTGGAAATCTCCCTGCGCAATCATCGCAATCTGTCGGAACTGACGCTGATCCAGCCCGAGAAGTTCTGTCACTTTCTTTGTCACTTCCGAAGTTTTCGTAACCGGCTGCCGCTCATCCGGAAAAATCAGTTCTGCATTCGCTTTCTCCATCGTCATGCCCTGTCCGCGGTCCTTCGGGCGCAGATATTCCGGGTTTCTCTTTACCGTATAGTCCTTTCCCTGATACGTAAACGTAAGCTCTACGAAGGTACGCACCTCCGGTTTTGCATACTTACTGCGGAACATTTCGCCTTTCCGGATTTCACCGCTCGCTTCCCCGTAAAGCGCAAACGTGATGGCATCAAAAATCGTTGTTTTTCCAGCGCCGGTGTCCCCCGTAATCAGATACAGACCGCCGCCCAGCCGGTCAAAATCAAGTTCTATCCGGTCCGCATACGGTCCGAATGCACTGATGACTAATTTCTTTGGTTTCATGCCTTCATCCCCCGTAACAATTCTTCCACCAGCGCTTTCTGCTGTGCGGTCATGCTCTGATTATTCTGTAATTCATAAAATTCCCGGAACAGTTCCAGTTCTGATTTTTCCTCCACTCGTTCCGCCGTGCCAATGTCTGCAGCAGACCGGGTTCTTTTGTTATCGTACTCCAGGCGCATCAGGTTCGGATAGATCGTTCGGAGTTTTGCCATTCCATCCGGCACATCTTCTTCATCCGTCAACGTCACCAGAAGGTAATCCTCGCAGTCGCTGTTCTCATAAAATCTTTTTGCCGTGACTTCCAGATACGTCCCCCGGATTTTCCTGAGATCGTGCAAGGGCTTTAATGGAATTGTTCTAAGCTCCACCGTTCCTTTTTCTTTTAATTCGATCACCGTAATCGTTTTTTCCTGTCCTGCTTCCGAAAAAGAATATTTCAGCGGCGAACCGCAATAGCGAACCGTGTCTCTTTCCACCTTCTGTGGGCTGTGGATGTGCCCCAGTGCAGCATAATCAAACTTTTCAAACAATTCTGCCGGAATCTGATCCAAGTCGCCAACCTGCAGTTCTTCTGCATCACATCGTTTTGCCCCGGTTACGAACTGGTGGGCCAGAATCACATTTCGATCCTGTTCATCAACCAGATCCTGTTCCAGTGCAATCCGAACTGCATCCGCTGTACACATTACTTCTTCCGCACGCTCCGGCAGGGCATGGCGCACCACCGCAGGCCGTAAAAACGGAAGCAGATGAATCCACACCGTGCCATACGCATCCTGCAGCGGAATTTTCTCTATCGTTCCATTGTATACCTTTGAAAAATAGATCCCGCTTTTTCCCATCAGGCTGGATCCAAATGCCAGACGCTCGGCGGAATCATGGTTTCCACTGATAATAAAAGTGAGAATCCGATTGGTGGAAAGCTCTGTCAGAAACGCGTCAAAAACCTGAACCGCTTCTGCACTTGGAATCGTACTGTCGTAAATATCTCCGGAAAGCAGTACGCCATCTGGTCTCTCTCTTTTTGCAGCATGCAGAATCTGCGACAAAATGTACTTCTGATCCTCGATCATCGAAAATTCATTGACTCGCTTTCCGATGTGGAGATCGGATAAGTGGAATAATTTCATAAGCGCCTCCCTGTCATTTTCCATGGTATTGTAATCTGCCGGGCCCGCCACTGGCAGCCCCCTCCGAACGTAAAACAACAAAAGCCCCTGCTTTCGCAGGAGCTCTCTCTTTCGTAGCGAGAGGGGGATTCGAACCCTCGACACCGCGGGTATGAACCGCGTGCTCTAGCCAACTGAGCTATCTCGCCATACTATATTTTTAGAAGTATGGGGCCTACAGGGCTCGAACCTGTGACCCTCTGCTTGTAAGGCAGATGCTCTCCCAGCTGAGCTAAGACCCCATATCTGTTTTCTAGCAGTTCTTACGTCCTGCTGACAATATGTATATTAGCACGCTTTGTTCTGTTTGTCAACGATATTTTTTGAAATTTTTCAAATTTTTTCTTTTGTTTCTACAATACCAGCGATTTCATGTCCTTCCGGCATACGCTGTCTTTAACTATCCATTCTTCTAACAGATCTTTCAGGACATTTGCACTGGCCGGTGCATAAGCACTTGGCTTTACCACCGCAGTATTTCCTGCCGCAATGGCATCTACCAGCGGTTCTAACGTCAGCAGAACAGGGTAATTCCACGGGCTCATAATCAGCACATTGCCATAAGGAGAAGGGCTTTGATAACTTTTCGCAGCGAACTGCGCCAGCGGTGTTCTGACATGTTTTTGTCTGCAAAGCGCCCTAAGTGCTGCTTCATCCAGCGGATTTCCCCCTGCACCAGTCCAATCTCACACATCATCTCCGTCTTGCTCTTTCCAAGATCCGTATGCAGCGCTTTGCAGAGGATCTGCTCCTGTTTTTGCAAGGCCATTTCCAATCTGCTCAAAGCCTCCATCCGCACATACAAACGCCCATTTAATGCGGTACGAACCGAAACAATACGATCCGCATTTACAATCGTTGTCTTTGATGCACGCTACATACATTTTCTTGTTATTTTCTCTTCCAGCTGATACAGTCTGCTTTTAATTTCATAAAACTTATTTGACGTATAAGCAAACACCTTGTTTTGCACTGCCTCGAAATATAAAATATCTTCTGTTCTTATGGAAACACATTATTTCTTTTCTGTGTATCCCCGGATAGATTCCCCTTTGCTTCTTACATACTCTTTTATTTCTGCAAATTCTTTCGTAAAATTTACATATTCGAGTATAACGCCCTTTTTCCGGGTCATCGATCTCTCTTTCTGTAATATTCATAACTGTCTCTTTCTCATTTTTATTCATTCTATAGTCGAAGGATATATTACTTCCCATCTTTCTCCGGAAGAGCTGTCATGCACAAAAAAATAATTCCAAATACCACAACACATCCAACCATAAGCATCACCATC
>ENA-OQDA01001020-OQDA01001020.1-human-gut-metagenome-genome-assembly--contig:-NODE-1020-length-10586-cov-2.006502_pt1 | contig 10586 bp, 17 predicted proteins | sample MGYA00242771_ERZ504603 | MGnify/ENA primary metagenome ERZ504603 (study PRJEB26092, sample SAMD00036328) | human gut metagenome | host: Homo sapiens | study: EMG produced TPA metagenomics assembly of...
GGGTCCTCCCGGGCGACTTTCAAAGCACCGCAAAAAGCAGTCGCAGCACTGCCCAGTTGGTTGGATTTTGGGCACAAAGACCGCGATATGGGGGAGCTTGTCCGCAAGATGGCCCTTGGCATAGCCCAGCACCATGGCCTTCAGCAGGAGCTCCTCATAGTAGTCCTCCGGCCCCTCCTGAAAATAGAGCAGACCGCGTCTCCCGGGCGAGCTTCCGAGCCAGGGGGCGAAGCGCCGGCATGCGGACTCCGATGATGTTGTCCACACCCGGGCAGAGCTTGCTCTGAAATGCCTGATAGGCCGGATCCTGCAGGGAAAAGAGCGTTTCCCGGACACTGGCGGTGGATGATGCCATATCTCCCTCATTTCTCCCGGAACGGGGCCTGAATTTTCTGCTTTTATTCTATCATAGGAGGCAGGCCGGGGGGAAAGCCCGTGGCCCCTATTCTTTCAGGCAGATGCGCTCCATGGCCTGGACAGCCTGCGCAAGGGAATGAAGGCATCGGCGCAGATGTCCGGCGGCCTCCAGGGAGAGGAGCAGCTCGGGAGTGCGTCGGCAGAGGCCGGGCAGGGAAGAAAATGGACGCTCGCTGCATTTTTGGTTGTTTGAAGAAGGAGGGTTTGCAGACGGAGAATATGCTCTTCCGCCTGTTTTTATTGCCGCAGAGCCCTGCGGCGGCGGTTTCCAGCCGGACGGCCAGGCCGGAAGCACCGGCAAGCGGAATGTTTCCTTCAAGTGGGCAAAGGGTCTGCCAGCGCGCCCAAAGCAGAGCGGCAGAAGCGGCGCTTTCCAGCGACGCCGCCAGTGATGCGGCGTCCTCCGGGTCCAGGGGACTCAAAAATTCCTTTTGCAGGTTTTCCAAAAGATGTTCCTGCGTGCTCCGAAAGCGGGCCAGGGACTGCCCGGCCCCCGGGGCGTCCCCCTGGGCGGCGAGGACAAGGGCCTTTCCCGCTTCCCCTGCCAGGCGGGAAAGAAGCTGGATATCCAGATGCGTCTGCTTTACCATGGCGATCCCTCCCTAAAACATGAGAAGCAGCTTTGCCATAAGATAACCGATGAGAGCGCAGCCGGGAAAGGTCAGAAGCCAGGCAAGGGCCATTTCCCCCACGACTCCCCAATGGACAGAGGACAGCTTCGGGCCGCGCCGACTCCCATCATGGCGGTGGTTTTGGTGTGGGTGTGCTCACGGAAATCCGGCAAGGGTGGAGACAAGAAGGCTGACCGCCCCGGCCAGATCGGCGGAGAATCCCTGATAGGGCGAGAGGCGAACCATATCCATGCCCATGGTTTTGACGATGCGCAGGCCGCCCATGGAGGTCCCCAGCGCCATGACCATCGAGCAGAGAAGCATAAGCCAGAGGGGAATGGTGAAGGCAGAGGAAGCCTGCCCCGCCGAAAGCGAAACCCCCAGGAGAAATACGCCGATGAATTTCTGCCCATCCTGGGCGCCATGCATAAAGGCCATGGCCGCTCCCGCAAAGATCTGGGCCCGGCGGAAAAAAGCGGCAGAGTCCCGGCGGTCCCGGCGGCGAAACAGCCAGGCCGTGAGGCGGGCGGAACAATATCCCAGAAGAAAGCCCAGAGCCACGGAAAAAAAGAGGCCCAGGAGGACCTTTGCCCATTCCCCGCCGTGGATTCCCGAGAAACCGTCATGAAGGGCGACGGCTGCTCCCGAGATGCCGGCCACCAGGGCATGGCTCTCACTGGTGGGCACCCCGAAGCGCCAGGCCAGGACGGCCCAAAGGACAATGGCGCACAGCGCCGCGCAGAGAGCGGAGAGAGCCGCGGCCCGGTCCGGGCCGAAGTCAGCGATGGAGTAGACGGTCTCCGCTACTGTTGCGTTGATTGCCGTCATGACGAGGACGCCCAGCAGGTTGCATGCCGCCGCCAGCGCGACCGCCCGCCGAAAGGAGAGAACTCCCGTTGATACCACAGTGCGATAGCGTTTGGCGCGTCGGTCCAGCCGTTGACCAGCACCACGGCCAGCACCAGCAGACAGGTCAGCCCCAGTACCGGATTGTGGGCGCCTGTGTGAAAAGATCAGACAGAGACAAGACAACACCCCCTGTCCCCATTCTACGGGGACAGGGGGTGTTGTATGTGAGAGAAATTGGGGCCCCATCGCTCATACCTCAATAGAGCCCGGTGGTACCGAGAATACGGGTTACCTCGTCGGCGCGGGCCGACCAGGCGGCGGCGGCCCCATGCTCCCTCCGGCGGTTTTTGGCCCAGTCGCCGGTCTCCGCCAGGGCGCGGCGGCAGAGGGCGGCGAATTCCTCCGGAGAGTGGGCGCCGTACACCACGTCGGGGAAGTGCTCCACCTGCTCGGGAAAGAGCATGGACACCACGGGTTTGCCGGAGGAGAGGTATTCGTAGATGCGGCAGGGCACCACGTCATTGCCCTGCTCGGAACGGCGCAGCAGGTTGAGGCATACGTCAAAGCGGGCCAGGTAGTCGGGCACCTCCACCGGCGCCCGCCGCCCCAGGAGGCGGACGTTGGGCAGCCGCTCTAGCAGCTCGGCCATGGGGTTCTTCTCCCGGCGGCCCAGAAAGACGAAGGTGCAGGCCGGCATGGCCTGGGCGGCGTACAGAACGGGGGCGAGGTCCAGATCCCGCCACAGGGTGCCGGTATAGCCCAGAATGGGGCTGGAGAGCCCCCGCAGCTCCGGCGGAAGCTCGGCGGGGGCCGGGTAAACATGGGTGGTTCACCCGTTGGGCAGCAGGGCGATGTTGTCGTTGCAGGGGGAGAGGTGGTCAATGAGCCCCCTGGGAGGCGGCAAAGACCACATCGGCGGCCAGGGCCAGATCGCTCTCCCACCGGGGGGACTGGTCGGGCCAGTCCCGGTCGCAGTCGTAGACCACACCCCGGTGGGGCACCTCGTCCAGCAGGTGGATGTGCTCCGGCGCGGTGCACCACAGCAGCGGCTCCTTGAACCGGTGGTGCTCCATCTGGCGGCGGATAAACTTGCCCAGCCTGCGGTAGTGGAGGCGGAACAGGAGGCGGTGCCGGTCCTCCGCCTCCAGCACCGGGGGAGGGCGCAGACCGTGAGACCGGGGCGTACCCTGCGGCCCGGCTGTCGGGAGTATTTTCCCGGCGGCTCGAACAGGAGCACCTGGGCGTCCCGCATGCGGGTCATGAGCTGCTGGGTGCGGGTGGGGATAGTGCGCCAGGGGTCAGCAGACAGGCAGAGAATCTGTCTCACGTCCCTCACCTCTCCAGCAGCATCCGGGCGGTCTCGCTGTTGCGTCGTTCCACCTGGCGCAGCCGCTCCACGCCGCCGGAGAGGAAGGCCTCATCCCCGATGCGGGCGCAGGCCGCGTCGATGTGGGCCCGCAGGGCCTCCTCCGTCACCTCGTCCAGCCCGGTGTAGAGATCCTGTCCGATGTAGGACAGAAAGGAGCTGATCTTCTGGTCGTAGACCACGCCCACCAGGGGCACACCCTGACCGGCGGAGAAGACCAGGGCGTGGAGCCGCATGGAGACCACCGCCTGCATCCGGGCGAACAGACCGATGGTGTGGTCGGAGCGGCCGGTCTGGGGAAGAATGTAGTGGGGGGCCTTCATGTGCTGGGCGGCCAACTGGGCCGCCCCCACGTCCAGACGCCGCTCGATGGGCAGAAAGACAGGGGTGAGGCCGTACGTCTCATAGGCGTAGTCCGCCGCGGCGCCGAAGACGGCGGCCTTGGCCTCAAACCCCGGCCAGGGCCGCAGGGCGAAGCCGATGTAGCGGCCGTGGGGGTCAATCCCCTGACTCTCCAGAATGCCGTCCACCACTTGGGCCGGTGCGGCGGGGAGGATCACCGTGGGATCGGCGGAGAGGATGACCTGCGGCTTCGTCACCCCCATGTCCTCCAGTTCCTCGGCGGAGTGTGTGTCCCGTAGGGTGATGGCGTCCACGCTCTTCTGGAGCACGCGGGAGGCCCTGCGGCGGTTGGCGGGGGAGTGAATGGGGCCGATGCCGAGCCGTACATCATCACCTGGTTGCCCAGCCGCTTGGCCCAGGAGATGGTAAACAGGTAGAACCACAGGGAGCGGTGGCTGGTCACATCCTGCATCAGGGAGCCGCCGCCGTTGGATGTAGAGGTGGGTTTTGCGCATCCGCCACAGGAAGCGGGGAAGGCAAAGGTGTAGATGGAGTTGACCCGGTAGGTGGAGGCGGGTGTCGTCCGGGTTGCGGGAGAGCACCCAGATGGGGAGGTCCGGGTCGATCTGGCGCAGCTCGGTGACAATGGCCTCCAGGATGGCGTCGTCACCGGCGTTGCCCCGGCCGTAGGCGCCGCATACCAGGGCGCCGTCCCGGCGGCCCTTCTTGCGGCTCTGGCGGCGGAGAATGGTCTCATAGATGTTGAGCTGGCGCTCCAGGGTGCATCTCCAGGGAAAAATCCTCCCTGCCCCGCTGATAGAGCCCGCTCCCCAGGTGTTGGCGGAGGGTGGGTCCTTGGCCAGAGTAATCAGGTGGCGGGCCAGGGTATCCGCGTCGCCCGCCTCGAACAGCAGGCCATGGACGCCGTGCTCAATGAGGTAGGGGACGCCGCCCACCCGGCTGGCGATGGTGGGCAGGGCAGCCCGGGCCCCTTCGGTGAGAGAGTAGGGGAAGGTCTCTGACAGGGAGGTGAGGGTGTTGATGTCGATGGCGTGGTAGAAGCTGTCGGTGTCGCTGACCCATCCGGCGAAGCACACCTGCCGCTCCACCCCCAGCTCAGCGGCGAGCCCCTTGAGCATGGACATCTGCTCACCGTCGCCGGCGATGAGCAGCCGCAGGCTGGGGCACTCCCGATGGGCCTTGGCAAAGCCCCGGACCAGGGTGGCGATGTCCTTGACCGGGTTGAGCCGGGCGGCGATACCGACCACTACACTGTCCCCATCGGCCTCCAGCCCCACGGAGCGGAAGTATTCCTCACGGCTCAGGGCAGGGGTGCGGGGGGTGAAGTCGATGCCGTTGTAGATGGTGAACAGCCTGTCGGGATCAAAGCCCCGCTTGATGAGCAGGTCGGTCATGGCGTCGGACACGCCGATGCGGTAGTCCAGCCGGCGCAGGGCGATGGTGTTGATGGTGCCGTAGGTGAGGCGGGAGAGGGGGCGGCCCAGGTAGTCCAGTCGGTAGTCGGAGTGGACGGTGGTCACCACCGGCAGGCCGGTGGAGCGGCGCAGCAGAGCGCCCATCATGTTGCCCCGCGCGCCGTGGCAGTGGATGAGCTGATACCCCCCTCCCGCGACATCCGTTTGAGGGTGCGGTACGTGCGCAGCAGATTGCGGCCGGAGAGCACCACTGTGGGGATGCCCAGCTCCCGGGCCTCCTGGGCGAAGGGGCCCTCCAGGAAGCAGACCATGGTCACCTCGATGGTGCGGGAAAGGTTTTGCAGCAGGGAGTGGACGTGGGTCTTGGCTCCGCCGCTGTCGCCGCCGGAAATCAGAGTGATGACTTTCATATATGAAAACCTCCGGACAAAGAAAAGACTTGTTTCAGGGTAGGGAAGTATGGTACAATATGCAAGTATCATTGTACCAAGTATTATGTCAATTTACAACCTCGGAGGTTACAAAAGATGATAGACGAAAAGGGAAGATTGTTTGGCAAGCTCAACATTGTGGATCTGCTGGTGATTCTGGTGGTCCTTGTGGCCGTAGTGGTGCTGGGCGTGAAGTTCCTGGGCAAGGACGGGGGCGGCGGCATCAATCCCGGCAAGACCCAGGTAACCTATACCGTGCTGGTCAAGGGTGTGGAGCAGGAGGTCTACGACAATATCCAGAAATACATCCCCGGCCAATTGATGGCCTCCGGCGAGATGCTGGATGGCCAGGTGGTTTCTGTGGAGCCGAGGGCCCACGAGCAGACCGTGACGGTGGATACCACTGACGGCACCCTGGAAATTCCGGTGGATGAGGGCACCATAGACCTGCTCTTCACCATCGAGTGCAACGTGGTCAACCCCATTACCACAGAGATTGGCACCCAGGAGGTGCGTGTGGGTAAGACCCATACGGTAAAGACCGACAAGTTTGAGCTGATGAATGGCGTCATTCTGGACTGCGAGTGGGGGGACGGCGCGGCTGCGGCCGATGCTCAGTAAGCCAAAAGAACACAGAGGGGCGGCGGCAGCCATGTCGCCGCCCCTCTCCTATATGGAGGAAACAATATGCCCGAATGGTTTCTGAATCTGGACGGAGGCATCCTGCTCTGGCTCCAGGAGGCGGTGCGCAACGCGTCTCGACACCCCTGTTTACGCTCTACACCCATCTGGGTGACAGCGGACTGATGTGGATTGCCCTGTCCGTCCTTCTGCTCTGCTTCAAAAAGACCCGGAAGGCGGGGGCAGCTGGCCTGATGGCCCTGCTGCTGAGCCTGATGTTCACCAACGGGATTCTCAAGCACCTGGTGGAGCGCCCCCGGCCCTGGCTGACGGTGGAGGGGCTGACGCCTCTGATCGCGGAGCACGACCCCAACTCCTTCCCTTCAGGACACACCAGCGCCTCCTTCGCCGCAGCGTCGGCCTGGTGCCGCACTCTGCCCCGCCGGTGGATGGGGGTGACGGCGGTGGTGCTGGCCGCCCTGATGGGCTTCTCACGGCTGTATGTAGGGGTCCACTTCCCCAGTGATGTGCTGGCCGGGGTGCTGGTGGGCCTGTTCTGTGGCTGGCTGGCCTGTCTGCTCTGGCAACGCTTTGCCGCTTGGAGGGGACTGGAGGCGTAACACGAAAAAAGAGCTGTATCCCAGACGGGATACAGCTCTTTTTGGTAAGCGAGTGAAAAAGCTTACTTCAGCTCGACCTTGGCACCGACCTCTTCCAGCTTCTTCTTCAGCTCCTCGGCCTCGTCCTTGGAGACGCCCTCCTTGATGGCCTTGGGGGCAGCCTCAACGGCAGCCTTGGCCTCGGCCAGGCCCAGACCGGTGATCTCACGGACAGCCTTGATGACCTTGATCTTCTCGGCGCCGACCTCGGCCAGCACCACGTCGAACTCGGTCTTCTCCTCAGCAGCGGGAGCGGCAGCACCGCCGGCGGCGGGAGCAGCCATAGCGGCGGCGGAGACGCCGAACTCCTCCTCCAGAGCGTGGACGAGCTCGGAGAGCTCCAGAACAGTCAGACCCTTAACCTCTTCGATGAGGGCATTGATTTTCTCAGAAGCCATGATAGGTAACCTCCTAAATAAATGTTTGTAAAAGATGTGTGTCGAGTTACTCGGCAGCCGCTTCCGCGGGAGCCTCGGCGGCCTCGACAGAGCCGCCCTTCTGCTCGCAGATGGCCTTGATGACGATGGCCAGGCTGGTGATGGGGGCCAGCATGGTGCCCAGAACCTGAGCCTGCAGAACCTCCTTGGAGGGCAGCTCGGCCAGAGCCTTGATCTCGTCTAGGGACAGGACCTTGCCGTCCATGAAGCCGGCCTTGATGGTGAACTTCTCACCGTTGAACTGCTTGGCGAACTTGTTGATGACGCGCATGGGAGCGATGGGATCGCCGTGGGACAGGGCCAGGGAAGTGGTGCCGTTCAGGACGGAATCCATCTCCTCCAGACCCACATTGTTGATGGCGAAACGCACCAGGGTGTTCTTCACGACGGCGTAGTCCAGCTCGTTCTTGCGGCACTCGGCGCGCAGAGCGGTGTCCTGAGCCACAGTGATTCCCTTGTAGTCCACAAGCACGCCGCTGCTGGCGGTCTTGAGCTTCTCGGTCAGCTCGGCCACGATGGCCTGCTTCTCGCTGAGAACCTTTGCGTTAGGCATTTGGAATTCACCTCCGTTGAGATTGAGTCCAACTTTTCCGATGCAGACGCAACAAAAAAGCTGTTTTCGCATTCAAAGCAGGCGAAAACAGCACAAAGAATTTTATCCCGTTGTGGCTGCATTCTCGGCAGGATTTCCGGCTTGCGCCCACCTGCTGTCTTTGAACACGGTTAATAGTATATCATCCCGGACAGGCTGTGTCAAGCACAACCTGTCCGAAAATGACATTTTTTTGCGGGGCCTGTCGGCCCGTATCCGCCGCTACGGCGAACTCGTCCCGCTTCCGTTGCTCTCTCACCCTCGAGGCCCCACGCGACCCAGCGAAGCGGTTCGCGTGGGGAAAAGGAGCCGCAGCGGAAGGAGTGAGCTTTGCCGCTGGCGGCGAAGCGAAGGATCTGGAGCTTGCGGCGACGCTGTCACGCTGCGGGTTGGGGCGCATGGTCGGGTCGCTAAGCGGCCATTCCGCGAAACATGCCGCTGGGCTTCGCCCAGCCTGTTTTTTCGCCTCCATGTCCTCTTAGCTCCCCTATGCGCCTACCCTACGCGCTTCTTGTCACGCTGCGGCGGCTGCGCGACGCCACACTGCTTACCCCTCCGCGAAAAACACCTTGCGCCTGCGGCGCAACTGCTTTTTCGTCTGCGGGGTGCGCTGTGCAGCTGCTCCACGGGCCCCCGCGCTTCTTGTTACATCAGCTTCGCGGAATTGATCTTCACGCCGGGGCCCATGGTGGAAGCACACACGCAGGAGCGGATGTACTGACCCTTGGCGGCGGAAGGCTTAGCCTTGACAATGGCACCCATCAGAGCGTTGAAGTTCTCGGTGAGCTTCTCGGCGCCGAAGGAGACCTTGCCGATGGGGCAGTGGATGATGTTGGTCTTGTCCAGGCGGTACTCGATCTTACCGGCCTTGGCGTCGGTGACAGCCTTGCCGATTTCGGGAGTCACAGTGCCGGCCTTGGGGTTGGGCATCAAGCCCCGGGGACCAAGCAGACGGCCCAGACGGCCCACCTGACCCATCATGTCAGGGGTAGTAATCAGCACGTCAAAGTCCATCCAGTTTTCACTCTGAATCTTCTGCACCATTTCCTCGCCGCCCACAAAGTCGGCGCCGGCGGCCTTGGCCTCCTCTTCCTTCTCGGGCTTGCAGATGGCCAGCACCCGCACGCTCTTGCCAGTGCCGTTGGGCAGAACAATGGCGCCGCGAACCTGCTGGTCGGCATGACGGCCGTCAACGCCCAGCTTCACATGGAGCTCTACGGTCTCGTCGAATTTCGCGGTACCGGTCTTGACGCAGATGTCCAGGGCCTCAGCGGTATCGTACAGCTTGCTGCGGTCGATGAGCTTCGCGCCTTCCACATATTTCTTTCCGTGTTTCATTGTATCTTTCCTCCAGTGGTAAATATCGGATTACAAGATTTCCTCCCACTCGGGAATCAATCGACTACTTCGATACCCATGCTGCGGGCAGTGCCGGCGATCATGCTCATGGCGCTCTCCACAGAAGAGGCGTTGAGGTCGGGCATTTTCTGCTCGGCGATCTTCTGCACCTGCTCGCGGGTGATCTTGGCGACCTTCTTCTTGTTGGGCTCACCGGAGGCCGTCTCGATCCCGCAGGCCTTCTTGATCAGCACAGCGGCCGGAGGGGTCTTGGTGATAAAGGTGAAAGAACGGTCCGCATAGACCGTGATGACGACGGGGATGATAAGGCCCACGTCATTCTTGGTACGCTCGTTAAATTCCTTGGTGAACGCCATAATGTTCACGCCATGCTGGCCGAGCGCGGGCCGACAGGCGGTGCCGGAGTCGCTTTGCCGGCAGGGATCTGGAGCTTGATAAAGCCCGTAACCTTCTGAGCCATTTGTTTGCACCTCCAAAATTCGTGGTGGATGACGGCGCGGCCGTGAGAAAGATTTCAGCCGTGCCTCCCACAGGGGCAATGCCCCTCGCAAAAGCGGGCGCGCCCGCTTGCTGCCTTACACATTGTTCCGCGAGAAAGCGCGGCCTTTCTTGCTGGAAGATCAGTCCACAGGCTCGGCCTGGTCCAGCTCCAGCTCGACGGGGGTTTCCCTGCCGAACATGGAAACGGTGACCCGCACGCGGTTTTTTTCCACGTCCAGCTCCTCCACCGTGCCGACAAAGCCCTCCAAGGGCCCGTCCACGATGTTGACGGAGTCGCCCACCTTATAGCTGACCTCCACTTCCCGCTTTTCAATGCCCAGCCGGGCCACCTCGTCCTCCGTCAGCGGGATCGGCTTGGAGGAAGGACCCACAAAGCCTGTGCAGCCGCGGATGTTCCGCACCGCATACCAGGATTCGTCCGTCATCACCATTTTTACGATGACATAGCCGGGGAAGATCTTGCGTTCTACTTCCTTGCGCTTGCCCGATTCAGTGATCTCTGTCACCGTCTCTGTGGGCACGCGGATCTCTTGGATCAGATCTTGCAGTTGGCGGTTCTCCACCGTTTTTTCCAGGTTTGAGGCAACCTTGTTCTCATACCCGGAGTAGGTGTGCACCACATACCATTTTGCTTCTTCAGCCATCTGCTACCTCCGCTTTCCTGTGAGACTTCCGTTACCCGGCCACGTTCATCACAAGGCCCAGCAGGTTCATAAACACGGTGTCCAGCAGGAAAACGAACAAGGCCACCACCAGAATGGTCACCAGCACCACGCCGGTGTTTTTAAAGGTTGCCTTGGGGGTGGGCCACACGATCTTCTTGATCTCGCCCTTGCAGTCGCGGAAGAATTTGGCCACACGCTTAAAGAAGCGGACAAAGCCGTTCTCTTTCTTCTTGACGTTCTCAGCCATGTCCTCCGCTCCTTACTTGGTTTCCCTGTGCAGGGTGTGTTTCCGGCAGAACC
>ENA-OQDA01001021-OQDA01001021.1-human-gut-metagenome-genome-assembly--contig:-NODE-1021-length-10577-cov-3.013493_pt1 | contig 10577 bp, 14 predicted proteins | sample MGYA00242771_ERZ504603 | MGnify/ENA primary metagenome ERZ504603 (study PRJEB26092, sample SAMD00036328) | human gut metagenome | host: Homo sapiens | study: EMG produced TPA metagenomics assembly of...
GAAACTGATCAGGCCTCCCGCTCCCCAACCGACAAAAAATACAGGTTCCATCTTAGATGATTTACTGTTTGCTTTGGGCGTAATCGGTTTTCTTATTGTGGATAATCTTTTACTGGGCGGCTTTTTCACGCGCATATTATTGCTGCTGATTTTCCGCGGCGGTGGTCGCGGCGGCGGAGGCGGCCGAGGCTTCGGCGGCGGCAGCGGCGGTGGCGGCGGTTCGTCCCGCAGCTGGTAAATACTCAAAAAAGCTCACTCTGAACTGCATCACTTTCCGGTGATGCAGTTTTTTGTATGCTCACTTTACAATGAACCGACAATGCAGCCACAATGCAAAAACTCCTGCCAAAGCACAATGCCTAGGCAGGAGTTTTTATCATTTTATATTCTTAAACGAAATTCAGCAGTTATATCATGCCTCTGATTTTCATTGCTTCTTCCAGGCTGCCCAGAGCAACCATGTAAGCGGCAACACGCAGCGTTACATTATACTGCTTTGCCTTTTCATAAACAGCCTTAAAGGCCTTGCGCATCAATGCGTTCTGCTTTTCAATAACCTCTTCCTCCGGCCAGAAGTAACGGTACAGATTCTGTACCCATTCAAAATAGCTTACGGTTACACCGCCGCCATTGGCCAGAATATCAGGAATAACCATCACGCCCTTAGCCTCCAGAATATCGTCAGCCTCCGGCGTAGTCGGTCCGTTTGCACCCTCGCAGATAATGCTTGCCTGTACAGCCGCCGCATTCTCCATAGTCAGCTGCAGTTCAATAGCGCAGGGTGCCAGCACGGTGACCTCCATTGCCAGCAGCTCGGCATTGCTAATTGCTTTACTTCCCGGATAGCCTATTACGCTGCCGGTTTTCTTGACATAGGCATCTACATCATAGCAATCAAAACCATCTTCTTTAAAGATAGCGCCGTAAACATCACTCAAGGCAATAACCTTTACGCCTGCATCACAAAACAGCTTGGCAGTCCAGCTGCCTACATTGCCGAAGCCCTGCACAGCAGCGGTTGCCTCATGCGGCTGAATTCCTTTCAGCTTCAGTGCTTCCAGTGCCGCAACAACAACACCGCGTCCGGTAGCAGCAGTACGTCCCAATGAGCCGCCTACGCTGATTGCCTTGCCTGTAATAAAGCCAGGCTCATATTGACCGGCCAGCTTGCTGTATTCATCCATCATCCATCCCATAATCTGAGCATTAGTATTCATATCAGGTGCCGGGATATCACGTTTTTCACCGATAATCGGTGCAATTTTATCTATATAACCGCGTGTCAGACGCTCAAGCTCTGCTTTCGAAAGCTTAGACGGATCTACAATAATACCGCCCTTGCCGCCACCATACGGCAGGCCTGCCACGGCACATTTACAGGTCATCCAAAAGGCAAGTGTCTTTACCTCATCCATGCTTACATTCTGATGATAGCGTACGCCGCCCTTTGCGGGGCCAAGGATTGTACTATGCTGGCTACGGTAGCCGGTAAATACTTTTGTAGTACCATCATCCATTTTTACAGGAATAGAAACTTCCAAAGTACGTTCGGGAACCGCAATAATAGCTGCTGCGCCTGCATCAAGCTCCATTGTCTCAATCGCTTTATTCAGTGGAATTTGGGCCATTTCAAAAATATTCATAATCAAGCCTCCTTGCTTTCCAAAAGGATATAACCCCATATCCGTACTCTTATTATATCGTGTACACTATTCACTGTCTACAAAATTTTATGTAATTTTTTAATGTTTTAAAGCTTTTTTACTTACAAAACTGCTTTGTTTACAGTAAAAACGCCAGCGAAGCCGCCGGCGTTTTTACTTTAGTCTATTATAGGGAACTCGTCATATACTCTGCCAAAATCAATTCCACCAATAATTTTATTCTTGTACTGCTTGCGAATAGCCCGCTCGCCCTCCTCCATATGCTTGGAGGTTATGCCATAGCGACGCGACAGCCACACCTCTACAAAGGCCGAAAGATTATCGCAGCCTTTGAGCACACTGCCGTCAATTGCATGGAAGCCCGGCTTGTTGTACTTGCTGCCGATTTCTTCAATGCTCGTCTGCACTACTTTGCCGTCAATGCGGACACGATTGGAAAATTCATTTTGCGTATAATACAGAATATCCTCATGCCAGGTATAAGGCAAGAGCGGCAGAATCTTTTCAGCTACCATACGCTCTTCCATGCGCTTAATCAGCTCATCAAGGCCAGGTACACTGCGTTTGACCGGTGAAATAATATCGCGCGTCAGCACCTCCGGCAAATCGTGGAAAAGACCGCAGAGAAAATCACCTACGATACGCTCATCACAGGCTCCCAGCTTAACTGCGCAAAAATAACCCATAATCGCTACCAGCAGCTCATGCCCCATAACAGAGGTTTCGGGAACACGCGGAGATTGCGCCCATCGCTTTTGGAAACGCAGCTGGCCGACAAGATCGATAAACTTGCTGCTCTTGCCCTTCAGCGCCAGCTTCTTTACTGCCGCCAAATCGTAATGATCCTCCAGCTCGTTTTCTATAACAGCCTTGGTATCCTCACTGCCGTAAATACCCTCATTAAAGTGATAAATCAGCTCAAATTCCCATTTGGTTGCCAAATAATGGGCAGCGCGCAAAATCTTTTTTTCCATAGCGCAGTATTGCGGGTCCTCAAAATAGAGCTGCATTTTTTCCATAAAATCTTCCTGAATATCAGGAATTCTTCTACGCAGCTCCTGATAAACCCAGGCATTAAGCTCCTTGCCATAAACACGCATCATTTCATGGAAAATCTGCGGCTTAATATCAGTCAGCACGTTGCGCTGCAAAAACTCAAAAATGCCGCCCTCTATAAGCAGACGCCAGTTTAGCTGCGCACCATGGTCATCCTCCTCATGGCGGGCCAGCACATACATAATCATTATTTTATGTGCCTGCTTATCAAGCTCTGTAAAGCCGCTGGGGCGGATATGCTCATTCCAGCGCTGTATATGCGCTGCATCATACAAAAATTCAATAAAGCTTTTGGTCAGCATTGCTTCATCTCCCTCATAAACACGTCTACTCTTATTTAACAGCAAAAGCAGGCTTTTGGCAAGAACGCCGGTAATTTTATTTTATATCTGCATATATTAAAAGGCAGCCTCCGCCTGTGCGAAAGCTGCCCATCAAATTAACTTAGGCCTTTTTATCCAGCATCTGCTCCAGTGTATGCCAGCCAAGTACGGCGCATTTAACGCGCGCCGGCATGTGGGATACATCCTGCAGCACACCTGCTTCCTCCAGCTCGTCAATTTCTTCCTCGCTGGCGGTCCCTTTAATCATGCGCAGGAAAATATCAGCAAGGCGCAAAGCCTCTTCCTCACTCTTGCCGATAACAAGATCCAGCATCATGTCAGCACTTGCCTGGCTGATTGCACAGCCGCTGCCCTGGAAGGCACCATCAACAACCACGCCGTCGGCAAGTTTCAGCTTCATGGTGATATCATCACCGCAGCTGGGATTATAGCCGCGCATCTCTACGTCTGCATCAGGCAAATCATGCTTATGACCGGGATGCATATTGTGGTCGATTAAAATTTCGTTATAAAAGGCTCTATTATCTGCCATAGCCCATTCTCTCCCTTATTGTAGATAAGCTGTTAATGAAGCGCTCTACATCTGCTGCCGAATTGTAGAAGGCCAGACTTGCACGGGCAGTCGCACCGGTGCAAAGGTGGTCCAGCAACGGCTGAGCGCAATGATTGCCGGCACGTATATTTACGCCGTCAGCATCAAGGATTGCAGCGATATCATGCGGATGCACGCCCTCTACCGTAAAGGTAAGAATACCCTTGTGCTCTTCTGCGGTCTTACCGCCGATAATATGTACACCGGGAATATTCTGCATCGCATCAAATGCTAATTTCGTCAGCGCTGCTTCGCGCGCTTCGATTACCTCAAAGCCGATGCTGTTGATATATTCGATAGCAGCATGCAGTCCGGCAGCACCGGCAGCATTTACCGTGCCTGCTTCAAACTTGTGCGGCAACGGTGCATATTCCTGTCCGTCGCGGCTTACAAAGCTGATCATCTCGCCACCGCTCAGGAACGGAGGCATAGCCTCCAGCAATGCCTTCTTGCCGTACAGCACGCCGATGCCCATAGGTCCGAGCATCTTGTGACCGCTGAAGGCAAGAAAATCAGCATCCATTTTCTGCACATCAATCGCCATATGCGGTGCGCTCTGCGCTGCGTCAATAACAGCAACAGCGCCAACCTTATGCGCAGCACTGATAGCTTTGGCAATCGGGTTCAAGCGTCCCAAAACGTTGGCAAACCTCTGCCATTGCTACGATTTTAGATTTTTTCGGTTACAGCAGCATCGATAGCCTCATCGCTGATACTGCCGTCAACAGCACATTCAATGTACTTTACTACTGCACCTGTCTGCTGTGCAACCATGCGCCAGGGCAGCATGTTGCTGTGATGCTCCATAATCGTGGTAACGATTTCATCACCGGGCTTAAGGTTAGCCAGACCGTAGCTGTAAGCTACCAGGTTCAGGCTTTCCGTAGTATTGCGGGTGAAAATAATTTCCTGCTCGCTTTTGGCATTGATAAACTTCTGCACAGCAACACGCGCATCTTCATAAATGTCGGTTGCCTGCATTGCCAGGTCATACAAACCACGCAACGGATTAGCATTGTGTTTGAGATAAAAATCACGCTCTGCCTCAATAACGCAGGCAGGCTTTTGTGTGGTAGCAGAGTTGTCCAAATAAGCAACATCGTTAGCTGCCAGCAAAGGGAAATCCTTTTTATAATCAAAGGACAGTAAATCCTTATCATTCACCATCTGCCATCACTCCTTCCAGATAACGCTGTACTAATTGCACAGTATCCTCGTCATCAATCTTGCGGCACAGGGCATCAATTTTCGCCTTAGCCATCATATCAACTGCCTCCTGCTCGCTGAAACCGCGGCTGCACAGGTAGAATAATAATTCGTCATCAAGCTTGCCGATGCTGGCGCCATGGTTGCCCTGCACGTCCTCCTCACTGCACAGAATCAGAGGAATCGTCTGGTTAACCACGTCATCGCTCAACAGCAATACTGTTTCCTTCTCGTCACCAACAGCGCCGGCGCTGCCGTTTTTGAAATCAATCGTGCCACGATAAATTTTCTTAGCACCACCCTGCAGCACACCGTCCGCAGTCATTTCGCAGGTAGTCTTTTGCCGTAGTGGTTGGCAATAAAGTTCATGTCAACAGTCTGTCCATGGCGGCCGTAATAACCGATAGCAGCGTTGAAATCGCTGCCGTCACCGAGAAGCTCGGTGCGTACGCCGTTGTAAATTTTATCTGCACCCAACTGGATTTGCAGCAGCTCAAAGGCAGCATTGTCGCCAAGCTCACTGCCAACGTCGTTGATATGCAGGAAATCCTTGCCCAAAAGCTGTACCTGCACCAGCTTAACCTTAGCACCGGCAGCTACGTCTATCTTAGCCTGGATGCTTGCCTGTCCTTTAGCTTGTGCTGTAGAGATATAGGTCATCAGCACAGTAACCTCACTGCCGGGCTTAGCTTCGATTTCAATCTGATTATAGCAGCTTGTATTATCGGCATAACGCAAAGTAACAGCAGCTACACTCTTGCCTGCGTCAGCAACAAGACGCAGCTTTTTGCCCTCGCCCAGATTGCTCATTGCTTCACCGACGCCGCCTGCTATTTTGGCAAAATCAGTGTACAGGAAAAGGTTATCGCAGCGAATAAGGCTCGTCTGGAGGCGCTGAACAAGGAATAACATTCCTGCATTTTGTGAAATTGAAACCGGCTGCGTGAGCGGCCGGTTTTTCTTTGGTTTAACTTTCTTCTGGAGAGGTACGAATAGACGCCAACCTTTGCGGCGGGAGATTCGCCGCGCCCGCGGCGGTGGGCAAGAGGGTAGACACCTTGGTGTCTACCCTCTTGTGCCCCTGCCGGGCAGGCAAGATTCGTTCGCTTCGCAAGCGATTACTCTACAAGCATCGCTGCGCCCACCAGACCTGCGTCATTGCCGAGCGACGCACAGACGATCTCGGTATTTCGGTCCTCACCGCGGAAGGTCTGCGGGAAAGTGAGCATGCGCAGCGGCTCGAGCAGCTTTTCGCCGTAGCCCGCCAGTCCGCCGCCGAGCACGATACTCTCCGGCTGGAACAGATTCACAAAACTTGCCAGACCGTTCGCCAGATTGCCGCAGTATTCGTCGAACAGCTCCTGCGCAAGCGCGTCACCTGCGTCTACTGCATCGCAGATCTGCTTGGCGTTCAGCTGATCTTTGTGTACGGCAAGCACGCTCTTTCGTCCGTCCTCGAGCGCACGCTCGGCAAACCGCACGAGCGAAGCCGCCGAGCAGTACGCCTCCAGACAGCCGCGCCGTCCGCAGTTGCACGGCTCGCCGTCTTTTCGGATCACCATGTGCCCGATCTCACCGGCAATGCCGTTGCAGCCGGTGTACAGCTGGCCGTTAATGATAATGCCGCCGCCAACGCCGGTGCCGAGCGTTACCATCAGCATGTTGCGCGTGCCCTTGGCCGCACCGGCAGTCGCTTCGCCGAGCGCGGCGCAGTTTGCGTCGTTATCCAGATGCACCGGACAGCCGAACTCCGGCAAAAACGCATCCGCAAAGCTGACGTTATTCAGATCCAGATTGGTGCCGAACCGCAGGGTGCAGGTTTTCTTGTCAAACGAGCCGGGCACGCCGATGCCGATCGCCGTTACGTCCTCTACCGCACAGCTGTGCGCCCTGCACAGCGAGAGCGCCAGCGTTTTCATATCTGCTTTCAGGCCGGCTGCGTTGCCGGTCCGGGTCGGAAGGCTGTCCTTGCACAGCAGCGTGCCGTCCTCGGTGCAGAGCGCCGCCTTGACGGTCGTGCCGCCCAGATCAATACCGATTCTCACAGCAAATCCTCCTCGTCGAACAGATGCAGGCCGCGGCCCTTGAAATAGTTGTTCAGCCGCTCCACACTGCTGTTGATGATCAGCTCCTCCGGGAAACCAATTTCCTCGAGCATTTCCAGTGCGCCCTCCACATGACCGACGCGGTAGCAGATATGGCTGTCGCTGTCCACCGAGATAGGCACCTCATACTTCATGCACAGGCGGGCGATGTCCATGCAGTTGTCATGGCTGCCCTTGCGGATGGACAGAGACGCGTTGTTGATCTCGACAATCTTGCCGTGGTCGTTGCAGCGGCTGATGATGTACTCGTGGTCGAACGGGAAGTTGGAGTTGCCGAGGTGGCCGAACGCGTTGACATACGGGTTGGTTACAGGATGGCCTCGAGCGCCGCCGTGTGCACGCTGCTGTCCACCGGCGGAAACATGCACTCGTGGAAGGACGCGAGCGCAAACTCAACGGGCTTGAGACTCTTGTTGGAAATGACGTTGATGCCGCCTGCCGGAGCGGTGATGTCGAATTCAATGCCGCGAATGACCGTTACCTTGCCGATCTTGCGCGGGATAAGGTCCAGGTTGGAAAAATGCCACTCGTGCGGGCCGTCCGGATTGGTGGGGCCGTGGTTGGTGATGGCGATAGCCGCAAGACCGCGGTCCTCGGCCGCCTGCACCATTTCGGTGAGCGTGCTGAACGCATGGTCGGTTACATTGGTGTGGGTATGCAGGTCTGCGATGATTTGCATGGGAAAAGGGCTCCTTTTGACGTATGATTTTTGGGGGTAAGATGAAAGGCGGACACATGGGTCCGCCTCTGTATTTGCAGTTCGCTGAACCGCCGGTATGCGATTGTTTATCGGCGGTGTCTGCGCGGATAATCATCGTTATCGTAGCGCTTGCGCATCGCCTTGCGGCGACGGCGGCGCCGGATTCCGCCGAATGTGATGTTGAACAGAATGTACAGCACGATGAAGATTGCGGCTGCGATCAGCACGATTTTGAACACGGTGCTCTGGAAGAAATGGCTCAGCTTGTCCGAGTAATAGAGTACGCGGCTCATTTCCACATCGCTGAGCGCGACCAGTTCGACCGTGCCGTAGGACGTGCCGTTGTAGCTGTATGTCATGCTGCCGACCACATCACCGGCCTTGATGGGCGCGTCAACGGCTTCCGGCAGATTGGGTGTCGCTTCCAGCGAATCGGTCTCTACATCGGCAGGAAGCAGCGCCACCAGATCGGTTTTCGCGGTCAGCACCAGCTGATCGGTCTGCGTGGACAGGTCCACCTTTATATGGGCGAGCGTGTCGCCCTTTTTCGCAACGGTCTTGGTCTTAAAGTGGGTGAAGCCCCACTTATACAGCGATTTGGTATCCGTGAAGCTGGCCGCTACCGTCGGGTACTCCTTGGACGAGGTGGCACTGCCGAGCACGACCGAATACAGCTTGGCATCGCCGTACTCCGCGTAGCCGACAAAGCAGTTGCCCCGCCTGCGAGGTGTGTCCGGTTTTGATGCCCCTTGTTGTACGGGTATGACCACGGGTTGAACGAGCTGAAGATCAGCTGGTTGGTGGTGAAGATGATGCGCTCCTCGTGCATATTGGTCTTGGGCATGCGGTACTGCACGGTGTCGATAATGTTGGTGAATGTGTCGTTCTTCATGGTCTCGCGGGCAATGAGGTACAGATCACGGGCGGTGGTGTAGTGATCTTCCTCGTGCAGGCCGCACGGGTTGCTGAAATGCGTTCCGGTGCAGCCGAGCTCCTCGGCGCGGGTGTTCATCATGTCCACAAAGTGCTCGCTGGTGCCGCCGACATGGCGCGCGAGCATGTACGCTGCCTCGTTTGCGGAGGGCAGCATAAGCGCATACAGTAGGTCGATGACGCGCACGGTCTCACCGACCTTGATGTCTGCGTTCGAGCTGTCTGCTGTAACCTTGGTGAAGTCGCCCTGTTCGGCCGTGACGGTCTCGTTCAGATCCTCGACATTCTCAAGCGTCAGCAGCGCGGTCATAATTTTTGGTCGTGGACGCCGGATAACGCTTTTTGTCCGCATTTTTCTCATACAGCACCATGTCGGAATCCGGGCTGATGAGCAGGGCGGCGGTAGCCGTTACGGCAGGCGCTTCACTTGCCGCTGCGATAACATCCTTGTCATTGTCGGCGGTCATGTCCTTGGTGTCCTTGGAATCCTTGCTGCCCGAATCGGTGGACGAGGTGTCCGAGCTGTCGGAATCCGATTGGCTCGATGAGGTATCGCTCTCGTCATTTACGGCATAGGCGCGGGTGATCGGCGCCGCACCGAGCAGCAGCGTAAAGCACAGCGCCAGTGCGGTAAGACGGTTTTTGAAATTATTGATCTTCATCGGTATCTCCTAAAGAAAAATCGGCATCGGTGAAGTGCCCGCGCAGAACCGCCGGCTTGGGCGGGGTGCGCCGCAGCGGATCGTAGCGGAAGGAACGGCAGTGATCGGTGCCGTTTACCACACCGCGTTTGCGGCAGGCAATGCGTTCGCCGTCCGCCAGCGGAGAGCCGTGCGCGCAGTAGGTACAGCGCGGTTCTATATTTTTTCGCAGCAGCTTTTTGAGCCTCATGCGTAGGGTCACTCCAATCGGTTAAAATCAGTGGTAAAAGTGTCCTGTCGAGTGGTGTCGGTCAATACAGGACGTATATAAAATATTATATATCATTTCCTGCGCTTTTTCCACCCCCAAATTGGATACAAAGCAGAAACGAACAGCACAGCAAGCGTGTACCGGAACCGTACCGATAACGGTGTCAGCTCCGGTGAGGAAACCGTCAGCACGGCAGGCGAGAGGGAAAACAGGAGAGCTGTCAGCACAGCTGCGAGCGTACCGTGCAGCAGCTTTGCGGCAAACAGGCCGCGAACCGGCAAATCGTGTGCTTCCGCGAGAGCGCGTACCTGAAACTGCACAGCCAGTCCGCCAAATCCCAGCAGGAAGGACGCAAGCGTCAGCCGCGCTCTGCGCGGCAGCGGCAGCACGGCCAGCTCGTCTAAGCCGTTGGTCAGCTCGATCATGCCGTCCAGTGCGTTTCCGTACGGCAAAAGTGCAAAAACCGGCGAAAGCAGCCGCAGCAGGATGGAAAACATGGTCAGAAATGCCGTTACCGTCAGCGCCGTGGACGCTGCCTGCTGTACGGACGCGCAGAAAATCGAGGGGAATGAGGTGCGATTCCGGTTATGGATACGCTGCGACACGGCAGATAATGGGGGACGCGCGAAAAACAATCCGACGATCAGTGCCGAAATGATATGTATCCCGTACAGCATCGCGCCTGCCTGCGCGGAGTCGAACACGCCGAGACCAACCAGTCCGACGCAGAAGCCCGGACTGGCGCAGTTGCAGAACCGGTTCACGCGCTCTGCCGCTTCGCGGGAAAGCACACCCTCGGAGAGCAGCGCACATGCGGTCGCGGCGCGACCGGATACCCGCCGATGAGTCCGAGCACCAGTGCAGGCGCAGCCTCGGGCGGCAGGCCGTATAAGCGGCAAGCGGCTTCGCCAGCAGCGGCGACAGCCGCGCGGTATCACAGCGGACAAGCAGTCCGCTGATAACGAAAACGGAAATAAGCCGGTAAAGCCTGCACTGCGGCTAAAGAAAGCCCCTCGCGGACACCTCCGACGCAGGCCAGTCGGGCAAGCAAAACAGCGGCAGAAG
>ENA-OQDA01001022-OQDA01001022.1-human-gut-metagenome-genome-assembly--contig:-NODE-1022-length-10572-cov-1.952130_pt1 | contig 10572 bp, 12 predicted proteins | sample MGYA00242771_ERZ504603 | MGnify/ENA primary metagenome ERZ504603 (study PRJEB26092, sample SAMD00036328) | human gut metagenome | host: Homo sapiens | study: EMG produced TPA metagenomics assembly of...
GTCGCAAGCAAACGCACGGCGTTTGTTGCTCCCCCGCTCGAAGAAGTTACAAACTATTTTTCGACGATCGAAGGGACAAAGAACGATGCGGAATGTTTTTACGATCATTTCACGGCTAACGGCTGGAAAGTGTCCGGTAAATCCCAGATGAAAGATTGGCAAGCTGCCGCCCGAATTTGGATGCGTCGCAAATCCGAATTTAATAACCATAAACCCACACAGCAAAATGAAAAAAACGAATATACAAAGACCTGTAACTATCCGGCGGACGCCTTGAAGATCCCGGAATCGCCCGACCTCGAACGGGCTGTATTGGGTGCGCTAATGGTTTTCCCGGAATCCGTCGCCGATGTGCGGGGTATTCTTACTTCAACGGCATTTTATGATCCCCAAAATGCGAGGATTTACGATGCTATTTGCAAACTCGATGACCGGGGGAATATTTCCAGACCTTTACCAGGTTTTCGAGGAGTTGAAAGGGACGGATATTTCCCGTCAGTATCTTGCCGTCCTTACGCAGGCCGTCGGATCGGGTGTCGGGATACTGAACCACGCCCGGATATTGGTGGATAAGGATATCCAGCGCCGAGGAATTTTTACGCTAATGGAGGGAATAGCCACAATACAGGAAGGCCCGGAGGGTGTAATGCGGGTAATATCAAGCCTTGAACGGATTACCGGCGATGTCGCCCGGATCGCTTCGGCCCGAAGTATCGGCGATGTGATGCAGGATACGCTGACCGCCCTGGAACGCGCCAGCAGGCCCACCAGCGGGGCGAATGCGTAGGAATATCTACCGGTTTGCCCTGTATGGATCGTATTACGGGCGGTTTGGCGGGGGCGGTCAGCTGGTTATCCTTGCCGCACGTCCGGCGATGGGTAAAACGGCCGTTGCGCTTCATTTCGCACAAGCTGCAGCCGGGGCCGTGTTCCGGTATGTATCTTTTCGCTGGAGATGCCCGCGACGCAGCTCGGCGGCCGTATGCTGGTTGGTGCTTCGGGTGTGGATGCGAGGGCGTTCCGGTCTGGTGCGGTAAGTACCGAGGATTGGAAGCGCATAGAACCGGGAGCGGCCCGGTTGGGCGAGTTGCCCGTGACGATAATCGATACCCCCTCTATTTCGATGCCCGCTATTCGGGCGCAGTGCCGGGTGTTGCAACGGCAGGGGCGGTGCGGTATGGTCGTTATCGACTATTTGCAGCTGACGGCCCCCGATTCTGACAAGCGCAACAACCGCGAGCGGGAAGTAGCCGAGATGAGCCGGGCGGCCAAAGTGCTGGCAAAGGAACTCGACGTGCCGGTCATTTTGTTGTCCCAGCTTTCCCGCAAGGTTGAAGAGCGAGCCGATAAGACACCGATACTTGCCGACCTCCGGGAATCGGGAGCGATCGAACAAGATGCCGATATGGTGATTTTTATCGACCGCCCGGCCATACGTGAGGAGGAAATGATAGACACCACCAAATACGGGAAAATTCCGTCCGAGGGCGTGGGGGTATTCTATATTGCCAAGAACCGGGAGGGAGCGACCGGCAGTACATATTTCCGCCACAACGAAAGCCTGACCCGGATAACGGACTACGATACGACACCCTCAACCCCGACCGACGGACAAAATGGCCCGTTCTGAAAACAGCCGATTTTACGGCTTTTTCCTGCCAGGTGGATCAACTATACCAAAACGCAAAGAAAATCGAAATTTCATAAACACTCCATGAAAAAACAGACATTTTACCCGCCTTTGCGGGATGAGTTTACGAAGTTCGGCGATAAGTTTGTGAAAATCGCCCATAACGAGGCAAACGGGATGTACTGTTACAAGCGCACCACATCCGACGCCCTGACCTATTACGAAGTGTCAGCACCCGAAGCAAGACCGGGACGGAAACAAATACGAACGCTATCCGAGTTCTTCAGATTTCGGTTTCGGTGTGGCCCTTTGTATTCGGGGTGATGAGAAGCACACCGCCGACAAAATAGCGTTCTATATGGCTAACGGATTCGCCGTCGGGCGTTACCGCGTCGCGGGGTAAATGTAACTTGCGGCGTCGGTAAATCGAACGCCCTATGCCTTTGCCCCCGTATCTTGCGCCACAATGGACACCGGAAGAAATCGCCCGGCTCGGTGAGCTGTACCCCGATCACAGTAACGAGGAGATAGCCGCAATAATGGGCCGCACCCCGGCAAGCGTCAAAATACGGGCTGTCTGGAACGGGTTCCGCAAATCACCGGCTTATAAGTACAGGGTCAAATCAGGACCCCGGCCCCGCAAGCAGGTCGGATGTATTCCAAACCCTTTGCCGGTTATTGAACGGTTATTAAGAAAACACGGTTACAAATAGCAAACAAAGGACGGACGGAGTTACCCCGCCCGTCTTTCGTTTTTACTGTTTTACTGTCAGAAAGCCAAAGCCCCGGAAAAACCCGATTTTTTACCCCCGCGCGCAAATCGCGATCCCGTTTCCTGAAAACGTTTTCCAAAAATTGCCAAAAAATGCCGGTCCGAAAATATAGCGAACATTAGATACGGCCGAGGGGGGTGGGGCTGTTTACCCCGGAATTGCCCTGTTATCTGCCCTCTGATGCGTTATCTGCTGTTGGGTAGTATAATCTATCCACTCAAATAAATAAGCGGCCAAATAGCCACCTTTGTGTGCGTCGCCGGTTCGATGTGCAGCAACCCCAAAATATAACACTTGATTTGTCCCTATCATTTAATGTAGCATTATTAAGAGCATTAAAAAACTACTACATTTCAATACATTATTGAGAAGTAGTATATAAGGATATTTTAATGTAGCCTATAAGCATTATAAATATTACTTATAGAAGCATTACAAGCATTATATAATACATTAAATACTACATTAAATAAAGTTCTCGGATGTATTAAAGTGTTTGTTTATATGAATACACATATATCACTGTATTTCAATGTGATATATGTATTTGTATTTGATTGCTTTCGGGTGCTTGTGTACGGGTGATGCCGTTTTGGATGGGGTGGATAGTAACAACCCCACAGCCTCAACGACCGGAGCCGGGCAAAGTGCCTGCAATCCCCTTTTTTGATTTTACGGTTTTTCTTCGTGCGGCTGATACTTTCTATGTCCGGCGGGAGAAACGCCGTCAAATGCAAAGCCAATATGAAATACGGGCATTTATCATCGAAGGGTGCAGCGGGTTATTTTTTGCCATCGGTGCGTTTGAACCCTATCGGCTGGCCGACCTTGCGAGCCTGCGGCACCTTGATCGATAGCGCCGCGATAGCCTGATAAATGTTGTCAAGCTCTTTGCGCATATCTTCCGAAAGATCGTTTACCGCTTCGGCATTGTCTTCGTCAGCACGTTCCAACAATGCCAGCTTTGCCCGTATTTCGGACAGTTCCGCCGTTATCTGCGTCGTCGTGGTAATGTAGTTCCGCATCGCCACAAATGCCCGCATAATGGCGATATTTACTTGTATGGCTGTTTCACTACGTAAAACACTCGAAAGCATTGCTACCCCTTGTTCGGTAAAGGCAAACGGCATATAACGTCGGCCGCCCCTTTCGTTTGAGATCACAATTTGTGATGTCATACTGTTTTTGAGGTAGTTATATTCGGACTCGGTGATTTCAAACATGAAATCACTGGGGAATCTCTCGATATTACGACGTACTGCCTGTTTGAGTGTTCGTGTTTCCACTTGATAGAGTTCCGCCAAGTCGAAGTCCAGCATCACCCGCTGGCCCCGTATCTCGTAAATCTTACTTTGGATAGGTTGCAGTTCCATAACAGTACAATATTATTTCTTGAGAGCCTTTTTAGCATTCAACGGGCTAACAACTTTTTGGCCGGTCTGGGCCTCAAGTTCTTTCCGAGCAGCACCGGCAACCTTGCCGCCCCGGTGTGCAATTTGCTTGCTATGCTCAAATGTTTCGGGCTCTTCCTTTTGTGAAATCTCGGTTGTTGAGGCTTCTGCAAGCATATTTAGTACTAATTCGAGGTTAGTCATGTTATCCCGCAGGCTCTCGGTTTTAAGCCCTTTATATTGCTTGTACTGCTTTGTTGATAGACCAGACCAACCCTGTGTAATGACATCGGTAAGGATCGCGTATTGCCGACCTTTTTGTATTCCGCGGCGTTCCCATTCATCGGTAAGCTCTTTGCGTACCTCGATGGATTTAAGCCTTTGATTTATCCAGTTGGCCGAATAGCCTTTGCTGTGGTAATACTCCATTAGGCGCTCAATACCTTGCTCTGGATCATCGATTTCTTCCAGCCGTTCCCGGCCTAATTGCGCTAACCATTGTTTGAACGGTTCCGCCTTGGTGATGGGATGGATTGTATCAGCCGGAATAGTTGTTCGACATCGGCCACATCGGTGTTGTAGCTTTTCCCGTCCGAGGACTTCATTTTGAGTTGTACGATATTTTCGTACAACTGATCTTCCCTCGGCCTGTAGCTGCGTTTGAGGTCGCTCCAGTAGTCTGGCGGGGGTTTGCGCTATCTGTTAATACCTCGATAACGTCAATAATGGAGATATACCACTTTTTGGCCTCGGAATCCCACACGGAACGTACCTGCCTATCCTCAAATAGTTTTATCGCATCTTTCTGTGTCATAACCTTACCCCCTTTCCTTGACTTCCAGCACCGTCCCGCATTTCGGGCAGGTGATCGTGTTCGTCGGTTGAGGGGCGAATAGCTCCGGAACCGATACGCCCAAACCGGCGGCGATCTTTTCAAGGGTTTCAAATGTGGGGTTACCGTTGGCGGCTTTCGCTAAACCTACGGGCGTCATACCGATAGTTTCGGCCAAATCTTTTTGGGTTATGCCCTTTTGCTTGCATAATTCCAATATACGAAATTTCGACATATACCAATAGTTTAATGGTTGCTAACTACGCACAAAGGTAGTAAATTTCCATGTAGTTATAATAAATGAGGTAAAAAAATACTGAAGATATAATTTTTTTGTCTTTTTATTTGGTGGGTATTATATTTTGAGTTATATTTGCATTCAGAAAAACAAACCAAAGATATAATAGCAATGAACACCACCACTTACAATCAATTCGCAAAGGAGATCGCCAACTACATCAACTACCACTGTGACGGAGTGGATGAGGGCTTCGAAATCGAGTACGAGGGATTCACGGCTTTTGTGAGCTACAAGGCCGAAATCAGAGAGGATGCCGGGGACTACTGGACGGCTCCGAGCTGGACAATAGAGAAAGAGAGTACGACGGTAGCGGCCGTATGGGATGAACAAGGGAACGAATACCCGGAAATTGCAGAGGCTTTGCAAGTGCTGTTAAACTAACGAAGGGAACCGGGGCGGCCTCAACCACCGCCCCGACCCGAAACAAGGAAGAACGAACAACCAAAAACCAATACAGACAATGAAAAGAAACGATTTGCAAACGATTATGCGCCGGGCGTGGACGATTGCCCGGACAACGGGCAAGGCCTTCAATATCTGCCTTGTCAAGGCTTGGAGCCTTTACCGCCTGACGCAGCGTATGCGGGCGGGTGTCGTTCGGTTCGCCTATGAGAAAGCCGACGGGACATTACGCAGGGCGGCGGGTACGTTGCACGAAGTGGCGGCCACGATCAAGGGCACCGGCCGACCGGATGACGGGTGCACGGTCAAGTATTACGACATTGAGGCGGGCGGCTGGCGCTCGTTTAAGGTAGAGAATTTTGTAACGGTATATTAAAAATGCAAATATGGGACCTCTAACTACTAAACAACGGTTGCAACTTTTTAGAATAACCGAAGATGTACAACGAAGTATGTGCCTTGATGAGCTTGCGTTTATTACACTTATGCGAATTTGCCGGGACTATGCGATGCCCTCTATATGTCCAGCTATCACGGGCACGGATCGGGATGAATGGTTGCGAGAGCGTTTGAATAAATTTAGAATTAGATTTTTTGGAAGAATATAGTTTATGATGCTTTACGAGCTTTCGGCGGACGGCCAGACGGTGGGAGTGTTTCCCACCGAGGCCGCAGCCCGGCACAATGCCGCGTATATGCCGGGCGGGTGCTACACTATCCGCGAATGGACCAGAGACGGCGATTTTTTGACGTTCGACCCCTCAACCAACAAACACTATGACTTCAGGAAATGACACGCAAATAAAGGAAGCAAGGGCGCAATACGACCGGGCACGGGTACGGGTGCAGGAAGCACGGAGGCCCGGCGAACGCCGATACTGGAGCAACAAACAGAAAGAGGCGGAACGCCGGATATTGTCCGAATTGCGGGCGCGTATTTTGCGGATCGCCCCGGATGTAACCGGCGGCAATTAGACGCAAGTTGTGTGTAAATTGTGTGTCCGACCAAAAACAGACCAGCCACCTACAACGCTGTAAGTGGCTGGTTTTCAGTGTGACGCCGACAGGACTCAAACCTGTAACCTTCTGATCCGTAGTCAGATGCTCTATTCAATTAAGCTACGGCGCCGAATTGCGAATGCAAATGTAGTGTGAAAATTGCTCTTATGCAAATAATTTGTCGTAAAATTTACCAGTCTTTTATTTTATATCTTGGTAAGAGGGGTAATTTTGAATATAATACATTGATAATGTTTGATTTGAGGTAATCTGTGCTTTGTTCGGATTCTTTTCCGGGAGTTTGTCGGTGGAAATATCGTTGCCGGGAAAAGAGGGCATTTGTCGTGTCCGACTGGCTATGGGGACCGGAGATTTGTCATACAAAAATTACCCCTGCGGGCTGAAATCCGCAGGGGTAATTCGATGATTTTGCCGGATGCGCTTATTTGACCAGTTCGGCGAGCTTCTCCTTGATTCCTTCGCCTCGCAGGTCTTTGGCGACGATCTTGCCTTCGGGCGAGATCAGGAAGTTGGTCGGGATGCTGCGGATTCCGTACTCTTCGACGATCGGGGCGCTCTTGCCGTCGGTGACGGCGATTACGTTGGGCCACGTCATCTCCTCTTTTACAAGGAATTCTTTCCAACTCTCGGCATCGTTGTCGAGCGATACGCCGTAAATGTTGAATCCTTTGGGGCCGAACTCCTTGAACGCCTCCTTCAGATAGGGCAATTCGCCGCGGCAGGGACTGCACCAGGTTGCCCAGAAGTCGATCAGCACCCATTTGCCGGGGCCGATGAGGGGTGTCACCGAAACGGTTTCGCCCAGGGAGTCGGGCAGCGCGATTTCCAGATAGGGCTTGCCGATTTCGGTATTTTCCTGGGCGGCGATCGATTTGGCGATGGCGGTCAGGATCTGGGTTTTCTGCATCTGTTCGGGGAATTTATTCAGGATTTCGCGGGCTTCTTGCGGTTCCATTTCGTTATAGAGGTTTCCGAAGAAGTAAACGCCGACCAGGTTGTCGGAGTTGTTGTCCAAAGCGCGGCGCATGATGCCGTTGGCTACCTGGTTCAGCGAATCGAATTTCTCCATGTCGTTTTCTTGCATGGCCACCAGGAATTGTCCCTGAAGCATGCCCAAAGAGTCGTTTATCGGCTGGAAAATCTCGTTCGAGCGGGTGCCGCCGACTTGGAATTGGCCCAGATCCGCAGTTTTAACGTCGATTTTTCCCGGTTCGAGGAAGATGAATCCGATGCCCTGGCGGTGCCGGTTGGTAAGGATGGCCAGGTCCGGCTGGTCGATCGTGCCTTTGATTTTGAACGTACCGTCCGCAGCGACGGCTGCCGATGCGATGGTCGGATTTTCGGGATTGCCTTGCATCAGGAATACGGAGTCCGTGATTCCCGGGTCCAGTTTGCCGGTGATGGTGTAGGTATTGCCTCCGCATCCCACGAGGGTGCCTGCGGCAAGAAGACCTATTAACGCTTTTTTCATAGTGCTGAGAAAGGATTAAAATGATTATTTGGTCGGTTTGTGATTCGTCTTTTGGGGTGTTCGCGGCGTTTGCCGGATTTCGCGCTGGGGATTATCCTTCAAAAACCGTTCCCAGCTCGAACTGCCCTTTGCCGAGGCAGCCTTGCGGCCTCCGCCGAGTCCTTTGAACCGATCTTCGCCGAGGGCGCCGTTCAATGGGTTCGAACTCATGAAATGGTGGCACAGGGCGACGGCCATACCGTCCGTAGCGTCCAGTCGCCGGGGCGGACGTTCGATCGTGAGCATGCTGCTGACGAGAGCCGCGACCTGCTCCTTGGGGGCCGAGCCTCGGCCCGTGATACACTGTTTGATGCGTGTGGGGGCGTATTCGAATACCTGCAGTCCGCGGCTCAACGCCGCAGCCATCGCCACGCCTTGCGCCCGGCCCAGCTTGAGCATCGACTGCACGTTCTCGCCGAAGAAGGGCGATTCGAGGGCCACCTCGCGGGGGCGGTATTCGTCCACGAGGGCACCGACCCGCTCGAAAATGTAGCGCAGCTTTTCGTAAGGATCGTTCATCCTGTGCAGGTCGATGTCGCCCAGCACGACCGATCGGACCTCCCGTCCGCAAACCTCCAGCACCCCGTACCCCATGTAGTTGGTCGCGGGTCGATGCCCATGATGCGGTATGTCGTCGGGTCGGACACGGTGCAGGGACGTTACTTCTCCTTGAGGGCCGCGATCTCCTTTTCCGCCTGACTCACGCGGCGTGCCAGGTCGGGCAGGTTCTTGAAGATGGCCGATGCGCGGTGATATTGCATGCCGGGCAGCGCCGGATAGCCGAAACGTACTTCTCCGTCAGGTACGTCTTTGTCGAGACCGCTTTTTGGACGCCGATGCACGACCCTGTCGCCGATGGTCACGTGGTCCGCGATGCCGACCTGTCCCGCGAGGAAACAGTTGTGCCCCACCTTCGAAGTGCCTGCGATGCCTGTCTGGGCCGAGGAAACGGTATTCTCGCCGATTTGCACGTTGTGGCCGATCTGGATCAGGTTGTCGAGTTTCACGCCCCGGCGGATGATCGTCGAGTCGGTCTTGGCCCGGTCGATGCAGGTGTTGGCGCCGATTTCCACGTCGTCTTCGACGACGACGTTGCCCAGTTGCGGAATCTTGTCGAAAGCCGCCTGCGGCATTGGGAATGAAGCCGAAGCCGTCGGCGCCGATCACCGCACCCGCATGCAGGATGCAGCGGCTGCCGATCACGCACCCCTCGTAAATCTTGACACCCGGGTAGAGGATCGTTCCGTCGCCGACGGTCACGCCGTCACCGATATAGACCTGGGGATAGATTTGGCAGTCGGCGCCGATGCGGGCTCCCGCCTCGATAACGGCGAAATCGCCCACGTAACAATCTTCGCCCAGTGTCGCCCGCTCCGAGATCGAAGCCCGCTCGCTGATGCCCTGTTTGCGGGGTTTTGCGGCCTGATACATTTGCAGCAGTTTGAGCACTGCGGCGCCGGTGTCTTCGACTTTAATCAAGGTGGCGGTCACGGGTTCCGAAGGGGTGAAATCCTTGTTCACCAATACGATCGACGCACGGGTTTTGTAAAGGTGTTTTTCGTATTTGGGGTTGGTCAGGTAGGTCAGGGCGCCGGGTTCGCCCTCTTCGATCGAGGAGACGGTGTGCACCTTGGCCTCTTTGTCGCCTGCGACTTGGCCGCCGAGAAAACCGGCGATCATTTCTGCGGTAAATTCCATCATAGCAATATAGTAATCAGAGGTATTTTTTTATGTCTATTCCTTCGGGCATGAATTCATCGGACCTGCGGCCGAAAGCCAGTACTTCGCGTACGGTGCTCGAGGCGATGTCGGCTACGGGAGCCGGGGTGAAGAGCATCACGGTGATGATGTCGGGATGCAGGCGGTGGTTGGTCGCCTCCATCGTCCGTTCGTATTCGAAATCGGTGGTGTTGCGCACGCCGCGGATGATGGCCGAGGCATGCTGGTCGCGGGCGAAGTCGCCCGTCAGACCGGTATAGATTCTCACTTCGACCCGGGGTTGTCCGCATAGAGGTCTTCGATGAGTTGTTTGCGGGCTTCGATGCGCAGCAGTCCTGCCTTGGAAACATTGTTGCCGATGCCGATGACGACCTTGTCGAAGATTCGCAGGGCATCGTCCACGAGTGCCTGATGGCCCCGGGTAAAGGGATCGAACGATCCCGGAAAAATGGCGATGGTGTGTGACATTGGAGCAAAGGTAATGAAAATGAATACAGAATCACAACGAACGGATCGGGGTGTTGCCGAATGTATCCGACTTTCTGCAAAAGTAATGAAATGAGTGACAGAATGAAACGAGCGAACTGTTTTTTATGCCGAGTGTATTCCGATCTTTTGTGAAGGTATTGTAAATAGGGTGGGACAAAGGAAACCTGTCCGGTTTGTATCGGGCAGGATGTGTTAGTATAATTTGTTCAGGACGCGGGCGATACGTTCGGTGATGATTGCGGCGTAGAGTTGCCCTTCGCAGGCCGATAGCGAGGTGAGGCCCCGGTGATCAACATAGAAAATTTCGTCGAAACGGGCAAGTTGCTCCCGGCCGATCTCCAGCTCCAGCAGAGGCAGGCGGGCGGCTTCGACGGCCCGGCATGCCAATTCCCGTTCGACACTCGGCGGGGCGGGCGGAGTATAGACTTTTTTCCCTTTCACGGCGAACAGGGGCGCTTCGTCGCATACGTGCACGAATCCCTCGCCGTCGCAGCGGATCACCGCT
>ENA-OQDA01001023-OQDA01001023.1-human-gut-metagenome-genome-assembly--contig:-NODE-1023-length-10571-cov-3.095270_pt1 | contig 10571 bp, 11 predicted proteins | sample MGYA00242771_ERZ504603 | MGnify/ENA primary metagenome ERZ504603 (study PRJEB26092, sample SAMD00036328) | human gut metagenome | host: Homo sapiens | study: EMG produced TPA metagenomics assembly of...
AGCCCCCGCTCCGGCTCCTCTGCATTCGTGCCGGAGAGAGCGTTGACGTGGTTCCATGTGGGGTTAACGGCCCGAACCCCCATGGCGTGGGCCTCCTCCAGCCGCTCCAGGGAGCAGTCCAGCAGCTCCGCCCCCTCCACCGAGAGGAAGGCCGCCCGCCGCCCCGACCGAAAGGCCGCCTCCGCCTCCGCGCCAGTGCGGCAAAAGGCTGCTAGATCGGCATTGGCCGCCATTTCCCGCTCAAAGAGCGCGTACTCCTCCAGAAAGAGCTCCCGGTGGGTTTTCCCGCTGAGATCCCGAACCGGGGTGGGCTCCGGCTCTCCGAACAGGGCGAAAAAACTGGGCGCAGCGGCGGTATTTCCCCCATACGCTCCAGATCCACATGGCCGTCGTTCCGGCGCAGGCCTCCGCCGGAGAGATAGCGCAGAAACACCGCGTCACAGTGTCCATCAAAACAAATCAATTGCATACTGCTCCATCTGGAACTCCCCCTAAAATTGCATTTTCAAGCCAGGTGATCCGGGGGGCGGCGGGTGGCGGTGCCCTGGGGGGCGTAGATCTCCGCCACGTCAAAGCGGGGCTGGCGCGCCTCCTCCGGGTGCTCCGCCAGATAGAGCTCCGCCGTGGCGCGCAGGCGGGCCTGCTTCCGGCGATCCACCGCCTCCCGTCCGAGGGCAAAGCGCTCCTCCGTCCGAAGCTTTACTTCTATAAAGGATAAATACTTGTCAGTAGCTGCTATGAGGTCAATTTCCCCAAACCGGCTGCGGTATCCGGCCGCCAAGACCTTCCAGCCCTTTCGCCGCAGCTCCGCCGCCGCCAGCGCCTCCCCCCAGCGGCCCAGCAGCTTTGCCTCTCCCCCGCTCACAGCTTCTTCAAAAAGGTCCGCCGGTGGATGGGACAGGGGCCGTACCGGCGCAGCAGCTCATAGTGCCGCTTGGTGCCGTAGCCCTTGTGGCGCTCGAACTCATATTCCGGGTAGCGTTCCGCCATCTGCTCCATATAGCGGTCCCGGCTCACCTTGGCCAGGATAGAGGCTGCGGCGATCGAAGCCGAAAGGCTGTCTCCCTTTACAACCGTCTGGTGCTCCAGGAGGATAGCCGCCGTTTTGCCGTGGTCCCGGTTGCCGTCGATCAGCGCAAAGCCGGGTGCGGGCTCCAGGCGGTCGATGGCCATCTGCATGGCCTTAATGCGGGCGCTGAGGATATCGGTGGCGTCAATCTCCTCGGCCTCTACCCGGGCCACCGCCCAGGCCACCGCCACGGTTCGGATCGTGTCGTACAGGGCATCCCGCCGCTTGGGCGTCACCTGCTTGGAGTCGTTGTGTCCCTCAATGGAGCACTCGGGGGGCAGAATGACCGCCCCGGCGTAGACCGCGCCGGCCAGCGGGCCCGCCCCCGCCTCGTCACAGCCGCACACCAGGGCGATCCCCCCCGCCCAGCAGGCCCGCTCCAGCGCCCAGCGGTCAATCTCTGCCATGGGCCGCCTCCCGGCTCTCCAGATCTTGGGGCGTCTCAAATGTCAAGTTTCCCAGCTTGCCGGAGCGGTACTCGTCCAGAAGCACCTTCGCCATGCGCTCGGTGTCCACCTCGCCGCCAGAGATCCGGAAGCCCCGCTTTTTGCCGCAGAGCTCCAGCAGCTCCCAGCCAGGCAGCCCTGGGTCAGCCTCCAGCTTATACCGCTCGGCCAGCGCCTGGGGGTAGCGCCGGGCCAGCAGCTCATGAGGTGACAGCCAGGGCGTCTCCAGATCCATGATTTCGTCCTTTACAGCGCCAGTAAAGGCCAGATGGATGCCGGTAGTCTCGTCCTCAAACTTGGGCCAGAGGATGCCTGGGGTATCCAAAAGCTCCAGCCCGGCATCCACACTTACCCACTGTTTGCCCCGGGTGACGCCCGGCCGGTTGCCCGCCTTGGCGGACTTCCGCTTGGCCACCTGGTTGATGAAGGTGGACTTTCCCACGTTGGGGACCCCACCACCATGGCCCGCACGGGGCGGCCCACCAGCCCCTTGGCCTTCCACTGCTCCAGCTTCTCCTTCAGCGCCTGCCGGATGACGGTGGAGAACTGGCCAACTCCCTTGCCGTCTCTGGCGTTGGTCTCCAGCACCGCCCAGCCCTGTCTGCGGAACCAGTCAGTCCATACCCGGTTCATGGCCGGATCGGCCTGATCCGCCCGGTTGAGTACGATCAGGCGGGGTTTCTCCCCCACCAGTTCGTCAATATCAGGGTTACGGCTGGAGATAGGGATGCGGGCGTCTATGATCTCCGCCACCAGATCCACCAGTTTGAGATCCGCCTGGATCTGCCGCCTGGTTTTGGTCATATGGCCAGGATACCACTGAATATTCACGCGTTCACCCTCTCTACCGAATATTCTTGTATTATACACAATGCTCCGGTATTTGAAAAGGGCAAAGACGCATAAAAAGTGCCCGGCCAATGGCCGGACACTTTTTAGCGGCTTTGGATCGTACTATTTGAGCCAGCCGATGGAGACGCAGTTACTGGGTGCATACCAGGTCACGTTGCGGCCCAGGCCCTCAAAGAGGGCGCGCACGGCGACATACTCTACGCCGTCCACAGTCTTGACGGGCAGCTTAACCGACTTGCCATCCAGCGTAACCAGAACGCTGGAGCCTTCTGTGCGCTTTTCTGCACTGATACCGTTCACAATGTCGTTCAGAGGAACCCAGATTTTCCCGGGCTCCACAACTAGCTTGTTGTTGAAGGACTGAACCAGGCCATTCCACATCACTGTGGGAACAGAGGCATCCTTGCGGTAGACCTCCTCACCTCCGGAGACGGTAAGCAGCACTTGGGTGTCCTTGATGTACTCTGCGGGGCAGGTCATCAGATCACGGTCAATCACTGCAAAGTCCGCCAGCTTGCCGACCTCCAGGGAACCCTTGATATCCTCATTGAACTCTGCATAGGCAGACCAGTTGGTAAAGGAACGCAGGGCCTCCTCACGGGTCATGGCCTCTTCAATATGCCAGCCGCCCTTTGGCTCACCCAGGCGGTTGGTGCGGGTCACGGCTGCATAGATACCGTGGTAGGGGTTTACCAGCTCGACCGGAGCATCGGAGCCGTTGGGAATCACACTGCCCTTGTCCAAAATGGTACGCCAGGCATAGGCCCCCTTGATGCGCTCACTACCCACGCGATCCTCCGCCACCAGCATGTCAGAGGTAGCGTGTGTGGTCTGCATAGAGGGCAGAATTCCCAGGCTGATGGCGCGGTCAATGTCAGCGGGCGCCACAATCTGGAAGTGCTCAATGCGCAGACGGTGGTCATCCCGGGGATTGGCCTTGATGGCTGCCTCATAGGCGTTGATCATCTGGTTGTTGGCGCCGTCACCGATGCAGTGGGTCGCAATCTGATAACCGGCGTCATAGGCCACCTTAACGACTTCGTTCACCTGTTCCTGTGTATAGCGGTAATCGCCGATATGGCCCTCACGGTCGGAGTAGGGTTCCAGCATGGCGGCAGAACGGGCACCCAAAGACCCATCCGCAAACATTTTTACGCAGCGCAGACTGAGATGATTGTTGTATAAAGGCTCGTAATTCTCATTGTCAATGGGATGGCTCTTCAAATACTCGGCGGTCTCTCCTGCGGCAGATGTGTGGGAAATCATCCCGTAGACGCGCAGCTTCAACTCTCCGGACTCATACAGGGGTACAAAGACCTCGTTATATACCTCAATGCTGTTGCCTGCATCCATCGCAGAGGTCAGCCCATAAGAGAATAGCTGCTCTTGCGCCTTCAGCAGGCCTTCCTGCATCTGCTCCACCGTCAGCTCTGGAATCAGCTCCCGGATGGGATTCATGGCGGTATCGGTCATACAGCCCAGCAGCTCTCCATTTGCATTCTTCAGGTACTCGCCGCCCTGGGGATTTGGCGTATCGGGGGTAATCCCAGCCAACTCGATGGCCTTGCTGTTGGCCCAGCCCATATGCCCGCATGCCCGGGTCAGGAATACTGGGTTGTTTGGGGCAACCGCGTCCAACTCCTCCTTTGTAGGGTAGCTGGTGTCCTCCCATACTGTGTTCATCCAGCCGCGGCCCTGGATCCATTCCCCTGGCTTTGCCTGTTCGGCGGCCGCCTTGACTAGATCCAAAATCGCCTGCTTGGGCATCCAGAAGCAGTCCAGATTCATCAGACTGCTGCCCAAGCCAGCCACGTGCATATGTCCCTCCACCAAGCCTGGAATGACCGTCTCTCCACCCAAATCGACAACCTTGGTATCGGGACCGATGTAAGCCTCCACACCGGCCTCACCGCCTACATAGACCAGGCGGTCGCCTTTGATCGCCAGCGCGGTGGCCTTGGAAAATGCCTCATCCACAGTATAGATGTTTCCGTTGCGGTATACGCTGTCGGCAGCCTCTGTACCGGCTGCCATTGCAGGGAATGCTGAGAGAAGTGTAGCGAGGACTAAGCATGCGGCGAGAGCTTTACAAATGCGTCTGCGTGACATTATGGTTCCTCCCTCATCATATTCTTCTTTCTGAATTCCTGGATCAGCGTGCGGCCCCCTACCCTCCTTCCAGTCTTCATGATCACAGCGTATCACATTTTATACATCATATCAAGGAAAAACGCAAATTAAATTTGTTATTTTTCACATATTATACTCCGCGGTATAGAGATGTGAGCCTCAGTATTGCAGAAGAAATACTTATAAAAAGGCTGTGGAGAGGCAGTTGCCTCTCCACAGCCCAATATCCAAGACTCAGATGCGCTCCTTGACCTTAGCGCTCTTGCCCACGCGGTCGCGCAGGTAATAGAGCTTCGCGCGGCGGACCTTACCCTTGCGGACGGTCTCGATCTTCTCAATGGTGGGAGCGTGGATGGGGAACACCTTTTCCACACCGACGCCATAGGAGATGCGGCGCACGGTGATGGTCTCCTCGATGCCGCCGTGCTTCTTGGCGATGACGGTGCCTTCGAAGACCTGGATACGCTCGCGGTTTCCTTCCTTGATATGGACGTGAACGCGGACGGTGTCGCCCACTTCCGCCACAGGGGGCTCGGCTTTCAGGTACTTGTTGTTAAACGCCTGCATGAGATCCATTTTAAAACTTCCTCCTAGTTTATAGGTGTTCTTGCAGCCATGGATGCCGCCTACCTTTGGCGGCGGCCGCAGAGGACCACCCTTTATTGAGACTGCAATAGTTTACCACAAGTCTCAACGGATTGCAAGCAGAATTTTCATCCCATCCGTGTCCCTCGGCATGGTTTGGCTGCAGGCGGCACCAGCAGCCAAAGCGCGGTAATGAGCAGAGTGAGGTTTCCCCTCCCCTGCCAGAGCAGCAGCAGCGCTCCGAGAACCAGCCCCACTGCCAGCGCGGAGGAGAGCACCCGCAGCAGCCGTTCTGCCCGTTCCTCCGAGGTCAGCAGCGCCAGGATACACCAGAGGATGCGCCCGCCGTCCAGTTGGACAGCGGGCAGCAGATTGAATGCGGCCAGCGCCAGATTGAGCCCAGCAAAGCAGTACGCCCCCTCCGTCCCAAGCCCGGCCGCCATCCGGGCGGCCAGCAGATTGACCGCCGGACCAGCCAGCGCAGCGGCTATCTGCTGCCAGTAGCCCAGCGGACAGCGGGCGGAGAGACGCATCTCCGCGCCGACACAGGTGATGCGCAGGGCGGTTACCCGCCCGCCCAGGGCCCGGATGACCAGCCAGTGGCCCAGCTCGTGCAGGGCACAGGCACAAAAGGCCATCAGCAGTACACCCTGTTCATCCAAATAGTAGAGCGCCGCCCCCAGCAGCAGCGCGCCTGCGCTGATTTCAACTCGTTTCCATCTCAGCATTCAGTTCGTCTCGATATAATAGAGCGGGTTGAGCAGCACTCCGTTCAGCTTCAGCTCAAAGTGCAGAGTGGGCCCCGTGGAATTGCCGGTGGCACCCGAGAGGGCCACCCTCTCTCCCGCCGCCACGGTCTGCCCCTGCTGAACCAGCAGCTCGCTGCAATGGGCATAAAAGCTTTTCAGCCCTCCAGGGTGGCTGAGCTGGAGGTAGAGACCGTAAATCGGGCTGTCGCCGATATAGTCTACGGTTCCGTCGGCAAAGGCCAGAACATCCGTTCCGTCGTTCACTGCCAGATCCACGCCGTTGTGAAATTTCTCACCACCGTCTACCGGGTGTTCCCGCCAGCCAAAGTCGGATGAGACCCACCCCAGCGCCGGAGTTACCGTCTCCCCCACGCCCAAGGCTTTCAGATTGTAGCGGTCCATGGTGGCGTTGTCCGGGAGCGTGGGACCGTTGTACTCTACATGGACTACGGCCGGCTCCGGCGTGGCGGTGGGAACCGGAGTGGGTTCCGGTACGGTATTGGGCTCCGCTGGTTCTACAGCGACCGGCTCCGGCTTCCCAGCCTCCCCCAACCAGTGGCTCACCGCATCCTCACGTGCGGGGAAGCCGCTGAGAAATGCGGCCTGGGCGCGGAACAGGGGCGTGCTCACCTGTCCCTCTCCGTCCGGCACCGTGACAGCCTCTCCGCCAAAGACCTCCACCCAAAGGTCCCCCAGGGTGTCCAAAATCGGTTCCCCCTCGGAGATCGACCGGCCCAGGCTCGCAAACGCAGCTTTGAAATCCGTGTCGGCCTGAATAGCGCTCAAAACAGTCTCCCGTACCTCCGCGAGCTTTCCTGGAAATACTCCTTTTCCGATAAATACCACCAGAAACAGCGCCAGACATACTGCCAACTGCGCCATCCGGCGCTTCTCACGCGGACCCAGCGCCACGCTGCCCTTTTTTCTCCGGTGGGACAGCGCCGGCCTATGCCCGCCCGTCCGCTCCTGCCTCCGCTTTTCCCACTTTTGATAGGCCGTTTCCATAGCGGCATCTTCCCTTCTGTACGCATTTCACAGCATGTATATGCGGACGTGCCTTTTGCTATGCGGAGAAGATTTCCTCTCTTGACAACTGGCGGCAAGACAGCTATAATAGTATCCGTCGTGTGAACGGGGTGTGGCGAAGTTTGGTATCGCGCATGGTTCGGGTCCATGAGGCCCCGGGTTCGAATCCCGGCACTCCGACCAAGCGTAGAGAGGCGGACAGGATTTTATCCTGTCCGCCTCTCTTGTTTCATATCTGTCTTTCTGTAGCCCCCTTCATATGCTGATGAACCAGTCATATAATTATTGTTGAAAATAAAAATACAATAATATTGATTTTTTAACCGCATGTCGACAAAAAGTCAGCATTTGGGGCCCTGTTTTTGGAAGATAACACGCCCATTTACGCAAAAATGTGGTATATTGAATATAAAGTTATTTCTAATAATGAATTCCATTATGTCAGTTCGTTTTTCCGCCATGTCAGTACCCTATTTTCGACGATTTTCCCTAAAATAGTAGTCGTATACTATCTACGGGAGGTAAATCTATGAATTTCGACAAACAGCTTGACGTATTTTCCAGAAACCTGTCCGAAATCCGCCGGAACGGCCGCTACTCCTACCAGTCATTCTCTGAAAAGCTTCGGGTTGGGAAGTCCACGGTTCAGGCCATCGAAAGCGGAGACTACAATATTACGCTGAGTACGCTCATCACAATCGCTAATTCCCTGGAAATCCATCCGGCACTCCTGTTGATGGATCTGCCGATAGAGTTGGATCTAACAGGGACAAACCGCTATTATGCCAACTTACTCATGACCTACTCCGCCCTGCCGGAGGAACAGCGGTTCCAGTTCCGAAACATGATCCAACGCCTGGAATGCAGCCTCGATGGGGACCATTTAGAGCAGAACGACACCGGAGTGAACTGAAATGGAAATTGCAGCCCGCCTGCGCCAGCTTGGATTCCCAAGCAACTATGTGGGGTTTCCCTACCTTGCCTGCGCCATCTCATTGGTGCAGACCGAGCCGGAGTACCTATATCAGGTATTCAAATGTCTTTATCCCGCCGTTGCCACAGCGTTTCAAACCTCGGCAGCCTGTGTGGAGCGGGACATACGCACCCTGCTCTGCGCATACTGGCGCTCCGGCGGCCAGCCATTATTGCAGGCCATCTCTCCGCGTCCGCTTACCGCCCGTCCCACGGTCAGTGAGCTGATTGCCCTGCTGTCCGGGTATTTCCAGGATGTCGGAGACCTATAATTCGGGGCGCATCATGGCATACTGAAGCTGAGGTGATTTCCATGTTGACAGAAGCGGAATTGCTCCAGTATATCTACCAGACTACAGAAATGGGCCGGGACGGCATTCAGTCCGTCCTGCCCCACGCGGAGGACGAGACCTTCCACCAGGCGTTGGAGCAGCAGCTCACGGAGTATGAAAAGCTCTACGGCGCCACCGGAAAGATGCTGCAGGAACGAGGCCAGGAGCCCAAGGGGCTCAATCCCATGGTCAAGGCATCCTCCGAGATGATGAGCGCGATGAAAACCATGGCTGACCACTCTACCTCCAAGATCGCGGAGATGATGATTCAGGGCAACACCATGGGCATGACCAAGAGCCTCAAGCACCTGCACGACTACCATGGGAAGGACGAACAGGTACGGGATCTGGCCAACAAGCTGCTGAAAACCGAAGAGGCCAATATCCAGCAGATGAAGAAGTTTCTCTAGTCTCCTCAAGGGCGGCGCCGAATTGGCGCCGCCCTTTTTTGCGCTTGCTGTCACAAAAACCGGAACATATCCGTTATAATGGGTGAAAACCGGTTTTCTATCCAGCAGACAAGGAGGAGGAGGCTATGGACGAGGCGGAGCTGAGCCGGGCGTTCCCCATCGGGGACGGCGCTTGTCTAGAGGCAGTCATCGGCCGCTATGGACAGGCCCTGCTGCGGTACTGCCATCATATCCTGTGTGACTACCATGAGGCCCAGGACGCGGTGCAGGACGCGCTGCTGCGGGCCTGGAGTCGGCGGAACCGCTTCCGGGCGGGTACCAATCTGGAGGCGTGGCTCTACAAGCTGGCCTATCACGCCTGTATCGACCTGCTCCGGCAGAGGCGGCGGCAACTCTTTGCCCCTCCCCCGCCGTCCGGACACAACCCAGATTACATCGGGCCGGAGCTGCGGGCGGCCCTGTCCGTCCTCACGCCGGAGGAGCGGGGCCTGGTCTTCGGACGGGTGATGGAGGGCCGCTCCTATGAGGAGCTGTCCCAGATCTACGGCCCGTCCGCCGCCGCCCTGCGCAAGCGATACGAGCGGGCGCGGAAGAAGCTGGGCCCCTGGCACTGAGCGAATCGGAATTGGATGAACAGAAGGAGGTCGTTTCCATGAAGCGGACACCAGAGGAGGAGCGTATTTTTCCGCGCCCTCGCTCAGAATCGAAACACCAGAGGCCGACCTGTCCGCCGCACTCCGGCGGGCGGAGGAGCCGCGCCGCATCCGGCCCGTCCGCTGCCCCTGGCGGCGGCGGCCGTGCTGTGCGCCCTGCTGACCAGTCGGCGCGGCGGCGGTTGGCTTTCGGGCGTGGCGGTACTTTGTCCCCTCCCTGCCCCAGAACGCCGTGCAGACCGGTGGGGCCAGCCAGACCTCCGGGGACTACACCCTCACCGTAGAGGAGGCGGTGGTGGACGACAGCAATTTTATGCTCCTGCTGGCCCTGACCCGGGCGGACGGGGAGCTGATCGATCCAGAGGCATCGCTGACCACCAACAGCATGGATCTGGAAGTAACGGTGGACGGCCACTATTTTGGCCGCGCCACCGACTACCAGCTCTCCCCTGACGGAAAAACCATCTACATCTGCTATGAAAACACTGGCGCACCGACTGAGACATCCATTTTGGGCAAGCCTATCACCCTCACGGCCGATGGAGTAGCTGTAAGGCTTTTTGACGATGACGGAAATATTCGTATCCAGTGTGACAACCCTATCTCCCTATCTGCGCTTGCGGAATGGGGGACTCCGGACTTCTCTGCCGTACCCCTGGTGGATCATGTAGAGGAGATTATCCAAACTGCGGCAAATGGTGGGGCAGCTCTTCCGTTGTTTACGGTGGAGGGAGTTCCCCTCCTGACCCTTCGCGGTGCGGCCCTGACCTCCGAGGGACTGGCCCTGGTGACGCAGGATGCCTCCTACGTCTCCGGTGATCTGACGTATACGAGAAGCAGCTGTGAAGCCATCATCGATACCCGCACCGGAGCACGCTATCTTTGCCGCTCCGGTCACGGAGCAGCATTAGAGGATGGCACCTGGGCCTTTCTGGAGGTATTCGATGACTGCCCCTTTCCCCTGGAAGATCTTCCCTATCTTGAAGTGGAGGTGTCCTATACCGTCGACCGGATTCTCTCTGACCAGCCGTTTTCGCTCACTTTTACGGTGGAAAAGTCATCCGGGTGGAAACTCCCGCTGGATGGTGCCCTGGAATTAGACGGGCTCACCCTGCATCCTGCGGAACTGCGGTTGTCAGCCCTGGATCTGCAAGTCTATTTCCAAGATGAAGCGGAGGCGGCCTTCTCCCTCTATCGGGACGGTACCGCTCCGGTGCTCCATCTGGCAAACGGCACAGATATCACCACCACCTGGCATGGAGGCAGACATCTGGACTCTGCTCTGCCTATGGTGTCATTCCAAACCATTGATGCCAACGGCGATCGGCTGTTCATCGACCCCGCACA
>ENA-OQDA01001025-OQDA01001025.1-human-gut-metagenome-genome-assembly--contig:-NODE-1025-length-10550-cov-3.782404_pt1 | contig 10550 bp, 8 predicted proteins | sample MGYA00242771_ERZ504603 | MGnify/ENA primary metagenome ERZ504603 (study PRJEB26092, sample SAMD00036328) | human gut metagenome | host: Homo sapiens | study: EMG produced TPA metagenomics assembly of...
ATACAACAAAAAGCAAAGAGATTTCAAATCAGACAGGTTCTGTACAGATTTGAAATCTCTTTTTTTATGCGGTCACGGCAGGACTCTGCCGTGATTTTTTTAGCATTTTATTTTCAGCTCATCCAGTATGCGGCGCATCTGTTCGTAAGTAGTGATGCGGGTAGGAACCAGCGGCAAGCGCAGACGGTTCTCAATCATTCCCATCATGCTGAGCATGGCTTTCACTCCGGCAGGGTTACCGTCGACAAACAGCAGCTTGAACAGCTCCGTAAATTGGTGATGGATGGTCAGCGCATTGTTGTAGTCGCCGGCCAGTGCCAGACGTGTCATGCGGCTGAACTCACGCGGAAAGGCATTTCCGATAACGGAGATAACGCCCACGGCTCCCAAGGTAATCAGCGGGAAGGTAATACCGTCGTCGCCCGAGATTACGTCGAAATTCTCCGGTTTGTTCTTGATGATATCGTCCATCTGTGTAATGTTGCCCGATGCTTCCTTGATAGCCACGATGTTCTTGAAGTCGCGTGCCAGACGCAAGGTTGTTTCGGCCGTCATGTTCACACCGGTACGTCCCGGCACATTGTAAAGCACTACCGGAAGATCTGTAGCTTCGGCAATGGCCTTGTAGTGCTGGTAAATGCCTTCCTGTGAAGGTTTATTATAATAAGGAACGGCCACCAGTACGGCATCCACTCCTGTGAAGTCCTCATTTTTCAGCGTGTTGAGCACCGTCTGCGTGCAGTTGCTGCTGATGCCCAGCAAAATTGGCACACGACCGTTGACGCGTTCTATCACCACTTTCTTGATTTGTCTTTTTTCTTCCTCAGTCAGTGTCGGTGTTTCCGCAGTGGTACCCAGTACACAGAGAAAATCCACCCCATTTTGTACCTGATATTCAACGAGTCGTACCAGCGCGTTATAATCCACGCTACCGTCGCTCTTGAAGGGAGTAATCAGAGCCACCCCATTCCTTTCAGTCTTCTTACTATCATAAATGAAATATAATCACTTTAACAAGTGTACAAAAGTACGAATATTTTCAATTTAACCTATAGATTTAATCGTTTTTTTGCCTTTTATAAATAATTTGTAAAGGACTGGCACTTTATTCGCCAATCATTCCGAGAAACTCCTCTTCATTTACGATGCGGATGCCCAGTTTTTCTGCTTTTTCCAGCTTTGCTGGGGCCCATGTCTCTCCGGCCAGAATGAAGCTTGTTTTCTTGGAGATGCTGCCCACGTTCTTTCCGCCATGCTTTTCGATAAGTGCCTTGTATTCGTCGCGCGAGTGGCGGGCAAATACGCCGCTGATGACGATGGACTGGCCTTGCAGCTTGTCGGTCTGTCCGGCTGTCTCTTCCTCACTGATGGCCATCTGCACTCCGGCTTCACGCAGGCGTTCGATGAGCTGGAGATTCTTCTCGCTGTGGAAATAACGCAGGATACTCTGTGCAATCTTTTCGCCGATTTCGTCCACGTGAATCAGGTCGTCCAGCGTAGCCGATTTCAGGTCGTCGATGGAGCGGAACGCACGTGCCACTTTCTTGGCCACGGTTTCGCCCACAAAGCGGATGCCCAGTGCAAAGATGACACGCTCGTAGGGAACGGTCTTCGATTTCTCTACTCCCTGTATGATGTTCTCGGCCGATTTTTCTCCCATGCGGTTCAGGCGGCAGATGTCTGCTGCTTGCAGCGTGTAGAGGTCGGCCACATCGTGAATCAGTCCCTCCTGATAGAACTGGTCGACGGTTTCCGGTCCCAGCCCTTCGATGTTCATGGCACGGCGGCTGATGAAGTGCTCGATGCGGCCCTTTATCTGTGTAGGGCACCCGTCTTCGTTCGTGCAGTAATGTGCAGCTTCGTCCTCGTAGCGTACCAGTCGGCTGCCGCATTCCGGACAGTGTGTGATGAAAGTCACCTTCTCGCTTCCTTCCGGACGTGCGTCCTTGTCCACTCCCGTAATTTTCGGAATGATTTCGCCGCCCTTTTCCACGTACACCATATCGCCCAGATGCAGGTCGAGCGACTCGATGATGTCGGCATTGTGGAGAGAAGCACGTTTCACCACCGTACCCGAAAGCTGAACCGGTTCCAGATTGGCTACGGGGGTTACTGCTCCTGTACGTCCCACCTGATACGTCACCTTCAGCAGTTTGGTGCAAGCCTGTTCCGCCTGAAATTTTATAAGCGATGGCCCAGCGCGGCGACTTGGCCGTGAAACCCAGGTTGCGCTGCTGGCGCTGTGAGTTTACCTTCAGCACAATGCCGTCGGTAGCCACCGGCAGGTTTTTCGCGCTCCAAGTCCCAGTAGTTGATAAAGTCGAATACCTCTTCCAGCGTACGGGCCTTGCGCATGTGCGACGACACCTTGAAACCCCAGCGTGCCGCTTCCTGCAAATTCTCATAATGCCCGTCGTGCGGCAGTTCCTCGCCCAACAGATAATATAGGTAGGCATCCAGCTTGCGCGAAGCTACTACTGCCGAGTTCTGCGACTTGAGCGTACCCGAAGCCGCATTGCGTGGGTTGGCAAAAAGCGGTTCCTCACGCTGCTCACGTTCGCGGTTCAGTTCCTCGAACACCGTCCACGGCATCAGAATCTCACCCCGGATTTCAAACCGGCGGGGATAGCCTTCGCCCGACAGGCGCAGCGGAATGGAACGGATAGTCTTCACGTTGTCCGTCACGTCGTCGCCCCGTACACCGTCACCACGCGTCACCGCCTGCACCAGTCGTCCGTCTTCGTAAGTCAGCGAGATGGAAGTACCGTCATACTTCAGCTCGCAGCAGATTTCGAAGTCCTCGTTCAGTGCCTTCCGCACACGTTCGTAGAACTCCCGTACCTCTGTCTCGGAATACGTGTTGCCCAGTGAGAGCATGGGATACCTGTGTTCCACCTGACGGAACTCCTTGTTAAGGTCGCTGCCCACGCGCACGCTCGGCGAGTTCTCGTCGTAGTGTTCGGGGTGTTTCGCCTCCAAATCCTGCAGCTCGCGCATGAGCCGGTCGAATTCCTGGTCGCTGATAGTTGGTGCATTGAGAATGTAGTAGTTATGATTATGCGTGTGTAACTCTTCACGCAGCTGGTCGATTCTTTCTATTTCTGTCATGACATTAAAGCGTAATGTTTCATGCAAAAGTAGCAAAAATATTCGTACTTTTGCAAAAAACAATCGCAGACAAATGAGAATAGACATTATAACCGTATTGCCGGAAATGATTGAAGGATTCTTCAATTACTCCATCATGAGCCGTGCTCAGAAGAAAGGAATTGCCGAGATTCACATTCATAACCTGCGCGATTATGCGTACGACCGTTACCGTAAGGTGGACGATTATCCGTTCGGGGGATGTGCCGGTATGGTGATGAAGATTGAGCCGATTGACCGGTGTATCTCCGCACTGAAGGCGGAACGTCATTACGACGAGGTGATTTTCACGACGCCCGATGGCGAGCAGTTCAACCAGAAGATGGCCAACACGCTGTCGCTGTCGCAGAACCTGATTATTCTGTGCGGACACTTCAAGGGCATCGACTACCGCATCCGCGAGCATTTCATCACGAAGGAAATCAGTATCGGCGACTATGTGCTGACGGGCGGCGAGCTGGCGGCAGCGGTGATTGCCGATTCGATTGTCCGCATCATTCCGGGAGTGATTTCCGATGAGCAGTCGGCTTTGTCCGATTCGTTCCAGGACAACCTGCTGGCTCCTCCGGTGTACACGCGTCCGGCAGAATACAACGGCTGGAAGGTGCCCGACATTTTGCTGTCCGGCCATGAAGCGAAGATTCGTGAATGGGAGTTCCAGCAGTCGCTTGAACGGACCCAGCGTTTGCGTCCGGATTTGCTGGAAGGGAAATAAAGAAAAATCTATAACATCAAAAAATAGTTTTAGAGCTTAGGAATATGAAAAAGCTATTAACGATTTTATTTTGCTGAATATTTCATATGTTATCTTATTCTCAGGTTTCGTTCAGCAAGTTTAAATTTAAAAAAGATTCTCCTTTCGGGTGTTGCCTGACGGAAAATGACTGATGTAAAATTTAAAATTACATCGGATAAAGCTATAAAATATGTACGTGTATATTATTATGGTGTAAATCAGGTTGGAGATGCAGTGTCAAGTGACATTGTGGGTGCTGTAAATGCAAATGTAGAGCACACAAAGCATCGTATGATTTTTTTTACTGGACCGTTTGAAACTAATAAAACATATTCTCGGTGGGCAAGTGGTACTTTTATTTATCCATTAGAAGTTATAGCTTTTCCTTATTTGCTTGAAATCTTGTATATGAATGGAGAGGAAGAGAAAATAAATTAAATAAGGAAAATTTTCATATATACTTCCCTTGTATAAAGAAATGGATAGATGTTAATGTAGAGGATGGAATTTAAACACTATTGGAAAGGAAGTAAGCAAATTATTCTCGTTAAAAGATGACGAGAATAGCGTGGTTAATTTAATCATTTGAAGGTATTTCAGAATCATAAGTGCATTTCAATCGAAACACAAGTGCGTTTCATTTAAAACGCCTTTACGTTTTAGGTAAAACGCACTTGCGTTTGAAGTGTACTGAAAATAGTTGTCAGTTTGAAGATTAATTCCTGACAAAGTTGACAGGTTAAACATTATATTCCTAAAAAGGTTGTCAGTTCTGCAAAACTACAACAAAAACTCAATATCCGTATATTTTCTCCCTAAAAACTCATCGCTCGGGGAGCGCCGTGCGGCAAGGGGCGGGAGCACCCGTCCCGACGAGCACATCATTCAATTATACCGATATTCCATAAGAGGGTTTCCTCCTCTGCCTGAGAAAATCTCCATAGGGGTCTTCATTCCCAGTGCCTTGTGCGGTCTGGCATTGTTGTACATCGCAACGGATTTACTGACGGCTTCCTCTGCCTGTCTGAAGTCCATATCACCTTCATTGAAGAGCCATCCGTTCTTCAGGGTGTTGTTCATCCTCTCGGCCAGGGCATTGTGAAGCGGGTCTCCCGTCTGGGTCATGCTGATTCTGATGCCTTGTGAAAGCAGCAGGTCCGTGTACTGCTTCGAGGCATACTGCACGCCGCGGTCAGAGTGGTGTATCATGCCCTCCGTACTGATTCCGTAGGCACGGTAGGTCTCAAGAGCCATGTACATGGCTTTCAGCGGTCCCTCCGCATCCAGACTCCTGCTAAGGCAATATCCCACTATGTATCTGCTGTAGGCATCGGTCACCAGTGAGAGATAGGCAAAGCCTTCTCTGGTGTAGATATAGGTGATGTCCGCCACCACAAGCCGGCCATTGCCCGCAGGTGTGTACTTGGGAGAAGTGTTTACAAGATCCCTGTAAAGACGGTAACCGTGTCTGGAGTCCGTAGTACGCGGACGATACCTTGTCCGCCTGAGCATGAGCGAGTTGGAACGGAGCACATTGTAAAACCTGTCCCGTCCTATGGTAAACTTTTCCCTGAAGTATTCACGGCAGAGTGTGTAGAGTTCCCGGCAGCCCGCTTTGGGAAGACGTTCCTTCTGGCGGACGTACAGGCAGTACAATACAATGCTGGCAGAGAGTATGTCAGCCTCGTTTGAGGCATAGTCATGCTTGTAGTATCCCTGTGCTGATATGCCAAGCAATCTGCAAAGCGGACGCACGCGGTAACGGCGTCCGCCTTGAGACAGGCCCCGGATTACTTGGCACCGGAGTTTTTTCTTACCGGAATGTTATAGGTCTTTTCCGCAAGGTCAATCATGCAGTCGTAGGCGTCACGGGCCATGTTGGACTGCTTCAACTCTACTTCCAGGGACTTGATTTTCCGCTCGAGCTCATGAATACGGTCATGAAGCTCCTGTTCCGTCTGACTTAGTTTCTTGCTCATAATGGGACTTGGTTTATCTTCAATCCCAAAGATACGAAGCCAGCGGCTAATTGTGGTACGTTTCAGACCTTTTTCACGTTCAAATTCACTGTGATTCTGAGAAGAACACATGTATTCTTCCAGATAAGACAGACATTCTGCCTTTGAATACTTTCGATTTTTACGCATGTTACTAAATAAATTGTGTCAACTTATTTAGTACACTACAGTTTCATGTCAAATGTACTTGCGTTTGAACCAAAACGCACTTGCGTTTTTCTGGCTGACAAAAAGCGACACATAACTGACAGATTTTCAGTGTAAAAGCATCACAAAATGACAATTCGTCAGGTTTTTATTCTTTACAAGCTGTGGCAAAGAATTTGAATTAAACTAAGCGTCGCAAGCAGGCCTGCAAGCATACAGGACGGGCTGCGACAAACGAAATGAAAATAATAAGAAACCACAACTAATAACGAGAAAGGAGACCATTTATGAACTTTAACAACTTTACAATCAAATCGCAAGAGGCAGTGCAGGAAGCGGTAAATCTGGTACAGAGCCGTGGACAGCAGGCCATCGAGCCGGAACATTTGATGGCAGGTTTGCTGAAGGTGGGCGAAAATGTAACGAACTTCATTTTCCAGAAACTCGGCATAAACGGCCAGCAGATAGAAACCGTACTCGACAGACAAATTGCCTCACTGCCGAAAGTTTCAGGTGGGGAAGCTTACCTGAGCCGAAGCGCCAACGAGGTGTTGCAGAAAGCCTTGGAAGTATCTAAGGAACTGGGTGATGAATATGTGTCACTGGAAGCCTTGTTGCTGGCACTGCTGAACGTGAAAAGTACGGTGGCCACCATCCTGAAAGATGCAGGCCTTACCGACAAGGAACTGCGGGCTGCCATTCAGGAACTGCGTCAGGGACAGAAAGTCACCTCACAGTCGAGCGAAGATACCTATCAGTCATTAAACAAATATGCCATCAACCTGATTGAAGCTGCACGAAGCGGAAAACTTGACCCGGTTATCGGCCGTGACGAGGAAATCCGACGGGTATTGCAGATTTTGAGCCGACGTACGAAGAACAATCCGATTCTGATTGGTGAACCGGGTACGGGTAAGACGGCTATCGTAGAGGGACTGGCACAACGAATCCTGCGTGGAGATGTGCCGGAAAACTTGAAGAACAAGCAGCTGTTCTCACTGGATATGGGTGCGCTGGTAGCAGGTGCCAAATACAAAGGTGAATTTGAGGAACGTCTGAAATCGGTTATCAACGAAGTGACGAAGTCCGACGGAAACATCATCCTCTTTATCGATGAAATCCACACGCTGGTGGGTGCCGGAAAAGGGGAAGGTGCCATGGATGCCGCCAACATTCTGAAACCGGCCCTGGCCCGTGGCGAACTGCGGAGCATCGGTGCCACTACCCTCGATGAATACCAGAAGTATTTCGAAAAGGATAAGGCATTGGAACGTCGTTTTCAGACAGTCATGGTAGACGAACCGGATACGGCCAGCTCTATCTCCATCTTGCGTGGACTGAAGGAGCGCTACGAGAACCACCATCAAGTGCGTATCAAAGACGAAGCCATCATCGCGGCAGTGGAACTGAGCAACCGTTACATTTCCGACCGTTTCTTGCCGGATAAGGCCATCGACCTGATGGATGAAGCGGCTGCCAAACTGCGTATGGAGCGTGATTCGCTTCCGGAAGAACTGGATGAAATCGAACGTCGGCTGAAGCAGCTCGAAATTGAACGTGAGGCTATCAAGCGTGAAAAGGACGAGGCTAAACTGGCTCAACTGAACAAGGAGATTGCAGAACTGAAGGAACAGGAGACTTCTTACAAGGCTAAATGGCAGAGTGAGAAAGAACTGGTGAACAAGATTCAGCAGAACAAGAAGGAAATCGAACAACTGAAGTTTGAAGCCGACAAGGCAGAGCGTGAAGGTGATTACGGACGTGTAGCTGAAATCCGCTACGGAAAGCTTCAGGCACTGGAGAACGAAATCAAGTCTATCCAGGAAGATCTGAAGAAGAAGCAGGGTGACAGCGCTTTAATCAAGGAAGAGGTAACGGCTGAAGACATCGCCGATGTAGTTTCTCGCTGGACGGGCATACCGGTAAGCAAGATGCTGCAAAGCGAAAGAGAGAAGCTGCTTCACCTGGAAGATGAGCTGCACAAGCGGGTTATCGGACAGGACGAAGCCATCGAAGCCGTGGCTGATGCCGTACGCCGTAGCCGTGCCGGACTGCAAGACCCGAAACGTCCCATCGGTTCGTTCATCTTCTTGGGAACGACCGGTGTAGGCAAGACCGAACTGGCCAAGGCACTGGCAGAATACCTGTTCGATGATGAATCGCTGATGACGCGTATCGACATGAGTGAGTATCAGGAAAAGCATACCGTGTCACGTCTGATTGGTGCGCCTCCGGGATACGTAGGTTACGATGAAGGTGGTCAGCTTACTGAAGCCGTACGCCGGAAACCGTATTCTGTCGTGCTGTTCGATGAAATCGAAAAGGCTCATCCGGATGTGTTCAACATTTTGTTGCAGGTATTGGACGACGGACGTCTGACCGACAACAAGGGACGTACGGTGAACTTCAAGAACACCATCATTATCATGACTTCTAACCTGGGCAGTGCCTACATTCAGAGTCAGTTCGAGAAGATTAACGACCAGAACCATGACCAGATTGTAGAAGAGACCAAGAAAGAGGTGATGAACATGCTGAAGAAGACCATCCGTCCGGAATTCCTGAACCGTATTGACGAGACCATCATGTTCCAGCCGCTGAACAAGCCGCAAATCGAACAGATTGTCCGCTTGCAAATCAACGGTATCCGGAAGATGCTGAAAGGCAATGGAGTGACTTTGCAGATGACAGATGCAGCTGTCGACTTCCTGGCCACTGCAGGTTACGATCCTGAATTCGGTGCACGTCCGGTAAAACGTGCCATCCAGCGCTACTTGCTGAACGATTTGTCAAAGAAGCTTCTGTCACAAGAAGTGAACCGCGAAAAACCGATCATCGTAGAACGCGAAGGAGATGCATTGAAGTTCCGCAACTAAGTCAGCGGGGTTTCCCTATCTTCTATATAAAAACAAACCCTCCGCAGGGATTTCCTCAAAAGGATACCTGCGGAGGGTTTTTTGTTTGTCTGTATATGATATGAATTCTTTCGAATCAGGGTATCGTCATGCGCTTCAACTCATCCAGCGTGCCGTTGAACACATTCAAATCTACATCCTCACGGATGCCCGGCAAACGTCCCACATCGGTATGCTGCCAGAAACGCCACTGCCCTTTGTATTCCACCGAGTCGGCATAATAATGGGCTATCCAATACGGATATGAGTTGAAAACGGAATCGTTCAGGTAACGGGTCTTAAATTTATAAGAGGTATAGAGAATCGGTTTTACCCGATAATAATCTTCGATTTTATCCAACCAGACTTTCAAGTCGCGGCGAAGCTTTTTCTCATCTTCTCCCCTCACCTCGATGTCGAGCACCGGAGGCAAATCGCCCGATTCCAGTTTCACGGAGCGGATAAAGAAATCGGCCTGACGGGAAGCGTCTGTCTTGGGATTGTAAAAATGATAGGCTCCGCGGATAAATCCGTGCTTGCGGGCCTCATCGAAATTATGGATAAAGGCTGTATCGCTGAAATCACCTCCCTCGGAAGCTTTCATAAATACGAAACGTACAGGAAAAGGGGCTGTCTGGGTTTTCTGCAGTTCACTCCAGTCTATCTGTCCCTGATGGTGGGACACATCGAAACCGTGCACTTCAAATCCGTATGGCAGACATACCCCGTATGCTTTCATGCCATAGCAGGGTTTCCAGCGGTAGGCGTACGGACGAATAAAGAAATAATAAAAACAGATGACAAAACAGGCTCCAATGAAACCGAGCAGCAGGTAATAACACCACGAAGGCATCTGCCACCGACGGATGGTCTTCTTCCCTTTGGAAGTCCTGCCCGACGTTCTTCCGGAAGCGGTCTTCTTACTGCCTGTCGCTTTTCGGGTCGCAGGACGCTTGCGGGTAGTTTTTTTCCACGGGCTCGTTCATCCGCGAGAATGGGTGATTTCTTTGTCATCTTAATCTAAAAGGTTTATAGAGAATTTCAACAGATGTTACCGGCAGAACCGGTTGAGCTTGTTTCAACAAATAGCGAAGAATCCGGCCCTCTTTCGGTCGGCCTGATTCTTCGCTAAATTAATTTTCCTATAGAAAGTTCCCTTCCGGGAATTCAGGAATCAAATTATTTTGCCTGTTCGTACTGCAGAGTCTTAGTCGGCTGGTCGCAAACTTCTGTAGGGCCGAAGTACTGGATAGGACCCGGATAAACGTAAGCAGTTTCCTTAGCCCAAGTGTCACGTACGGCAGCAAATGCCTTGAACGGAGCACCATCCAGTTTCACCAGTGCTTTCTGGATAACCGGTTTCATTTCACCGTGACGACGTTCCATGTTCATCATCATAGTGATAGGCACACCACCTGCAATCCATTCTGCAGCAGGAGCTGTAGTGTTACGTACAGAAGACATGTAACCAGTCTTACCGTTAGCAATCAACATAGATGCAGTGTAACCCAATGAGTAGCAGTAGTCAGCATCGAAGTTAGAAGGAGCAGCGCAACGTCCTTCGTAACCGAAGAAGTGGTGCTGAGCAGCAAACTTACCTACGAACTT
>ENA-OQDA01001026-OQDA01001026.1-human-gut-metagenome-genome-assembly--contig:-NODE-1026-length-10549-cov-2.566686_pt1 | contig 10549 bp, 13 predicted proteins | sample MGYA00242771_ERZ504603 | MGnify/ENA primary metagenome ERZ504603 (study PRJEB26092, sample SAMD00036328) | human gut metagenome | host: Homo sapiens | study: EMG produced TPA metagenomics assembly of...
TTTTTTCGGCACCCGGCGGAACACCCACAGGAACAGGGCGTACACCGGGAACACAAAGACCAGGGACCAGAGAATCTCCCGTCCCGGCCCAAGCGCGGCAGGCATGGCAGCCATGCCCCTCCCCCGGCCCGGCCAGCAGGGCGGGCGGCGATGCCGCACCCGTCGATGAGCGCCAGCGCCGCGAAGGAGCACCAGCAGGCAGCCCACCAGGTTCTGGCGCAGCACATACTGGGCCAGGGCGCCGGCCCCCACGCCGATGAGGCACAGCCCACCGTCATGGCTCCGTCGGTGTTGAAGTAGGCCGCGTCGCACAGGATGCCCACGAACAGGCCGAAGCCCGCCCCCGCCGTGGTGCCCTCCAGCACCGCCACGCACACGGCAGCCAGGGGCAGGAGCATAGGGGCCACCCCAAAGAGGGGAAAGCGGTTGAGCACAAACAGCTCCAGGAACCATACGGGCACCAGAGCCAGGGCGTATACGCCCCATTTAATGAGAAAATCCTGTCTGGTCACCGGCGCTTCCCCCTTTCCGGCCACGTCCCATTTATTCGTTAACGGTAAAGTCGGTGATCACAAAGACCTGCTGGAGGCCGTCCAGATCGGTCTCCGGCGCAATGACGGCGTAGCGGGTCATGCCGGAGGCATCGGTGCGCACCTCCTCCACGTGCCCGGCCACCAGTCCGGCGGGGTATACCCCGCCCCGGCCGGAGGTGGTCACCAGATCCCCGGCGATGAGCTCGCTGTTCTCCGGCAGATAAGTCAGCTTGAGCCTGCCCTCCCCCATGAGGGCAAAGTCTCCCTCCAGGATGGCCGCGCCGCCGGTTCGGGCGAGCTGGCCGCCCATCTCGGTGTCCGAGTCAACGAGGGTACGCACGGTGGCCCAGTTCTCCCCCACCTCCGCCACCACGCCCACCAGGTTCCAGTACTCGTCCACCACGCAGTCATCCACGGCAATCCCCGCAGCGCTGCCCTTGCCAATGGTGAGGGTGGACTCCCAGTTGGAGGTGGAGCGGGCGGTGACCATGGCGGCGGCCTTGTCGCAGGACCACTCCTTGGGCTGGAGCTCCAGCAGGTTGCGCAGGCGCTCGTTCTCCTGGAGGGCGGCCTCCGCCTCCCGGGCCTGGGCCTCCAGCTCGGCGTTGCGCTGTTTCAGCCCGGCCAGCTCCTCCTTCATCTGCTCCAGCTCGAAAGCATCGTTGTACTTCTCCTCCGCCCAGTTGGTCACTGCGGTAATGCCGTTGCGCACCGGCGTGGTAAGGATCCCCACCAGGTTGGACAGGGGGTCGGCCACACCGCCGAACAGCATCGACACCACCGCCGTCACCAGGGCCAGCAGAATGGCTGCGATTAAAATCAGGATTCCGTTGTGCCGGAAAAAATCCTTCACGTCTGTCCGTTCCCTCTCTCTCAGTCGCTGTCCCGCTCGCCCGCCGCCAGGCGCAGGCAGTCCACGCCGAGCTGGCGCAGGATGCCGCCCAGGCGGCACACGGGCAGGCCCATGACATTGTAGTAATCCCCCTGGATGCCTTCAATGAGCAGAGCCCCAAAGCCCTGGATGCCGTAAGCCCCCGCCTTGTCCATGGGCTCTCCGGTCTGGATGTAGCAGGAGATCTCCTCCTCGCTCAGCTCCCGGAAGGCGACGGTGGTCTCCTCGCTGACGGTGTGCCGCTCCTCCCCCCGCAGGACGGTAAGGCCGGTATAGACCTGGTGGCGGCAGCCGGAGAGGGTGGAGAGCATCTTGAAAGCCTCCAGCTCATCCGCGGGCTTGCCCAGCACCGCCCCGTCCAGAGCCACCACCGTATCGGCGGCGATCACCACCGCATCCATGCCCGCCTGCTCCCGCACGGCCCGGGCCTTCTCCGCCGAGATGCGGCGCACCAGCTCCTCCGGGGGCAGCTCCCGCTCCATGTGCTCGTCAATATCGGGGGTGACGATGCGAAAGTTCTTTATCCCCATGCGCTCCAAAAGCTCCCGCCGCCGGGGCGACTGGGAGGCCAGAATGATCTCCATACTTCTGTTCCTTTCCTAATTGGCCGGAGGGGCGCGGCAGCCGCGGCGCTCCGCCCGGTTCCATGCTCTTTCGCGGGCGGGTGTGGCGCCCGCCCCTACACATCCAGGCGGCCTGCATCGGTCGCTGTGTCTGCCTGTAGGGCGCCTGTGCCGCCCGCGGGCGGGGACGAGCCCCGCCCCTACACGTCCCGGCGGCCCGCACCGGTCTGCTGCGTCTGCCCTTACTTTCCGGTGGAGCCGAAGCCGCCGGTCCCCCGCCCGGTATCGTCCAGGCTGTCCACCCGCTCCAGCTCGGCCTGCACCACGGGCATGACGGCCAGCTGGGCGATGCGGTCGCCGGGCTGGACGGTGTAGGGGGTGTCGGACAGGTTGGTCAGCCCCACCCGGATCTCCCCCCGGTAGTCGCTGTCAATGACGCCCACCCCGTTGGAGAGGGCAATTCCGTGCTTGATGCCCAGGCCGGAGCGGGCGAACACCAGGGCCACATACTCCGCCGAGGGCAGGGCGATGGCGATGCCGGTGGGGATACTCACCAGGGCGCGGGGGGCCACCTCCACCGGCGCGTCCACGCAGGCGCACAGATCCATGGCCGCCGCGCCGGCGGTGGCGTAGAAGGGGTAGGGGATGTCCTTGCCGATCTTGTCCGATACGGCCTTGATCTTCAGCTTCATGGGGTTCACTCCACATCTCGATAGTATAGCCCGCGGGTGTACTCGTTGGGGGTCCAGCTCCCCTGCTCCAGATAGCGCTGGGCCACCTGCACGCACTCCCGGGGATTTTCGGTGGTAAAGAGCAGCCGCTGGGCCCACAGGCCGATGCGGCGGTAGTCGGCGGCCCTGTCCGCTAGGAAGAGCTTCTGGGAGTTGAGCAGCTCGTTGCGGCAGCCGGGGCGCTCACCACCGGGAAGCGGGCGCCCTTCCGGTCGGTGAGGATATTGGTGTTCTGGCAGCCGCAGGAGCCGGTGCGGTTTCTGATGATGCAGTTCTCCATCAGCATCAGGGGCAGGCGGCCGTAAGTGATCAGCTCGGTGTCCAGGCATTTGGAGAGGTCGCGGATCTGGGCCAGCTTCAGCTCAAAGGAGAGGGTGGCCGACTGGAGGCCCAGCCGCTTGTACTCCTTGAGGGCCTGGGCGTTGTAGATCTCCAGGCCGAAGTCTCCCCGCAGGGTGAAGCCCAGCTCCCGGGCGATGGGGAACATACCAAGGTTGCCCAGCAGGGCGTCTTTTACCCCCAGGGCGCGCACCTGCTCCAGCTTTTCCCGCAGGCCGGGGTACTCCCGGTCCCAGGCCACCCGGGGCAGGCTCACCCCGATGGAGGTGTGCTCCGTGCCGGCGGCCTTCTCCGGGTGGGCGGCCAGCTCGTCCAGCGGGACGTACACCAGGGCGGGCCCCAGGCGGAGCAGCTCGTCGGTGAGCTGTTCCGCCCTCCGCACGGAGATGGTCAGCACCGGCTCCTCCCGCCGGTTCTCATAGCGGGCGCCGGCGTGGTATTCCCCGGTGCGGCGGCGGGGCGGCTCCTGCCTCTGGACGGAGAGCTTCTCCAGGGCCTCCCGCCGCAGGGCGTTGAGGGCGGCCAGGGGGAGGGACAGGTTCTCCTCCACCAGGGCGCGCACCTGCCCGCAGCGGTAGGGGTGCCGCCGGTGCGGGAGAGCTGGGTGGTGACCGCCTCCGCCGTCAGGGGGCGGGTGCGGGCGGCCTCTGGCACCGGGCCCTCCACCGTCGCCACCCGGTCGTCCGGATCCTCCACCCCCACGCGGGCGGGCTCGCCGGGGCGGAGCATGGCGTAGAAGGTGACGGGCACCCGCTGGGCCTCCCCGCTCTGGTAGGTATTGCGGGCGGCGGCGAAGAGCTCCTTCGGCTCCCTGGTCTCCTCCCGCACGCCGAACATGTCCGGCCCCTGCTGATCCAGGTAGTAGCCCTGGGTGAAGCCCTGGCGGGAGAAGGCGGCCCGGAGCTGCTCCAGCTCCTCCTCCGTCGGCTCCCGATCCTCCTTGATGGCCCGGGCGTAGATGCCGGTGACCACGGCCACGTACTCCGGCCGCTTCATGCGGCCCTCCAGCTTGACGCAGGCCACCCCCATCCTGCGCAGCTCCCGCAGGTGTCCCGCCAGGGACAGATCCTTGAGGGAGAGGGGGTAGGCGTCGGCCTTGTCCATCCAGCCGTACTTGAGGCGGCAGGGCTGGGCGCACAGGCCCCGGTTGCCGCTGCGCCCGCCGATGACGGAGGAGAGGAAGCACTGCCCCGAGTAGCACATGCACAGGGCCCCGTGGGCGAAGACCTCGATTTCGATGGGGGCGCGCTGGCAGATGGATTCAATCTGATCCCGGCTCAGCTCCCGGGAGAGCACCGCCCGGGTGAGGCCCAGATCGGCGGCCATCTTCACCCCGTCCAGGTTGTGGAGGGTCATCTGGGTGGAGGCGTGGACGGGCAGATCGGGGACGACCTGGCGGAGCATCCGCAGCACGCCCAGATCCTGAATGAGCACCGCGTCGGCGCCGATGGCGCTGGCCTGGGCGGCCACCTCCGCCGCCTTCGGCAGCTCCCGGTCGGTGAGCAGGGTGTTGAGGGTCAGGTAGACCTTCGCCCCCCGCAGGTGGCAATAAGAAACCGCCGCCGCAAACTCCTCCTCCGAGAAATTTTTCGCGTTGCGGCGGGCGTTAAAGTCCCCGTACCCCAGATAGACGGCGTCGGCGCCGTTCTGAACAGCCGCCGCCACGGCCTCCATAGACCCGGCGGGGGCGAGCAATTCCAGCATATACGGAATCCTCCCTGGCGGGGGCGGCCAAAGCCGCCCGCTCCGCTCTCTTACTTCTTGTTCTGCAGCTTGAAGATCTCCCGCTTGGCCTCGGACAGCTCCAGCTTCATCTTGGTGGCCTCCTCCAGGTACTCCTTGAGCTGGCGGCGCAGGTTCTCCGCGGCCTCCACCTCCTTGAAGTACTCGTCGGCGATGTTGACCGCCGCCAGGATGGCCCCATCCACCAGGGACACATGGGCTCCGCTCAAAACCTCCTCCACCTTGGCGTCCACGTGGGCGGCCACCTTCTCGGTGTAGCTCGCCTCCTCGGTGCCACCACGTATACTCCTGTCCGGCGATGGTGACGGTGACACGGTTTTTCATGGAAACCCCTCCTGACCATAGTGATTTAGGATTCGGACATTATACCAGGAAGCATCAGCGGAATGGTATAATGCGCTCTGTTTTTCGGTTGCCCCGCAAGGGGCGGGAAAAACGGCTGAAATGCAAGTGTAATAGCCGCTTTGCGGCTATTATACCATAGTTCCGCCCGGATGAGAAATGAAATCTTCATGAATTTTCATTTTCCCGCCCGGACGGCAACCTGTGCCGCGGCTTCCGACAGCTCCGCGCTTTCTGTCACGCTCTGCCTGTTCGCGACGCGGTCACTATTCCCCGCTCCGCCGGAAATGCCGCCGGGCTTCGCCTGGCCTGTTTTCCGGCCTGCGCGGCTCACTGTGCCGCGGCTCACGACGGCTCCGCGCTTCTGTGTTGTCACGCTGCGCGCCCTCCGCGACGGGCAACTGCTCGTCCCTCCGCAAAAAACACCTTGCGCCTGCGGCGCAACTGCTTTTTCGCCTGCGGGTCTCGCTGTTTCCCTGCTCCCGGGCGCTCCGCGCTTCTGTGTAGGGGCGGCCCTTGTGGCCGCCCGCGGGCGGGTGTGGGCACCCGCCCCTACAAGCCTGCAGTTTCTCCCTTCCCATATGGCCGCGGCCCCGCTTGCCCCTACGCCGCACGCCACGCAGGGGGCCGATATCCACAGTATACACCGCGCGTAGTTTTGTGCTATAATAGGCGGGAAACCAGAGAGGAACGGGGGATTCACATGGCCGAGCTGCTGCTGCCCGGTGACATTTTATCCATGACGGCCCGGGCGGCCGACCGGCTGATGGGCGCGGGAAACGGGGACGCAGCGCTGCTGTACCTGTGGTTGCTGCGCCGGGGCGGACGGCTGGAGCCGGAGGCGGCCCGCCGGGCGCTGAAGTGGGACGTGCCCCGGCTGGAGGCGGCCCTGTCCGCCCTGGTCGGGCTGGGCCTGGCGGACGGCACGGCCGCGCCGGAGGCCCCCGCCCGGATGGAGCCGGAGGGCCCGCCGGAGTACACCGCCGCCGACATCACGCGGGAGCTGGAGGACGGCGCCTCCTCCTTCCCCGGCCTGGTGAACGAGGTGCAGCGGCGTCTGGGCAAGATCCTGTCCACGTCGGACTTGAAGAGCCTGTACACCCTCTACGACTACCTGGCCCTGCCGGCGGAGGTGATCTGCCTGCTGGTGAGCTGGTGCGTGGAGGAGTTTCAGCGGAAGTACGGCCCCGGCCGCAAGCCCCGCATGAGCCAGATTCAGAAGGAGGGCTTCGTGTGGCGGCGGCTGGGGGTGGACACGGCCCAGGCCGCCGAGGCCCACCTCAAGAAGCAGGCCCTCTACCGCAGCCGGGAGGGGGAGATTCTCCGCCTGCTGGATCAGCCGCCCCGCCCCCTGGTGGAGAAGGAGCGGAAGAAAGTGGCGGCCTGGACGGACATGGGCTTTGCCGACGAGGTGCTCCGCCTGGCCTACGAAAAGACGGTCTACAAGAAGCAGAAGATGGACTGGGACTACATGAACGGCATTCTGTGCGGCTGGCACCGGAAGAACCTGCACACCCTGGCGGAGGTGGAGGCGGGCGACCGGCAGCGCCGCCCGGTGGCCAGCCCGCCATGCAGGGCCAGGCCCCCGGCCCCGCCCCCGGCCCGGACGGCCGGACCCGACCGCACCAGCGGGTGCGGGAGGATTTGGAGCGGATGCGGGAGTTCCTGCGCCGCCAGCAGGAGACGGAGGGAGAGTAAGCCATGGGATACGAGCAGAGCGTCCTGCGCCGGGCCACCGCCCGGCTGGAGGCCCAGCGGAAGGCCCGGGAGGAGGCGCAGGAGCGCCTGCGCTCCGAGATTTACGCCAAGCTGCCCCGGGTGGCGGCCATCGACCGGGAACTGCGGCGCACCATCACCCAGATCATCGCCGCCTCCCTGCGGGACGGCAGCGATCCGGTGCCCGCCATCGGTGTAATCCGGGATAAAAAGCCTGAGCCTCCAGGCGGAGAAGGCGGCGCTGCTGACCGAGCACGGCTATCCCGCCGACGCCCTGGACGACAAGCCCGCCTGCCCCAAGTGCAGCGACACCGGCTGGGTGGGGGCCAATATGTGCGCCTGCCTTAAGGCGCTGTGCACCGAGGAGCAGATCAGGGAGCTGTCCAAGCTGCTGGATCTGGGGGAGCAGTCCTTTGACTCCTTCTCCCTGGACTACTACTCCCCCCTGCCCTGGCCGGGGGAGTCCCTCTCCCCCCGGGAGAACATGGAGTTTATCCTCTCCTCCTGCCGCAGCTACGCGGAGAACTTTGACGCCTATCCCCACAAAAACCTCTTTTTCAACGGCCCCCCCGGCCTGGGAAAGACCTTCCTCTCGGCCTGCATTGCCCGGGTGGTGTCGGAACAGGGGTATGCCGTGGTTTACGACACCGCAGCCAACATCCTCTCCCGGTTTGAAACCCGGAAATTTGCCCGGTATGGGGAGGAGAGCCGCCAGGCGGAGGCGGACACCCGCCGGTATCTCACCTGTGACCTGCTGATCTTAGACGATCTGGGCAGCGAGTTCACCTCTCCCTTTGTCCAGGCGGCCCTGTATGAACTCATCAACACCCGGCTGATTGAGGGGAAGCGGACGGTGATCTCCTCCAACCTGACCATGGATCAGGTGCGCGCCCGTTATACCCCCCAGATCGCCTCCCGCCTGGAGGGAGAGTACCGCGTGCTCCCCTTCTATGGGGAGGATATCCGGCTGTTGAGAAAACAGACGCTATAAAATCAGGCAGAGGAGTGTCAACACTCCTCTGCCTGATTATTGCCTCCGAAGCAACTTATTTTGTTTTAAAAGATCTCGCAAAGATAATGGCACCTGTAATACCAAGCACAAGTGCGATTGCACGGTACATCTGCAATCGCTCAAACAGCTCCGGTACGTAGCGGAATTCCGGGAGGTACAGCGTCGTAGCTATCAGATTGCCGCCGGTCAATAGGATGATTCCGACAATCCTCTGTGCCAGCTTCTTTGGATTTCTGTGTTTCATTGGCCAAATTCCTCAAGTCGGGATCCTAATTGTGATGCCGCTTGGATAGGTACCTAAACTGTATGTTGAGCTACGTCTATCTGGCAAAGTAACTAATATCTTTCTGCTTATTCCACTATTTGTAGGAATATAGCTTACTTGATATTTTAGTCCTAGTCTAGGTACCATATCAAGTTCATATTGGGTAGGACTTTCTGTAGAGGGCACTCCTCCATCTCCAATAAACGACCACCCAATATTAAGTGCAGTCCCAATCGTTTCAGCTCCTTTCAATAGGGCCCCTATTTCAATTGATACAAATTCTAATGTGGCAAATGTCACAGCCCAACTAATTGTCTTACCCGCATTATATTTATCAAGTTCCGCCTGAGTCCAAACAAATGGTTTCGAGGTAATTTGTTTTACCAACTTACTAGCTACTTTTTCCTCATCTTCATAGACCGTTTTAATTCTGGAATTACCTGTTGTATAGTTTGCTGTTATAACATAGTTAGGAGAGAAATGCTTTACATCCACAGTGATTGTCTTTGTAACTGTCCTATTAGAGCTATTGTAATAAGATGCATTTTTAGGTGTTTCAATAGCGCCTGCCCGTTTGCTAGGAATTAACTCTACCTTATAGTACAGTGTTTGGTTTGCTGGAATCTTAATAGTAAATGAGAGTTTCCCGTTACTAGGATTTTTGATATTTGTTATTAGGCTCGAATCTTTAACGTGATTAATTTGTACCCCCTTTTGCTCCAGATCAGTTAACATTTCCTGTGACGGGTCTTCATGCGCTGGATATTCCTGCTCGACAGGCGCCACTGCGGCAGCCACTACAGACGAACCGATGCTCAATAAAATGCTAAAGGTCAATAGATATGCAGTAATTCTTTTGATTAATTTCATATTTTCCCCTTCTTTCATTGAATGCCTCGGTTGACGTTTGCCGGCTAAATCCTCCCTCTACGCGCAGGCTGAGGCCTCTTTGTGTTTTGTGTTACAAGGAAAACCACGCATATTCTCTGCAAGTCCGATAAGAAGCCGTCTGAGGGGGAATCTCTGGAACCTCCTCTCCCGCATTGCTATCGTAGTATAACCGCACAAAAACTTCCTTACATTTCCCTTAAGTTTGGTTTAAGATTGCCAGTTCTCCCCTCATCCGCCCCTCCGGGGCACCTTCCCCCAGGGGAAGGCAGGGTGGGAACAGAAAAGCCGCCCGCCCCAAAGCGCGGGGCGGGCGGCGATGATGGCGTCCTCGTCCAGCACCTCGCCCCGGCCCAGGCTGCTCATGTGGGACTGGGCGGACTCCAGCCCCATGAGCACGTTGGCCTTGGACTGCTCCCGGGCCCGGTCCAACTCGGCCTGGGTGACGCCGTGCTCGGTCGGCTCCCGGATCACGGCCAAAATGGTGTCCAGCGCCTGTCCCTCGGTCTCCCGCCCCAGGGCGGTGTAGACGCCGAAGTAGCCGGTATTGTCATGGCAGGTGCCGTAAGAGTAGATGGAGTAGCAAAGCCCCTTCTGCTCCCGCACCTGCTGAAACTCAATCACAACCCGGACGAGACGGTGGACATCACCTGGTCGGCGCTCCAATACCGTCTGGATGAATCCGTAGGCTATCCAAAGATTGGATAAAACGATTGCAAACGGAGGAGACGGTTCACCCGTCTCCTCCATTTTTGTGTTCCTGTTCCCATTGCTCCGCCAACGGCTCCAGCGCCGCCAGCAGGTCGGCGTTCAGCGGGCGGAAGCGCAGCTTTCCCTCATACAGCAGCCCGTCGGAACCCAGGCAGAAGGTGGCCGCAGGAATCCGCTCCTCTGTGTAAATCTCCAGCCAGAAGGGGTGGTCCTCCCTGTCCTTCATGGGGATTGAGTTGGAGACCCCCACCCAGAGCACCCAGGTATCGTCCAGAACGGCGCGCAGCTCCTCCAGCCCCTCCCCGGCGGGGTCATGGGCCCCGCTGCCGGAAAAGAGTTCATACATGACATAGCCCGTTACCGCCTCATCCGGCCCCGGAACCAGCCAGCCCAGCTTCTTGGGGCCGAACACCAGCACCAGGACCGCCAGAACCGCCACAACGATCAGCCGTGTTCTCCATCTCCTCTTCTCCATATCGCCATCCTCCTCCCGTGAACCCCCGTTGGTTTTCCCTCCTGTTTTTCACATCCTATCACGGTTTTGTGGAAACTTCAATTTAAATCCGCCCTTTCTCTTCCCAAGGCTCTTCCCAAGGCGTGCAAAAACGGAGGACGGCAAATGATATGTACCCAGAATTCTGGACACATAAAAAATTGAATTAGGTGCACATGGATGCCTCTCTGAATTTTTGTAGGAGGCATCCATTTTGTTTTCTCTTGGATTCTTTCGTTGTTGTAGTAATTTATGTAGCCGTCAACAGCCTTGGCAAATGTTTCAAAAGAGGAATACTCTTTTTCATGCCCGTAGAACATC
>ENA-OQDA01001028-OQDA01001028.1-human-gut-metagenome-genome-assembly--contig:-NODE-1028-length-10529-cov-4.591329_pt1 | contig 10529 bp, 9 predicted proteins | sample MGYA00242771_ERZ504603 | MGnify/ENA primary metagenome ERZ504603 (study PRJEB26092, sample SAMD00036328) | human gut metagenome | host: Homo sapiens | study: EMG produced TPA metagenomics assembly of...
AAGGAAGGAAAAAGGTTCTACCGCAATATCAAAGTTTTGCGGCAGAACCTTTTCTTTTTGTTTTTCTCTTTTTATTTATTTTTCTGCTTGAGATAGCTTTCCGCTAGCTCTAGAAATTCCTGCCACCGGCCGCTCTCCCGGATTGTCTGCGGGCAATTCTTTCCATTAAAATAGTTGTGCTGCTGCACATCATCCAACTTCAGATCATACGCCTTCATCAGATACGCTGTCAACCGTGCACCGTTGTCGAAGGTTTTTTTCCAAAAAGCGCCATCCTGATTGACACACAGCTCAATGCTGATGCCGTTCATGTTGCCGCCCGGCTCTTGGCGCCGGTCGCCAGCATTCCAGGAAACCTCACTATCCGGAATGTGATGGTAAATCTCATGGTCATCCACCGTATAGTGCCAGGAGGTTGTGCCCTCTCCGCCGTTTAACAGGTAATCGCTGTGTGCCTTCGCATCCGCGCCCTCGGAGGGGTTACCTGTCTCATGGATTACGATGAACTTTACTTCCCGCTTGATTCCTGGCCTGCCCGGAAGTGTTTCCGGAATGAATACGGTATGCACCGGCACGCCGAAAATTTCTGTAACCTCTGGGCGATCCGCCGTCACACCGCCGCGCGTTTCCCACAGGATCACGCCGGTAATGATCCCGATCGCAAGCAATACGGCCGCGGCTGCCAGGGTCCATTTGAATCGCTTTGAGCGGAGGACTCCATGCAGGGAAATCACCCTTCCCTTCATCGGCCTGCCCCCTCCTTCTCCCCACAGAGCGCCGAAACATTAATATTGGGGTTGTGATACCGGCCAAAGCTTTTCGTTTTTTTGCCGTATTGAATCGCCTGCACTGGGCACCAATGAATGCAGGCCATGCAGCTTGCGCATGTTTTTCCCCACACGGGGCGCCCGCCCTCTAGCCGAATATTTTTCTGCGGGCATACCTTCGCGCAGAGGCCGCAGCCGGTGCAGCCTTCTTCCACAGCAAAATTCCGGTAGGCCTGTTTGGCATACCAGCAAAAGAGCGGATGCACCACATGAAGCAAAAACGGATCAATCGCCTTTGGCGGCAGGCTGTTAAGCCCTACCAACCGTTCTTCAATATCCTTTGCAATTTTCGTGCAGCGCACACGGGCATTTTCCAGCTTCGTGCGCTCCATCGCTTTATTATCCACATTCGACAGCGGCAGGTAATTATTTGGCATTGCACAAATATTCCCATAATCCAGGCGGAGGCCCTGCTTTTCCAACAGCCTTGAAAAAGCGGTTAGCGTTTCCCCGGCGGAATCGCCACAATCAGCCACAGCAAATACATAGGACGGCCGGCCCTCCACCTTCAGCTTCTTTACAAACGCTTTCACCGCATCGGGATAACTCCATGCATAGACGGGAAAAACAAAACCGATAATATCCCCCTCTGACACGCAGGTTTCGCTCGCCTGTTCTCCATAATAGGAGAGATCCAACCGGACAACCTCCGCACGCATCGGCTGTGCCAACTGACGGGCGATGGATAGGGAGTTGCCGGTTCCGGTAAAGCAATAAATTTTTATCGACATCCTGTGTCACCTTCCTCTGAGAGCAGACGGCCGCTCCAACCGGCGCTTTGCAGGCAAACGTTTGCCTGCTCCGGCCGAGCGACGCATCCTGTTTTTTGACAAATCAACTGGCGAAAAACGCGCAGATATAATTCTACGCTTTAAACAGCATGTTGGAGGCTGCATTGCCACACCCTGGAGCTCCCTCCGCGGAAAATGGCGTTGCCGCATCGCGGCAGGAGGCGTTTTGCGCCGACAGACATTTTTCCAATGCTTCAAGTTTCAAAGCTTGAAACTTTACGACCCGTTTGAAGCTATTTAGCCGAGAACCGAAAGCGTGAGCGCGATTCGATGGCCAATGTTCTCCGAAGCTCTTGGAATCTTTGATTCCCTAGAGATTCGTGAGGTTATTATAACATACTTTCCTCCAGCCGCAATCTCTTTCTCTCCCATTATGCAAACGCAATTTATATTCATCCATTTTATTCTAGTTTCTCAAAATTATCATGCAAAGATTGCCTCCTCCTGCATAAACAAACCTGTAAAGTAAAAAAACTTTTCAGTGTTGAAAACTCTGTGGAAAGTGTGGAAACTCGTTTTTATAATTCTAAATTGAGAATTATAACGCCTTAAATGTAAAGATTTTAACTTTACTTTCACATAGTTTTCCACATCTTTGAAAAAAACAGGCTCTGTATATACAAAATGCATATACAAGGCCCGTTTTGATGCAAAGCATAGCATTGCCCTTCAGGCATCATATGAATCCGTTTTTGAGCAGGATGGAACAGCGCACGCAGCGCTTTTCTACCCATCCATATAATGATCCGCTGGATAAAAAATTGCGTATTTCCCAACTTTTTTGCTTTTTCTCCATGTGGAGTGTTCTGTATGGCGCAAGACCGGGTAGGCACAACTTTTTGATCTGTCAAGTAAATGGCTTGTCGGATATAAGCCTGATCTTTTTCTTAGATTTCCAATCAATCCGTTATTTTCAACGAATCTCTCTATCTGTAAAGTTATTTATCTTTACACTATTCCAAGGCCATATGATCCTCAACCTGTAGTGCCTCCGGAACTCCAATCTCTTCCTCGCAAGTATAAGTGCCTGTGATAACGCAGGCCTCCTGCGTAAAATGCGTTTCCACCTTCTGCTCCAGAATTGTTGCCTCCCCCAACTCCGCCCTCACCTTTTGCTCATATTCCGCCGCTGCGGCCAACAGCGCCTGCGCTTTGGGGAGCGTAACCTCCTGTTCGATATATTCCCGCTTGAGATATGTTTCCGTGTAAACGGGCAGCGGAACCTGATTCATGCGCAGCGTATTACGAAAGAAAAAGCTCTCTGCCTCCCCTTCCGGCTGCCGGTCGAAGCCAAAAGGAATCCGCAACCCAAAAAAGGAAAGCCGATAACGCTCGCTTTCCACTCCGGTATATTGTCGTGCCTTTTGCCGGAAAGGGAAGGTATGGCTCACCGTGTGACGCGTCTGCGCGATCGCAACACCGCGCGCGTGCTTGAAGGAGACAGAAAGATCTTTGTTGGTAACAACACTGCTAATCAACAGATCCCCTTTTAGCACAGCCTCCCCCTTCTTCACGGCCGCTTCTCCTTCATATACCTTCAGGCTGAGGATCGTGCCATCCTGTGAAGCAAGGATATTACGCGGCGTGGTATCATTCTCCACCTGAGGAGCAGGGATACGCTCGCGCACCTCAATCACGGCAGCGCTCCCCTTGATATTCAATGCCAACCAAGCAAGATCGTTGAGCCTCCTGGCTGCGGTGCGCTGCACCTCCTCCACATCGATTTTAGAACGGCGCGCCCCGATTCGGACGCCCAGCTCTTCAAATACGGCCAATATTTCCGTATCTGAAACGGCTTCATTTCCTTGCACGTCAATTGTCCAAATCATGGAGGAAAGGATGCAAACAATTAGCACGGCTACCGCTGCGCCGCAAAGCAGGCCAATTCGGCGCTTGTGGCGATGCAGAAAGAATGGAAGCCCATACCGCCCTGCCACCCGCGGCCGCATGCCGGATTTGCGCGCGCAGGCGCGGATGCGGTGATACCCACGAATTGTTGTCTTGGCATACATTTCCCCCTTGCTGCCGCTGATGTCCCACAGGGGAATATTCATCCTTGGAGCATAAATTGATAAAGCGCTCCGGAAAGCCACCCTTTGCACGGAAACGCACATATCCGCATAAAAAACGGATGAGTTTAATAAAAAGCACCTGTGTCTCCCCTTCCCGCCTACCCAGGCAACCACTTAATTAGAAAAATCAATGGAGAGGATATTGCCGGTGATAATCGCCTGCTCCAGCGTTAAAGTGCGGATGCTCAGCCCAGTGCCTGTAAACCGCACGATATTTTTGCCAAGATTCAGGCGGATAATCCCCTCGTCATATTCCACAACACCCTTACAGCCTTCAACGATTGCCTCCCGGTTACCGGAAAGCTCCATATGGGAAACGCCGCGTAGAGCGGCTTGAGGGATCTCCAGCTCCTGCGTTAGTTTTTCTTTGGTGGTCAGCCCGCTGTTTGGCGCGCCGCTGCCCCGATGGCTGCGTATTCCTGCTTTTCTCATGGCCCCAACCTCGCGTTTCCTGATATGCCGGGCATGTTCCCCCGCCCGTTCCTCATATATATGCATCAGGGGGGAAGGACTATGAAAAAGAAACGGCTGAAAACGCTGCAAATCCTATTATCCGCATTTGGCGCCGCCGCCTTTGGGGGCGGCATTCTGATTGCGCCACAGGCTGCCTCGCAAGGGGTGCGGGATGGACTTACCTTATGCGGGCAAGTTGTGATTCCATCTCTTTTTCCGTTTTTAGCGCTTTCGTCCTTCCTGGTGCAATCCGGCCTTGCGCAACGGGCAGGCCACCTGCTGGAACCGATCACCAAGCTACTGTTTCGCCTGCCAGGCGCGGCAGGCAGCGCCATCCTGATGAGCCTGATCGGCGGCTATCCGGTTGGCGCACGCATGACGGTGCAATTGCTCGACGCCGCTCTGATCACACAAAAGCAGGCGCAGCGCATGCTGTTCTTCTGCGTCAATTCCGGCCCTGCCTTTTTAATCAGCGCCGTTGGCTCCGCCATGCTCCGCAGCCGACAGGCCGGGCTAATCCTCTGCGCGGCACTCACTGCCAGCGCGCTGCTGATCGGGCTTTGCATGCGCTTTCTCGCATCCAAAGAGACGATGAGAGAAAGCCCTGTTGTTCCCCCTACCGGCCCGTCCATGGCGCAGGCCCTGGTGGACGCCGCTACACAAGGCTGCGCAGGCATTGTATCTATCTGCGTTTGGGTCATTCTATTTTCCTGCATTGCTGCGCTGTTCAGCCTTCTTCCGCTGCCCAGCACACTGCGTATTCTTTTACAATGCTTTTTAGAGGTAACCTCCGGCTGCGCCAGCGCAGCCGGAAAAGTGCCTCTGCCCGCCCTTGCGCTTGTGCTCGGCTGGGGCGGAATCTGCGTGCATTGCCAAGTGCTGCACGATGTATCCAAAACAAAGCTTTCCCTGCCGCTCTTTTTTTGCGGCAGGGTGGCAAACGGCTTGCTTGCCTGCCTGATCAGCGCAGGGCTTTTCCGGCTGTTTCCCTGTGAAACGCCAGTTTTTTCTAACCATGTGCAGGCGTTACCGCAGGCCTTCGCCGCCTCTGCGCCGGTGGCCGCCGGAATGCTGTTTATGTGCGCCCTGCTGATTTTAGAGGTTGAAGGCCGTCGAAAAACATGCTAAACTAAGGCGATACATGGGAACAGGGCGAACCCAAAAGGGTTGGCCATCCATCATCTGGACAAGGTCGCCCGTATCTTCCCCAGTGCCAGCTGCATAACGACACGCCCTGTCCTCTCAGCGATACGGCAATTAATTGATCACTTTGACAAGGCGGTAGATACGATGCAAAAAACATTTTCCCAAAAAATGACCTGCGGATCTGTAAACCGCAAAAAAAGGCTGGAGGATCGAAAGCGTTTCTCCAAATCCCGCCGCCCGGCGGATCTTCTGCTCAGAACGCGGATCGAACGCATGACAGAAGCTTTGTTTGACCGTGCTTATGAGGTTACCGGGGCGCTCCAGGCCGACGCTTATGTGAGCGAGGAGCCCCTGCCCTTTGCAAAAAAGGAAACCGGCAGGCTGATGCAACATCTTAAGCCTGGCGACCGCTGGGCGCAGCACACGTTTGACTGCGCATGGTTCCATGTGACGGGAAAAATTCCGCCTGTGCATCGAGGGGATCACAATGTTTATCTCATCAATATCGGCGGCGAGGGCTTAATCTATCAGCCTGACGCAACCCCTGTGCAGGCAATCACCTGCTATGCCTCTGAATACGACTATACACTCTCCCTCCCCGTTAAGCGTGTCGTCAAGGATTTCTCAAAGGATGGCGAGATCGATTTTTGGATCGATGCCGCGGCAAACGACCTGTTCGGCAACCTAAAAAACGGCGCGCGCATTGGCGAATTATCCACTGCTGTGTGCCATGAGCATATCCGGGCGCTCGCCTATGACGTGCAGGCCCTGATTTCTGTTTATGACACCAACCCGGATACAGAATTTACCCTTGCAATCCTCCAGCAGCTTTCCGCGCTTTTGCAGGTGTATCCAACCATCAGCGACGCACAAGCCGCCGCATACCGCGAAAAGCTCCTGCCTCTTTTTGATCGGCGCAATCAGGAGCCCGGCCATTTCCAATATTACGCGATCGGCCATGCCCATCTGGATCTCGCATGGAAGTGGCCCATCCGGGAAACGAAGCGCAAAGGCTTGCGGACTTTTTCCACCCAACTACACAACCTGGAGAAATACCCGAATTATATCTTCGGCGCATCCCAGGCGCAGCTCTACCGCTGGATCGAGGAAGGGGCCCCTGAGCTTTACCAGCGTGTCAAAGCGGCTGTGCAGGCCGGCCGTTGGGAGGTGCAGGGCGCCACTTGGGTAGAGATGGACTCCAACCTCATCAGCGGCGAAAGCATGCTCCGGCAGTTTTATTACGGCAAGCAGTTTTTTCGCAGAGAATTTGGGCTGGATATGAAAATCCTCTGGCTTCCAGATAGCTTTGGCTACTCCGCCTGTCTGCCGCAAGTGATGAAGCTTGCGGGCGTGCCCTATTTCTTAACGCAAAAGATGAGCTGGAATACGGTGAATAAATTCCCCTATCACACCTTCCGCTGGCAGAGCCCGGATGGCTCCGAGGTGCTGGCTCATATGCTGCCGGATGAAACTTATAACGGCCCTGTCACAGCAGAGCGCATGAAATTTGGCGAGCGTAATTACCAAGAACGCAAAATCAGCAATCAGGCCATCATGCTCTTTGGCATCGGCGACGGTGGCGCAGGCCCCGGTTATGAGCATATTGAGCGCATGGAGCGTTTTCGCAATATCGAGGGGGAGCCTGAGGTGATCCCCTCCAAAGCGATCGACGCCTTTCAAAAGCTCGATGACGGCACCGTTTACCCGGTCCATCAGGGCGAGCTATATCTGGAAAAGCACCAAGGCACTTATACAACGCAGAGTGCCAATAAATTTTATAACCGCAAGTGCGAATTTGCCCTGCGCAATTATGAGCTGCTGATGCTCCTTGCGGGCGGTAAAACGGCGCTTCCCCTTTCGCCCGAGCGGTTGGATGCATTGTGGAAGGAGATCCTACTCTATCAATTTCACGATATCCTACCGGGCTCATCGATCAATCGGGTGTATGACGAAAGCCAGGCGCGCTACCAGGCAATTTATTCTGAAGTTACGCAGGCGGTTGCCGCGCTTTCCTCCACTGTTTTTGGCCGCGGATTCTTTAACTTTAACTCCTTTGCCGATACGGTCACAGTCAAGGAGCATGGCAAGTGGTATCAGGCTGAAATTCCATCCCTCGGCTTCCTCCCAAGGGAGGAGTTAAATGAGATTACCACTTTCCATGCGCACGCAGAAAAGGATTTCATTGAAAACGACTGCGTTAAAATCACGTTTGAAAACGGATTTATCCGCTCTTTCTATGATAAGCGGATGGGACGAGAGTTCACAGACGAGGCAAGGAGAATGGCTGTCATCGCACAATACCGCGATGTTGGCGACTGCTGGGATATCCGCCCGCAGAACTATGCCTCTTCGCGCAGGGAGGCACGGTGCGTAGGCTTTGAAACGATGGTCGGCGGCCCGTGCGCAACGGCCAAGGGTTCCTACCGCATTGGAGACAGCACGGTTACCATGGATTATCATTTGATGGATCACAGCCCCGCGCTGCAAATAGAGCTCACTATTGACTGCCATCAAAAAAGCCGGATGCTGCGCATTGAATTCCCTACCTCGATTGAAACGGACGAATGCAGCTTCAACGTCCCCTTCGGTCATATCAAGCGAAAAACAACTGAAAACAACAGCGTTGAAAAAGCGCAGTATGAGGTATCCGGCCAGAAATTTGTTGACCTGAGCTGCGGGGAATATGGCCTGTCGCTCGTGAACGACTGCAAATACGGCTTCCGCTGCAAAAACGGCGTGATTGATGTAAACCTCATCCGCTCGCCTAGCGGCGGCCCGGGGCATAACGTAGACCAAGGCGTCCATCACATCAAGCTTGCACTGCTCCCGCACGAGGGTGGCCTAAGCCGCGAAACATATGCCCTAGCCTATCAGCTCAATAATCCGATTTATGAAACAGCGGGGGATGCCGCGTCGGGCCCTGCCAGCTGCTATGCCTCTTCCAACACCAATATCGTGTTGGAATCGGTCCAGCTTTCGAGGGATGGCAACGGCGCGGTGTTGCGGCTTTACAACTGCTCTGAGGCCGCGCAGGCCGCAGAGATCTCCCTCTCCGGTTATCGGAACGCGGGGCTCACCGATGTGATGGAGGATACGCTGGAGCCCTGCCAGGGGACGCTCTCCTTCCGGCCTTTTGAATTAAAACTGCTCAAAATTGAAAAGATATTATAAAGCCCCTTGCAAGCCTTTCAAGAGAGGACGGTTTCTATCATGAAATATCAGCTTTTCAGCCCGGAGATTGAGCCTTGCTGCGCTTTTTGCGAGCATGGGCGCACTGCGCCGGATGGCAAAACCGTTTTATGCATCAAAAAAGGCGTCGTCCTGCCGGGCGACCGCTGCCGGAAATACCGTTATGATCCTCTTCGGCGCGAGCCGAAGCCGCGCCCAAGGCTCCCGCAATACGACCAGAGCGATTTTGAAATTGACTAAGCTTGTTTCGGCTTCATACACACTTTTAAAAAACGTGGCTTTCGGCGCAGATACGTCTGTGTATCTGCGCCGAAGCTTTGCCTCTGGAAAGCAACAACGCATTTTTGAAAGTGCCTGTGGGGCAGCCCTATTTTATGCGGCCGGTTGGGTTTCCGCCGCCGCGCCCTGCTTGGGGAATTGCCGCCCCGCGTGGTCGAGCGTATACTCGCCCTTACAGAGCAGCTCATCCAGCGTGACGAGCTGATACCCATCCTTTTGCAGCGCTTCTATGATGGCGGGCAGTGCTTCCGGCGTATGTTTTGCCGCATTGTGGAACAAAATAATGGAGCCGTTGCGCACCTTGGGCACCACTTTTTGATACATTTCACTGGCTGTTAGGTCCTTCCAGTCGAGCGAATCTACATCCCACTGCACTGACGTCATCTTCGCCGCATTAACTGCTTCAATCACAGCATTGTCATAATCCCCATATGGGGGGCGGGCCAACGTGGGCCGCACGCCGGTGACTTTCTCTATTTTATCGTTGCAGGCATTCAAATCCTTGATGATTTCATCACGGCTGAGCTTTGGATAGTGCTTGTGTGTGTTGGAATGGTTTTGGATGCTGTGGCCCGCATCATGCAGGGCCTTCACGCTTTCCGGGAATTTATCCACCCACTCGCCCACCACGAAAAAGGTTGCCTTTGCCTGATATTTGCCCAGCACCGCAATCAGCTCCTGCGTATCCTCATTGCCCCACGCGGCGTCAAAGGTGAGGCAAGCCTTTTTCTCCGCTGTTTCCACGCTGTAAACAGGCAGCAGCTTCCTGCTTGCGGCAGTGACCACACTCAGGCCCTGCGCTGCCAGCACAGCCACCAGCAGCCCTGCCGCGAGGCAGCTTGTCAGCACAGCCAACCGCCTACGCGTAAAAATCATAACCTTCATGGCATCCCATCCTTGCAGAAAATTCGGCGCGAAAAGCGCACCTGTTTAATCATGCATATGCGGTGAGGGCTTGTCACCATGTTATTCATTCAAATTCCATGAAAAAACGACTCCGAGCGCAAAAATCAGAAAAAATCACATAAAAACGCCGATTTCTTCGGTTTTCGCTCTCCAATAGCTGAAAAAATCTAATTTCGCCTTGATCCCCCCCAAAACAGCATACAATAAATGAATTCTGATATCCGCTTGAAACTGCTTTCGCGCAGTTGTACCCCTGCCTTTCCGGCAGACTGAAAACAGAATAGAAACGAGGAAACCAGTGATGCAGCTCATTACCCAAAAAAATATTAAGCTTCAAAATATGATGAAAGTTTTCCAAGAAATTTACCGCCAGGGCTCTATTTCACGGCAAACGCTAGCCTCCAAAACAGGGATCAGCCTGATGACGGTGGGGAAAATTGTGGATCAGCTCGTTCGGTGCGACATTGCCTCTGAGGAAAAAAAGGATACTACCAAGGTGGGCCGCAAGGGCAATGTGGTCTCCATCGTTCCGGATCGCAAAAAAATAGTATTGATCGATCTGGAGCAGCGTGATTTCCGACTCGGCCTTTTGCAAATGGATTTAAAGCTCAAACCAGATCTTTATCAGCACCAATACGACCACAATCAAAGCTATGAGGAAAACCTCCGCAATGCGGTCTCCTCATTTTTGCGCGAGCAGTTGGAGGATGAGATGGGCAACACGGTCGGCGTAGGCGTATGCGTGCCCGGCCCCTACTATCAACAGGGCGATAGGGTGCTTCATTCGCGCATCCCAGAGCTTTCTTCCGCTAAGCTAAAAGCAACGCTGTGCCCTTTCTTTTCCGATCAGATTCTTTACATCGATG
>ENA-OQDA01001030-OQDA01001030.1-human-gut-metagenome-genome-assembly--contig:-NODE-1030-length-10518-cov-5.355981_pt1 | contig 10518 bp, 12 predicted proteins | sample MGYA00242771_ERZ504603 | MGnify/ENA primary metagenome ERZ504603 (study PRJEB26092, sample SAMD00036328) | human gut metagenome | host: Homo sapiens | study: EMG produced TPA metagenomics assembly of...
GATCGGATAAACGCTGAAAGCATCTAAGCGTGAAGCCGACCCAAAGATAAGATATCCCATTGTTTCAAACAAGTAAGACCCCTTGAAGACTACAAGGTTGATAGGCACGATGTGTAAGTGGAGCGATCCATTCAGCAAGCGTGTACTAATAGGTCGAGGGCTTGACCACAATTCGCTTGAGACTCTGAGAGTCAACGAAAAAATGTAAGCAGTGATTATTCAGTTTTGAAGGCACGTCCTTCTAAGAAACACTGGACAAAGTACAACAAACATGTTATACTGGTTCAGTCAGATCGGTCGGTGTCGATGACGGTGAGGTTCCACCTGTTCCCATTCCGAACACAGAAGTTAAGCTCACTTGTGCCGAAGATAGTTCGCTGGAAACGGCGCGTGAAAATAGGTAGTCGCCGACTTGAACAGAAAGCTCTGAGATGAAAGTCTTAGGGCTTTTTTGTTTGCGTTTTGGGGCAAAAAATAGTATCATAAAGGCAGAAACTTATACTTTCTACAGATTTTCCTGTTACACTGAATGCACAAGGAAAGGAGAGCCTGTATGGAAAAATTGACGAAAAAAGGGCTGGACGGTACCCAGCTCAAGACCATTGCACTGGTGCTGATGGTACTGGATCACATTCATTATTTCTTCGAGTTCACCGGCTGCATCCCGACGGTGTTCAGTATGCTGGGGCGGCTCAGTGCGCCGCTGTTTCTGTTCTGCACGGTAGAGGGCTTTGCCCATACCCATGACCGCAGGCGGTATTTTATCCGCATCTGGGCTATCGGCGCAGCCATGGCGGCGCTGGAATTTTTTATGATTTACGCCAAGGCCTTCCGGCGCGGGGATGGCTTCTACCCCGCAGAATGCTATTTTTCAGGATCTTGTGCTGCTGTGCATCGTCTGGCAGGGCATTGACTGGCTGGCGGGAGAAAAAATTCGCAAAGGGCATTGGCGCCATTGCCGCCGTTTTGTGCTGGCCGTATGTGGTGGTAGTATTTCTGCTGCTCTTCCCCGGGGTACAGGAGATGCCCATTGCTTCAACGATCGTGGCCTTTGTCATTACAAGCCCGCTGCCCATGTGGACAACCATCACGGACGGCGGCTGGAGCTTTTTGCTGGGCGGTGTGCTGCTGTATGCCCTGCGGGGGCATCGCCGCGTACAGCTGACGGCATGGGCCGTGCTCATTTTCCTGTGTGATTTTGCCCTGCCCTTTGGGATGGCTTGCCGGCAGGCGGGCTTTGTATGGACGCAGATGTTCACCGACTACTACGAGTGGTTCGGGGTGGCGGCGGTGCTGCTGATGCTGCTGTACAATGGGCAGCGTGGCAGCGGACATAAGCGGCTGTTCTACTGGTTCTACCCCGCCCATGTGTACCTGCTGTATGGAGCATCCTGCCTTGTTTATAACGTGTTGAGGTGATCTTGTGGCGAATATTCTGGCCGTGGACGACAATCTGGAGCTCTGCAAGCTGATCCGCACCACTTTGGAGCGGGACGGCCACCGGGTAGAAACGCGGCAGGCGGGCGGAGCGCTGACCGAGGCGCTCTGCCGCTGGGCAGACTGCATTCTGCTGGATGTGATGATGCCCGGGGAGGATGGCTTTGCGGTCTGTCGGCGCATCCGCAGCCTGACCGAAGTGCCCATCCTGTTTCTGAGCGCCCGCACCGATGAGGCCGCTGTGCTGGAGGGGCTGGGGCATCGGGGCAGACGACTTTTTGTCCAAGCCCTTCCGGGTGGCTGAGCTGCGGGCGCGGGTTGCGGCACATCTGCGGCGGCAGAGCCGCACCCCGGCGCACCGGATGGTGCGCAACGGCGTAGCCTTTGACCTGACCGCCCGGAGCGCGGCGGTGGAGGGGAAGATGCTGCCCTTGACCCGCTCGGAGTATGCCATCTGCGAGTATCTGGCGCTGCACGCCGGGCAGACCTTTACCAAGGAACAAATTTACGAAGCAGTTTTTGGCATTGACGGCACTGCGGACGACACCGCCGTGACCCAGCACATCAAGAATATCCGGGCAAAGCTGCGGGCGGCGGGCGTGCCGGAGCCGGAAAAGCTGCTTAATACCGTATGGGGCGTGGGGTACCGATGGAAAAGCGAAGACTGATTTCTCTGCGTAGTGTGCTGCTGCAATATCTGGTGCGCACGGCGCTGGCCTGCCTGCTGGTCGCGGTGGGGTGGCTGCTGGTGCTGCTGTTGTGGATCCAGAACAGCGGGTTGTTTCTTCCCGCGAATCAAGCTGCACAGGCCTGCCAGAAAGCCGCACAGGACGTTTTGCCGGGCATGACCGCCGCTACTTTTGACGAGACGCAGCTGGACTCCTTGTGCCGTTACGCCCTGTTTGCCGCGCCGGACAGCAGCGAGGTGCTGGCCACCAACATGGATGCCGGGCACTTGCAGCGGGCAATGGAGAACCGACAGGGGAAAACCCGCTGGCATTTTGGCTACACGCAGTATTATATGACGTCAAAATTGCAGGACGGAACGGTCTGTCTGCTGCAATTTGACTATGCCGTGCCCTATGCCAACCCTGCGCTGCGGGGCGTGCTGCCGGATATGCAGACCGTGCACTGCATTCTGGGCATTCTGCTGCTGGTGGGGGCGGTGGTGTGGAGCACCCACAGGACCGGGCGCTTCCTGACCCGGGAGACTGAAAAGCTGACCGCCGCAGCACAGGCGGTGGCACGGAAGGATCTGGACAGCGCGGTGTTTTCCGGCGCGAAGGTGCGGGAGTACGAGAGCACTTTGCAGGCGCTGCAAACCATGGGCGATGAACTGACCGGTAGCCTGCAGAAGCAGTGGGACATGGAGCAGCGGCAGCGGGAGCAGATCATTCGGCTGTCCCACAAGCTGAAAACGCCGCTGACCATCATCAAGGGCAACGCGGAGCTGCTGGCGGAGGATGACCTGACTGAGGAACAGCGGGCGCAGGTGGAAGCGATTCTGCAGGGCGCAGAGCAGACCCGCGCCTATCTTGGCAAGATCCGCGCCGAAGTGCAGACACCACTGAAATACAAAACGAAAAAGAATGACAAAACATGCCGAATCGTAGAAAACTGAACGGCAAACGGCAGCCCCGCCCGGAGAATGTTCCGGGCGGGGCTGCTTCGGGATTGCACGATGAGGCAGAATCTGGTATGATGGAAAAAAGCGGAAGAACCGCACGAAAAGGACGTCCCAAATCGTATTCCGAGTGAGGTGAGGAAGATGAAACTGCTTTTTAGACAGCGTGCATTCAGCTGGTTTGACAGCTACGACATCTACGACGAAAACGAAAACACCGTGTATGTGGTCAAGGGGCAGCTGTCCTGGGGGCACTGCCTGAAGATCTACGACCCGGAAGAACAGCAGGAGCTGGGCACCGTCAAGGAAGAGATCCTGACCTGGCTGCCCAAGTTTGAGCTGTACGAGGGCGAGACCTGCATCGGTACCCTGAAAAAGGAGCTGACCTTCTTCAAGCCGAAGTACAACATCGACTTCAACGGCTGGCATGTGGAGGGCGATGTATTCGAGTGGGACTATACCATCACCGGCCCGGACGGCGGCACGGTGGCTGCCGTGTCCAAGGAACCGTTCCACTGGACGGACACCTACGTTCTGGACATCACCGACCCGAAGGATGCGCTTTATGTGCTGATGTTCGTGTTGGCCATCGACGCGGAAAAGTGCTCGCGGAACTGACCCGGATCAACGAAAAAAAGAGGAACGACAGCTGTCGTTCCTCTTTTTGTATAGCAGATTCTTTACTGGTTGTCAGCCACCATCATCTTGCTGGCCTTGTAGATGTCGCCGCAGCCGAGGGTGATGACAAGATCGCCCTCCCGGGCGTTCTGCTTGACCCACTCGGCGGCCTCCTCTAGACTGTTCACCAGAACAGAGCCGGGAATCTGAGCGGCCAGTTTTGCACTGGTAATGGTGGGATCGTTGGGCTCACGGCTGCCCATGATCGGGGTCAGCACAGTGATATCGGGGATCTTGAGCACATCCACAAAGTCGTTGAACAGCAGCTTGGTGCGGCTGTATGTAAACGGCTGGTGGACGGCGATCAGACGCTTGTAGCCCATCTCCTTGGCAGTGTTCAGGGTAGCGCGCAGCTCGGTGGGATGATGTGCATAATCGTCCACGACCAAAGCGCCGTTACACTCGCCGTAGACCTCAAAGCGGCGGCCGGCTCCCTTGAAGTTCAGGGCTGCATCGGCGCACTGCTCCACGGTCAGACCGACGAAGCGGCAGACGGCACACATGGCAAGCGCATTGTAAATGTTGTGGTAGCCGGGCACAGCCAGACGGATATGGCCGGTGACCTTGTTCCACTCCTTCAGGTCGAACTCAAAGAAGCCGGGCTTGTATTCATTCACGTTCAATGCCTGATAATCGCCGTCGTTCTGGATGCCAAAGGTGCGCACGCGGCGGTCCAGCGTGTACATGACATCCATGGTGTTCTTGTCGTCCGCATTGGCAAAGATCATGAACTTGGTCATCAGGGCAAAGCGCTTGAAGGCAAACTTCAGTTCGCCCATGCTGCCGTAGTAATCCAGATGGTCGTTGTCGATGTTCAGCACAACGGACAGGTACGGGGTCAGTTTCAGGAAGGTCTCGGCAAATTCACAGGACTCAATTACGATATCGTCGCCCTTGCCGGCCTTGCCGTAGCCATTGATCAGCGGAAGCTTGCCGCCGATGACGGCAGACGGGTCGCGGCCTGCCAACTCCAGCGCAGTGGTGATCATGGAAGTGGTGGTGGTTTTGCCATGGGTGCCGGAGACGCAGATGCTCTGCTTGTACAGGCGGCTCACATAACCCAGCAGAACGCTGCGCTCGATGGTGGGGATGCCGTAGGAGGCAGCGGCATTCAGCTCCACGTTATCTTTGGAAATGGCGGCAGAGTAGACTACCATGTCGGTGCCGATCACATTATCGGCGCTGTGACCCAGGCTGACCTTGACACCCATCTCACGCTCGTAGCGGATGATGCTGCCATCCAGCACATCGCTGCCGGAGATCTCGTAGCCTTTTGCGGCAAGGATCTGGATGAGCGGATACATGCCGCTGCCGCCGCAGCCGATGAAGTGGATCTTTTTTACATTGTCCAGCAGGCGCTGGTTGTAATCGGTGTACATGAACATATAAGGCAACCTCCAAATAAATAACGGCCGCAGAGCAGACCGATTCAATCCATTCTATTAGGATACATCTTATTATATAATTTTTGGCGGACAAAATAAACAGGTAAACCCGAATTTTCGGAAAGAACCATAAATCCAATTCGGAATTTGTGATAAGTGTACAAGAAAACCGAAACCGGGAACTTCTTCATAAAAGATTTACATTTGCCTTTACAAAATACTTAACAACTTTGAATCATCTGTGGTAAAATAGAAAAGGACAATTTTTTAAGGGATCGTCGGTGCAGCCGACAGAGGATGCAGAACGGTTTTATAAAAGGAGAAATAATGTGAGAATCAAGATCACAGCGGACAGCACCTGCGACCTGTCCGAAGAGCTTTTGGCACAGTGGGACATTGCCCTGATGCCCATGCACATTCTGATGGGCGAGGATAGCTATCTGGACGGCGTAACGATCCACCCGGCAGATGTGTTTGCCTATGTGAATGCGGGCGGCAAAATGCCCAAATCCGCCGCCGCAAATCTGGTGGAATATACCGAATTTTTTGAGCCGTTTGCCAAAGAGTGCGATGCGGTGATCCATATTTCGGTCAGCAGCAAGCTTTCGTCCTGCTTCCAGAATGCGAAGCTGGCGGCAGGCGAATTCGAGAATGTCTATGTGGTGGACAGCCAGAATATCTGTACCGGGCAGGGCTATCTGGTGCTGAAAGCGGCCAAGTGGGCTGCAGATGGCCTGACCCCCCGCAACATTACGATGCGGCTGCAGAGCCTTGCCAAACGGGTGGAGTTGAGCTTTGTACTGGACCGGCTGGACTTTATGGCCAAGAGCGGCCGCTGCTCCGGTGTGCTGGCCTTCGGGGCAAACCTGCTGGGCATCAAGCCCGCACTGGAAGTGATCGACGGCGAACTGAAGGTAGTCAAAAAATATCGCGGCAGCCTGCCCATCTGCGTGGGCAAGTACATCACCGACCGTCTGGTGGAACGCGACGACATCGAGGACAGCCTTGTGTTCATCTCCTCCTGCCAGCCGAAGCCCGGCTGCATGGACGCAGTGAAGGCGGGGCTGAAGAAATACGGCAGCTTCAAGGAATGCCACGAGACAGACATCGGCACCACCATCGGCGGCTATTCCGGCCCGGGTACCATTGGCATCGTGTTTGCACGGAAGGAAAAATAAAAAAGTGGCTGTTGCACATGCGACAGCCACTTTTTCTCACTGGAAGCGGCGTTTTAAAATTTCATCCAGAATGGCATCGGCCACATCGGCCTTGCTCATCAGCGGCAGCTCACGGGTGCCGTCCGGGGTAATGAGTGTGACTACATTGGTGTCCACACCAAAACCGGCACCGGCCACTTTCAGGTTGTTGGCAACCACCATGTCCAGATTCTTTTTGGTCAGCTTTGCAGAGGAGTTTTCCACAAGATCGCGGGTCTCCATGGAAAAACCGCACAGGAACTGGTGGGTCTTTTTGGGGCCGATGGTGCCCAGAATATCCGGCGTGCGTTCCAGAGGAATGGACATGTCGCCGTCCTTTTTTTTGATCTTGTCGTTTGCCACGGCAGCGGGGCGGTAGTCGGCCACGGCAGCGGCCATAATGAGCACATCCGTAGCATCAAAGCGGCTGGTGACGGCTTCGTACATCTGTTGAGCAGTGGTCACGGGCACATCGGTGGTAAACTTGACCGGCTGCAGGGCAGTCTCGCCGTGGATAAGGGTGACATCCGCGCCGCGCATGGCGGCAGCCCGGGCAAGGGCATAGCCCATCTTGCCGGTGGAATGGTTGGTGAGGTAGCGCACCGGGTCCAGCGGCTCCTGCGTGGGGCCGGCGGTGACGGCAATGCGCAGACCGGCAAGATCTTTGGGCCGAGCAATGGCATGCAGGATATACTCGATCAGCACATCTTCCTTAGGCAGACGGCCGCTGCCAACATCCTTGCAGGCCAGCACGCCGCTCTCGGAGGGGATCACCGTGAAGCCGTAGCGTTCCAGCGTGGCGATATTATCCTGCGTGATGGGGTTTTCCAGCATTCCGGTATTCATGGCCGGAGAAACGAGCTTGGGGCACTTTGCAGCCAACACTGTGGTGGTGAGCATATCATCGGCGATGCCGTGGGCCATCTTGGCGATGACGTTGGCAGTGGCCGGGGCGACAAGGATCACATCGGCTTTTTTTGCCAGCGAGATGTGGGTGACTTCAAACTTGAAATCCCGGTCAAAGGTATCCACCATGCACTTGTGGCCGGTAAGCGTTTCAAATGTAACAGGGGTGATGAACTGGGTCGCATTTTTGGTCATGATGACCTCCACATCGGCTCCCAGCTTGCGCAGTGCGCTGGCCACGTTGGCCATTTTATAGGCGGCAATGCCGCCGCTTACGCCCAGAAGGACGCATTTTCCGTTCAGATCCATTGGTAAAACCTCCTGCAAAAACGTACTGTTTCCACATTTCTTACCTTAGTATAATGCAAAAGTTCCGCCAGCACAACAAAATCTTTGTACAGGCTTGTAATTGGGAACAAAATGCGGTAAAATACAGCTTGACAAAGAATAGACAGACTGCGGTGAGGGACAGGCCATCGGGGAGCTTTCTCCGCCGTCCTGCCGGATACTGCCGCGTTATAAAGGGAAAACAGAATTATGATCTTAGCCATTGATATAGGCAACACCACCGTCGCCCTTGGGGGCATTCGGGACGGACGTGTATGCTTTGTGGCGCGCATGGACACGGTGCGCACCCGCACGGCTGCAGAATATCGTGTCGAAATGGATAAAATTTTTGCGCACCGCCGCCATCCTGAGCGCCCCATGCGCTTTGAGGGCGCTGTGCTCACCAGCGTGGTGCCCCAGATCACCGGGGCACTGGCCGAGTGCGCCCGCCATTATACGGGCAGGAAGCCGGTCATCGTCTCGCCGGAGATCCGAACCGGACTGACCATGGGCGTGGATGAACCCCACGCCGTGGGTAAGGATCGCCTTGTGGATGCGGCTTATGCGGCGGCAAATTTTCCGCTGCCGGTGGTCACGGTGGACCTTGGCACTGCCACGACCTTTAATGTGGTGGACGAGAACCGCGTGTTCCGGGGCGGTGTCATCTGCCCGGGGCTTTCCACCGGGCTGCGGGCACTGGGCGACCGCTGTGCCCAGCTGCCGCAGGTGCATCTTGGCTCGCCCAAAAGCGCCATTGGCACCAACACCGAAAAATGCATGCTGTCCGGCTCCGTGATGGGCACGGCTGTGCTCATTGACGGCATGGTGCAGCGCATTGAGGAAGAACTTGGCCGTCCGGTCACTCTGGTGGTAACAGGAGGGCTGGCAAAGTATGTGACACCGCTGTGCCGCCACCCGCTGACCTACGACCCGGAGCTGCTGATGAAGGGACTTGCCCTTTTGTACCAGCTCAATGCGTCCCAGCCGCAGCACCACAGTGCGGGCGGCGGCAGGCACTATGGCCGACAGAACCAGCACGGCCATGCAAAACAGCGCACCTACCCCAAAAAGCGCACCCGCCGCGAGCCGGAAGCGCTGGTAGGCTGACCAACGACAGGATGGGGAGAAAAATCAGATGAAATTAGGCATTCTTGGCACGGGCAAGATCGTGCGGGAATTTTTGCCATGGCTTGCAGAGCACACGCCTTTTACGGTGCAGGCCATCTGCAGCACCGAGCGCAGCGCCGAGCTGGCTCAGAGCCTTTGCGGCCAGTACGGCGTGCCGCAGCACACCACCAATTTTCTGGAACTGCTGCAGTGGGTGGATGTGGTGTACATTGCAGTGCCGAACCTGCAGCATGTGCGCTATGCCCGCGTGGCGCTGGAAGCAGGCAAACATGTTATTGTGGAAAAGCCGCTGGCACCCACGGCGGCCCAGACGGAAGAACTGGTAAATCTGGCACGGCACAAAAAGGTGTTCCTGTTTGAAGCCATCACCACCCAGTACCTTGAAAACTACGCAAAGATCCGGGAGCTGCTGCCCCGCATTGGCACCGTGAAGCTGGTACAGTGCAATTTCAGCCAGTATTCCAGCCGGTACGATGCCTTCTGTGCAGGCGATGTACAGCCTGCCTTTGACCCGGCCTGTGCCGGCGGTGCCCTGATGGATCTTGGCGTATATAATGTAAGCTACATCGTGGGCCTGTTCGGGGAGCCGAATCAGGCCAAATATACCGCCAACATAGAGCGCGGCATCGACACCAGCGGCATCCTGACCATGGATTACAGCGGCTTCAAGGCCGTGAGCATCGCCGCCAAGGACTGCGCGGCCCCGGCCCGGTACATTATTCAGGGCACGAAGGGCTATATCCTGCAAAAATCCACCGCTAACTGCTGCGGCGGTGTCACCTTCCACCCCAACGAGGGCAAGGAGGAGCACTACAATCTGAACGGCGGCAGGCCCCGGCAGGCGGCAGAGTTTGAAGCCTTTGCCCGTGCGCTGGAGAGCGGAGATCAGGAGCTGTGCGGCCGGATGCAGGATACCACCATCGCGGTGAGCCGTGTGCTCACGGTGGCCCGCCGCAATGCGGGCATCCGCTTCCCGTGCGACCACTGAAAAAGCCTTTCCCATTGGAACACGCCCTGACAAAAACGCGCTCCAAATTGTTTGAATAATTTACTTTAAAACCCGCATAGAGCGGGCAGGTTTGCGCCGTATCCGACGTATAGGGCGGAACGGCAGCAGGAGGAAAACTGAATATGAAAAATACGAAAACTCTTACCCGTGTGGCGCTGCTGGTTGCCATTGAGCTGGTCATGAAGATGGTGGGTCTGGGCAGTGTGCCTGTGGGCCCGCTGTACATGAGCTTCCTGACCCTTCCCATTGCAGTGGGTGCCATCACCATGGGCCCCGCTGTGGGCGCATTGCTGGGCGGTGTGTTCGGCGCAGTGAGCTTCTACGATGCCATCACCGGTGCTTCCGCTATGACGGGTGCGCTGTTTCAGGTAAGCCCTGTGAACACCTTTATCCTGTGCGTGGGTATGCGCGTGTTGATGGGCCTGTGCTGCGGCCTGATCTTCAGCAGCCTGAAGCGCTTTGACAAGCCCGGCACATGGAGCTACATCGTCAGCGCTATGAGCGCCCCGTTCCTGAACACGGTGTTCTTCATGGGCTGGATCGTGCTGGCCTTCTACGGCTGTGACTACGTGCAGAACCTCGTGTCCGTCAAGGGTGCTGCGAACCCCTTCATGTTCGTGGTGCTGCTGGTCGGCGTGCAGGGCGTGGCCGAGTTCCTTGTCTCCGGCATTCTGGGCGGCATCGTAGCCCGTGCTGTGGCAAAGTTCGTAAAATAAAAGATGTGCCGGATGTCAGGGCGGCGCATTCTATAATCGTGATAAAAAACTCCTCCGGCGAAAGCTGGAGGAGTTTTTTCACAACAAATATTTCTCCCGCATAGGATGGCCC
>ENA-OQDA01001031-OQDA01001031.1-human-gut-metagenome-genome-assembly--contig:-NODE-1031-length-10510-cov-3.507849_pt1 | contig 10510 bp, 11 predicted proteins | sample MGYA00242771_ERZ504603 | MGnify/ENA primary metagenome ERZ504603 (study PRJEB26092, sample SAMD00036328) | human gut metagenome | host: Homo sapiens | study: EMG produced TPA metagenomics assembly of...
AACCCTGACGGTTCCCTTTCACACTATCCTTCCCTCCGAATCCTTTGGCTGGAGGGTTCATCCACAGCCTCAACGCCCCGCCTCGCGGGGGCTTATTTTCACATACGGTTCTTACCCGGCCCAGCAGACCTGGGTGAAGCCGGTCAGGCCGTACACCGTGGCCTGATAGCCGGTGATGTCGCTGGAGGAGGCCACCACCTCCTGGGGAGTACAGCGACGGGGATGTTGGGGAAGTCCACGGCGGAAATCTCCTGGAGCTCCGTGTAGATCTCGGTCAGGCGGCCGGCGTCCAGGCAGGTAGCCGCCTCCTCGATCAGCTCGTCCACGTGGTCATTGTGGTAGCCCAGGCCGTAGCTGATGTTGGTGCCGCCCTCGGTGTACATAAAGCCCTTGAACAGGGAGAAGGGGTTGGCGGAGGGCAGGCCCTGGATCTTGAGGCACAGGTTGTAGTTGCCCGCCTCCATCTCCTCCTTGCAGGGGCCCAGTCCATCTGCTGGATGCTGACTTGATGTTAGTACCTCCGATGTTCTCCAGCAGGGACTGGATGTACTCGGCCTCCTCCTGGTAGGATAGCGGTTGGCGTCCACGCCGGGCAGCAGGAACAGCAGCTCCACCTCCTGGTCTCCCACCACCTCGCGGATCAGCTCGGCGCCCCGCTCCGGGTCGTGCTGCACGGGCTGCTCGCGGTAGAAGGCGGAGGTGTAGTTCAGGAAGCCGCCGGCGGCGAGGCCGTAGCCGTTGTCAGAATGCTGTCGATGATGGTCTGGCGGTCCAGCAGCAGGGACAGGCCCTCCCGCATGCGCACGTCGTTGAAGGGAAGGCGCCGCCGTTGACGTTGAGGAAGTGGGTGATGCCGGAGATCGCCCGACCGACCACGTTGTAGGCCGGATCGCCGTCGATCTCCGCGGCCTGGGAGGGGGAGATGGCGCCCAGATCGCACAGGCCCTGGACCTCGCCGGCCCGCAGGGCGGTGTAGCGGGTCTCGGCGTCTGGGATGACCTTGAAGCGGAAGGTCTTGGCGATGCCGGGGGGTGCCCCAGTAGTTATCGTTGCGCTCGATGACGCAGTACTGGCCCAGCACGTTCTCGGTCACCACGTAGGGGCCGGTGCCGATGGGGAAGCCGGCGAAGGTGCCGTCCTCGGCGAAGCAGGAGGGCTCGAAGATGGCGGAGCCGTAGTTGACCATGGTGTAGTCCAGCAGGGGCTGGCCCTCGGAGAGCGTGAGCACCACGGTGTAATCGTCGGTCTTCTCGTAAGAGACCAGGCCGGGGTAGATGGTGTCGATGTTCATGCCGTAGAAGGAGGACTCGAAGGGCCCCTTCTTCATGCGGTCGAAGTTGGCCAGCACGCTGTCGGCGTTGAAGGGAGTACCGTTGGAGAAGGTGACTCCCTCCCGCAGATGGAAGGTCCACACGGTGGAGTCCTCATTGTGCTCCCACTCGGTGGCCAGGGCGGGGGCGGGCTTGCCGCTCTCGTCCTTGGTGATCAGGGGCTCCCACACGCCCAGGGACATGGAGGCGTAGTAGGCGTCCTGCTCGCCGGGGCACTGGTCGCGGGAGGCGGCAAAGACGATCTCGCGGGTCTGGTCCACGGCGGCAGGGGTTTCGCTGCCCGCCGGGGCGGAGGTCTGGGCATCCGGCGCGGGCGCGCCGCCGCAGCCCGACAGGGACAGGGCACAGGCAACGGCAAGCAGCAGAGACAGGGTGCGCTTTTTCATGTTCATGCTCCTCTCAAATTGACTGACGCATGAATCCATGCACAAAAAACTCCCCCTGTTTTCCAGAGAGGAGCCGCAATCGGATGACAGGCCGGCAGACCGGCGCTGCACAGCTTTCCCCACCGAAAGAACGTGCACACACCGCAGGCGGCTGGTCTCCTGGCTTGGACTCATCCTCACGCCCGCCTTCCCATCCGGCGTACCGGACAGTGACATATCTGGGCGCTTGTCATCCTTACAGTAGAGAGGGCTGCTGCGGATTCTCACCGCATTCCCAATGAAAGCAATCGCTACCGTCTGCTGATTCACTTGTCGGCGTTCATTATAGCCGCGCGCCCCCCCGCCTGTCAAGATGGCGGAGGCAGAATATCACAATTTTCTCTCCTATCCCAGCCATAAGTTCCAAATTACGGTTGACAGAAGGGCGGGTTTTTTATATAATATCGTATACAATCGAAAGGTCAGGTTATGCCGGGTGTAGCAAACCTGCCGTACTCCACTTCCGGGTGGGAGTGGGTTTGACTTCAGATGCGTGGAGAGCATCTTGAGGCGTTTTTGTGCGCTTCAAGATGCTCTTTTTTGTAAAACGGGAGGACAGGCGTATGGGTGTGACCAGGATGGGCAAGACCACCATTTTCCTGGCTGATGACGATGAGGGCGTCCGCCGTACCTTGCGCACTTTTTTTGAGGGGCTCCCCGGATATCGGGTGGTGGGCGAGGCCTGTGACGGGATGGAGGCGGTGGAGGGCTGCCGGGCGTCGGCCCCTGACGTGGCGCTGCTGGACATCCAGATGCCGCTGCTGGACGGCGTGAGCGTGGCCAGACAGGTTCTGGCGGACCGGGCCGCCAAATGTGTCATTATCCTGACGGCGTTCAGCGACCGGGAGCACATCGAGCGCGTACAGGCGTGCGGGGCGGCGGGGTACCTCACCAAGCCTTTTGAGGCGGAGAAGATTCTGCCTACCATCGAGCTGTGTATTGCGCGCAGCAAGGAGTACTACCTGCTGAACAAGGAGTATCAGCACCTGAGCCGGCGCTGTCAGAACCGGGAGCCCATCGACCAGGCCAAGCTCCTGCTGATGGAGACCAGGGGGATGCGCGAGGACGAGGCCTACCAGTACATTCGGGAGCTCAGCCGCCGCAAGGGCATGTCTATGGCCCGGGTCGCCAGCTATCTGCTGGCCCAGCAGGAGGAGCGGCATGATTAGCGCCACGCGGATGCTCTGTCAGAAATACACGGATCTCACGGACGCGGAGATCTCCTACCTGGAATCCTATGGCGCCCTGCTCCCCGCCCTGGCCAACGCCGAGCAGGCGGATGTCTTCATCGACTGCCGGACCGTCAGCGGGCGCTCTGCCATCGTGGTCTGTGAGGCGAAGCCCCAAACCGTCCCCTCCAACTACCGCAGCTCCATCCTGGGTATGCTGATCCACTGGCGGGACGAGCCGGCGGTGGACCGCTCCTTCCGTCTGGCGGTTCCCACCTCCGGGGTGCGGGCGGTCTCCATGCCGGAGGACCGCCGGATCGTCCAGTCAGTGGAACCCCTCTTTTATGAGGGGCGGCTGATCGGCGTCCTCATCTATGAGCGGCCCGCTCTGGCCGCCGAGGAGCCGCCGCCTGCTGGGGAGCGGGAGGCGGAGCAGGCGTCCGGGGCTCTGGACTGGGCTGCGGTATCCCCCTGTCTGGACGACGCCGTTCTTTTCCTGGATGAGGAGGACCGGGTCTGCGGCTTCAACCCGGCGGCCACAGCCCTCTACCGCCGGATGGGTTACATCGGCACTCTGGCCGGGATGCCCGTCAACAACATTCAGCCCGCCGCCCTCAGCGAGTGCGACCAGGACGGGCACGAGACGGCCCTGGCCAACCGGGTACTCCAGTACCAGCGCCTCCCTCTCTCCTCCGGGCAGGCCCGGGCGGCGCTCATCATCCACGACCTCACTCGCCAGCGGCAGCTGGAGGAGGAGCTGGCCCTGCAGCGGACGGCACTTCAGGAGCTGCGGCACCGCATGAAAAACAACCTTCAGATGCTCGCCAACCTCACCCGGAGCCGGGGTTGTGATCCGGCCGAGTCCCCGCCGGTGCAGACCGCCCTTCTGGATACGGCCAACCGGCTGCTCTCCCTGGCCGCCACGCTGGACGGCATCGTACAGGTCTCCCGGGAGAAGGTCTCCCTCCTTCAGATTCTGGAGCAGATCCGCCGGTACATGCTCCAGACCCTCCTGCCCTCCGCCCGCCGTGTCACCATCCACGTGGGCGGCTAGGACGTCATTGTGTCCGCGGACTGCGCCTCCTCGGTGGCCCTGGTGGTCAACGAGCTGGTGCAGAACGCCCTGAAATACGCCTTTCCCTCCGGCCAGGCGGGAAGGATCGGCATCGAGCTCCACAGCGGGCGCCCCCTCTGCCAGCTCACCGTCTGGGACAACGGCGTGGGCTTCCAGGCGGACCGCCCTCGCCCCGGAGGCGCCGGTCTGGAGCTGGCCTCCACGATCGTGCGGGAGAAGCTCACCGGCGAGTGGAGCGTGGAGAGCGGTCCCGGCGGGACGCGGATCTCCTTCGACTTTCTGGAGCAGTAAAACCAAATCGTGCGCCGACCTGAGGCTATGGCGGCGCGTACAAGAGCACGGGCGATGCAGCCCAGGGACAGCGCAGGCGCTGCCCCTGGGCTGTTTTGCATAAACAGCCAAATTTGACAAGCTTGAAACGGGCGCCGAGGGGGCGTCCGGCGCAAAGGAGAGGTGCAGCAGAATGAAATTGAAAACCACACTGAACGGCCAGACCTTCGCCTTCCGCGACATCAGGGATGTCCTGGCCAAGGCCAACGAGCCCAAGGCCGCCGACCGGCTTCAGGGCGTGGCCGCCGAAACCGTGACGGAGCGGGTGGCGGCCAAGATCGTCCTGTCCGAGCTGACGGTGGGCGAGCTGACCGAGAACCCCACCGTCCCCTATGAAAAGGACGAGGTGACCCGGGTCAATCTCGACGGACTCAACCAGCCCACCTACCAGCGCTTCAAGGGCATGACCATCGGCGAGCTGCGGGAGTGGATTCTGGACCACAAAACTACGGGGGACGACCTGGTACGCAGCTGCCGGGCCTTCACCGGCGAGATAGCGGCGGCCGTGGCCAAGCTCATGTCCGCCATGGATCTGGTCTACGGCGCCAGCAAAATTCACCACATCACCCGCTGCAACACCACCATCGGCCAGCCGGGCGTGCTGGCCTTCCGCAACCAGCCCAACAGCCCCACCGACGACCCCGAGGAGATCCTGATCCAGATGATGGAGGGCGTCTCCTACGGCTGCGGCGACGCCTGCATGGGCATCAACCCTGTGGAAAACAATGTGGAGAGCACCCGGCGTATCGCGGATGCGGTCTACAGCTTTATCTGCCGCAACGACATCCCCACCCAACTGGTGGTTCTCTCCCACATGACCACCCAGATGGACGCCATTCGGAAGGGCGCGCCTTTGAGCATGATTTTCCAGTCCATCGCCGGCACAGAGGCCGCCAACAACGACTTCGGCGTGAGCCGCCAGCTCTGTACGGAGGCCTATGAACTGGCCTGCCAGCACGCCCTGAGCACCGGCCCCAACCTGCTCTATTTTGAGACCGGCCAGGGCTCCGAGGTGTCCATCGGCGCCGACTGCGGGGTGGACGAGATGACCCTGGAGGCCCGTACCTACGGCTTTGGCCGCTTTTTCCGCCCCTTCATGGTGAACAACGTGTCCGGCTTCATCGGACCGGAAACCCTCTACGACGGCAAGGAGATGATCCGGGCCAGCCTGGAGGATCACTTCATGGGCAAGCTGATGGGCCTGCCCATGGGCATGGCCCCCTGCTACACCAACCACACCTCCATTACCCAGGACGAGCAGGAGATGGCCACCATGCTGCTCAACGCCGCGGGGGCCAACTACTACATCGGGGTGCCGGTCAACGACGATATCATGCTCTCCTACCAGGACACCAGCTACCACGACAACGCCACCCTGCGGGAGCTCTCCGGCCGTCTGCCCGCGCCGGAGTTCCACCAGTGGATGATGAAGCGGGGCCTGATTGACGAAAAGGGTGTCCTGACCGAGCTGGCCGGCGACGCCTCCATTTTCCTACAGTGAGAGGGAGGGAACTGATATGAATGAAACCCAACTGAGAGAGCTCATCCTGAAAGCCATCTCCGAGGCAGTGGGCGATACCGCCGGTGCACAGTCCGCCGCTCCCGTCCCCCCGGCCTCCGGCGCGGTGGAGAGCGGAGAGGTCCGCGACCTGTCCGCCGTAGATTTCCGCCAGATTATCGACGTGCCCACCCCCGCTAACCCGGAGGAGTTCCGCCGCATGCGCTCCAAAACGGTGGCCCGCATCGGCGTGTGGCGAGCCGGGCCCCGTTGCCGCACCAACACCTACCTGCGGTTCCGGGCGGATCACGCGGCCGCCATGGACGCCGTGTTTACCGACGTGCCGGAGCGTCTGCTGGAAGAGATGGGCCTGTTCACCGTGCAGACCCTCTGTGAGACCAAGGACATGTACCTTACCCGGCCGGATCTGGGCCGCCGCTTCTCTCAGGAGACTCTGGCCGAGCTCCAGCAGCGCTGCAAGCGCAATCCCGACGTGCAGCTCGTGGTGTCCGACGGCCTGTCCAGCACCTCAGTGTCCGCCAACCTCCGGGACATCCTGCCCGCCATCCTTCAAGGGCTGAGCAGCACGGGGGTCAGCGTGGGCACCCCCTTCTTCATCAAGTACGGCCGTGTGGGAGCCATGGATGCCGTCACCGAGGCCTTGGGCTCCAAGGTCACCGTGATCCTCCTGGGCGAGCGCCCCGGCCTGGCCACCGGCGAGTCCATGAGCGCCTACATGACCTACGGCGGCTATGTGGGCATCCCTGAGGCCAGCCGCACCGTAGTCTCCAACATCCACCGCGGCGGCACCAACCCCGCCGAGGCGGGCGCGTTCATTGCCGAGCTGTGCGGGCGCATGCTGAAGGAGAAGGCCTCCGGCCTGGCTCTCAAACTGTAAACGCGGCCCGGCCGGAATCTGCGGCTCCTCTTCCGGCGGGCTCGGCATCGCACTGGGGGGCTCTCCAGCCAATTCCTAAACACGGGAATTGACCCTGCTGCGATTCACCTTTTGTCTCTCAGCATGCCATTTCTGCCCCAAAGGACTCCTTCAATCCGAATATTCTGAATATTTTCTACGCTTATCTGTAATGCTGTTCAGGTACAGGCCATCCGCTCACCTTTCGCACACTCCCTGCACGAAGTAAAGACTCCATCACCCGCAGCTTCCACAGCCCTCCCCCGTTACCCGTAGGTCCAGGTCCGCAATCGGGACAAGTACTATGGAACAAAAGTGATAACCGCCGCTTTCCCACAGGAAACCGGCGGAGCTTTTGTTTTGCAGCTTCTGCCGTGGGAAGGGGCAGGTGCATCACTGTGCACCGCTCCTCTATCACACAGTCAATCTGTATTCGGCAAATGGAACCGTTCTATCCATCTGCGGGCAGCCCCTGCCATCGGAGCTTCTCAACCAGAGAAATCCGTCCCTTTACAAGGGCGGATTTCACTTCAGGCCCAAAAATAGCACGAGCCTCCTCCGGGGTAGCCAGCACCCTGCCGAACTCGGCGGCCACCCGCTTCACCCGGCCGATAAACTGCTGGCTGCCCTGGGCCAATATCCCCTTATTGTAATAGACATTGTCCTCCAGACCGACCCGGATATTACCGCCCATCGCCAAGGCGGCCAGGGTAATCTCATTTGCACCCCGGCCGATTCCAAAGGTACTCCAGGTGCAGTTCTCGGGCAGATGGTTGACCAGGTAGACCAAGCTCTCCGTGGTGGCCTCCATGCCGCCCGGCGCACCGAGGCAGAGCTGGAAATGGGCCGGTGCATCGAGGACGCCCGTTTTCAAATAGTGCTTTGCGGTGTTGAGCATGCCCATGTCGAAGACCTCAATCTCCGGCTTGACTCCGGCGGCGCGCATCTCCTGGCCGCACAGTTCCAGGAACTTGGGTTCGTTCATAAATACCACACTGTGAAGCCAGTTCATCGTACCCGCGTCAAAAGACGCCATCTCGGGTCTGAGCTCCCGGAAGGGGCGGATACGCTCCTCCCAGGAGAACCCCTGTCCTCCGGAGGAGGTCAGGTTGAGCAGCACCGGGCAGCCAGTGGCGCGGATCAGGCCCACCGCCTCTTCAAATTTGTCAAAGCGCATGCTCCCCGCGTCGTTGTCGTCCCTGACATGTATATGTACCATGGCGGCCCCTGCCTCGTAGCAGCGCAGCGCTGCCTCGGCAATCTCCTTTGGCTGGGTCGGAAGATAAGGGTTATCCTGCTTGGTGGTGACCGCGCCGGTGAGGGCGGCGGTGACAATCACCTTATTGCTGTCATTCAAACGCCTGGTTGTGGTCATGCGGTTTCCCTCTTTCTAATCCAAGTTTTCAATTACCACTGCCGTCCCCATGACGCCGGCGCAGGGGGGCAAGCCGTACCGCAGCCCGCGGCTCCTGAGCTCATACAGCAGTGTAATCACAATGCGGGAACCGGTGGCGTCCACCGGGTGCCCCAGGGAGATTCCCCGCCGTTGACGTTCAGGCCATTAGAGCCGGCCCAGCGCGCGGGACACCTGAATCAGGCCGCGGGTCAACGTCTCATTGGATGCTTTGACCTGCCCGGGACTCCAGAGCTGGAAGCCCTCTCCCGTTTTAAAGCCCAGTTTTCCCTCGTCCATGAGCTGTACCATCAGCTTGGAGGGCTCGGCGGAGCTCTCAATGTGGGGAAATAAGTACTTGTGAATGGAGTAGGTGAGGTCCAGCCCTCCGCGGTCGATCACCTCCATGGGGCCAGAGACCCCCAGGCGCATACCGAATCCGTACTTGATGGCGTCGTCCACATCCCCGGCTTCGGCGATCCCATTTTCCACGATAGAGATCGCTTCGCGGAAAAGCGCGTGCTGCATCCGGTTGGCCAGGAAGCCCGGTACATCCTTTTTGACGAGGACGGGCTTTTTGCCCGCCTCCTCCATTAGCTGAAATACGGCGGCCACCGTCTCCTCGGAGACATATTTGGTACGGATCACCTCCACCAACGGCACGAGGTAGGCGGGATTCCAGAAATGGGTACCGATGATGCGCTCCTTATGGACGGCCTTCCCGGCAATCTCCGTCACGCTGATGGCAGACGTATTGGTGGTCAGGACCGTCGAGAGGGGGCAGAGGGCGTCCAGCTTCTGAAAGTAGTCCTGTTTGACTGCCAGATCCTCCACAATGCACTCAATGACAACATCGGCAAACGCCGCAGCCTCCTCAAGAGACTCGGTCCAACTGACCCGGTCCAGGATGGCGGGGATCGCCCCGCCATCCTGCACTCCTTCCTCCCGGAGGATATTCAGATTGGCCTCCATGGTCTCTCTGGGCCGGGCGCGCACCTTATCGTCATACACATAGATGAGTTTTACCTCATGGCCAGCCTGAGCAAACATCTGTGCAATGCCGATTCCCATGGTGCCGGCACCCAGAAGCGCAATTTTCTTCTTGTCTGCCATCATGGCCTCCAATTACCTTTCTGTTCGGCTGCGGATCAATATACGCCGTATTTATACACCCGGTCGGGAACATCCTTATTGATATGGTCCTCGTCGGTGATGGCCACGGCGCGGACGACGGAGATGCTGCTCCAATACCGCCCCCACAGTTCCCGGCCCTCCTGGGTCTCTCTGGTGTGTTGTACTATGCAGGTATAGACGGGCTCCGCAGCCAGCCAGCCCCGTCGAGCCAGAGCTTTTAGACAGGCTCCCAGCCCGTCATGTGTAAACTTCTCCCGGTACTTGTGAATCATCTCATCCGTAATGCCCATCTGCCTGATCAGGATTTCCGCATAGCCCATGCCATTGGGAAGCACACGGTATCTATTTTCTACCCGACTCCCGGCACATAACAGTCCGCCGGGTCCATGGGGCCGGTGGTTAGGTTCTGTTTCCCGGTCAGTTTCTCCATCGGTTCGTCATAAACGAGCCGAACCGCGGCCCGTTGTCGTACGGATAAGTTATTTTTCGGCCCAGTGTATAAAAATATCCAGAAATATTCCTCACTTAATGAGATTTAGAGTTTCTATTTAATAAATGTCTCTATATGAAATAACAAAATAGAAAGCTGAGAACAGCAAAAATATTTAGAATTTTTATTTCTCTTTTTACAACGGAATATATCAAGTTATATAGATTGGTTCCTTAATCTCACTGAGCTATAATTTGCGACAAGAAAACTCTTCTTTGTATATATTAGGACATAAACTGCTAAAATATTCATGTTTAAACTTCTTCCACATAATAAAGGGGGAATGTAAAATTACATCCCCCCTTTTTGATATGCCTGGCTCCTTATTGCACAGGTGGCAGACATCCAGTATGAATTTTTGACATGCTATAGCATCGAAAATATGATTGGCAGAAATGCAAAATATTAAATTTAGGACGCCGCCGGGACGGCAATGAACTAAAATTTTGCAATTTAAGGCAAAAAGAAAAACCCTGGAACCATTGAAGTTCCAGGGTTTCTTATGAAGTGCCAGATCAATCTGGATATTTACAACCCGGAAGCTCCGGCCTTCTGGCCGGCGGCGCCTTTGCGCCGTACAAGCGTTTTCGCCGCAAGCGAAAACCTTGGCGCAGGGCGGATTGGTCAGGTAGAATAAGTTTCGCAAAAAGACAAAGAGACATGGTTTGCAGATGTCTGGTAGAATGAAGTTGCGACACCACCATTCGAAAGGAGACAGCAAACCATGTCCGAAAAGATTGTACAGCTAA
>ENA-OQDA01001032-OQDA01001032.1-human-gut-metagenome-genome-assembly--contig:-NODE-1032-length-10488-cov-2.497249_pt1 | contig 10488 bp, 11 predicted proteins | sample MGYA00242771_ERZ504603 | MGnify/ENA primary metagenome ERZ504603 (study PRJEB26092, sample SAMD00036328) | human gut metagenome | host: Homo sapiens | study: EMG produced TPA metagenomics assembly of...
GGTCGCATACTTCGTCGACTTCCAGAATAGGCATCCCGCAAAGCATATTACGGTGGCGTTTCATAAAGGAGACATCCTCGCGGATCTCTCGGACGAATTTCCAAAATCTCATCGAGTCGTTCCATAATCGGGTTGCAGTAGGTTTTCGCCGCAAAGATGCAATGACCGAATGATGAGTTTATACAAGTATGTAAATACATAATATATTTATATACTTTATCGCAAAGTGTCTACACGGAGAATTTCGTTGCCAGTTTCTCCCGGAGCATGGTAACCTCACGGTCGATCATCGGCGGGGTGACTTTCGCATAGATTTGAGTGGTGGTGATATTTTATGTCCCAGCATCTTCGAAAGCGTCTCCAGACTCACGCCGTTCGACAGGCAGATCGTCGTGGCGTACGTGTGCCTTGCCAGATGGAACGAGAGTTGTTTGTCGATGCCGCACTTCCGGGCGATGTTTTTCAGGCTGTCGTCGATCGAATCGAGTGTAGACATGGCAAAAACACGTCCGTCGCCGGTCAGGCCCCGGTACTTGTTCAGGATGAACAACGCATACGGCAGAAGTTTGACAACGTATCTGGTTTCGGTCTTCTGGCGGTTCCCGCTGATCCACCACTCGCCCTGCGCATCCTGCTCTATCCGGTCATAGGTCAGCGAGGCCATATCCGCATAGCAGATGCCCGTGAAGCAGGAGAACAGGAACATATCGCGGTTATAGTCCTGACGCTTATACCGCAGCTCGGTAGTCATCATACGCCGGAGTTCATACTTCCGTTAAAAAACTACGTTCCGGATTCGGAGCCGTATATTGATAGAGGGAAAAGGGGTTGCGAGGCATCCAGCCGTTGTTGAACGCGATTTTGACAACGTATTTCAGGCATTTGAGATAACCGCTGACGGTCGTAGGCTTGAGCCCCAGATCGGATTTAAGGTAGACGTGGTATTGCTCGATGAACGACTGTTCCAATTCTGCCAAGGGCATATCGCTCACGTTATACTCCTTACGCATGAAAGTCCGCAGATGGTCGATGGATTTATAGTAGCGGTTCCATGTACCGTGGCAGCGGTCGATGCCGACACGTTTCTTGAGGTCGCCGGTGAATTTCTCGAACGCTTCGAGAAGCAGCCGGTATTTCTCGCCGAAGCCGAGATAGGCATTCTTGACCTTTTCGGCCGTAACGTATGACTCCCGGTCACAAATTGCTTGATAGTGTTTGCCGATCTGGGTGCGGATGTTGTCCAGATGACGGTTGATGCGATCCGCTTCGAGACTACGGCCTTTGGCGCGGCCACCGCTGACCTCCCAAAGCGTTTCCGGGACGGAGAGCTTCGCGCTGAACTGCGCGATGCTGCCGTTGACCGTGATGCGACCCATGACAGGGACGACTTTCTGATCTTTGTCTTTGTTCCTTTTAAGGTAGAACAGAACCTTGAACGTGCTACGCATAAACTCTACATTTTTAGGGTTGCAAAAAATAATTTCAGCAGAGTCGTATGTCAAGATGAACAGAGATGCAAGAAACTGAAAATCACGTTTCTATGAATAATAGAGCAAAAGAAACGAGGTAACGATTTGGAAACCGAAACCTCGTTTAACATTACCTTATTCTACATTTTTTTCTAAAACAAAGGTACTGAAGAAAAGTGTATAATTATTTGATTATCTTTTGCTTTACACTTTTTTATACCTCTGTTTTTTATCCCCGGAAATTCGACAAGGTTTCGGCCTTTTCGAACATATAGCGGGGGCACATCGCACCCCTCCTGGTGATAGATTACTCGCCCAGCGCGAAACGCTTGTAAGCGATAACCGTAGCATCCTTGTCCGCTTTGTGGATAAACTCGGCGATCGTCTCCTTCTCACCTACCACCGGCTGGTTGAGCAGCGTATTCTCCTCGAAGAACTTGCGCATCTTACCCTCGGCGATCTTCTCCAGAATAGCCTCGGGTTTGTTGGCATTCTTCGGATCCTGCTTCATGGCCTCGACAGCGATCTTGCGCTCGTGCTCGATCACATCGGCCGGGCAATCGGCCTCAGAGATCGAAACGGGAGCCATAGCGGTTGCCTGCATAGCAACGGTATGGGCTACCTCCTCGGGAACGACCTTGTTGAAACCGATAAGCGTACCGAGCTTCTTGTTGAAGTGTACGTACGCATGACAGTAGGGAGCTTCGATACGGGCATAGTATGCCAGCTCGATCTTCTCGCCGGTCTGACCCGATTTCTCGGTCACCATCTCCTCGACAGTGCGGCCTCGGCATTCTTGGCTGCCAGCAGCGCATCGCGGTCCGCAGCATCGGTTTCACGGCAACGTCCAGCATCGCGTTAGCTGAAGCGGAGTACTCCGCATTCTGCGCCACGAAGTCGGTTTCGCAAGCCAGGCAGAGGATATAACCCTTCTGACCCACGATTTCGTTACGACGACACCTTCTGGTCGGCCTGTACGATCGGCACGCTTGGCAACGACCAGCTTACCCTTTTCACGGATGATATCCTGGGCACGCGCGAAATCACCTTCGGCTTCGGCAAGGGCCTTTTTACAGTCCATCATACCGGCACCGGTCATTTTGCGGAGCTTCATTACATCTGCAGCTTTGATTTCCATAGTCTTGGTTTTAATTTCGTTGAACTTCGTTCTGCGTTTCCGTATCCCGACCATCTCGGATCGCTCGGGCAATCTTCGCACGGGACGGAAACGTCCGTAATCTCCGTGCGAATTATTCCGCTTTCTGCTCGGTCGCAGCGACAACCTCGGCAACGGCAGCCTCCTCGGCATCCACGGAAGCCTTCACGGCTTTCTTGATACGAGGTTTCGCATCCTTCTTCGCAGGAGCATCGCCCTCATGAGCCTCATTCTCCTGGGCCTCCTTCTCTTTTTCGAGCTTACGCTCCTCGAGGCCCTCGCTGATGGCACCGCACACGGCGTCGAGGATCACAGCGATCGACTTGGTCGCATCGTCATTTGCAGGGATAACGTAATCAATGTCGGTTGGATCACAACAAGTATCTACCATTGCAAATACGGGAATATTCAATCGCTTGGCCTCCTTCACGGCGTTGGACTCCTTCTGCACGTCCACGACGAACAGAGCGGCCGGCAGACGGGTCAGGTCGGCGATCGAACCGAGGTTCTTCTCGAGTTTCGCACGCTGACGCGCGATCTGCAGCTTCTCACGCTTGGAGAAATTATCGAACGTGCCGTCGTTGGTCATTTTGTCGATGGTGGACATCTTCTTGACGGCTTTACGTATGGTGGGGAAGTTTGTCAGCATACCGCCAGCCCAACGCTCCGTAACGTAAGGCATACCGATAGCTGCGATCTTTTCGGCAACGATTTCCTTGGCTTGTTTCTTGGTGGCGACGAACAGCACGCGACGACCGCTCTTGGCGATCTGCTTGAGTGCGTTTGCCGCCTCATCGAGCTTCAGCACGGTCTTGTGCAGGTCGATGATGTGGATGCCGTTCTTCTCCATGAAAATATAAGGAGCCATTTTGGGATTCCACTTACGCTTCAAGTGTCCGAAATGAGCGCCGGCTTCCAATAATGTATTAAAATCTGTACGTGACATTTTAATTCAATGGTTTAATTTTAATTCTCTTTTCTTCAACTCTCCCGGTAGTGAACTGCGGTCAATCCGGAGAGTTTTCCGCGATCAGGCAACCTGTAAGTAATAGCCGATATAATAATATATAGGTAGTCTTGCCGGTTTGTAACCTGAATCGTGCTTGCCGAAATTCGGTCGTACGATTAACGCTTGCTGAACTGGAACTTACGACGTGCTCCGGGCTGACCGGGCTTCTTACGCTCAACCTCGCGGGGATCGCGCGTGAGGAACCCGGCTTTTTTTGAGTGCCGGACGCATCTCAGCGTCGATTTCGCACAATGCGCGTGCGATGCCCAAGCGAGCGGCCGAAGCCTGTCCCGTAACACCACCGCCATCGAGGTTGATGACGATGTCGTAATTCTCCACCGTGTTGGTAGCCAGCAGCGGCTGCTTCACCTGGTACTGGAGAATTTCGAGCGGGAAGTAAACTTCAAGCGCCTTGCGGTTGATTGTAATCTGACCCTTACCCGGCTTCACGTATACGCGAGCCACAGCGGCCTTACGACGACCTACGGTGTTTACAACTTCCATAACTCTTACTTAATCTCGTTTAACTTAATGGTCTTCGGGTTCTGCGCTGCGTGCGGATGCTCCGTACCGGCATATACCTTCAGGTTTCTGAGCAGCGCGGCGCCCAGACGGGTGCGGGGCAGCATGCCCTTGACTGCTTTTTCGACGATGAACGTCGGTTTCTTGGCCAGATAGTCGGCAGGCGTAGCGAAACGCTGGCCGCCGGGGTATCCGGTGTGACGCGTGTAGACCTTGTCGGTCATTTTTTTCGCCCGTGAGCTTCACCTTGTCCGCATTGATAATAATCACATTATCACCGCAGTCCACGTGAGGCGTAAAGTTCGGCTTATACTTACCTCTTAATAATTTTGCCACCTTAGAGCCGAGACGACCTAATACTTGGTCTGTTGCATCTACAACAACCCATTCCTTTTTCACGGTCTCCTTGTTGGCCGAAATGGTCTTGTAACTTAAAGTATTCATTCTTTAATTCAAAATAAAATTGTTACTACTAAAAAAAACTTTAAATTCCTTTTTCTGCGATTCCCTAACCACCCTTCCAGGCCAATGAAAGAGCTATTAACACGCAGGTTCTAAGACTTTTATCGTCTTTTTGATAATAATCGGCTTGCAAAATTACTACTTTTCAATCAAACGGCCAACAAAATCCACAAACTTTTTCTCCCTTTCTTAGAGTTCAAGGCGCATGATATAATCATTCATATAGAACCCGTTACCGATATCGAAATCGCCTTCACGGTCGATGCGCATGCCCATACGGCGATAAAAACCAAGCGCAGGATTTTGCCGGTTCACGTTCAGCTCTATCGCCCGCGCCTCCGGACAAACCCGTCTTACATACGCCACGGCATGACGGAACAAGGCACTTCCGCAATGGCATCCCTGAAAATCAGGCAAAACATAAATTTTCTCCAGATGGAACACTCCGGCATCCTCCGGCCGCACAGACACATAACCGGCCGGCTCTCCCTCTACATGAATAATAAAATAGACATGACCTTCCTTCGTCATCTGGCGGCGCAAACTGGCTTCGTCATACATCCAGTGCATCATATACTCGATCTGCTCCGGCGTCAGTATGGCCTGGTAAGTCGGCGGAAAAGCTTTCCAAGCCAAGCGGTTTATCAAGCCGCAATCTTTTATTGTAGCTTTCCTTATGGTATGTCGGAGGGCTAAATTACGTGTGCTCATTATCTTATGTTCCTTTATACTATGGACAAAGATAACGCTTTCTCATGCTTCCCACAATCCAACGCTTATTTTTCAAACCCCATCGTTGATAATTTAACACAGGACATGCCCACGGCCATCCCTCATAAGCGGCAGCCGGACTTACCCCAAAACGATATGCCCTTTCTGTTCGACTCCCCAAAAAAGCCATACCTCCAAACCTACAAAAAACAAGACACAGCACATCCCAAAATCAATCTCCTGAGAACGAAAATCAATCTCAGGCGAACGATTTTCACCTTCAGGAGAAAAAAATACGAATCTACGGAAGAATGAATAAAGCAGCTATAATACAAGCGTTTGCCACATTCTTAAATCTAAAGACAAAGTAAGCTTACAAAAAAAGGATACCCGCCAGCGGGCATCCTTCTCTTATATCTGTCTCCCACGCAGGAGAGCAACAGGTTTAGAACTCTGCGTTGCTTCGGGGTACGGGGGAAAGGAATGACATCGCGGATGTTCTGCATTCCGGTGACGAACAAAATCAAACGCTCGAAACCCAAACCGAAACCACTATGCGGACATGTTCCGAAACGACGGGTGTCGAGATACCACCACATGTCCTTCATCGGGATATTCAGCTCCTCGATACGGGCCATCAACTTGTCATAGTTCTCTTCACGCTCGGAACCACCGATGATCTCGCCGATTTGCGGGAACAACACGTCCATGGCACGCACCGTCTTCCCATCGTCGTTCATCTTCATGTAGAAAGCCTTGATTTCCTTTGGATAATCCGTCAGAATGACGGGACGCTTGAAATACTCTTCCACCAAGTAACGCTCATGTTCGCTGGCCAAATCGGCTCCCCAATATATCGGGAATTCGAACTTGCGGCCGTTCTTCACAGCTTCCTCCAGAATCTCGATACCTTTCGTATAGGGCAAACGCACAAAGTCGTTCTCCACCACGAAGTTCAGGCGTTCGAGCAACGTCTTGTCGATCATCTTGTTCAGGAAAGCCAAATCGTCCTGGCAATTATCCAAAGCCCAACGCACGCAGTACTTGATGAAGTCCTCTGCCAAATCCATATTGTCGCGGATGTCGTTGAAAGCCACTTCGGGTTCGATCATCCAAAATTCAGCCAAATGGCGCGGTGTGTTGGAGTTCTCCGCACGGAACGTAGGGCCGAAAGTATAAATGGCACCCAAAGCCGTGGCCCCCAACTCTCCTTCCAATTGTCCGGATACGGTCAGCGAAGTCGTCTTGCCGAAGAAATCGTCGGAATAGTCTATCTTTCCTTCGTCGTCCTTCTTCAGGTCATAGAGGTTCTTCGTAGTCACCTGAAACATCTGTCCGGCTCCTTCGCAGTCGCTGCCCGTAATAATCGGTGTATGGAAATAGAAAAAGCCATGTTCATGGAAATAACGATGGATGGCCATCGCCATGTGATGACGGATACGGAACACCGCGCCGAACGTATTGGTACGCAAACGCATGTGGGCATGCGTACGCATATATTCCATGCTCTGCCCTTTCTTCTGCATCGGATAATCCGAACCGCACGTACCCAACACCTCTATTTCACGAGCCTGGATCTCCACAGCTTGTCCCGAACCTACACTTTGCACCAATTCACCTGTCACACTCAGGCAAGCCCCGGTCGTGATGAGTTTAATCAGTTCATCATCAAACTTATCCGCATCGGCCACTACCTGTACATTATTAATCGTCGACCCGTCATTCAAAGCGATAAAGTGGACAGATTTGCTGCCACGGCGCGTACGCACCCAACCTTTTACATTGACTTCCGAACCGTAGTCCTCACGTTTCAGTACATCTATAATCTTTATTCTACGAATAGTTTCCATTTTTTTCCATCTTTATGATATCCTATCATTCGAACGCCCCACTGCGCAACATGTTGACTTCCTGCTCTGTCAGGAATCTCCAGTCGCCTCGACGGACGTTCTTCTTCGTCAGCCCGGCAAACAACACGCGGTCGAGCTTCACCACACGGTAACCTAAAGCTTCGAATATGCGACGCACAATACGGTTTTTACCGGAATGAATTTCAATACCGACCTGTTTCTTATCAGTAGGACTGGCATAGTCGATGGCATCTGCACGTATTTCCCCGTCTTCCAGCGTGATGCCCTCGGCAATCTGCCGCATATCGGCCGCCGTTACGTTCTTGTCGGTCGTCACATGGTAGATTTTCTTTTTCAGGAATTTGGGATGTGTCAGCTTGGAAGCCAGTTCCCCATCGTTAGTAAACAACAATACACCCGTAGTGTTACGGTCAAGACGTCCCACCGGATAAATACGTTCACGACAAACGTTCTTGACCAAATCCATCACGGTCTTGCGGTTTTGCGGATCGTCGCTCGTGGTCACGTAATCTTTCGGCTTGTTCAGCAGGACATACACCTTACGCTCGATGCTCACCGGCTGCTCGTGGAACTTCACTTCATCCGTACGTTTTACCTTCGTTCCCAACTCTGTAACCACCGTCCCGTTGACGCTCACTACACCTGCCGTAATAAATTCGTCCGCTTCACGACGGGAACAAACTCCGGCATTGGCCAAGAACTTGTTCAAACGAATCGGAGCATCCGGATCCACATTGAGTTCTTTATACTCAATCTGTTTCTTCATGCTATATTTGGCATTGGGGTCGTAATTACCGGTACGGCGCTGCTGCGGCCTGCCTCCACCAAAACGATTGTTCCCATAGCCGCCTTGCGGACGACGGAAACCTCCACCATTATTGTCGCGATAGCCTCCTTCACGGTTACCGTAACCGCCTTCGCGACGGTAACCACCGTTGTTCGGACGGAAGCCGCCCTCACGGTTATAACCTCCTTCACGGTTACCATATCCGCCTTCACGACGATACCCTCCATTATTCGGACGGAAACCGCCCTCGCGGTTATAGCCTCCTTCGCGGTTGGCATATCCGCCCTCACGATTATAATCCTGACGGGGCTGATAGCTGCGATAAGGACGCTGGCCACCGCCGTAACTACGCTGTTCGCCACCGAAACCACGATCTTCACGGTTGTAAGACGGCCGGAAAGGTCGTCCCTCCTGTGCGCCATCGGCACCATTAGCCGTATAAGCCCGTTCGACCCGCTGAATCCGCGGCCTCATGACACGGCCTTCACGTCCTGTACGATTTAAACTCCGATTGTTGTTCTCACTGTCGAATGGCTTATAGCCCTCACGGCTACGCTCTGTTCCTTCAGGAGCAAAATTATCCTGCCATTTTTCGTCTTCCATACTTTTTTCCTTTCTATATAATAATTAAAACAAGGAGACTGCGTTCGCCCTCGCGGGCCAGTCGCATCTCCGGTCAACATTTTTAAATTCCCGTGTAAGAGTGGGGCGTAATGGCACGAAGCTCCTGCTTCACCTCTTCACTGACAGCCAACCCCTCTATGAAATTTTTAATGGATTCTTCCGTTATAGCCTGGTTCGTACGAGTCAAAGCTTTCAAAGCCTCATAAGGATGAGGATATGCCTCCCGGCGCAGAATCGTCTGGATAGCTTCGGCCACGACCGCCCAACAGTTGTCCAAATCGGCATTGATGGCCTCACGGTTCAGCAACAACTTACGCAAACCTTTCAGCGTGCTCTGGATGGCAATCACCATGTGCCCCATAGGTACACCGACATTGCGCAAGACTGTGGAGTCCGTCAAGTCGCGCTGTAAACGCGACACCGGTAACTTCATACTCAAATGTGTCAATATGGCATTGGCTATACCCAAATTACCTTCGCTATTCTCGAAATCTATCGGGTTCACCTTATGAGGCATGGCACTGGAACCGACCTCACCGGCTTTAATCTTCTGTTTGAAGTACTCCATAGACACGTACTGCCAGAAGTCACGGTCCAGGTCTATCAAAATCGTATTGATGCGCTTCATGGCATCGAAAACCGCTCCCAAATTGTCGTAATTGGAAATCTGGGTCGTATATTCCTCACGCTCCAACCCCAACTTATCAGCCACAAAATTATTGCCGAACGACTTCCAATCGTAACGGGGTAGGCCACATGATGGGCATTGTAATTCCCCGTCGCTCCGCCGAACTTGGCTGTAATGGGGCACGCTTTAAGCATCTCCAACTGGCGTTCCAGACGATAGACAAATACCATAACCTCTTTCCCCAAACGGGTAGGCGAAGCAGGCTGTCCGTGTGTCTTGGCCAACATGGACACGTCGTTCCATTCCTCGGCATACGCGCGAAGCTGGGCTATCAGTTCCTCCATCTGGGGATAGTAACATTCCTCCAAAGCTTCTTTGATGGACAAAGGAACCGATGTATTGTTGATATCCTGAGATGTCAGGCCGAAATGAATGAATTCCTTATAAGCCTCAAGACCTCCTATTTTATCAAACTCTTCCTTGATAAAATACTCCACAGCCTTCACGTCATGGTTCGTCACGCTCTCTATTTCCTTCACCCGTCCGGCATCCGCTTCCGTGAAATTCCGGTAGATGTCACGCAAACGGGAAAACAAATCATGATTGAAATCAGCCAACTGCGGCAAAGGCAATTCGCACAAAGTAATAAAGTATTCAATCTCTACACGCACGCGATAGCGAATAAGCGCGTATTCAGAAAAGTAGGAAGCCAAAGCCTCTGTTTTACCTCTATAACGGCCGTCTATCGGAGAAATAGCCGTCAACAAATCCAATTCCATAAAAGTAATACGTATTATTTATGCTACAAAAATAGTTCATTTTATCGATTCGCACATATTAAATAGAGAAAAGTTATCGAAAAAACAAGATTGATGACATAAAACAAAAAGGACACCTTCCGAGTGTCTTCCTGCGTGGTGGGCGCTGAGGGATTCGAACCCCGACCCTCTGCTTGTAAGGCAGATGCTCTGAACCGGCTGAGCTAAGCGCCCTCTTGCCATGACACGAAAGAGAAAAGAATCTGTGGTGGGCGCTGAGGGATTCGAACCCCGACCCTCTGCTTGTAAGGCAGATGCTCTGAACCGGCTGAGCTAAGCGCCCCTCTCTTTCGTTTCAAAAGCGATGCAAAGGTACGCCTTTTTTCGTTCTGCAAATTTTTGACGCACTTTTTGCACCAAAATGGTAAAGTTATTCCGCCCGAAGTATCTGCAAAGAGCGGATAGCCGCTAAATCCCCACCCAACATATCG
>ENA-OQDA01001033-OQDA01001033.1-human-gut-metagenome-genome-assembly--contig:-NODE-1033-length-10487-cov-3.655019_pt1 | contig 10487 bp, 10 predicted proteins | sample MGYA00242771_ERZ504603 | MGnify/ENA primary metagenome ERZ504603 (study PRJEB26092, sample SAMD00036328) | human gut metagenome | host: Homo sapiens | study: EMG produced TPA metagenomics assembly of...
CAAGTCCCCACCAACGCCTGAGCTCTGCGTGGCCGGCATGGCCAAGGGCATGAAGCTCCAGCAGGACGCCAGGGTGACCCTCCAGAACATGAAGGAGGACGCTCAGGATCTGTGTGCGGAGGCCAAGCAGAAGGCGGCCCAGGAGACCGCCGAAGAGGCGTAACGCAGCCATGAGATATCGCATCGCATACGACCAGCCCGGCCGCCTTCGGGTGCGCTTCGGCCCGGATGCGTTTACCCAGGAGCAGGGCTACGGCATTGCCGCCCTGCTCCTGGGCCGTCCGGGCGTGCGGGAGGCCGTCACCTGTGCGCTCAATGGCAGCGTGCTGGTGTGCTACGAGGGGGAGGGCCGGGCGGAGGCCCTGGCCGTACTCCGGGGGCTCCGGCGGGACGCCCTGCCGGTGGGGACCGCCGCCGACGATGACCAGCTCCGCCAGGTGGACAGCCAGTTTCTGGGCCGGCTCCTTTCCATGGCCGCCCGCCATTTCCTGAAAAAGTGGTTTCTTCCCTTCCCTGTCCGCTGCGCCGTGACTCTGTGGAACGCGGCGGGCTACTGGCGGGAGGGCCTGAGAAGCCTGGGCGGGGGGCGGCTGGACGTGGCCGTGCTGGATGCGGCCTCCATCGCCGGAGCCATCGCCCGGCGGGAGTGGTCCACCGCCGGCTCGGTCATGTTCCTGCTGGGCCTGTCCGCCCTGCTGGAGGACTACACCCGCAAGCGCACCCAGACCACCCTGACCCAGAGCTTGGCCATCCACGTGGACACCGTGTGGCGGGTGGCGGAGGACGGCTCCGAGGAATCCATCCCCATGGGCCGCCTGGCTCTGGGGGAGCGTATCCGGGTGCGCTCCGGCGCCCTGATCCCGGTGGACGGCACTGTCACAGACGGCGACGCCATGGTGAATGAGGCGTCCATGACCGGCGAGCCCCTCCCCGTCCACAAGCGCCAGGGCTCCACCGTCTACGCCGGCACCGTGCTGGAGGAGGGCAGTCTGGTCATCCAGGCCGCGGCCCTGGCCGGCGAGAGCCGGATTCAGCAGATCGTGGGCCTCATTGAGAATTCCGAGGCGCTGAAGGCCGGAGCCCAGAGCCAGGCCGAGCGGCTGGCCGACGCCATCGTGCCCTTCAGCTTTGCCGGGGCCCTGGCGGTGGGCCTGCTGACCCGGAATGTGACCCGGGCTCTGTCCGTACTGATGGTGGACTACTCCTGCGCCATCAAGCTGTCCACCCCATCTCCACTCATCTCCGCCATGCGGGAGGCCTCCGCCCGCCGTATTATGGTCAAGGGCGGCAAATACCTGGAGGCCTTTGCCGAGGCGGATACCATCGTATTCGACAAAACCGGCACCTCACCGCCCGGCTGCCCCGGGTGGAGAGGTCTGGACTCAGCCGGCGGGGGAGGACGAGCTGCTGCGGTGCGCGGCCTGCATCGAGGAGCACTTCCCCCACAGCATGGCCCGGGCCGTCACCCGCGCCGCCGAGGAGCGGGGCCTCAACCACGAGGAGCGCCACGCCGAGGTGGAGTATGTGGTGGCCCACGGCGTGGCCACCACCCTGGAGGGGGAGCGGGCCCTCATCGGCAGCCGCCACTTCATCTTCGAGGACGAGGGCGTTGCCTGTACCGACGAACAGGCTAGGCGGATCGCCGCGGCCGCCCGCGGCCGTTCGGTGCTCTATCTGGCCATCGGCGGCAGGCTGGCCGGTGTGCTGTTGATCAGCGATCCGCCCCGCCCCGAGGCCGCTGAGGCCATCGCCGCCCTGCGGGCGCTGGGGGTGCGCCGGGTGATCATGCTCACCGGCGACCAGGAGACCGCCGCCCGGGCGGTGTGTGAGCGGCTGGGCATCGACACGTTCCGCGCCCAGGTGCTCCCAGCCGACAAGGCCTCCCTGATCGAGGGCTACAAGGAGGGCGGCAGCAGGCTCATCATGGTGGGCGACGGGGTCAACGACTCCCCCGCCCTGGCCGCCGCGGATGTATCCGTGGCCATGAGGGATGCCTCCGACCTGGCCCGGGAGGTGGCGGATATTACCCTCCTCTCCTCCGATCTGCGGGAGCTGGCCGCCCTGCGCCGCCTCTCCCAGCGGATGCTGGAGCGCATTAACCGCAACTACAGGTCGATTTTGACCATCAACACCAGCCTGCTGGCGCTGGGGATTTTCGGCATACTGCCGCCGACCACCACGGCCCTGCTGCACAATGCCTCTACCATGGCCATCAGCGCCGCCAGCATGCGGCCGCCTATCTGCCCGCGCCGCGGCGCGGGCCGGCAAGGAGCCTGGCAATGAAACAGCATAGATTCTGGGCTTGGGGCGCCGTGTTCTGTATGCTCATGTGCATCTACACCGGCAAGCGCCGCAAGTAAAGCAAGGCAGAGAAGGCCCCTCCCCGTCGTCCGGCTGAGAGGGGCCTTTGCCGCCGCCGTGACAGGAGAGCGCGGGCATGCAGTCACCACGCCGGACGGCGGGACTGTCCGGCAGTGAGCTGGCGGAGGGATTGGGCGCACAGCGCGCCGTAGAACTTCAGATACTTCTTTTTTGCCTGGCGCTGGAGGCGCTGGCGCTCCTGAAAGGCCTTCCAGCAGGCGCAGCTCTTGTGGCAGCCGCTGTGGTAGGAGGGACATTGGCTCTGACAGGGAAGCATGGGGGTTCTCCTTTCTGCGGGGGCGGGAGGTACGGTTCCCGTCCAGTGTAGGCCGGATCAGAGCCCAACTGCCACCATGGTGCTGTAAAAGGGAGGTAAATAATTGGAGTTTACCGCATTTGTAGAGCATGCTCACTAAAAATAATGACAAATAAGAGGATAAATATATACAATTTAAACAAAATAGAGTGGCTAAAATCGGGCAAAAGGCAGAATAATGTGAGCATGGTTGCAATTGGAAGATGCTCATGGTATCATGCAAAACACCTTGCGGGGTCGGAGCTCTGACCACTGGAGACTCCGCGCCGGAGGACTCCTGGTCGCAAGGAAAGAAAAAGAGGAGGAAACATGAAATGAAATCCCATAAGCCATCCAAACTGATCGCTCTGGGGCTCGCCCTCACCATGGGCCTGAGCATTCCCGCGGCGCTGGCAGCCAGTTCTCTGGTGCCCGCCTCCACCAAGGTCACGGTGGACGGCAAGGCGGCCGCTGTCGAGGGATACAATATTGACAACGGCAACAACTATTACAAGCTGCGCGATTTCGCCAGCGCGCTGGACGTGGGCCTGACCTGGGATAAGGCCACCGACACCGCGGCCATCGACACCGGCTCCCACTACAAGCCCGACACCACCCAGCTCATCACCGGCAACTGGGCCCCCGCTACCCGCGCCCGCATCCAGGCTGTGATTGACGAGAACGCCAACCAGGGCAAGTACGTGGTCTTTGACTTTGACAACACCTCCGTGATCTTCGACATTCAGGAGGCCCTGCTCATCTACCAGATTGAGAACCTGCAATTCAAGATCGACCCCGCCGACATGGAGGCCGTTCTGGAGACCGGCATTCCCGACCTGAACAAGTCCATGGGCACCAGCCTGGACGGCAAGAACATCACCCCCGCCACCCTGGTGGCCGACATCACCAGCGATTACGAGTGGATCTATGCCAACTACGAGGGCTTTGAGGGGGACAAGGACCTCAACTACATCCACGCGTCCAACCAGTACCAGGACTTCGCCGCCAAGCTGCGCTTCATGTACGGCAACCTGGGCGACTACTTTGATCACGCCGTCTCTTACCCCTGGGTTGGCTATCTGTTCACCGGCATGACCCCCGACGAGGTGCAGAAGCTGGCTGCCGCCTCCCACCAGTATTGGGCAGACTACGGCCGCTATGCCGAGGAAACCTGGACCTCTCCCGTGGAGCTGCCCGGCAAGACCGGCATTGTCTCGATTGACTTTATCACCGGCCTGACCTTCACCGACGAGCTGAGGACCTGTATGCCACCCTCCAGGCCAACGGCATCGACGTGTATATCGTCTCTGCCTCCCCCATCGACACCGTGCTGGCCGCCAATGAGACCATGGGCTACAACCTGCCCGAGGACCACGTCTACGCCATGCGCAACAAGCTGGGCGAGGACGGCCGCTACATCAACGAGTATAACTACGACTGGGGCGGCGAGGGCAAGTACGCCCAGACCCAGGGTGAGGGCAAGAGCACCATTATCACCAACTTCATCGCGCCCCAGTATGACAACGCCGGCCCCCTGATGGTCTTCGGCGACAGCTCCGGCGACTGGAACATGATGACCGACTGGATGGAGAGCGGCGACACCGAGCTGGGCGTCATCTTCAACCGTTACCGCAAGCCCAGCAGCGATCCCATCTGGCAGGGCTCCAACGAGGCCGCCCAGTCCATCGGCGATCCTGACGCCCGCTTTGTCCTCCAGGGCCGCGACGAGAACACCGGCGAACTGCGCCCCAGCGAGAAGTCCATCCTGCTGGGTGAGACCGACGAGGTGCTGGTCCGCCCCGCCGAGTAAGGCAGACATAAGCGCAATTTCATACACGGCGGCAGCCGGGAGTGGAGCCTGCGGGCTCCCTCCCGGCTGTTCTGATCAGACTTTAAGATATTTTTAATGAATACCGGGAACCTTGCTCTGGACATTTCGTCTGTAATGTTGGATAATGGAATATATAACCAAGGAAAAACCTGCATTGGAAGGAGAGAATGAACATGAAGCAAACCCATAGAGGGCTTGCCCGGCTGCTGTCCGCGGGTATGAGTCTGGCCCTTTTGACGAGCTTGGTACCCGGGGCCACGGCGGCGAGCCGAAATGTAGAATACGAGGTGGATGCGGATGAGGTCCTCTACTTGGAAAAGGAGGACTTCGATAATTTGTGTATGACGAAACGTCACAGGGTACCGAGGTGGATGGGCTCTGGTTTACAAGCTTACCCTCGTCCAGTAAGGGTGTGCTATATTTTGACTATGACGGCCGAGACGAATATGAGGTCGAAAAGCGAGAGAGCTTTACCCGCAGAGACCTAGATGATCTCGCCTTTGTGCCAGATGAGGACTACGATGGTTTCGTAACGATCGGTTTTAGCGGTGAGTCCGACCAGGGTGAGAATTTTTCTGGTACACTTTATATTGAGGTCAATGGCACAGGGCGTTCATCCTCTGACGGCGAAGTGACCTATGAGGTGGATGTCAACGACGCCGTGGATCTGGACGTGGACGATTTTGACGACTATGCCTACGACGAGTCGGACGGCACCGAGGTCGATTACATCTTCTTCACCGACCTGCCCTCCTCCAGCAAGGGCACCCTCTACTACGACTATGGCTACTCCAGTGAACGCGAAGTAGAGGAGGAAGAGGAGTTCGACCGGGACGAGATCGACGACCTGACCTTTGTGCCCAAGCGGAATTATGAGGGGACGGTTACCCTGTCCTTCGAGGGCCGATCGGACGCCCGGGATAAGTTCTACGGCGACCTGGTCATCGAGGTGGGCGGCGGCCGGAGCAGCAGCGCCGCCAGGGGCGACGTGACGTACGATGTGGACGTCAACGACACGGTGGACTTCGACTATGACGACTTCGACGAGTTCGTCTACGACGAGACCAGCGGTACCGAGGTGGGACGGGTCTGGTTCACCGAGCTGCCCTCCTCCCGGGAGGGCACCCTCTACCGGGACTATGACAAGCGGGATCAGGAGGAGATTGACGAGGACGAGGAAATCCGCCACGACGAGATCGACAATCTGACCTTCGTACCCAAGCGCAATTTTGAAGGGGCGGTCACCATCCCCTTTGAGGGCAGGGCGGACGACGGCGACAAGTTCTCCGGCGAGCTGGTCATTCGGGTGGGCGATGCCGGGGGCGCCGACATTACCGTGGAGCTCCAGGCCGGCAACGGTTCCACCGTCAACTTCCAGACGGACGCGTTCAACGAGGCCTGCGTGAAGGAGACCGGCGCCAATCTGAACTATGTGATCTTTGACTACGACTCCGGCCGCGGCGGCTATCTGTACTACCAGCACGGCGAGTCCGGCGAGTCTGAGGTGGGCTCCGGCCGTTATTACCGCGCCTCCTCTCCCCGGCTGGACCAGGTTTCCTTTGTCCCCGGCAGCGGCACCGGCAGCTCCGTGCGCATCCCCTTTGAGGGGGAGGCCACCAACGGCAAGTCCTTCTACGGCGAGGTCAAGCTGACCTATGTGACGCTGAGTGAGCCCACTATCATCACCTACACCTCCACCGGCCTGGCCGTGGACTTCAACGCCGCCGACTTTACCGCCGCCTGCGCGGCCCGGGGCGGCAAGGCCCTGACCTCCGTCCGGTTCCCCGCCCCCGACACCACCGGCGGACAGCTCTACTACAACTTCCACACTCCCACCCAGTACCGCGGCGAGGTGGTTTCCACCGTGGACTACTCCGTGGGCGGCGTCTACCTGCTGGGCGAGGTCACCTTCCTGCCCAAGGCGGGTTACAGCGGCGTTGTAACCATCCCCTATGTGGGTACCGATGCCGACGGCATCGAGTATACCGGCACCGTTCAGGTGATGGTCACGCCCTCCGCCTCCTCCCGCTTCAGCGACATGGGCAGCTATAACAGTTGGGCGGGAGCCTCCGTGGAATTCCTGGCCGCCTACGGCATTACCACCGGTACGGGCGACGGCGCACCTTCAGCCCCGCCTCCACCCTCACCCGCGGCGACTATATCCTGATGCTCTACCGCACCTTTGGCTTCAGCAGCACCGCCGCCGCAGGCAACTTTACTGACGTGACCGCCGGCAGCTACTACGCCGAGGCCCTGGCCCATGCCAAGGCTCTGGGCATCGCCACCGCCGAGGCGGACGGGAGCTTCCGCCCCAACGACCCTGTCACCCGGCAGGACGCCATGGTGTTCCTCCTGCGGGCCATGCAGGCCGTCAACCGGTCTGTGCCCAACGCCTATGACAGCTACCTGAGCCGCTTCCCGGATGGGGCCTCCGTGGCGGACTACGCCCGCACGGCCATGGCCGCCATGGCCCAGGCAGGCGTGATCCAGGGCAACGAGCAGGGCAAGCTCAACCCCACCGGAACCCTGAACCGGGCGGAGATGGCCGTCATTCTCCACCGCGCCCTCACCCTGTAACCCAGCTCCCAAGCCGGGGCCGCCCAGCGGCCCGGCTTTTGTGCAAATATGGACGGGAAGGCTTGAAAGGCAGGCTTGGGCTGATGATATAGTATCAAGGTATTGGTATCGGCTGCATCCCTTCGGATGTGGTCATTTTTGTGAGACAAAACCGGAGGTGAGGGCGTGTTTGACGGACTGCTGTTTGATCTGGACGGGACCCTGTGGGACTCGGTGGACGCCATCTGCATCTCTGGAACCGGGCCCTGGAGCGGCTTGCGCCGGAGTATGCCGGCACCGTGACCCGGGCGCGGCTGCTGCCGTGTATGGGGATGCTGCTGCCCGACATCCTCCACCGCCTGGTGCCGGAGCTGGACCAGGAGCGGATGAAGCCCATTCTGGAGGAGGTACTGGTGGAGGAGAACGCCTATGTGGCCGCCCACGGGGGCGTCCTCTACCCCGGGGTGGAGCAGACCCTGGCGGTGCTCGCCGCCCGCTGGCCCCTCTTTCTCGTCAGCAACTGCCAGGACGGGTATATTGAGGCCTTTTTCCAGGCCCACGGACTGGGGCGCTATTTTACGGACTACGAAAACCTCGGCCGCACGGGGCTGCCCAAGGCGGACAACATCGCCCTGGTGGCGGAGCGGAACGGCCTGAGGCGGCCCCTCTACATCGGAGACACCCAGGGGGACTATGACGCCGCCTCCAAGGCGGGGGTCCCCTTCCTCCATGCCGCCTACGGCTTCGGGCGCATTGACCGCCCTGTGCCCTCGGTGGCTACCTTTGGGGACCTTCCCGATGCGATCTGCCGCCTCACTCCGCCGTAAGGGGGGCAACGTAGGCATCGCCCCCTACAACGTCCAAATGCGGGCCTGTTCCAGCCGTAGGGGCGGATGCCCACATCCGCCCGGCACCCATGCACCAACTCTATCAAGGAGGACATTACCTTGTCACAATACGAGAAAGAAATCAATCGCCGGCGCACCTTTGCCATCATCAGCCACCCGGACGCCGGCAAGACCACCCTGACCGAGAAATTCCTGCTCTACGGCGGGGCCATTGCCCAGGCTGGGCAGGTCAAGGGCAAAAAGAATACCCGGGCCGCCACCTCCGACTGGATGGAGATTGAGAAGCAGCGCGGCATCTCGGTCACCTCTTCCGTCATGCAGTTCCAGTACGAGGGCTACTGCATCAACATCCTGGACACCCCTGGCCACCAGGACTTCTCCGAGGACACGTACCGCACCCTCATGGCCGCCGACAGCGCGGTGATGGTCATTGACGCGGCCAAGGGCGTGGAGGCCCAGACCCGCAAGCTGTTCAAGGTCTGCGCCATGCGGGACATCCCAATCTTCACCTTTATCAACAAGATGGATCGGGAGGCCCGGGACTCCTTCGAGCTGCTGGAGGAGCTGGAGAAGGAGCTGGGCATCGAGACCTACCCGGTGAACTGGCCCATCGGCTGCGGCAAGGAGTTCCAGGGTGTGTACGACCGGGGCAGCCGCAAAATCATTCACTTCACCTCCAACGGAGGAGCCAAGGCGGCCACCGCCACCGAGGTGGAGCTGGGCGATCCCAACCTGGACGGACTGATCGGCGAGCGGCTCCACCAGCAGCTCACCGACGAGATCGAGCTGCTGGATGGAGCGGCCGCCGCGTTTGATCTGGACCGGGTGCGCCACGGCAAGCTCTCCCCGGTGTTCTTCGGCTCCGCCCTCACCAACTTCGGCGTGGAGCCCTTCCTGGAGCACTTCCTCCAGATGACCACCGCCCCCTGCCCCGGCGGGCGGGCGAGCTGGTGGTGGACTCCCTGGACGACGACTTCTCCGCGTTTGTGTTCAAGATCCAGGCCAACATGAACAAGGCCCACCGGGACCGCATCGCCTTTATGCGCATCGTCTCCGGCCGCTTTGACGCGGATAAGGAGGTGTACCATGTCCAGGGCGGCAAGAAGCTCCGCCTGTCCCGGCCCCAGCAGCTCATGGCGGCCGAGCGGGAGATCATCGAGGAGGCCTACGCCGGCGACATCATCGGCGTGTTTGACCCGGGCATCTTCTCCATCGGCGACACCCTGTGCGCCCCGGGCAAAAAGTTCCGCTTCGACCCCATCCCCACCTTCGCCCCCGAGCACTTCAAGCGGGTGCGCTCCCTGGACACCATGAAGCGCAAGCAGTTTTTGAAGGGTATGGAGCAGATCGCCCAGGAGGGCGCCATCCAGATCTTCAAGACCCCCTACACCGGCATGGAGGAGGTTATCGTGGGCGTGGTGGGCACCCTCCAGTTCGACGTGCTGGAGTACCGCCTCAAGAACGAGTACAACGTGGAGCTCTATATGGAGGGCCTGCCCTACGAATACCTGCGGTGGATTGAGACCGACGACGGCGAGCCGGTCAAGGAGGAGGATCTCATCCTGGGCACCGACGTGAAGCTGGTGGAGGACTACAAGGGCAACCAGCTCCTGCTGTTCGGTTCCCAGTGGGCCATCGGCTGGACCGAGGAGCGGAACAAGAACCTCACCTTCCACGAGTTCGGGGGTACCAAGTTCTGATAAAATCAAAAACCGCCCGCCGGCCTGCGCCAGGGGGCGGTTTTTGACACGCCAGTTACTGCACGGGGGTGTAGCTGAGGGGGGATTCCTCATCCGTGGCCTCCAGCTTGAAGATAACGGGCCGCAGGCCGTCGTTGCAGCTACAAATGGCCACGCCGGGCTTGCGAATCCAGTCTCCGTAGTAGAACAGCCCCTCCCCCGCGCCGTGGGCCAGGGCGAAGGCGTACTGGTAGACCGCCTTCCACGCCTCGTCACAGAAGCCCTCCGGCTTGGCGTAGTCGGCGTAAAAGACCTGCCCTTCCCGCAGCATGGGACAGGCCGTCAGCCCCTCAGCGCCGTATTCCTCCGCCAGCTCCCGGTCCAGGGTGGTTTTCAGAACGGTAATTTTCACGCGCTTCATAACAATCCCTCCTCGTGTGAGAATAGGATAGCACCGCTCAAGGGCATTGGGCAAGGGGAAGTTTTCCACACGGGGGGCCAAACGGGTGGAAAAGTCAGCCCTGGCTGTGGGGAGCGAGCCTGGCTTTACCGCCCGCCCGGTCCAGGGCCAGCGCCAAGACAGTAAAGACCGCCCCGCTGCCCACCGCCTGTACCAGCGTACCCAGGAACTGGGGCCAGAAGGCGTTGACGCCGCCCAGCAGCAGGCAGGCGGCCAGGCCGTAGGCCGCCGGGGAGAGCAGGCAGGCCAGCAGAGGGGCCGCCCCGTTCCGGGGGCAGAGGAGCCGCGGGGCCCGGCTGGTAAACAGGAGGGCCACCATGGCCTTGATGAGCAGCGTGGGGACCACCCACAGGGGCGCGGTGAGCAGATCCGCCAGCCCGGCCCCCACCATGGCGGCGCCCACGGCGTAGGGGGCGGGCAGCAGACAGGCCGCCAGGTAGATCAGCGCGTCTCCCAG
>ENA-OQDA01001036-OQDA01001036.1-human-gut-metagenome-genome-assembly--contig:-NODE-1036-length-10471-cov-2.444412_pt1 | contig 10471 bp, 10 predicted proteins | sample MGYA00242771_ERZ504603 | MGnify/ENA primary metagenome ERZ504603 (study PRJEB26092, sample SAMD00036328) | human gut metagenome | host: Homo sapiens | study: EMG produced TPA metagenomics assembly of...
TTAAAACCCCACGTCAGGCGCTGGATTGCTTACTGGCAGGCATGTGGAAGCTATCACCCTGCCATTAGACGTAGCGCAACAAATGCTCAATACCCCTGCGGTAGAGTCAGCAATAGAGAAGTTTGAGCAGGACTGGAACAACGCATTTGGTCACATCAACCTGTGAGGGAAATAAAGTATGGATCGCATTATTCAATCACCTGGTAAGTACATCCAGGGTGCCGATGTTATTACCCGTCTTGGCAGCTACCTCAAACCACTGGCAGAACGCTGGCTGGTCGTTGGGGACAAGTTTGTCTTAGGTTTTGCCCAGGGCGCACTGGAAAAAAAGCTTCCAGGATGCCGGACTGGCGCTGGAAATTGCACCGTTTGGCGGCGAATGTTCACAAAACGAAATCGACCGTCTGCGCGGCGTGGCAGAAAAAGCGCAGTGTGGCGCAGTACTTGGTATTGGCGGCGGTAAAACGCTGGATACCGCCAAAGCGCTGGCGCACTTTATGGGCGTGCCTGTCGCCATTGCCCCAACCATCGCCTCTACCGATGCGCCGTGCAGCGCGCTGTCCGTCATTTACACCGATGCCGGTGAATTCGATCGCTATCTGCTGCTGCCCAACAACCCGGACAGGGTCATTGTGGATACCAAAATTGTCGCGGGCGCACCGGCACGTCTGTTAGCTGCGGGTATTGGCGATGCGCTAGCGACCTGGTTCGAAGCCCGTGCCTGTTCACGTAGCGGCGCAACCACCATGGCGGGCGGTCAGTGTACTCAGGCGGCGCTGGCGCTGGCAGAGCTGTGCTTTAATACGCTAATCGAAGAAGGTGAAAAAGCGATGCTGGCAGCCGAGCAGCACGTGGTTACACCGGCACTGGAACGTGTTATTGAAGCCAACACCTATCTGAGTGGCGTCGGTTTTGAAAGCGGTGGTCTGGCAGCGGCTCACGCCATTCATAACGGTCTGACCGCAATCCCGGATGCGCATCACTACTATCACGGCGAGAAAGTGGCTTTCGGTACGCTGACGCAGTTGGTGCTGGAAAACGCGCCGGTCGATGAAATTGAAACCGTTGCAGCACTGTGCCATTCCGTTGGCCTACCGATTACCCTGGCGCAACTGGATATCAAACAGGATATCCCAGCGAAAATGCGCATTGTGGCTGAGGCAGCCTGTGCCGAAGGCGAAACCATCCACAACATGCCTGGCGGCGCGACGCCGGACCAGGTGTATGCCGCCCTGCTGGTGGCTGATCAGTACGGTCAACGTTACCTGCAAGAGTGGGAATAACCTGCAAATAGAAAATCCCCGCAAAAGCGGGGATCTTTTTATTCATACCATGCCGGATCCGCGCAAGCGACATCCGGCATTAGCTGTTACAGCAGATCGAAACGATCCAGGTTCATTACTTTCACCCATGCGGAAACGAAATCTCTCACAAACTTCTCGTGAGCATCGCTGCAGGCATAAACTTCAGCCACTGCGCGCAGTACGGAGTTAGAACCGAACACCAGATCGGCGCGGGTTGCCGTGTATTTTACTTCGCCGCTCAGACGGTCACGACCTTCGAACAGCTCTTTTGACTCATCAACCGCCTTCCACTCATGACGCATATCCAGCAGATTGACGAAGAAGTCAGTGCTGAGTACGCCTGGACGATCGGTAAAGACGCCATGCTGGCTGCCGTCGAAGTTGGCACCCAGTACGCGCATACCGCCCACCAGCACAGTCATTTCCGGTGCGGTCAGCGTCAGCTGCTGTGCTTTATCGATCAGCAGCGACTCGGTGGTCGACACGTCAGGACGAGAGCGGTAGTTACGGAAACCATCGGCAATCGGCTCGAGCAGTTCAAACATCTCAATATCCGTTTGATCCTGGCGCGCATCCACGCGGCCCGGTGCAAAAGGTACTTTGATGCTGACACCCGCAGCGCTAGCCGCCTGCTCTATACCAACAAACCCCGGCCAGCACGATAATATCGGCTAACGAAGCGGTATGGGCTGACTTATAAATGCCTTCCAGCACAGGCAGTACGCGTGCCGCGGTAGCATTCACATCCCAGCCACGCTGTGGGTCCAGCGCCAGACGCGCACCGTTAGCGCCGCCACGTTTATCCCCACCGCGGAAAGTTGATGCGGAAGCCCACGCTACCGATACCAGTTCGCCCACGGACAACCCAGAAGCGGCGATGGTCGCCTTCAGCTTCAGAATATCTTCTTCGCTTGGGTTGAAGAACGCATGCGGCAGCGGGTCTTGCCAAATCAGATCTTCTTTTGGTACTTCCGGTCCGATGTAGCGCGATTTTGGCCCCATATCACGGTGCGTCAGCTTAAACCATGCACGGGCAAACGCTTCGTTAAACGCCTGCGGATCGTTCAGGAAACGGCGGGAGATCTTTTCGAACTCAGGATCAAAACGCAGCGTCAGGTCGGTAACCAGCATCGTCGGCTTACGTTTTTTCGATGGATCAAACGGATCGGGAATAATTTCTGGTGCGTCAACGGCTTCAAACTGAATCGCGCCTGCCGGACTGCGAGTTTGTACCCACTCGTATTTGAACAGGTTCTCGAAGAAATAGTTGCTCCATTGGGTCGGCGTCTGCGTCCACACAACTTCCAGACCGGAAGTAATTGCGTCTGCACCCGCGCCGCTGCCGTAGCTGCTGGCCCAGCCCAGGCCCTGCGCTTCAATCGGCGCGGATTCTGGATCGGCCCCAACGTGCGAAGCCGGTGCTGCGCCGTGGGTTTTGCCCAACGTATGACCGCCGCCAATCAGCGCCACGGTTTCTTCGTCGTTCATGCCCATGTTACCGAAGGTCGCACGAATCGCCGCTGCCGCAGAAAGCGGTTCACCGCTATGGTCCGGCCCTTCCGGGTTCACATAGATAAGGCCCATTTCGGTTGCGCCCAGCGGCGCTTTCGCCAGCTCTTCCGGATGACGGTGGGTCAGCCAGGCTTTTTCATCACCCCAGTTTACGTCGAGATCCGGTTCCCAGACATCTTCACGACCGGCACCAAAGCCGAAGGTACGGAAGCCGGAGTTTTCCAGCGCCACGTTGCCCGCAAGGATAAACAGGTCGGCCCAGGAAATTTTTTGACCATATTTCTGCTTGATTGGCCACAGCAGACGACGCGCTTTATCCAGGCTGACGTTGTCCGGCCAGGAGTTCAGTGGTGCAAAACGCTGCTGTCCGCGACCCGCGCCACCGCGTCCATCGATGGAACGATAGGTCCCTGCACCGTGCCATGCCATGCGGATAAATAATCCGGCATAGGTTCCCCAGTCAGCGGGCCACCACGGTTGAGATTCGGACAGAAGGGCTCTGAGATCCCCTTTCAGGGCAGAATAGTCGAGTTTGCTAAACTCTTTACGGTAGTCGAAGTCCTCACCCAGCGGGTTCGAACGATTGGAATGTTGGTTTAAAAGATCAACGCGGAGTTGGTTAGGCCACCAGTCGCGGTTATTCGTTCCTGCTCCCGCGCTCTGATCGTGACCGCCCTGATGAAAAGGACACTTACCGGCAGTTGATGCGTTCTGGCTATCGTCGGACATGCTCATCTATATGCTCCCTTTACAGTGTTCTGACTACGATATACACCACCAGAGATAAGATATAGTCGAAATAACCCACAGATTCGATAGCTAATTCCTTTTATATTTTAAGTTACAGAGATGTAGATCAAAATGATCAAAAAAATGCCCTCCGTAGAGGGCTGGGGCATCTGTTTAATTCGGTCTTACACCCAGTGTGTGACAAATAGCGTAGCTCATCTCGGCGCGGTTGAGCGTATAGAAGTGAAAATCTTTCACCCCTTCGCGACTGAGGATTTTCACCATGTCCATGGCGATGTTTGCACCCACCAGCTTACGGGTTTCGGCATCATCATCCAGACCATCAAACATGGTCGACATCCAGGAAGGGATACGAACATTGGTCATATCGGCAAATTTTTTCGCCTGTTTAAAGTTAGATACCGGCAAGATGCCCGGAATAATTTCCACATCGATACCCGCAGACACGCAGCGATCACGAAAACGCAGATAGCTTTCTACATCGAAGAAAAACTGGGTGATCGCGCGGTTTGCACCGGCATCTACCTTCCGCTTCAGGTTCAGCAGATCGGCCTGAGCGCTCTTCGCTTCCGGGTGTACTTCCGGATAAGCCGCAACGGAGATATCAAAATCCGCAACGTCTTTCAGCAGAGTCACCAGGTCAGAGGCATACATATCCGGTTTACCGCATCCCGGCGGCAAGTCACCGCGCAGAGCAACAATATGACGAATACCGTTATTCCAGTAGTCCTGAGCAATGGTCCGCAGCTCATCGCGGGTTGCATCAATACAGGTCAGGTGCGGAGCCGCTTCAAGACCCGTGCGATCCTTAATACCTTTAATAATGCTGTGCGTGCGGTCGCGCTCACCAGAGTTTGCACCGTAGGTGACTGAAACAAACTTCGGCTTCAGGCTGCTCAGGCGATCGATGGAGTTCCACAGGGTTTGCTCCATTTCACTGGTGCGCGGCGGGAAAAACTCAAACGAAACGTTAATCTGACCCTGCACTTCCGCCAGGCTCTGATTCAGGGCTTCCCGCTGGTTGGCGTGAAAAAAGCTCATACCTTACCTCATCAATCTTTTGTCGTTATATGTTGTGTTGTGAACTGCTATACGTTTAGACGTCTAGATGTAAAAATGACGGAAAAGCACGCTGGCGTCAACACAAAAATCATCGTTAAAGGTGAGGAATACTCAGCCAACGTGGAAAAAAAATTCACATCAGCCTGAAATGATGGGGGATTGCGGCACGACCGTCTGCAAGCCGTTAACGAGAGCGGTGACAGCCTCGCCTCTGGCCAGAGCGCGGGTAAGACGCAATACGGGTAGGTTTAACCCAGGATGAGAGTTGAAGTGATTATGCAGAAGGCTGTTGACGTAATTTTATCCGGCCAGGGTCACAAACGAACCGTCGGCCGGATCATCCGGCAACAAAAACTACAGCAGTTGCGCCAGACGGTTGATGTCTGACTGAATAGCGCCGGCGGTGACGTCACGACCTGCGCCCGGTCCACGGATCACCAGCGGGTTATCGCGATACCAGCGGCTTTCAATGGCGAATACGTTATCGCACGGCAGCAGCGCCGCCAGCGGGTGTTCAGGGCGAACCGCTTCAACGCCAACGCGCGCTTTACCGTTAGCATCAAAACGCGCCACATAGCGTAGCACCAGCCCCATTTCACGCGCCGCTTCCAGACGCTGCACCATCTGCTCGTTCAGCTCATCACCATTCTCAAAGAAATGGTCAATAGAGCCTTCTTCACAGTGCGCAGGCACCAGCGATTCCACGCGAACCTGGTCCGGTTCGATGTCGTAACCTGCTTCACGCGCCAGAATCACCAGCTTACGCATCACATCTTTGCCGGAAAGATCTACGCGCGGATCGGGTTCAGTCAGACCCTGTTGCCACGCCTGATCCACCAGATCGGTGAACGGGACCGTGCCATCAAATTGCAGGAACAACCACGACAACGTGCCTGAGAAGATCCCGCTGATCGACAGAATGGTATCTCCGCTATCAATCAGATCGCGCACGGTATGGTTGATCGGCAAGCCTGCACCCACGGTGGCGTTATACAACCAGTGGCGACCGGTTTTTTCAAAAGCGTCATGAATTTGGCGATAATTATGACTGCTACTCGCCCCCGCCAGTTTGTTGGCGCTGATAACGTGGAAACCGTGGCTGGCGAAATCAAGATACTGATCAGCAAGCTGCTGGCTGGCGGTAACGTCCAGCACCACTAAATCATCATACGGATGGGCGCGCATCCACAGGAACAACGACTCTTCATCCTGCTCAACCGCTTCATCGTTGAAGAAGGCTAACGCGCGGCTGGCGTCCAGCCCGTCATAGCTCAACAGGCTGCGGCGGCTGTCCACCACACCTGCCAGCACAAACTCAAAGCCGGTACGTGCCGAAAGCGTGCTCTGCTCACGGGCGAACAGTTCCAGCCAACGGGAACCGATATTGCCCTTTCCGAACAATACCAGGCCGATGCGTTTTTCTGCGCGGAAGACGGACTGATGCAGCCCCTGAATCAGGCTTTCGGTCGGGCCGGTGCGCAGTACTGCCACCAGGCTGATGCCGTCATCGGACTGCCAGGTAAATTCGACCGGCTGGCCTTTCAGTTGCTGCCAGAAGCGGTGGCAATGCAGCGGGTTACGAGTGACGCCCGCCCCGACCATCGCCACCAGCGCCAGCCCCTGGCGCAGACGCAGCTCGCCTGGCAGACCAGCTTCATCCAGAATTTTTAGTGCGCCGTCGGCGACTTCGGAGGTATAGCAAAATTGCAGCAGTTGGCGGTCAGGATGCACACCCACTGCCAGCGGACGCACCTGGCTACGTTTTAAAACCTGGTCAATCTCTTTATAAGCAAGCTTAAAATCCTGCCCAGTGGGAACCAGAAACTCAATCAGGCAGACGTCATCATGACTGGTCACAATACGCGCCCCGGTACCGGAGGCTAGTACGCGTTCAATGCGCGTTGAACCCTGCTCCGGCGTATAGCTACAACGCAGCTGGAGATCGATATCGCTACCGGAAACCGGCTGTAAGGTACGGGCATGGAGAACCGGTGCCGCCAGACGCGCCAGTTCGCTGGCTTCATCCAGACGCAGCAGCGGCAGCAAACAGGCGTCTTTTACTTTACGCGGATCCGCGCTGTAAACCCCGGCGACATCGCTCCAGATAGTTACGCGAGAAACGCCCGCCAGCGCGCCAACCTGCGTCGCCGAGTAGTCGGAGCCGTTACGCCCCAGCAGGACCGTTTCACCGGAATTGCTGCGGCTAATAAAGCCGGTAACCACCAGCCGTTTACCCGGATGCTGCGCCAGCAGTTGCTGTAGCAGCGGGTAAGAAAGACCTTCATCTACCTGCGGCTGGGCACCGCGTTCAGCACGTAAAAAATTCGCGCGCATCCAGCCAGGCTGACTCCAGCCCCTGTTGGTTAAGGACCGCAGACATCAAACGCGCGGACCATACCTCACCATGCCCAACAACCTCAGCATAGACGGCATCGTTCACACCGCTGTCGAGTAATCCGGCCAGACGCTCCAGATCGTGAATAAACGCGCCAATCAGTCCATCCGCTACCTCAGGAGGTAACAAACCGCTGATAAGCTCACTTTGATAGCGACGTAACGCCTGTTGAACCTGATGCGCAGAAAGGCGATCGGTCTGGCTTAATTTCAGCCAGCTAATCAACTGGTTAGTGGTACTGCCTGCGGCTGAAACAACCATCATGTCATCAGGCTGCGAGTAATCCGCCATAATGCCTGCGACACGCAGATAACATTTCACGTCTGCCAGACTACTACCACCAAATTTGTGCAGTTGACGACCCTTCGCCCCTGCCTGCGCAATCACACTCATGTTTACCCCTTGTTTGCAGCCCGGAAGCCATTTTCCAGGTCGGCAATTAAATCTTCGCCATCTTCAATACCGGTGGAGATACGCAGCAGCGTTTCGGAAATCCCGGCAGCAGCACGCGCTTCTGGTGCCATGCCCGCGTGTGTCATGGTTGCGGCGTGGGAGATCAGACTTTCAACGCCCCCTAACGATTCCGCCAGCGTAAACAATGACAACCCGCCGAGGAAACGGCGCAGCGTTTGCTCATCGCCATCCAGTTCAAAAACTTAACATCGCGCCAAAGCCTTTTTGCTGACGCGCAGCAATCTCATGGCCCTGATTATCCGGCAATGACGGGTGATACAATTTTTTCACCAGCGGCTGAGTTTGCAGATAATCGACTATCGCCTGAGCATTACGTTGCGCCACCTCCATTCGAGGAGACAGAGTACGCAGGCCGCGCAACAGCAGATAACTATCAAACGCGCCGCCGGTCACACCAATATTATTCGCCCACCATGCCAGTTCAGTGACCGTTTCCGGATCTTTCGCTATCACAACACCAGCCACCACGTCTGAGTGACCGTTTAAATATTTCGTGCATGAATGCAACACCAGATCGGCGCCTAATGCCAGTGGATTTTGCAGTGCCGGGCTTAAAAAAGTGTTGTCGACCACGCTGACCGCGCCAGCTTCACGCGCCAGCTGACAGATTTTCGCAATATCCACCACGCGCAGCAGCGGGTTGCTTGGGCTTTCTACCAGCACCAGCTTCGGTTTTTCCGCCAATGCGGCCTGCAATGCCTGCTCATCTCCTTGATCGACAAACAGGACGCGGTAACAGCCACGTTTTGCCAGACTGTCAAACAGTCGGTAGCTCCCGCCGTAGCAGTCATGCGGTGCGACCAGCAGATCGCCTGGCTTGAGGAAGACCGTGGTCACCAGATGAATCGCCGACATGCCAGTATTGGTCAGCACAGCACCAGCACCGCCTTCCAGTTCCGCCAGCGCACGCTGAACAACATCGCGCGTTGGGTTGCCGCGACGCGAATAGTCATGGGCGCGAGGTTCATTAAATCCGGTAAAGTTATAGGTGCTGGAGAGGTGAATCGGCGGGACAACGCAACCGTACTGTTCGTCGTCATTTAACCCGCTACGCACTGCGATGGTGGCCTGTTTACGCGTCATATTGAGGAGATCCTGGCTGAGTCGGTGAAAAGTCAGACACCAGAGTAATCATAGTTACGATAGCCGTCAATACATCTGGACATCTAAACTTCTTTGCGTATAGATTGAGCAAATCCCAAATAGCCGTTAAAATTATATGCATTATCACGCCAGCAGGTGGATTACCCGATGTAACGGTAGCGCCTGTACGGTAAACTATGCGGGTTTACGGCCAGTGCCCACATTAACTGTGTGGTCTGGTCTCAATTTATTGACGAAGAGGATTAAGTATCTCATGGCTGAATGGAGCGGCGAATATATCAGCCCATACGCTGAGCACGGTAAGAAGAGTGAACAAGTAAAGAAAATTACGGTTTCCATTCCTCTGAAGGTGTTAAAAATCCTCACCGATGAACGCACGCGTCGTCAGGTGAATAACCTGCGTCACGCGACCAACAGCGAGCTGCTGTGCGAAGCGTTTCTGCATGCCTTTACCGGACAACCGTTGCCTAACGATGAAGACCTGCGTAAAGAGCGCAGCGATGAGATCCCGGAAGCGGCGAAAGCGATTATGCGTGAACTGGGAATCGACCCGGATACGTGGGAATACTGAGACGATAAAAAGGGCGGAATAATCTTCCGCCCTTTTTTCTTTCCCGCCCAGGCAGGCGGGAGAGACAAAAAAGCCGCCCTGAGGCGGCTTCTTCTGGCAACTTACTTGCTGCCCGGGATGCTGAAGCGCTTGTTGAAGCGGTCAACACGGCCACCGGTAGCAACATCACGCTGTTTGCCGGTGAAGAACGGGTGGCATTTGCCGCACACGTCGAGGTTCAGGTCGTGACCAACGGTGGAGCGGATTTTCATGACATTACCGCAAGAACAGGTAGCAGTAATTTCGTCGTAATTTGGGTGAATACCTTTTTTCATGGGAGAACCTCAGTTAAGGCCGCGTCGCTCTTCCAGCCCTAACGCCAGACACCACGCGATATTAGTAATTTCCCGTCGCCTTCTACGCTGCTGACAGCGTGAAGCACGCGGTAATGGTCAATCTTCAATGCGATATAAAGCGCATCAAAGGCGGCGAATCATACAGAATTTGACCAGCATATGCAAACTGATCCGCGCCGCCTTATCGTAATGTGTATACTATCCCGCCAGATTTCAAGTCAGGAAGATGACATGTCCGTCGCCCACGTTGCCCTACCCGTTCCGCTACCGCGCACTTTTGACTACCTGCTGCCTGAAGGCATGGCGGTCAAAGCGGGCTGTCGGGTGCGGGTGCCGTTCGGCAAACAGGAGCGGATCGGCATTGTCGCGGCGGTGAGCGAGCGCAGCGAACTGCCGCTGGATGAGCTAAAACCGGTCGCCGAAGCGCTGGACGACGAGCCGGTCTTCTCCACGACTGTCTGGCGACTGCTGATGTGGGCGGCTGAGTATTACCATCACCCGATCGGCGATGTGCTGTTCCATGCATTACCCGTTATGCTGCGCCAGGGCAAACCCGCCAGCGCCACGCCGCTGTGGTACTGGTTCGCCACCGAGCAGGGGCAGGTTGTCGACCTTAACGGTCTGAAACGCTCCCGGAAGCAGCAGCAGGCGCTGGCGGCGCTGCGCCAGGGCAAAATCTGGCGTCATCAGGTTGGCGAACTGGAATTCAATGAAGCGGCGCTGCAGGCGCTGCGCGGCAAAGGGCTGGCGGAACTGGCCTGCGAAGCGCCGCCCCTCACCGACTGGCGCAGCGCGTATTCGGTTGCCGGCGAACGCCTGCGCCTGAATACCGAGCAGGCCACCGCCGTCGGGGCGATCCACAGCGCCGCCGACTCGTTTCTCCGCCTGGCTGCTGGCGGGTATTACCGGCTCCGGAAACGGAAGTCTATTTGAGCGTGCTGGAGAATGTGCTGGCGCAGGGGCG
>ENA-OQDA01001038-OQDA01001038.1-human-gut-metagenome-genome-assembly--contig:-NODE-1038-length-10467-cov-1.939265_pt1 | contig 10467 bp, 13 predicted proteins | sample MGYA00242771_ERZ504603 | MGnify/ENA primary metagenome ERZ504603 (study PRJEB26092, sample SAMD00036328) | human gut metagenome | host: Homo sapiens | study: EMG produced TPA metagenomics assembly of...
GCGGTTTCGAAAGCCCAGCGCAATGATAGTATAGACGCTTACGATCATCAGGACATTTGGCAGCATATAGCAGACCGCCGGGATCAGAAATTCGATCAGCGAAACCGGAAGACCGTTTCGGATTCCAGCGACAGCACTCAGCGCAAAAAAAACTACCACAAACAGAAGCCAAGCCGCCGCCATGGAGAAAAAGCCGCCTGCCGCTTTCCCAAATACATAAGCCTTGGCAGTGACAGGTTTCGTATGAAGCAGCTCGTAGGTGTCTCTTTTCGTGTCCCGGATAAAGAGGAACGCAAGTAGCACCGCACTGAAAAATCCAAGGTATAATCCTCCAAAATCCGCGAATTTCCTGCCAAAATACCAGGAATAGCTGTGGGCCGTAAGCTTTTCTTTCAGATCTTTGTTGATCTCATTTTTTTGTCCCTTTGTGATACTCATACACCTGGTAATAATACTGAAAACTGTAACCTTTCGGATATCCATAGATCTCCCCGATCGCATCGGACATCTCAGATACGGACTTCCCTGATTCCCGAATTTCCTTTAGCGTCTCCCGCACATTTTCCGCATCCTCGCCAAATTCTTTGACAATCATACTCTGTATCTTTTTCGCCGCCAGATCGATCCGTTCCTTTTCCGTGGACTTGACATAGCCGTCCATGATATCCGCATCCGCGAGCGATTCCGGTTTCGTCTGCTGTACCTCCTGCTTAGAATGGAAATAATGTACGTCCAGATACGGAGAAAGGATCTGGAAGAGCCCATAAAGAATGAATAGATACCCACCAGTAAAGTGGGATTTTTGAAATAGCTTTTTCAGTTCCTGCCGGATCATCCCTTTCATCTTATCCCTTCTTTCTTTTCTTGATAAGATGATGGTATCATTCGATTCACAACCAAAACACAACAAGAACGATTCTTTTTAAAATGCTTCCGTTTCCGGCACAACAGATTCCGGTACAATCGACCGGAAATAGGCACGCACGCAGGCGCCGCCACTTTGATTCTCCACTGTCAGAAAACCATCGTGCTTCTTGCAATACAGCTCGCTGATATACATTCCGAGACCAAAATGCTTCAGATCGTCCCGCAAGCCAGAGGTCGTAAAGGCCTGCTTTGCCCTCTCCTCGCTGATGTCAAAGCCTGTCCCATCGTCCTTTACCTCCAGGGTCAGTCCACTCTCCTCCTCCAATACACAGACTATCACCTGCCTTTTTGCAAACCGCAGTCCGTTTCCAATCAGGTTGTCCGCCACCTCCAGAATCAGATCCCGATCAAGAAAGAGTGTCTTCCCTTTGCCGCCCGCAAAAATCTGAAACTCTCGTTTCGCCTCCCGGGAGAGAATTTCTCCCACCTTCTGAATCTCCTCGCTGAGTTTTTCCACTGTTTGCGGCTGACAGGAAAGCGGTTGTTGTTCCAGAGCTAGAAAAAGCACGCATCCGCTCCAGAAACCGTTCCAGCCGTTCGATCTGCCCCATACTTTCGCAGAGCATATGAAGCAGGGTTTCCCTGTCCAGCGTCTCCCCCGGCAAAAACTCCAGCATCATCTCCTGGTATCCTTTGAGCACAGTAAGCGGGGTTCGGATATCATGGGCGATGGCGGCACGCAGAACCTGCTCATCCTCTACCATCCGCCACATTTTCCGGTTGTTCTGTGTAAGCTGAATTTTTCATCCGGTCAAATTCCAGACAGAGTTCTCCCAGTTCATCCCTGTTTTCATACCCGATTTCAAAGTCCAGATCATTGCCTGCAATCTTTTCTGCCGCCATCCGGAGGGTTCCCAGTGGTTTCCGGATTTTCTTTTGATAAAACAGCATGGTGGACACAATGATCCCACCCGCGCACATGACAAGAATTCCATAAGTCTGTAAAAAATCGCACCACTCAGAAAAGCGTGCGTCCCAATCTGACATTCTGCTGTTACTGACCCTTGGAATCACCACATCAAAAGATTCCTCATCTCTTTTGAGAAATTCTTCGATGTATCGATCCTGATCCAACGTATTTCCACCAGATCTGCTCCTGTATCCGCCCAGCCTCATTCCCGGCAATGGCGCCCAGCAGAAATCCTGCAAGAATTCCTACCGCCATGTAGAGCAAAATACTTTTACGCAGAGAAAGATTTCTTACTTTTTCCATCGATATCCCACTCCCCACACCGTCTCAATCGGATCCTCGTCTGTAAACTCACCGATCTTTTTCCGAAATCCTGCGGATCAGTTCTGTAATTCCACGGCCGTCCCCTTGTCCGTCAAATCCACATACATGTTCATAGATCCGCTCTTTATCAAATACCTGTCCCGGATGCATGGAAAGGAATTCCAAGATTCCAAACTCCGTCTTTGTCAGATCCAGCATCTTTCCGTCAATCCATACCGCTCTGGCTCCATAGTCTACCAGAAGTCCGTTTCCAAACCGGTACCGTGTCTTCTGCTGATGTCTCTCTTCTCTCCGCAGATGGGCAAGTACTCTCGCTTCCAGCTCCTTCAAGCTAAACGGCTTTATGATATAATCATCCCCACCCATCATCAGACCATTCACCCGGTCCTGCTCCTCCACTCTCGCGGTCAAAAATAAAATCGGGCAGGATACCTGCCCTCGGATCTTTCGACATACCTCCAGGCCATCCATCCCCGGCATATTGATGTCCAGCACCGCCAGCGCATACGTTTCGCTATGTAAAAGATGGTCGGCTGCCAGGCCATCAAACACGCAGTCAACGGCAAAACCGTTTTGCACCAGCGCTTTCTCCAGCCAGTGAGCTAACTCACGGTTATCTTCCGCTAATAAGAGACGCATATCACATCCTGTAAAGTTTCTGCCGCATTGAAAGGGAATTGAAAGGTTAATGTTTTAACAATCACGCAACCGAACTGCTACACATCGGCTCACATAATCACAAAAATCTTCTTCCGTACCCGAAAATCCGGATTTCCGGTCGTGAGGATAAAGCAAGTAGAAAAAACAAAGATTTACTTCGTACCCTTACTGCAAGCATTTTATTGATGAGTACCTCTGTACTGGCGGAACAAGCGCCATCGCGCACTGAATGTATCGCCCCTGCTAAACCCGGCGGCGGTTTCGATCTCACCTGTAAGTTGATTCAGGTGAGCATGATGGAAACCGGCGCTATCGAAAAACCGATGCGCGTCACCTACATGCCCGGTGGCGTTGGTGCCGTGGCCTATAACGCGATCGTCGCTCAACGCCCGGCTGAAGCGGGAACCGTAGTGGCCTTCTCCGGCGGCTCACTGCTGAACCTGTCACAGGGCAAGTTTGGTCGCTACGGCGTGGATGATGTCCGCTGGCTGGCAAGTGTGGGTACCGACTACGGCATGATTGCCGTGCGCCAGGACTCACCGTGGAAAACGCTGAAAGATCTGCTGACGGCAATGGAAAAAGACCCTAACAGCGTGGTTATTGGTGCAGGTGCCTCTATCGGTAGCCAGGACTGGATGAAGTCGGCGCTGCTGGCGCAAAAAGCCAATGTCGATCCACACAAGATGCGCTATGTGGCCTTTGAAGGCGGTGGCGAGCCGGTTACCGCACTGATGGGCAATCACGTGCAGGTGGTTTCCGGCGATCTCAGTGAGATGGTGCCTTACCTCAGCGGCGACAAAATCCGCGTGCTCGCGGTGTTCTCTGATGAACGCCTGCCGGGACAGTTAGCCAACGTGCCAACCGCCAAAGAGCAGGGTTATGACCTCGTGTGGCCTATCATTCGTGGCTTCTACGTTGGGCCAAAAGTCAGCGACGCCGAGTATCAGTGGTGGGTTGATGCCTTTAACAAACTCCAGCAGACCGATGAGTTTAAAAAGCAGCGCGATCTGCGCGGCCTGTTTGAATTCAACATGAGTGGCAAACAGCTCGACGACTACGTGAAAAAGCAGGTCACGGATTATCGTGAGCAGGCGAAAGCCTTCGGTCTGGCGAAGTAAACGCAGAGGCAAAGATGATGAGCGATCGTATTTTCGCAGGTATCTGGCTGTTGCTCTGCATAGCCGGGCTGTTCGTGGCCTGGCAAATCAGCAGCGAATACAGCTATGAACCCGTAGGGCCGCGTCCCTTCCCGCTTGGCATTATCGGTCTGATGTTGGTCTGTGCCGTGGCGCTGCTGTTGCGCCATCCGGACACCATCAGTTGGCCCCGTCGCCACGTGCTGCAAAAGCTGCTGACGATGGTCATTGTTCTGTTGATGTACGCCTGGGGTTTTGAGTGGCTCGGTTTTCCCATCGCCACCGCCATTCTCACCGTGGTGATTGGCATGCTGTTCGGTGCAACCATCCCGGCTGCGGGTATTTCCGGCGCGGTGCTCGGCATTCTGCTGTGGTATGCCTTTGACCGACTGCTTGACGTCACCTTACCACTCGGCGCCTGGCTGGGTTAACGGAGAAACGATGGATACCTGGATTTATCTTTCTCAGGGTTTCGCGGTGGCAATGACACCGGAAAACCTGGTCATCGCCTTGATAGGCTGTTTTGTCGGCACCATTGTGGGTTTGCTGCCCGGCCTTGGACCGATCAACGGCGTGGCGATCCTGCTGCCGCTGGCCTTTGCTTTGCATCTGCCCGCAGAATCCGCGCTGATCCTGCTGGCTACAGTCTACATAGGCTGTGAATATGGCGGGCGCATCTCCTCCATCCTGTTGAATGTTCCCGGCGATGCGGCGGCGATTATGACCGCGCTGGATGGTTACCCTATGGCGCAGCAAGGACGCGGTGGCGTGGCGCTCTCTATCTCGGCGGTCAGCTCTTTCTTTGGTTCGCTTATCGCCATCGGCGGCATCATTCTGTTTGCCCCGGCGTTAGCCCAATGGTCGCTGGCCTTCGGTCCAGCGGAATACTTTGCCTTAATGGTTTTCGCCATTGCCTGTCTCGGCAGCATGATGGCGCAAAATCCGCTGAAATCATTTCTGGCAGCGCTTATCGGTCTCGGACTTGCGACCGTCGGCGTAGACGCCAACACCGGGGTTTATCGCTTTACTTTTGACAGTGTCCATCTCTCTGACGGTGTGCAGTTTATCGTGGTGGTGATTGGGCTGTTCTCTGTCTCTGAAATATTGTTAATGCTGGAACATACCAGCAGTGGCCAGACGCTGGTGCGTAAAACGGGCCGCATGTTGTTCAACGCCAAAGAAGGCGCACAGTGCGTAGGGGCCACCCTGCGTTCATCAGTGATTGGCTTTTTCGTCGGCGTTCTGCCTGGCGCTGGCGCCACCATTGCCAGTGCCATCACCTACATGACCGAGAAAAAGCTCAGCGGCAACAGCGACAGCTTTGGCAAGGGGGATATTCGCGGCGTTGCGGCGCCAGAAGCCGCCAACAACGCCTCGGCCTGCGGCTCTTTTATTCCGATGCTGACGCTCGGCGTGCCGGCTCCGGTACCACGGCGGTGATGATGGGCGCGCTAACGCTGTACAACATCACCCCGGGTCCAGCCATGTTTACCGAGCAGCCGGATATCGTTTGGGGGCTGATTGCAGCGCTGCTGATTGCTAACGTAATGCTGCTGGTGATGAACATTCCACTGATCGGTCTGTTTACCCGCATGCTGACCATCCCGCTGTGGTTTTTGGTACCGGCTATCGCGGCAGTTTCCGCGGTTGGCGTGTACGCCGTTCACAGCACCACCTTCGATTTGGTATTGATGGTCGCCCTCGGCGTGCTGGGCTACATCCTGCGTAAAATGCACTTCCCAATGTCGCCATTGATTCTGGGCTTCGTTCTCGGGGAAATGCTGGAGCAGAACCTGCGCCGGGCGTTGTCTATCAGTAACGGCAGTATGGATATTCTGTGGGCCAGCGGCGTGGCGAAAGTGCTGCTGGTGATGGCGGTACTGGTTATCGTGGTCCCGCCGGTGCTGCGCATGATCCGTAAACGCAACAGCAAACCGCAGGTGGATATCGGCTAACAAATTGCCGGATGGCGGCGCTATTGCGCCCTATCCGGCCTACAATTTGGCTCGGTTGTAGGCCGGATAAGCGCAACGTCATCCGGCATTTTCATCTTCAGCGCAAACTTCGCGTTCCTTCCAGCAGGTGCTCAACAAACCGTGTCAGCTTAGGCAACGGACGCAAATCCTGTCGCCACAGCAAATGAATTGGCCGCGGCTGCGGCGTAAACCCTTCCAGGATCCGAATCAATTTCCCCGTAGCCAGTTCTTGCGCCAGCAGCACCTCAGGTTGCAATAACAGCCCAGCCCCCGCTACTGCCGCCATACGCAGGCCATGACCATCGTTACAGCGCAGGATCGCATCGCGCTTCCATCTGACCTCCCCCGTCACGCCAGGCAGTATCCACTCGTTGCGAGCCGTCCACACGGTATGGGACAGGCACAGATGACTACCACAGACTGCCGCGGCGTCTGGCGGGGTGCCATGGCGGGCAAGATAATCTGGCGAAGCACAAATTGCCATACGGTAGGGACACAGGTATTTCGCCACCACGTCTGTCTGATGGATATCGCCAATGCGGATCGCCAGATCGACACCTTCATTCACCAGATCAACCATCCGGTTGGTGAGATCCAGTTCAATACGCACCTCTGGCCAGGTCTGTAAAAACGCAGCGGCCAGCGGCGAGATCACGCAAGCGCCAAAAGAAGTGGGCGCGCTAATGCGCAGCGTCCCCGCAGGTGCCAGCCGCAGACGTTCTACTGAACGTTCGGCTATCGATACCTGCTCCAGCACACGACGGGCCTTCTTCAAAATAGACACGTCCGGCATCGGTCAGACTCTGGCGGCGCGTATTGCGCTCCAGCAAACGCGTGCCGAGCTGCGCTTCCAGTTGGGTGATATATTTTCCCACCATCACCGCAGACATCTCGAGCCTCGTCGCCGCAGAAGTAAAGCTCCCACTCTCCACCACGGCGACAAACGTTTCCATGCCGCGCAGTTTATCCATATTACAAACCCCTGGTTAGTAATCATCTAACTTTTAGCCAGTTTATCTGATTTCATTTTCATTAAAGAATAGCGGCTCACACTATTGCGGAGGTGGTTATGAAAATCGTCATTATTGGTGCCAGTGGTACAGTGGGTCGCGCAGTTACAGAAGCATTGAGCCGTAAACATGAGGTGGTCCGCGTGGGTCGCACTCAGGGGGATTACCAGGTCGATATCACCTCGCAGGAGAGTGTCGAGGCCTTGTTTGAAAAAGTCGGTCGGGTAGATGCGATCGTTTCCGCCACCGGTAATCTGTTCTTTGGGCCGCTGTCGACAATGACCGACCAGGACTTTAATCAGGGGCTTCAGGATAAGCTATTAGGCCAGATACGCCTGGCATTAACCGGGCAGCATTTTCTGAATGCTGGCGGATCGATAACGTTAATTAGCGGCATTATCGCCCACGAGCCCATCGCACAGGGGACAAACGCCGCAACGATTAATGCCGGGCTGGAAGGATTTGTTCGCGCCGCGGCCTGTGAACTAGGCCATGGTCAACGCATTAACCTGATAAGTCCGACCGTGCTGAGTGAATCCGCCGAAGCTTACGACAGTTTCTTCCCGGGCTTTGAAAGCGTGCCCGCCACCACCGTCGCCAACGCCTACCGCCGCAGTGTGGAAGGCATCCAAACCGGGCGTATTTATAAAGTCGGTTACTGACTTTGCCGCTGCCGTTGACTCATCACCAACGGCAGCGTGATTAACCCACTGTTTTAAAATACTTTATCTTTTCCCTCGCATTAACCCACACCCTTCATAATGTTAAATAATTGTTGCTTTTGATCACAAATAATAAACAAACAAGTTCATTCTGTGCGCGTTTTTCAAAAATGTAGATATTTTTAATTTATGGCTATGAAACGAGCTGCGCCATATCTCCCTGACAATCTACTGAGAGGAACGATTTGATGAACGCACTGACTGCCGTAAAACCGAACGCTGAAGATCCAGCCCAGCACTACAGCGGTTTCACGCTGAAACCGTCAGCCCAATCCCCACGCCTGCTGGAGCTGACTTTTTCTGCTGAGACCACTGAGCAATTTCTGCAGGCCGTCGCGCAGTGGCCGGTTCAGGCGCTGGAATACAAATCCTTCTTGCGCTTCAAAGTGGGCAAAATCCTCGACGACCTGTGCGGCAATCAGTTACAGCCCCTGCTGCTGAAAACCCTGCTCGATCGTGCCGAAGGCGCACTGCTAATCAATGCCGTTAGCGTAGACGACGTGGCGCAGGCGGAAGAGATGGTCAAGCTGGCAACGGCGGTAGCGCACCTCATCGGACGCTCTAATTTTGATGCGATGAGCGGTCAATATTACGCTCGTTTTGTGGTGAAAAACGTCGATAACTCAGACAGCTATCTGCGCCAGCCTCACCGAGTGATGGAATTGCACAACGACGGAACCTACCTCGAAGAAATCACCGATTACGTGCTGATGATGAAGATCGACGAGCAGAACATGACCGGCGGTAACTCGCTGCTACTGCACCTCGACGACTGGGAGCATCTGGAGCAGTACTTTACCCATCCTCTGGCGCGTCGCGCCATGCGCTTTGCCGCACCGCCAAGCAAAAACGTCAGTCAGGAAGTGTTCCATCCGGTATTTGACGTTGACCAGCAGGGCCGCCCGGTAATGCGCTACATCGACCAGTTCGTCCAGCCAAAAGACTATGAAGAAGGCGTCTGGCTGAGTGACCTGTCCGATGCGCTGGAAACCAGCAAGAGCATTATTTCCGTTCCGGTTTCAGTAGGTAAATTCCTGCTGATCAACAACCTGTTCTGGCTGCACGGTCGCGACCGCTTTACTCCGCACCCGGATCTGCGCCGTGAACTGATGCGTCAGCGCGGCTACTTCGCTTACGCCACTCACCACTACCAGACGCATCAGTAAGCGCAAAGGAATTGAGCGGATGTATGATTTTGTGATTATTGGCGGCGGCATCATCGGCATGTCGACCGCCATGCAACTGATTGATGTCTATCCGGATGCCCGCATTGCGTTGCTGGAAAAAGAGTCCGGCCCGGCCTGTCACCAGACGGGCCACAACAGCGGCGTGATCCATGCCGGGGTCTATTACACGCCCGGCAGCCTGAAGGCGCAGTTTTGCCTGGCGGGAAACCGCGCCACCAAAGCCTTTTGCGATCAAAACGACATTCGCTATGACAACTGCGGCAAGATGCTGGTCGCCACGTCCGATCTCGAAATGGAACGGATGCGCGCGTTGTGGGAACGCACGGCGGCGAACGGTATCGAGCGCGAGTGGTTAAACGCCGAGGAACTGCGCGAGCGCGAACCGAATATCACCGGGCTCGGCGGCATTTTTGTGCCGTCCAGCGGCATTGTCAGCTACCGCGAAGTAACGGCGGCGATGGCAAAAATTTTCCAGGCCAGAGGCGGCGAGATTATCTATAACGCCGAAGTCAGCGGCCTTAGTGAGCATAAAAGCGGCGTGGTGATACGTACCCGTCAGGGCGGCGACTATGAAGCATCGACGCTGATTAGCTGTTCCGGGCTGATGGCTGACCGGCTGGTGAAAATGCTCGGCCTCGAACCGGGCTTTATCATCTGCCCGTTCCGCGGCGGAGTATTTCCGTCCCTACGCGCCGGCGGACCATAAACCCAGATTGTTAAACCCATCTGATTTTACCCCATTCCCTCGACCCGGCAATGCCGTTTTTGGGTCGTGCATCTCACCCGAATGATCGATGGCAGCGTCACCGTCGGGCCAAACGCGGTGCTGGCTTTCAAACGCGAAGGCTATCGCAAGCGCGACTTCTCATTTAGCGACACGCTGGAGATTTTGGGCTCGTCGGGGATTCGCCGGGTGCTGCAAAACCATCTACGCTCAGGACTGGGCGAGATGAAAAACTCGCTGTGCCAAAAGCGGCTATCTGCGGCTGGTGCAAAAGTATTGTCCCCGGCTTTCGTTAAGCGATCTCCAGCCCTGGCCCGCCGGTGTGCGGGCGCAGGCGGTATCGCCGGACGGCAAGCTGATTGACGATTTTCTGTTTGTCACCACCCCGCGCACGATCCACACCTGCAATGCGCCCTCCCCGGCAGCGACATCAGCAATTCCTATTGGTGCGCATATTGTCAGCAAGGTACAAACGCTGTTGGCAAGCCAGAGTAACCCCGGACGCACGCTGCGAGCGGCACGTAGTGTGGATGCCTTACACGCCGCATTTAATCAATAACCTTTGAAAACAGGACGTAACAATGAAACTTAACGACAGTAACTTATTCCGCCAGCAGGCGTTGATTAACGGGGAATGGCTGGACGCCAACAATGGTGAAGTCATCGACGTCACCAATCCGGCGAACGGCGACAAGCTGGGTAGCGTGCCGAAAATGGGCGCTGATGAAACCCGCGCCGCTATCGACGCCGCCAACCGCGCCCTGCCCGCCTGGCGTGCGCTCACCGCCAAGCAACGCCGCCAAACATTCCATGCGCACATGTTGTCAATTTTGATGATGGAGCATCAGGACGATTTAGCGCGCCTGATGACCCTAGAACAGGGCAAACCAC
>ENA-OQDA01001041-OQDA01001041.1-human-gut-metagenome-genome-assembly--contig:-NODE-1041-length-10425-cov-3.043309_pt1 | contig 10425 bp, 15 predicted proteins | sample MGYA00242771_ERZ504603 | MGnify/ENA primary metagenome ERZ504603 (study PRJEB26092, sample SAMD00036328) | human gut metagenome | host: Homo sapiens | study: EMG produced TPA metagenomics assembly of...
CCCGGGGGAGCAGACGGAAATGGGAGAACCTTCGTATGGCGACGTGGGAGGGCAGAACAAGTTAATGTCCCTTCTGGAGTCGTTAGCGGATCGCCTCGAAGCAGCGGCGCGCGTATAGTACGCCTGTTTACATTGGAGAATGGTGTGTCTTTGCAGAGTTCTTTTATCACGACGGCCCTGATTGGCTCTTTGGTGTTTATCGGAGGCTGTTCTACGCTCGACAGCACATGGAAAAGCACCAAAGCTTTTTACGGTGAATACATCAATCCCCCCGCCCAGATTGACTATGAGGACAAGGGGGTATTGAATGATGCCGAAACGATGCTCGCCTCTCGCATGGTGGGTATAGACATCCAGCTTGAGCAGCTCGAGCGGTATCTTCAGAACTCGGACAGGCCGCCGACGGGTGAATCCGTGGAGATTCTCTTCCACCGCTTCCCGTGGCTTTCCGGCCTTGCGGCGGTAGACGCCGACGGCACCGTTCTCGCACAGGAGCCTCCGGCGGCCATGAAAGAGCTTGATTTTGCGAAGATGCTGGAGCAAAAAGCCAGAGGCAACGAACTGCGGGGCCTTCGCGGTTTGGTTGAGGATACGCCGCTTGGGCCAGAAGTGTTGATCGGTATTCCCATTTACTCCGGTTCGGAAATGTTGGGATTGCTCGTGGCTCATTTTGACATGCGTTCGCTCCTCACTTATACCAGCGGCGCAGAGGATCTTGTTGTGCTGGCGCCACAGGGGGTTTTGTGGCCGGGCCGTTTTGCGGTTGACGCCACGCCGTTGACGGGGCAGGACTGGAACGAACTCACAAAAGATTCCACACATGGTATGGTATCCAACAAGACCGGATCGTTCATCTGGATGGTACGTTTCCTTGGGACGCAGCCGATTGTGTTTGCGACGCCTTCGGAAGGGCATTTCCCCGAACAGCCCGGACAGTTGGATGCGCTGTCCCACCCGGCGGCCTTCAGCTCTCAGGGCATGCTGGCTCCAGTCACGGAGTCCTCTGTCATTGAAGGCGGAGAGAGCAGTATCCTGACAGCGCCGCTCCCCCCATTAAGGGGTTGGGAATGGAGGAATCGGCCATTACAGATTGATCAAGGTGCTGCATGCCCGTTTTTGATGGCTATTCAAAGGCGATTTCTTGATTCACTTTCAGATCGTTCACAGGACCCATAAGGAGGGCTCATGTCTTCTGAAATCACCGTCACCGAACATTTGCTTCTGCAGCAGCAGAGGGCTCCGCAGGCGACGGGCCACTTTACTGCGTTGTTTCATGATCTTGTTCTTTCGGCCAAAATCATAGCCCGCAGCGTAAATAAGGCTGGTCTGCTTGATGTTCTTGGCGGCACCGGGGATATCAACGTTCAGGGTGAGAATGTCCAGAAGCTTGATGATTTTGCCAACAGGGTTCTTCTGTACCGGATGGAGCGTTCCGGTGTGCTGTGCGCCATCGCTTCCGAAGAGAACGCGGAATTGGTGCGCGTTTCCGCGGCATTCCCCCGTGGGGATTACATGCTGATCTTTGACCCGCTGGATGGCTCCTCCAACATCGACGTGAACATCAACGTCGGAACCATTTTTTCCATCCTGCGCCGCAAGCCCGGACGCACCGGTGAGGTGCAGCTTGATGAAATCCTCCAGCCCGGTTCCGAGCAGGTAGCCGCCGGTTACTTCCTCTACGGCACTTCGACCATGTTGGTGTACACGACTGGTCAGGGGGTACATGGGTTCACGCTTGATCCGAGCGTGGGGGAATTCCTGTTGTCCCATCCCGATATCCGTATCCCTGAGGCCGGAAGCATCTATTCGGTCAATGAGGGGAACTGGAACCACTGGGATGATAAGGCACGTGCCGCGATCGACTACTTCAAGCATCCTGACGATCCGAATGCGGCCCCCTGTTCCGCACGGTACGTCGGTTCGCTGGTTGCCGACTTCCACCGGACGCTCCTGTACGGCGGCATCTATATGTACCCACCGGACAGCCGCAAGGGAAAAAGCCGTGGGAAGCTGCGGTACTTGTGTGAAGCCTCTCCGTTGGCTTTTGTTGCGGAGAATGCCGGCGGTGCCGCAAGCGACGGCTATAACCGCATTCTGGACATTACGCCGACCACGCTGCATGAACGGGTGCCCCTGTTTATCGGCTCCCGCAAGGATGTCGAAGCGGTCAATGCTATTTACAAGAAGTAATCCGCGCATGGCCGGATACGGTCCGGCGGCGTGATGGACGGACGATCGACCTCAGGGCATGTTCGCATGCCGAGAATGGGTCGATCGTTCGTTTATCAGGGATATTGTTTTTTTCTATTGAACACGATGGGTTGTCATGCTTTGCCTTGGTATCGAAACGTCTTGTGACGAAACGGCGCTGGCACTGGTCAGGGACGGGAAGTGTGTGGAGTCCGTGCTTGCCACGCAGATGGATGTGCACGCCCTGTTTGGGGGGGTTGTCCCGGAGATCGCCTCCCGGGAGCATTACCGTTTTTTGGGCGCATTGTATGACGAATTGATGCGCCGCACGGGATTGACCCTCGCAGATGTGGATGTGGTGGCGGTGACCCGTGGCCCCGGGCTCCTTGGGGCTTTGCTTGTTGGTGTGGCCTTTGCAAAAGGGCTTTCTTTGGCGGGCAACAAGCCGCTTATTGCCGTCAACCATTTGCATGCGCACTTGTTGGCCGTGGGCCTTGAACATGAGTTGCAGTATCCGCTGCTCGGACTGCTCGTTTCCGGCGGGCATACCCATATTTACAGAATAGACGCCCCGGAGTCGCTGGAACTGCTTGGGCGTACGCTCGATGACGCTGCCGGGGAAGCCTGCGACAAGTTCGCGAAGATGTTGGGGCTGCCATATCCCGGCGGAGTGTTGCTGGATCGCCTCGCCCAAAAGGGGACTGCCGATGCGCGCCTATTCCCGCGTCCATATGCTCATGTGGATAATTTGGATTTCAGCTTCAGCGGATTGAAGACGGCCGCACTGACATATCTCAACGAACACCCCGCGCTTGTGGAGGAGGGCAGGCGTATCCGCGAAGCCGGTACCGACTCGGCTTCCCCCGCCCTGTGTGATGTCTGCGCATCCTATATGTTGGCTGTGGCTGAAACGCTGAGCCTTAAGATGGAGAAGGCGTTTTACCATGAGCGGCAAAAAAGGGATCGCCGGAATCGTCGTCGCTGGCGGTGTGGCCGCCAATACGCAGGTTCGGGCCGCAATGCATGCGCTTGCCGGGAAAGTGGGCAAGCCGCTTTTGTTGCCATCAAGATTTCTGTGTACCGATAACGCCGTCATGATCGCACATGCGGGAGAATTGCTGGCCTGTAAGGGGTACGGGCAGGGATTGGCGTTCCCCGCAATTCCTCGTGGGCAAAAACTCCCTGATGATTTTGGGGAGTTGCGTGTCCCTCTGCTTCCTTTTTAAACAGCTTGGGCCGTTTTTCTCAAAGAGTGAATCTTTTCCGCAGCATCTTGACACCCTGAGATCTCGCACCTACAATTGCTACGTTGGAGGCACTGCATTTTCTCGTAAAAAGTGCACCAGTTTGTTTCTTAACAAGCAACTTTCGTAAGGAGTCGGTAATGGCTACCCAAGTGAATGATTCCAACTTTGATGCCGTTGTGTTGCAGTCCCAGCTTCCTGTCTTGGTTGACTTTTGGGCCCCTTGGTGCGGCCCTTGCCGTGCCATCGGCCCCATCATTGATGAGCTCGCCAATGAGTACGAAGGCAAGCTGTCCGTGGTCAAGCTGAATGTGGATGAAAGCCCCTCTACCCCCGGCAAGTATGGGATTCGCGCCATTCCTACCCTTATTCTTTTCAAGAACGGTGAAGTCGTTGAGCAGGTTACCGGTGCCGTATCCAAGTCCAGCATCACGACTATGATCGAACAAAAGGCTTTGGCATGAAGCATTACGACGCCATTGTCGTAGGCGGCGGCCCCGCTGGGATCACTGCCGCCCTTTATCTCTGCCGTTCCGGACTTTCCGTAGCCCAGATCGAAATGCTTGCTCCCGGGGGGCAAATCCTCAAGACGGAAAGCATTGAGAACTATCCCGGATTCCCAAAAGGGATTAAGGGATGGGAGATGGCGGATGCGTTCGCTGCGCATCTGGATGGTTACGAACTGGATCGGTATAATGATGCGGTTCTCAAGATGGAGCAGGTTCCCGGCGGCTGGTTGTTCAGCATAGGGAAAGAAACCATCGTAGGGAAAGCGGTCGTTGTTTGCTCTGGTGCCAATCCCCGTCCTCTGGGTGTGCCGCGTGAAACGGAACTCACGGGACGGGGGTTGCTGTATTGTGCCTTATTGTGACGGCAATTTTTTCCGCGATCAGGTCGTTGCCGTGGTTGGCGGAGGGAACTCAGCGCTGGAAGAGGCGTTGTACCTTTCTAGGATTGCCAGCAAGCTGTATTTGATCCATCGGCGGGAAGGTTTCCGCGCCGCCAAGGTTTATCAGGATAAAATCCGCGCCGCTTCGGACAAGATTGAACTGGTGTTGGATACTGTGGTAACCGGTTTGATAGGAGAAGGCTCGTTGCAGGGGCTTCAACTGAAAAATGTCAAGACCGGTGAAGAAACACAGCTTCCTGTGGATGGGATGTTCGTCTTTGTGGGCTATGAGCCTCAAAACAGCTTCCTGCCCGCCGGTCTCGAATTGGATCCGCAGGGGTTCATCATTACGGATTGCGAGATGCGGACGAATTTGCCGGGACTCTTTGCGGCGGGGGATATCCGTTCCAAGATGTGCCGTCAGGTGACAACCGCCGTCGGGGATGGGGCTACAGCCGCTACGGCTGCCTTTACGTATCTTGAACAACTGGACGCCTAAGCATGTATTTTCGCCATCTAGTGCTGGCCGCATGTCTCTTGCTTCTTTCTGGGTGTGGCATCATTGACTATTTCTTCCTGCCTCCGCCAGAAGATACGGCTCAGGAGCTTTATGAAGGCGCCAACGACGCCATGCAAGAGAAGAATTACTCACAGGCTGCTCAGTACTATACGAAGCTCAAGGATAACTTCCCGTTCAGCCCTTATACGGTTGAGGCGGAATTGTCGCTTGGTGACGCTTTATTCCTTGACGAAAAATACCCTGAGGCAGCCGAAGCTTATAAAGAGTTTGAATCGCTTCACCCTCGCCATGAGGCTATTCCCTACGTTTTGTATCAGGTAGGGATGTCTAATCTGAAGAGTTTTATTTCCGTAGATCGGCCCACGACGTCGACGCAGGAGGCTTTGGAGTTCTTCGGACGGTTGAGGGAGACCTATCCGGATACTGAATACGCTCAGAAAGCTGTCGAGGAAATGAAAAATTGCCGTCGGCTCCTTGCTGAACATGAGCTGTACTTGGGCGATGTATTCTGGAACATGAACAACTATGGCCCGGCTTGGCGGCGCTATACGTACATTGTGGATAATTTCCCCGATGTGCCGGAAGTCAGTACTCATGCGAAGGAAAAGGCCCTGTCTGCGTACTATAGGTACCGTGAGCAGCAGTCACAGAAAGCCCGTGAGCAGATCCAAGGTTCGTGGAAGCGTTGGTTTGATTGGCTTTAGCCGCTCTTTAAGCTGAAAGAAAAACGCCGTCGGGAGATTTCCGGCGGCGTCTTTCTTTCGTGTAGGTGGAAGAGAGCCCTCAATCCCATCCACAGTGAGTCAGCTTTTTTCTATGAAGGAGGACATACTTACCTGCGGGCTGTGCCATAGGAAACGGTTGATGCTTTATTTCTTGAAATTCCAAAGGAATAACCAATAAAGTGCGCCCATCATGGAGTCCGTCAGCGGAAAAACTGGAGAAAAAGTCTCTGTTTTCAGCATCCTGCTGAAATAAAACAACCATATGCGCTATGTTAGAGCCTTTTCTGTTTGAGCGCGGGAAGGAATAAAAAAGTCCCCACCTTGGAGTGGGGACTTTGGGGGCACCTCTTCACTAACCGTTGATGCGGTCAGCGGGGATGATCGGGATGTTTTTGGCCTTCAGCACTTCGATGGCCTGATCAATCCGATCGAAGCGGAAAATCATGGTAGCACTGCCGCCGCCTTCCTGCACGAACGCATACATGTATTCCACATTGACGTTTTGGCCGGACAAGGCTTCAAGGATGTTGTTCAGCCCACCGGGCTGATCGTCTACTTCGACTGCAACGACAGCGGTACGCCCAACGGTGAATCCCGCTTCCTTCATGATGTTGATGGCTTTTTCCGTATCATTCACAATGAGACGGAGAATACCGAAATCGGACGTATCGGCCAGAGAGAGGGCTCGGATATTGATTCCCGCTTCCGCCAGCGTTTTGGTTACCTGAGCCAACCGACCGGCTTTGTTTTCAAGAAAAATGGAAAGTTGTTCGACTTTCATGGTGGCCTTCCTTATATGCCTTGCGTTGCTGCCAGCCTCCGTTGGAGGAGTGGAATTATTCTGACAGATATTACCCAAAAACGCCAGTAAGGACTGACCCTGAACTGAAATCGGGGCGGACTATGCGGAATGGGTTGTATCGTCTTTTTTCTTTTCGTCTTTTGGGGTGATATCTATTTCGTCGGGTTCCGAGCTGGCCCGCTTGAAATTACGGATGGCTTTGCCGAGCCCGCCGCCGATTTCCGGGAGTTTTTTGGAACCGAAGATAAGCACTACTATAACGAGAATTACGAGCAATTCTTGCATGCCGATACCGTACATAAAGGCCTCCGTTTTTATAGGACAGAGATATACCGATGGATCCCGGGCAGGTCAAGCAAAGGGCGTTGCATCCTTCTGTCCATCAGGGTACACAACAAAATGCCGTGGCGGGATGGAGGCCTTGACGAGGCCGGAAGGCCAAAATCCGCACTGCTGGGCGGATCACGGGAATCAATGCTGGCACAGTACGCCTGTGAGGTTTAGAGGTCAAGATTGCAGAGCGGCTGCAAGAGAATTGTTACAAAGGATGTATCATGCAAAAAGAATCGAATGATTCTATTGTATATGTTCCGACGATGCACCGGGAATTCTTCCCTGAGGGATTTTCGGGGAGTGTTCGACCTCTTTGGCCGGGGCTTTCGAGCCGCTATTGGGGACAACGAGCCTCTGATGCATGGCATAAGATTTTTTTGCCTTATACGCCTACGGAGGCGACAGCTTGCCTTGCGGAACTGGCGCAGCTTGATGAGGCGGGTATTGCTGCCCTTTCGGATACGGCGGCATCTTTCCGATCCGCGGCCCAGAAGGTTTCACAGGAGCGGGAGGATTTGAAGCGCTTCGCTGAAACAGGCGAATGCCGAGAGGCCGGAAAAGATATGGTTTTAACGGAAGATATGCGTCGCTGGGCGCAGCGTTTTCTCTTGCTGGGCTGGCTTCAGGAAGAACGGGTTCTGGATATGGAGCAGCTCTCGGCGCGTTATCGTGCGGGGGCGGAGAAATTGGCAGCGCATCTGGGGGGATGTGGTACAGAGACGGAACCTTCCGATGAAGATGCGGACATGCTTTCCGGCCTGCTTGGCATGATGCGGGATCTGGTTCCTGATGAGCCGGCCACACTGTTGCCTTCATGGCGTTTTATATTGGATTTGTTTGCAATTTTATTGCCGGAAGGAACGATGGTCTGTACGGCGGATCAGCGGATGGCAAAAGCGTTTGCGGAAGCCGGCATATGTCAGGACCCCGTATCGCCGTCACTTTTGGCCCGATTGCCTGAAGGCTGGCATGCCCCGGCGGGCTATGCTGTGACCTATGGCGAGGAGCCGATGTGGAAGCTGATCGGAAAAAAAGCGCCGCAATCGGATAGGCCATGGCTTGACAGACGGCAACTCGTGATTCTTTGTACAGCAGACGATGTGTTGGAGCAGGCATGATGCAATCCTCGGTGACGACATTGGCTTCTTTGCTTGAGAGGACATTTCCCGCAGGGCTTTCCGGCCTTATTTTCGACTGTGACGGCGTCATGGTCGATTCCCGGGATGTAAATATCGGTTATTATAACCTGTTGTTGAGGGAAGTCGGCAAGCCTTCCATTACGCCGGAACAGGCAGGATATGTTCAAATGTCCACGGCGCAGGAGGCGCTTGAGTATATTTTTTCGCCGGAGGAACTGAAGCTCCTGCCAGCTATTGCGGAGCGTTACCCGTATAGGGATGTAGCGTTGCCGCAGTTGGAGCTTGAGCCGGGGCTGGAGGAGATGCTGCATGGTTGCGTGGGCGGGCGTCCGGCTCGGGATCCATACGAATCGTGGAGGCGGCATGTGGGATTTGTTGGCCCGCTTCAACCTGCGCGAGATGTTCGATCCGGTCATCGACCGCGATGTCATTGATCTCCAAGCCCGATCCTGCGGGTTCACCGTATCCTTGAAGCATGGCAGTGTAGCCCTGAAGTGGTAGGGTTTATCGGCGATAGCGCTACGGATGCTGCTGCGGCACAAGGCGGCGGAGTTCCCCTGTTGGCATACAACAGCCCGGATTTGCCCGCGGCCGTGCATATCGACAATTTTGCGCATCTGCGCAGTGCGCTGGAGCGGCTTCCTCTGCTGGGCCGCATTTGACAACGTCCATCCACGTATCTTTATAGGAGGTAGCATGTTTGTGCTTGGCAATATCATCTTCGCCGTCGCGCGGGTTATGGATACGCTTTTAACCTTGTATTTCTGGGTTGTTATCATTTCCGCCCTGCTGACTTGGGTTCGCCCTGATCCGTACAATCCCGTAGTTCGTACGCTGAATGCCTTAACCGAGCCCGTCCTGTACAGGATCCGCAAATGGCTTCCCTTTACTTATATCAGCGGGTTGGACTTGTCCCCCATCGTGGTGCTTATCGCCATCCAGTTGGTGCAGTCCATCGTGGTCCGTTCCCTGTTCCAGTATGCGGCCATGTTGTAAGCTGTGAAAATAGAAAGAAGGGGCGGCCGTCAGCAAAGGAAGAAAGCGCCTTTCTGGGAGTCAGCCATGAATTGGCATTCCCTTTCCTCGTTTTTTGGGCTATGCATTTAAGGAACGGTAACGCACAGCGTCGCGTTCCAGTGTCGTTTTCAAACCTCTATTATTGGAGAAAGTCTTATGGAACAGCGTGAGCTTCTTCTTCTGGAAAAGTACGCCGCCGTCAATCCTGAACTGAAAGAACTCTGGGAAGACCATATTCTTTATGAAAAGCAGGTAGAAAAGCTCGAAGCCAAGGTCTATCGCACGCCTACGGAAGAACAGACGTTAAAGCAGCTGAAGAAACAGAAGCTTGAAGGGAAGACGCGCCTGCACGCCATCCTCGACGGCTATAACGAACAGGAAGGCAACTAATGTTGTGCACCGGGGCTAGGATCCTTTTGGAAAGTCTGAAGCGTGAAGGTGTTGACCTTTTCTTCGGCTATCCCGGCGGGGCTGTCATTGATATTTATGATGAGCTGTCCAACCACCCGGATCTACGCCATATTCTCGTGCGGCATGAGCAGGGTGCTGTCCATGCCGCCGACGGCTATGCGCGGGCTTGCGGAAAGGTTGGGGTTTGTCTCGCTACGTCCGGCCCCGGTGCGACCAATACTGTGACGGGGATTGCGACGGCCTACAGCGATTCCATCCCCATGGTTATTTTTTACGGGGCAAGTATCCACGCCGCTTATCGGAAATGATGCGTTTCAGGAAGTGGATATTGTAGGGATCACCCGACCCTGCACGAAACACAATTTTTTTGGTCAAAGACGTCAAAGACTTGGCCGAAACTGTCAGGAAGGCTTTCTATCTGGCGCGCTCCGGGCGTCCCGGCCCTGTGCTTGTCGACATTCCTAAGAACATCCAGCAGGCAAGCTGTGAATTCGTTTGGCCGGAAGATGTGGTGATGCGGTCGTACTGTCCCACGTTCCGGGCCAACCTGAACCAGCTCCGGCGGGCGATGGATGTCCTCGTTACGTCCAGAAAACCGCTCATTGTGGCCGGTGGTGGTGTGATTATGGCCAATGCGGCAGAGGAGCTCTGTACGTTGGCTCATCTCATGCACGCTCCGGTTTGCTCTACGCTGATGGGCTTGGGGGCTTTCCCCGGCGATGATCCGCTGTGGATAGGCATGCTCGGCATGCACGGAACTTTTGCGGCAAACCGTGCCGTGACTCAGGCCGACGTCATTTTGGCTGTTGGAGCCCGTTTTGATGTACCGCGTTACGGGTAAATTGCCCCAGTTTGCTCCCAACGCGCGAATCGTGCATATCGACATCGATCCGGCGACATTGCGTAAGAACGTCCGGGTGGAAGTGCCGGTTGTGAGCGACGCGCTCAGCGCCTTGCAGGGGTTGCGTTCCATTCTGGAATCCGGTCATGCCAGAAGGACTGGGCGAGGGGATCATGCGGACTGGATGGGGCAGGTGCTGGAATGGCAAAGGAGCATCCGCTTTCATGGGCCAAGGGCGATGTGTTGAAGCCGCAGCAGGTCGTTGAACGCATGTACGAGATCACGAAGGGCGAAGCCATCATCACCACGGAAGT
>ENA-OQDA01001042-OQDA01001042.1-human-gut-metagenome-genome-assembly--contig:-NODE-1042-length-10422-cov-3.321612_pt1 | contig 10422 bp, 7 predicted proteins | sample MGYA00242771_ERZ504603 | MGnify/ENA primary metagenome ERZ504603 (study PRJEB26092, sample SAMD00036328) | human gut metagenome | host: Homo sapiens | study: EMG produced TPA metagenomics assembly of...
TTGCGCCAGCATACAGAATGAACTACCCACCAAAAGGAATATAGCTATTTTTGTTTTCAACCGAATTCAGTCTTGTTCTAAATCAGTAAGCGAATGCAAAATTACATAAAATCCGCTTAATGCCCCGAGATTTTCCGTAAAAAGTTCCATCCAATGCCGAAAACGCCGTGCCCCATCCTCGCCATACTTGCTCACGCTCTTTCAACGCCTGTTCCGGTGTCTTTTCCCGGTCGGGATGGGATTTGGAATAAAATTTATCCGCATAACAGATGAGCTGTTCTTCCAAAGTCTCCGGATAATAATCCTGTACGGGTATTGGCAAGCCCTGCGCTACGACTTCTTCCTGTGAAAGCCCCGCGCCGGTATGACGCTCGCACACCCTGGCATGGAGCGGAAACCCTTCCGCACGCAACATCTCCGCCCCGAGATAACCGTGGCAAATATAAGGTGCGTCTCCCATACATAAAATACCGGGAGCATGGGTATGCAAAATGCCGATATCATGCAACAAAGCTGCTTCTTCCAAAAATGCCTGTCCAAATCCAGTCCGGATGGAGTGCTGCAATTTTCAGGCAACGGTCGGCCACCTGGCGGCTATGAATCCATAGAAGTTCCCTCAAACGGGGATTATCAGCGTAATATTTATCTATCAGGGCTATTGCATCCATTTTATTTCAGCTCGGATTAATCGCCACAAAAGTACGATAAAAAAGCTATACGACATCGCGTCTTACCGTTTTTTAATAAAAACGCAAAATTCGACAGAATATCATTCTATGGACTCGTTTTTTACAACGGGCCCTAAATGCTAAAAAACATGAATCCAATAATATAAAAAGTCTTTTTTTCATATTTTTGTTGCCTCAATGATAAAACGGGCGATTTTTGCCAACAAAATGATTTTAACCCAACCCATAAAACCCTTCTGGAAATGCTCACATTCATCTCTTGTGCCAAAACCATGACGGAAAAAACGCCGACGGTGCTTCCCACGGCCTCCTCTCCCCTGTTCATCGAAGAGGCACGCCATATCGCCTTGTCCATGACGGCCTATACGGCCGGAGAACTGGCCGACATGCTACATGTCAATCCTCAAATCGCGGCACGCACCTGCCTGCAATTCCGCACATTCCATGACGAAGGGGCAACCGGACTTCCGGCCTTATCGGCCTACACGGGCATGGTGTTCAGGCACATCGCGCCACAAGATTTCACGGCGGAAGACTGGGCATACGCCCAAAGCCACCTGTTCATCACCTCATTTCTCTACGGGCTGTTGAGACCGGCCGACCGCATCCGGAACTACCGGCTGGAAGGGCACGTGCGACTGCCGGAGGAAGAAGACCGCACCCTGTTCGCCTATTGGCGCGCACGCCTGACGGACACCTTCATTTCGGCCATACGGCAACAAGGGGGCATGTTGGTGAATCTGGCCAGTGCGGAAATGAAAAACTTGTTCGACTGGACACGCGTCACCCGGGAAGTACGGGTGATTACCCCGGATTTTTATACTTACAAAGGCGGACGGTTGTCCACCGTAGTGGTCTATGCCAAGATGTGCCGGGGCGAAATGACACGTTTCATCCTAAAGAACCGTATTGAAAATCCCGAAGATTTGAAAAACTTCGAATGGGAAGGCTATCGTTTCAATCCCCGTGAAAGCCACGATGACCATTGGGTTTTCACGCCCGGAACATAACCACGTACCCGCATCTCCCGGCAAAACCCGCTCCACCCCTCACGAGGCCATAAAAAACACGCCCGCCGGAGTCATATCCGACGGGCGCACCTATCAACACATTTTATCGAGATCAAGCCTCACGGCAAGCCTTCACAGTCTCTACCAGACGCTCGAAATCTTCAGGATATACGTCGCCGATGTTCCCGATACGGAAAGTGTCGGCCTGGGAAATCTTGCCCGGATATATCACGAAGCCTTTCGCTTTCAACTCGGCATAGAAAGCCTTGAAGTCGAAATCCTTCTCAGGATAAAGGAACGAAGTGATGACCGGCGACTGTACGGCTGCCGGCAACAATGCCTTGAAGCCGAGCGACTCCATGCCTTTTACCAATACTTCGTGGTTCTTGCAGTAACGGGCATAACGGGCTGCCACTCCCCCTTCGGCCTTCAGCTCTTCCATAGCTTCCTTGAAGGCGCGTACCACGTGGGTAGGCGAGGTGAAACGCCACTTGCCATGCCCTTTTTCCATCGTCTCCCACTGGTCGTAGATGTCGAGCGACAAAGAACGCGACACGCCCTTGCAAGCCATCAGTTCACTGCGGCGGGCGATGATAAAGCCGAAACCGGGCACACCCTGAATACATTTGTTCGCACTGCTGATGAGGAAATCGATGCCGAGTTCCTGCACATCCAAAGGCACACCGCCGAAACTGCTCATCGCATCCACAATCAGTTTCTTGCCATGCGCCTTGACCACACGGGCCAATTCCGGCAGCGGGTTCAGGATACCCGTAGTCGTCTCGCAGTGTACGAAAGCCACGTGGGTCACATCGCCGTGGCGCGACAAGTTCTTCTCCACCACTTCGGGGTCTACCTGCATGGTTTCCTCGAAAGCCACCATGTCGTAGGCAATGCCGTGGCGGTCGGCAATGACTCCCATGCGGTTGCCGTAGGCACCGTTGCTGAAGATAAGCAGTTTGTCACCCCGGTTTGAGGGCACTGCCCAACACGGCTTCCACACAATAGGTACCGCTACCCTGCATCAGCACGGAAGTGTACTCTTCCGGATGTTTCGTGGCCATCTCCACCAGCGATTTGCGGATTTCTTCCACGATTCCCACATTATAATCTTCATCCCAAGTGCACCAGTCACTCAGCATGGCTTCTTTAACGGTTTCCGAAGTGGTCAACGGACCGGGCGTCAACAAAAGATAAGGTCTCATATTCTTGTTTTTATAAATTATTGATTCATTTTCTGATTTATCGTCTCGATTATTGCCGGAAGTTCCGTAATGTCGTCCACCACATAGTGGGCACCGGCTTCCAACATGCGGCGGCGCACTTCGGCCTTGCGTGCGTCCAATTCACCGGCCGGCATGGCTGCGACCTCTTCCTGCGTGAGAGCCAGTTCGTTGCTTCCCATAACCACACCCACGGTCCACACTTTGGCATTCACGCCTTCTTTGATGTCGGCTATCGTATCTCCGTACTTCAACACGCAATCCACCGACGGTACGGCCAAATCTATCATATTCCGGTAGACCATATAAGGATAAGGACGTCCGGCAGGCAGATGGTCCGAAGTCACGCAGTTGTCCACTTTGTAACCGGCTTTTTCCGCAGCCGGAATCACGATGTCCATCATCTTGTCGGTATATCCGGTAGTGGAGCCTATCTTGATACCGGCCTTGCGCAATGCCTCTACAGTATCCACCACGCCGGGTATCGGTTCGGAATAATTCTCCAAGGTGTCAAACAACACGCGCTGAAAAGCCACGTAACGGGCCTGCACGTCCTCATCGGTGTAGTCGCGACCGAACTTCTCGCGGAAAGCAGCCTTGACCCGGTCGATGTTGAACAGGGCACGGACTTCCTCAATCTTGGTCAGCCCCATGTAAGCACGGGTCTCTGCAGCCGTCACCGGCACGCCGATCTCGTTGAAACTCTCGATGAAAGCCGCCACGGGGGCAAAGCAACCGTAATCCACAGCCGTACCGGCCCAATCTAAAATGATGCACTCAATTTTTTTCATGTTTCTATGTTTGAACTAATGGTTTATCTGTTTTTAATCACTTCCGGGGAAAGGGCATACTCCTCGCCCTCGCAAGGGAACGGCGCAGAGGGAGTATAGACGAAATTCTTCGGGCCACGGTGGCGTTCCCGGCGGTAACGCCATACGATGTAAGCCGCAGAGCAGGCAAAAGACACACTGCAAATGATGCCCACATAACTGCACGCAAAGTTATAAAATTGCAACCAGTTGACATCGGGATTGAAACATTCCTTGAACACCAGAACCAACACCGTACCCATGTAACCGATGAAATCCAGCGTGATAATGAAGAAGCCCACGTTGCCTTTTATCCTGAAACAAGCGATGAAACGCTCGAAGAAAAGAGTCTGGAAACTCAAATAGACGGTATAGAGGCACAGGCTCTGCAGGAAAAGCCAAAGCGTGACGGGCAAATTCCAAGCCTCGTAATTGAAGGCCACACTGCTCAACACGGCACAGCCGCAAGTAACCAAGGCCAACAAAAGACAGAGAACCTTGACGTTGCTCTTCACCATCGACATGGCCGCGAACAGTATGAGGATCACCAAAGTGACCGTAGCGTCGATCTTGGCAAAAGCCCATGAAGACAAACCGGCCGCCTTTACGTCGATGATTTTCACGAGGAAGTCTTCTTTAAGGTCTTGCAACACGGTAATGAACAGGTTGGCAAAGAAGAGCATCAGCAACACGGGCATGAAGCTCTTGAATACGGCCGAACGTCCCTTGCGGTCGAGAGCCACACGCTCCGTGCGCAATTCCATGTCGGCCTTCGTAGGATGCGGAAGCCGGGTCATCGCCCATCCCAACAAAGAAAGCAACGGGAAAGCAAACGCACCGATGAACGCGGGCATCCAGAATTCGCTGACATGAAGCCCGTTCATCACGAAAAGCCCCAACGACTTGGCCGTACCGGAACTGATGGCGATACTCAAACCCATCAGACTGGCCAATAAATCCGTCACCCGCCGGCCTTCTAAGAAACTGAATATCACACCCCACATGCAACCCAACGACAGCCCGTTGAAGAACAAGGCAAAGACATTATAAGGACGGGGCAACGCTCCGAACAACACCAAAGACAATTCGGCCACAGCCACAGAGGCGATAATGAACTTCAGCCGGTTCTCTTTTTTCATCTCCGAAATCACCTTGATTCCGATGAGTTTGGAGAGGAAATAACCCGCAATCTGCACGATGCTCGTGGCCGTCTTATAGTCCATTCCGAAAAAATCAAGCCCGTCGAACGTAGCTGCCGTGAAAGGCTTGCGAAGTGCATATACCAATGAATAAGACAACAAAGCCGCACCGCCGGCCCACAAGATGAACAATACGTCCGAGAGTGCCTTTTTCTGATTTGCCTTCAATTCCATAATCTCCATTTTTCTATCGTTTCTTGGTTTTCGACGGCAAAGTTATCATGTATTCCCAAACTGAAAAATGAAATTCTATTATTAATAACTTTCATGTAATCAACGAATTGTTATGTAACATTAATGAAATATTCATGCAACAGAACTATAACATGAATGTATTTACTTTGCAGTCGGTAATACAATATAAAAGGTGCAATGAACGAACTTTTTGAGATTTACAAACGCATAGAATACTTGAGAAACAACGGAGTGAAGATGAAAGAAATCGCCGACCATACCCAAATGGCGGCCAGCGTGCTTTCTTCGCTCTACTCCAGCGTACTGCCGACCTTTATCGGCGAAGTAAAGAAAGGCATTGCCGAGGAAGAGGCTTTGGACTACGCCCTCTCGCAAGTGAACAACGTATCCAAGAAACGGCTACTCGGGAATCTGGAAGACATGAAAGAAAGGCTTTTTGAACTGGAACCGCCGCAAGGCGGAGAAAAGAGAAAAAGCCCTTTTTGGGACATGATGGCCAGGGAATCGCAGGTTTCCGCACAAGAGGCCTATAATTACAGCGGCATTTATATCAGCTACAGTCTCTCGTCGGCTGCCGACGCCCTGAAAGTGGAACCTTACCTCATCACGGCTTCCGAAAACAACGAATACGTACGGGTGGTGCACATGAGTGCTTACAACACCACCCATTCCGGCGTGGGGCTTTTCAACAATCACACGAGTTCCTACATCCTGTTCAACGAGCGTGAGAGTCCGGAACTGGCTCTTTTTACCATCTACCTGCAACTCCCCATGTATGACTTTCCCAAAATGCTGAAGGGGCTTTACCTATGTCTCGACTACAACCGTAACCCGATAGCACGCCGGATTCTCTTCGTCAAGCATTCCGACAGCACGGATATGGACGATTTCCTGGCGCTGAAAGGCGAAATCATTCCCAAAGAACAAATACCGGACGACCTCCTACCTTATTATAATTATACGTGCCAACCGGGAGATTTCATCAAGACTTGTACCGTCCCGTCCCCTTCATTGGATACCCAAGACCTGGAACGGGAAAAAAAGATGCTGGAACTCTGAAAAACAAAAGCCGCGCTTATGCCCCCGACGGACAAAAGCGCGGCTTCTTCTATCTTATATCTTATTTATACTCCTGCCAACTCTTTATCTGGATCTGTTCCATATCCATCTGACAGAACGCCTCGATGAACGCCTTGGCCAAACGGGCATTCGTCATCAACGGTATGTTGTGGTCGATAGCGTCGCGACGGATACGGTAACCGTTTGTCAGTTCACGCTTGGTCTGGTCTTTAGGGATATTGACAATCAAATCGAACTTATGCTGGGCTATCATCGTCAACACGTTGTTCTCGGCAGCCGTATGCTCGTCGGGCCAGTGCACGGCTATCGCTTTCACTCCGTTGTCATTCAAGAAACGAGCCGTGCCCTCCGTGGCATAGATGTCATATCCCTTGGCGGCCAACATGCGACTGGGCTCCAGAAGGTCTACCTTGGACTGTACCGCGCCGGACGAAAGCATCACCGCTTTCTTCGGCACACTGTAACCCGTAGCAATCAAGGCATTCAGCAAAGCCTCATTGAAATCGTCCCCCAAACAACCGACTTCTCCGGTGGAAGACATGTCCACACCCAACACGGGGTCGGCATTCTGCAAACGGGCGAACGAGAACTGCGAAGCTTTCACGCCGATACGGTCGATGTCGAACACCGACTTGTCGGGACGATCGTACGGTGCATCCAACATGATACGTGTGGCGGTCTCGATGAAGTTGCGCTTCAACACCTTCGACACGAAGGGGAAACTGCGGGAAGCGCGGAGGTTACACTCGATGACCTTAATTTGATTTCCCTTAGCCAAATACTGGATATTGAAAGGACCGGAAATGTTCAACTCACGGGCAATGCGGCTACTGATTTTCTTGATGGCACGCATGGTTGAGAAATACAAGTGCTGAGCCGGGAACACCAATGTGGCATCGCCTGAATGCACACCGGCGTATTCGATATGTTCCGAGATGGCGTATTCCACCACTTCTCCGTTCTGTGCCACGGCGTCGAACTCCACTTCTTTCGTTTCCTGCATGAATTGGGACACCACTACCGGGTATTCTTTCGACACCTCACGAGCCATTTCCAAGAAACGGGTCAACTGTTCCTCATTGTGACATACGTTCATGGCCGCACCGGAAAGCACGTACGACGGACGAACCAATACAGGATAACCCACCTTGTCGATGAAAGCCTTCATGTCGTCCAAGCTGGTCAGCTCCTGCCAAGCCGGTTGGTCGATGCCGAGACGGTCGAGCATGGCCGAGAACTTGTTGCGGTTCTCCGCACGGTCGATAGACACAGGAGACGTGCCCAGGATGTGTACCGACTGACGATGGAGTTTCATGGCCAAGTTGTTCGGTATCTGTCCGCCCACGGACACGATGACACCGCCCGGCTGCTCCAAGTCGATCACGTCGAGCACACGCTCGAAAGACAACTCATCGAAGTAGAGACGGTCGCACATGTCATAGTCCGTCGAAACCGTCTCTGGATTATAGTTGATCATGATGGACTTGTAACCCAACTTGCGTGCGGTCTGTACCGCGTTGACGGAGCACCAGTCGAATTCCACCGAAGAACCGATACGGTAAGCACCGGAACCTAACACAATGACCGACTTGTCATTCTTGTAATAGTTGACATCGTAGCCGTCCGTGCCGTATGTCATGTAAAGGTAGTTCGTCAGTTCCGGATGTTCGGATGCCACCGTGTTGATGCGCTTCACAGCCGGTAAGATGCCCAGTTGCTTACGGTACTGACGCACCTGAAGGTTTTCCTTCTCCATATTGGTGCCTTCCGGCTTGAGCACGAAGCGTGCAATCTGGAAATCGGAGAAGCCCAACCGCTTGGCCTCACGCAACAACTCAGGAGTAACGGACTCCAACGTATCATGTCCCTCCAGTTCTTTCTTCATATCGACAATGTTCTTCAACTTGCCGATGAACCACGGGTCTATCTTCGTCAACTCATAAATGCGCTGTATGGTATACCCTTCTTCCAAAGCTTGTGCCATGGCGAAAATACGCAAATCCGTCGGGTTGGAGAGCTCTTCGTCCAGTTGTTCGAAATGCACGTGGTCATTGCCCACAAAACCGTGCATCCCCTGGCCTATCATACGCAAACCTTTCTGGATAATCTCTTCGAACGAGCGGCCGATAGACATGATTTCACCTACCGATTTCATGCTCGAACCGATGTGACGCGACACGCCCTCGAATTTCGTCAAGTCCCAACGTGGTATCTTGCAAATCAGATAGTCCAGCGAAGGAGCCACGTATGCTGAGTTGGGCGTCCCCATCTCGCCTATCTGATCCAACGTGTACCCCAAGGCAATCTTGGCAGCCACAAAGGCCAACGGATAACCGGTGGCCTTGGAAGCCAACGCCGAAGAACGGCTCAGGCGGGCATTTACTTCAATGACACGGTAATCGTTAGTCTCGGCATTGAAAGCATATTGGATGTTACACTCGCCTACGATTCCCAAATGACGAATACATTTCTTAGACAAATCCTGCAACATCGTCACTTGTTCTTCCGTCAGCGAACAAGTCGGCGCCACTACGATGGACTCGCCCGTATGGATGCCCAGCGGGTCGAAGTTTTCCATGCTGGCTACGGTGAAACAATGGTCGTTCGCATCGCGGATGACCTCGAACTCGATTTCTTTCCAGCCTTTCAAGGATTCTTCCACCAAAACCTGCGGTGCGAAGGTAAAAGCACTGCCGGCCAATTCGATGAAACGTTCCTCGTCCGGACAGATGCCGCTGCCCAAACCGCCTAATGCGTATGCAGAACGTATCATGACCGGATAACCGATTTCACGCGCTGCGGCCAAGGCGTCTTCCATATTCTCTACCGCCTTGCTGACAGGAGTCTTCATCGGAATCTCATCGAGTTTCTTCACGAAAAGGTCACGGTCTTCCGTGTACATGATGGCTTCTACCGAAGTACCCAACACTTCCACGCCGTATTCCTTCAACACTCCGTTACGATACAGTTCCGTTCCGCAGTTCAGCGCCGTCTGGCCTCCGAATGCCAGCAAAATGCCGTCGGGACGTTCTTTTTTAATGATTTCCGTCACAAAATAAGGAGTGACCGGCAAGAAATAGACCTCATCGGCAATTCCTTCGGAAGTTTGAATGGTAGCGATGTTAGGGTTAACCAACACAGAACGGACACCTTCTTCGCGCAATGCTTTCAGTGCCTGTGAACCGGAATAATCGAATTCACCGGCCTGACCGATTTTCAACGCTCCGGAACCCAAAACCAAGACCTTTTTGAATTGTTTCTTCATCCTCTTTTCAGAATTATAGTTGTTTTACAATCACACGCTTTCGAGAGTCCCGCTTTACACAGAACCCCAAAATTGGGACAAAATTAAGCATTCTATTTTTTTTCTCCCAGAAATTCACGGGAAAATATCGACAAAGGGGGAAAAAAGATCAACGTTTCCGCTCCAACTCTTGTAAGTTCTCCATTTTTTCTGTTCCAAAAACTCATAAATGCCACACAGGTGCTCACGCACCTTTCCATGACCAAATTCGTACACTTTACTAACCAATCCGTCCAAGAAGTCCCGGTCGTGGCTCACCACAATCAGCGTGCCGTCAAACGCCACCAAGGCTTGCTTCAAAATGTCCTTCGTCTTCAAGTCCAAATGATTGGTAGGTTCGTCCAATATCAACAGGTTGACCGGGTTGAGCAGGAGTTTGAGCAACGCCAGACGTGTACGTTCTCCCCCCGAAAGCACCTTCACCTTCTTGGTACTGTCCTCGCCCCCGAACATGAAAGCTCCCAACAAATCGCGTATCTTCGTGCGGATTTCCCCTTGGGCCACATCGTCTATCGTCTGGAACACGGTCAGTTCTCCATCCAACAACGAAGCCTGATTCTGGGCAAAATAACCGATTTGGACATTATGTCCCAACGTCAACGTGCCTTCGTGCTCTATCTCACCCATAATACATTTCACCAAAGTGGACTTACCCTCACCGTTACGTCCTACAAAAGCAATCTTGTTGCCCCGCTCTACCGTCAGGTTGACGCCGCCGAACACACGACGGTCGCCGTAACATTTACCCACATCCTCCATCGTCACCGGATAGTTCCCGCTACGGGGCGAAGGCGGAAACTTCAGCCTCAAAGCCGACGTATCTTCCTCGTCCACCTCGATAATCTGCAACTTTTCCAGCATCTTCACACGGCTCTGCACCTGCAACGTCTTACTGTATGTACCCTTGAAACCG
>ENA-OQDA01001047-OQDA01001047.1-human-gut-metagenome-genome-assembly--contig:-NODE-1047-length-10406-cov-1.992801_pt1 | contig 10406 bp, 10 predicted proteins | sample MGYA00242771_ERZ504603 | MGnify/ENA primary metagenome ERZ504603 (study PRJEB26092, sample SAMD00036328) | human gut metagenome | host: Homo sapiens | study: EMG produced TPA metagenomics assembly of...
TGCATCAGGCAACGGCCAGCGCATCGGCCGAGGGCGAGGACAGCAGTGGTCGAGGCTGTAGGGGCGAGCCCGTGCGGGCAGGCTTCGGCGGGGGACGCCCGAATGCAGCGTCACGTGCGGCAAGGCGCCCAAGGGGTGGAGTCCTCCCTCCCCCGTCATGGCGATCAGGCTGGTGCCGAGCGATTCAGCGCGGGCAGGATGGCGTTCAGCTCCGCCGTTTCGCCGGAATTGGAAATGGCAATGATGACGTCGTCCTGCGGAGGCTCCCAGATCGCCGTGGGCCCTTCACGGGATGGAGGAAGAAGGCCGGGGTGCCGGTCGAGGAAAATGTGGCGGCGAGCTTGCGGCCGACCAAGCCGGATTTGCCGATGCCGGTCACGACGACACGCCCGGTGCATGCCGCCAGCAACCCAGCGCAAGGACGAGGGGGCTTTTCCGGCGTCTGGGCGCTGAGCCTGTCCCGCACGGCGGCGAGCCCGGCGATTTCAGTATTCAAAACGTCCTGCGCGAGCTTGATGAGCGCGGCGGGCCCGGTATGGGAATGTACGGATTGAGTCATGGGGAAACGTCCTTGAAGCGGCACGGCATGCCGCCGTTACACGGGAAAAAGAGAGCGAACAGGAAGCATAGAAAAAGAATGGCCCGCAGGCAAGCCGGCAAAGGGGCCGCCGTCTCTCATGCGGAGAACGATATTTCTCAGCCTGTTGACGATATATGTCGGTTCACGTACTCAGAAAAGAGGCTGTTCCGTCCGCTTTCCCCCTTTTCGCTTCCTTCTTTTACGATATGGAAACCTTTCACAATATTGCAAGGCGAAGCCCGTTCGGGTATCCACCTCTCTCTATCATTTCATTTGGGAGTCCCCTATTATGGATATTAAGGAAATCCGCGCCCACGCCAAGGATCGCATGAAGGGCTTTTGCCGTGTTTGCCCCGTGTGCGATGGGCGCGCCTGCGCGGGAGAAACGCCCGGTATGGGCGGCATCGGAACTGGGAGCGCTTTCAAGAACAATGTGGCCGCGCTTGCCGGCGTCCGCCTGAACATGCGCCTGATTCATGAGGTCAAGGAGCCAGTCACGGAAACGGAAGTGCTCGGCTTCAAGCTGCGCCTGCCCGTGCTGGCCGCACCCATAGGGGGAACCTCCTTCAACATGGGCGGGGCCCTTTCCGAGGCGGAATATGCGCGGGCCATCGTATCCGGCTGCCGTGAGGCGGGCATTGTCGGCTGTGTCGGCGACGGCGCGCCGGACGAGCTGCACGAGGCGGGGAATGCCGCCATCACCGCCGAAGGCGGCTGGGGATTCCGTTCATCAAGCCGTGGGAAGGCGAGGAGCTGGAACGCAAGATGTGCAGGGCCGCCGCCACAGGAACACGTGTGCTCGGCATGGACATCGACGCGGCGGGGCTGATTGCCCTGGCCCGCATGGGGCGGCCCGTGTCCCCGAAAACTTGTGCCGAACTGAAGGCCATTGCGGATCGCTCACACGGGCTCGGCATGAAATTCGTGCTCAAGGGCATCATGACGGTCGAGGATGCCATCGCCGCCGAGCGCGCCGGATGCGACGGCATCGTGGTTTCCAACCACGGCGGGCGGGCCCTGGATCATACGCCGGGAACCATTGAGGTCCTTCCCGCCATCGCCGCTCAGGTCAAGGGCCGCATGGTCGTTTGATGGATGGGGCATCCGTGACGGGCTCGACGTGCTCAAGGCGTTGGCCTTCGGCGCGGACGCCGTGTTGATTGGCCGCCCCTTCTGCCTCGCTGCCGTGGGAGGCGGTTCAGAAGGCGTAAGGCTGACGGCGGACATTTTTTACAACCAGCTTGTGCGCAGCATGGTGCTGACAGGCTGCCCGTCCGTCCGCGAAGCCGGGCGCCGCCTCGTCAGCACGGCCTCCCTCGCCTGAAGACATACGGAGTATTCATGAAACTGACATTGCCTCAAAGACATAAGCTTGGCCAGTCCATGCTGTGGAACCTGTTTGTGCTGACTGTCGGCGCTGTGTTCTTTTCTCTCGGCGCGCAGGCCGTGGCCTCGCATCACGGATTCCTTACCGGGGGATTTTTGGTGCCGGCCTGCTCGGCTGGTACGCCACGGGCCTGTTCACGCCCGCTATCTGGTACCTGCTGATCAATATTCCGCTGTTTTTCGTATCGTGGTTCCAGATCGGGCGGCAATTCTTTTTTTATAGCCTCTACGGGAGCCTTGCGACCACGGTCATCAGTGAGTTCATCACCTTTTCAGGTGCCGATTCAGGATCATTTCTACGCGGCAATCACGGCGGGCGTGCTCTGCGGCACAGGCACCGGGCTCATGCTGCGGACGCTCGGATCCGGCGGGGCTTGGATCTCATCGCGTATCCTGAACAAGCGCTGGAACATCGGCATCGGGCGGTTCAACTTCAGCTTCAACGCGGTGATGTTCCTCGCCTCCATGACGACCATTTCCCTTGATATGGTCATTGTGTCGTTCATTCAGGTTTTCGTGGCCTCCGCGACCATCGAATACGTGCTCCGCATGGGCAGCCAGAGGAAAATGGTCTATGTCGTCACTGATCGGGCGAGGCGCTGTGCGAGGCGATCATTGCCGAAGGCTACGGCGGCGCGACCGTGCTCAAGGCAAGGGCGCGTACAGCGGCGGCGACCGCGAGATTCATCCTTACCGTAACCAACAACATCATGTTGCGGCGCTTGGAAACCTTGTTTTTGCCATCGACGACAAGGCCCTCTTTATTGTGGAAATACCTTCTACGTTTCCGGTACACGGTATCCCAGAAAGTCGATTATTTAGAAGAATTCTCCTTGGGGAGGGAAACGCCTTTTCAAAAGGCTGTGTTATAGAAAATGGTTGATGCTTTTTCCTTGAAGTTCCACAGGGATAGCCGACAAAATGCCTTAGCCCTGTATTCCGCCAAGAGGAAAACCGGAGAAAAAGACTGTATTTTCACCGCACTGTGGAGATGAAACAACCACATACTATAACAGAGCCTTATGTAAAGGCTGTGTTATAGTATGTAGCTGATGCTTTTTCCTTGAAGTCCAAAGGAATAACCAAAAAAATGCCTCAGCTATGGATTCCGCCAAGGGGAAAAACGGAGAAAAAGGCCGTATTCTCACTGTGCTGTGGAAATGAAACAATCACATATATGGCAGAGCCTATTCAATAGTTATTTTTTGCTTCCGGTGAAGCCGCGAATGCCTCGTTCGGCGCAGCCTGTGGACAACGGGCCGCGCCGAACGTATGTTCAGGGGCTGCGCCCGCGAAAGAACGCGGGCTTTTTCCCTGAATCATTCGGACTGGATCATGCTTACAGACATTCATACGCACGCTTTTCACCCGAAAATCGCCCGCCATGCGGTGGAACATCTTAACGAAGCCTATCAGCTCAATTGTGTGGGCGAAGGAACCATCGCCGATCTGCTGCTGCGGGAAAAGCGTTCCGGCATAGGCCGCTGTGTGGTGCTGTGCGCGGCCACCACGCCGGGGCAGGTCGTCCCGGCCAATGACTACGCCGTCACGCTCCAGCGCGAGCACCCCGAAGTGACGGCTTTCGGCACCCTGCACCCCGCTTACGAAGCGTGGGAGAGCCAACTGGAACGCCTGAAGGCGGCGGGCATACGCGGGATCAAGCTCCATCCCGATTTCCAGCATTTCTGGCTGGACGATCCCCGGCTTCTGCCCATGTTCGAGGCCGCGCAGGACGATTTCATCTTCCTGTTCCATATCGGGGACAACGTGCCGCCGGAAAAGAATCCCTCCTGCCCGTACAAGCTGGCGGCGCTGCTGGATCGTTTCCCGCGCCTCCGCTGCATCGCCGGGCATCTCGGCGGGTATCATCAGTGGGAGCACTCCCTCAAGGCGCTCGTGGGGCGCGACGTGTGGCTGGATACGTCAAGCTGCACCCCGTTCATCCAGCCTGAGCTCCTCAAGGCCATTCTCCGCAGGCATCCGCAGGATCGCATCTTGTTCGGCAGCGATTACCCGCTGTACGATCCGGGCGACGCCATGATGCAGCTTCAGGAAAAGGCGGGGCTCAGCGACGCGGAGCTGGATCGCTATTGCAGCAATGCCGACGCCCTGTTCTGAAGCGTCTCGTTTCCGGGGCCCCGTCATGGCATGTGATTGTTTTGTGTGGCTGTGTCCGAGAAAACGGTTGATGCTTTTTTCCTTGAAGTTCCAAAGGAATAACCGGCAAAACGCCTTGGCTATGGATTCCGCTCAAGGGGAAAATCTGAGAAAAAGCCTGCATTTTCACCGTGTTGCGGAGATGAAGCAACCGTATGCTCTGACAGAGCCTTTTGTGTTTGCAGCATGCTGAAAAATACGGGCTTTTTCTCAGGCTTTTCGTTGATGGGCTTCACAGTTGGGATAGGGGGATCCCTTTGGAATTTCAAAAAAGCTCAACCTTTCCTATGGCACAGCCATTTCTGAAAGGGCAGCCGCACACAGGCGTGGATTTTGAGGGAAACGGTGTTTGTTACCAGAACGTCATCTTTGGGCTGTGCGGTATTTCAGAGGCAACCCGTTCCCGGAAGCAGCCGCCGCCGGATCAAAGGCGGCCTGCCCTCAAGACAAGGCGTTGTGGGAGTAAGCGATTGATGCTTTCTTGAGGCCGTGTCCCAGAAAATGGTTGATGCCTTTTTCCTTGAAGTTCCAAAGGAATAACCGGCAAAATGCCTTAACCGGAGATTCCGCGATTCCGCCAAGGGGAAAAACGGAGAAAAAGGCCGTATGTTCACTGTCCTGTGGAGATGAAACAACCACATGCCATGGCAGAGCCTTTCTTGAAATCCTCAATAAAGGATCAATGAAAGGTTTCATTCATGCGGTTCATCGGAGAAAAGGCATATAGCCATTTGTATGGCCACGATGCCGTATGAATGTACCGGCCATATTCTATGGCAGGGGCAAAAGAAAAGGGGAAGCGCTTTCCGAAGAAAGGCTTCCCCCTCTTTTTTCCGGCGTATCAGGCTTTCCCGAAGGGGCACTTGGGGAACGTGCAGACCTTGCATTCCATGCACAGGCCGCCGTTGCCGAGCTTGGCGAGATCGAGGCGGGTGATGGGCACCCCGGCGAGCATGCGGGGCAGGATGATGTCGAAAACGGTGGTCTTGAAGAACAGCGCGCACGCGGGCACGCCGATGATCTGCGCGCCGCCGATGCGCCCGATGAGGGTCATCGTCCCCGGCAGCGCGGGCACGCCGTAGAGGGTGTCCGTAAGCCCCGCCTCGGTGAGGCCCTTGCGGGTGAGGTCGTCGGGATCGACGGACATGCCCGCCGTGGTGACGATGAAGTCCGCCCCGGCCTCAAGCAGGCCGCGCACGCCCTGAACGATGAGATCCGCGTCGTCAGGGGCGAAGAGCGTCTTGACCACTTCGCAGTGGTGCTGCTGCGCCTTCTGGGTGATGATGGGCGCGAAACGATCCTCAATCAGCCCCTGAAACACTTCGGTCCCGGTTACGAGGATGCCGATTTTGGCCTTGCGCATGGGCACGACCTTGAACAGCGGGCCGTCTTCCAAAACGGAAAGCGCCTTGAGGAATCCGGGGCGGGACAGGAACAGCGGGATGGCCCGGCTTCCTGCAAGCCGCGTCCCGGCGGTGAGCACGCTGTAGTTCTTGCGCGTACAGCACATCACGTCGGGCACGAGGTTGAAGCGTTCAAGGCGTTCCGTGTCCACCAGCAGCATGCCGTCGCGCGTGGCCCGGAAGTTGACCTTGCCTTCGCGCGGGGCGGCTTCCACTTCCACGCCGTCGCCGGGCATGAGCCGGGCGAAGCCGCGGGCGGCGTCGTCCTCATGCACCCAGCCTTCGGGGTGCGGCGTGTTTTCCTGAACGTAGACGCGGTTTTTGCCCATTTGCTGGAGGCGGCAGATGTCCCCTGCGGAAAGCTCCTGCCCGGCGACGAACGCGGCGCCCTTTTCCTTGCCCGGTATGATCTGCGTCATGTCGTGCAGGGCGTGCTTGCCGACCGCCTCTTCGACCGGGATCGGGACGGGGGCGGGCATACGGGGCTGCTGCGACAGGGCGAAGCCGGGGCCGTCCTCATATGGGGACTGCCCCTGGCAGGAGCGGCAGATCCCGCCGTAGGAGGCGGGGTAGTGGGAACCGCAGAGCGGGCAGCGGGTGATCGCGCCGAACGAGCGGCGCCCAAGCATGTCCTGACGGATGCGGACTTTGCGGAACGAGAGGATCGACTCGCCCGCTTCCTTGATCTGGGCTTGCAGCCGTTCGCTATCCTGCTCCTTCTTGGGGCGCTCCTTGAGGAACCAGCTGCGGATGGCGTCGTAGGGTTCCAGCTTGTCGTTGTCGAGCTCGACGCGGACGCTTCCCCGGTCGCCTTGTCGTACAGGGTCAACGCGCTAAATCGCCGGAACGGGCCAGGGACAGCGGAAGGCCAGGCGCGTTACGTCCCGAACCGGTGCATGGCGTAGCATCTGCACGGCGTCGGGAGGCAGTGGGCCGTTTCGCTGATGGCGTCGTACAGGACGCCTTCCGGTATGTGGCGCTTGGCAAGCTCCACCATGTAGCCGCCGATGATCAGGCCGGGAGCGGGATACCCGTGAAAGGCACGGGCCTCTTCCATGAATTCTTCATGCGTCCGGGAGCCGATGGACATGGACACCTCGCAGGGCTAGGGCGTTATTGCAGCAGCGGGCGTTCGGGAGCGTTCTGATTCATCAGGTTCTCCACGGTGATGCCCTGAGGAGGCGTGAACTGGAAGGTTCCGGCCTTGATGGACGCATCGGGCGTCAGCGAGGTCAGGGCCACTTCATTGGTGTTGCCGTAGAAGTCCAGAATCTGCGCCTTCTTGATCAACTTCGTGCCCTTGTCCACCCAGAGGAGCGCCTCCACAAGCTGCGGAGAAGGATCTTTGGGGTAGAGCCGGAGCACGGCCAGTCCGTTATCGTCCGGCTCGGCCTCGACGGTGAAATCCTTGTCGAGGCGGCTCTGGCCGGTGATGACCTGAATGATGGAGCGGGAGTCGTGAACCACTTCCGGCGAATATTGGTAGGCCAGCTCTTCGTCGGGCAGGTAGTCCCATACGTCCTTGTCCGTGATGACCAAAAGTTCCGCATGGGGGGCCTTGGTCTCCCAGCGGATGCGGAGCGGCTTCTGGAAGGCGAGGGTGCCTTGACGGGTTTCCTCGGAGCCGCTTTCCTGATGGACGAGGCGTTGGGTGAACTCAGCGGTAAAGGATTGCATCGCCTCATATTTTTTCTGCATCTCTCCCGTAATGGCGGGAGCCGCCGCGTGCGAAGCGCCCGCGCTGATCAGCAGCAGGGCCGCGGCACAGGCGAAAAAGGTCGGGAAACGCATGATGATCTCCTGAAAAAGGGTGTTTGGCACGGAATGCATCAACTGTCTTGCCGCAACGACCGGCAGGCAGGCCACCGTGTTCCGGGAAGCCTGCCTCTTCGGGAAGTCCCCCCGTGCGCGCGTCCCCTTCCTGAAAAGGGCTGTCCGCCGCACGTTCTCCGCCGATGGGCCGGGCAGGAGGGCAGGCCGGGGGAAGGGCGCCGGAACGCGCTCCCCCCATTGAAAAATCAATCCATCCGCACGGTTCTGGCTTTATTGGCGCGGGAAGCGGGCGGAAGGATGCCTTCCTCCTCCATGCGTTCGACGAACCGCGCGGCCTTGTTGAAGCCGATGCGGAAACGCCGCTGGAGCAGGGAAATGGACATGCGGCCTTGCTCCTGCACGAAGGCCACGGCCTCGGCGTACAGGGATTCCTCTTCCGAGCTGCCCGGCCCGGAAGCCGGGGCCGAGGACGCCTTGGCGTTTTCCGCGAGGGACGTGCCCCATTCGGTGAAATCCACCTCGTATTGCGGCGCGCACTGGCGTCTCCAGTGATCGAGGATGGTGCGCGAGTCATACTTGTTGGCGACCTGAATCCTACCTGCCGGCAAGCGTCGCATGGCGTCAGAAAGAACAGTTCTCTGACGGTGTCGGTTACAGCTGGATTGACACTCTGAAAGAGGTGGCTGCAGAACAAGTTTCTGACCAACAACTGGAAACTGCCAGCTTCCGTTTCCCGTACAACACGCCATCGTCAAAAGAAGCGTATTTGTACCGTGAGATTTTCGAAGAGCTGTTCCCGGTAGCAAGCGCTGCCGAATGTGTGCCGGGCGGGCCGTCGGTTGCCTGTTCTTCTGCTAAGGCGATCGAATGGGATGAGGCGTTTAAAACCATGAACGATCCGTCTGGCCGTGCCGTTGGCGTACATCAGTCCGCTTATAAATAAGTTAATCCTTAGATAAGAGCCCTGCGGGGCTCATTTTTTATGTTTGTTTTCTGTGCAAAAAAACAATTAATAACTAATAATTGCCGAATATTGCGTCATGCTGTTCGCAACCTAACCAAACAGTCACATTCCAGCTATTTTCAATGAAAAAGGGGTTGACGCTTCAAGGCTCAATACGCATAATGCGCCCCGCAACGCCGATAAGGTTACGCGAAAAAAAGATGGCTACGTAGCTCAGCTGGTTAGAGCACATCACTCATAATGATGGGGTCACAGGTTCGAATCCCGTCGTAGCCACCATCTTTTTTGCGGGAGTGGCGAAATTGGTAGACGCACCAGATTTAGGTTCTGGCGCCGCAAGGTGTGCGAGTTCAAGTCTCGCCTCCCGCACCATTCACCCGTAAGCGTTGCACGGATGGGGTATCGCCAAGCGGTAAGGCACCGGTTTTTGATACCGGCATTCCCTGGTTCGAATCCAGGTACCCCAGCCATATTTCTTCGATATTTGCGGTTCACCGCGACGGTATTGGGGTATCGCCAAGCGGTAAGGCACCGGTTTTGATACCGGCATTCCCTGGTTCGAATCCAGGTACCCCAGCCATCGAAGAAGCATGTAAGACAATTAGGCTACGTAGCTCAGCTGGTTAGAGCACATCACTCATAATGATGGGGTCACAGGTTCGAATCCCGTCGTAGCCACCAAATTCTGGACGTATCGATACGCATCGATAAATCCGCAAACAATTTGTTGGGGTATCGCCAAGCGGTAAGGCACCGGATTCTGATTCCGGCATTCCGAGGTTCGAATCCTCGTACCCCAGCCAAATTTAAAAGTCGTTCAGCAGTGAACGCACTGTTGCCCTCAACCGGCGTAGTTACGGTCAAGCGCAACAGACAATTGGGGTATCGCCAAGCGGTAAGGCACCGGATTCTGATTCCGGCATTCCGAGGTTCGAATCCTCGTACCCCAGCCACTTCAATGCAAAAAAGCTCACTTCGGTGGGCCTTTTTTGCTATTGGCGTCCTGACATGCTTACTCCGTACTGACTGCCGGGCAGGTGCTCTCCGCTACGCCCCTGCCCGGGAAGCCGGTTTTACAAGCCTAACGCATACTTCAGCGCCTGACGCTTCAGCATCCCGGCGCGTTCAGCCGCCATCAGGCCAATATTACGCAGCATCCGCACCGGCGCCAGGTCATTGCTGAATCCGGCATAAAAGAGATCCATCCCCGACTGCATGATAAAATTATCCGCTCGCCGCCGCGCCTGGTAGCGCTTCAGCACCGGCAGGCTGGCCCAGTCTTCGCCGCGGCCGCGCGCTTCCGCCAGAATCTCCAGCAGGGCATCGACATCACGATAGCCAAGGTTAGCCCCCTGCCCCGCCAGTGGATGAATGGTGTGCGCCGCATCGCCCACCAGCGCCAGGCCGGGCTGAACATACTGCAGCGCATGACGCCGGGTGAGCGGGAAGGCGCCGGCCGCCTGCGGCGTCACCCGTCCCAGCCGCGCCGGAAAGTGACTGGCGATCTCCTGCTGGAGCTGCGCCATGGTCATGCTCTGCAGCTGACGGATCCGCGCCGGGGCGTCGTACCAGACCAGCGAAGCCCAGTGGTCGAACAGCGGCAGGAAGGCGCGTGGGCCGCTGGGAGTAAACTGCTGCCAGGTGCTGTCGCCGGGATCGTCGGCGCATTCGACGCTGATCAGCATACAGGACTGCTGATATTGCCAGGCGTGCACGCCGATGCCGGCCATCTCCCGCACCTGGGAGTTAGCGCCGTCGGCGCCGATAACCAGCCGGGCGTGGATCGTCTCCCCCCTCGCGCAAATGCAACGCCGTCTGCGTCTCGCCGCGCTGCATCGTTTTCAGTTCGCTACCGACGCGCAGGGTAACCGCCTCATGCGCCGCCAGCGCTTGCCACAGGCCCCATTGCAGAACCTTGTTCTCGACCATATAGCCCAGCTCCGGCAGCTTGAGCTCCGCGGCGTCGAAGGCTACGTGCGCGCTCTCCCACTCCCAGGTCTCCAGACGGCGATACGCGTGGACGCGCATCGCCCGTATGGCATCCCAGACGCCGAGACTCTTCAGCAGGCCGACCGAAGCCGCGCTGATCGCCGAGATCCGCACATCCGGGGCGGATGCCGGATCGAACGCCGGTGGCGCCGCT
>ENA-OQDA01001048-OQDA01001048.1-human-gut-metagenome-genome-assembly--contig:-NODE-1048-length-10392-cov-4.115441_pt1 | contig 10392 bp, 10 predicted proteins | sample MGYA00242771_ERZ504603 | MGnify/ENA primary metagenome ERZ504603 (study PRJEB26092, sample SAMD00036328) | human gut metagenome | host: Homo sapiens | study: EMG produced TPA metagenomics assembly of...
CGGCATGGTCGCCCGGGCTATATGCGGTTTCACCCAAAATAACGTTGCTTGGGAGCGGTTTTCGGCCCAATGTCTGGGATTCCGGCGCTGGGTGTTTGGTTGGATATTCCTCATATTTCATAGTATATTGCCTATATTCCTCTCCGCTGATTCGTGATAGTATTATCATAACATACAATAGTTGCTTTGTGAATCGGATTTTGCATGGAGGGGAGAGCGCATAACCCGGGAATCGGCAATCTGTTGGGAGGCGATGCATCCATGTCATGTATTCGCCATGCGGCGTGGGATGGTTGCCTCAATTAAATCAAGCTGGGGGAATAATTATGAAAAAAGTGGAATTTGAGATCGGCCGTTGAAGAGGTCAAAACGTATTGGGACAAACCGCCAGAGGGGAAATACATTCCTTATCAAGAATTTGTCGCCTATTCTGTGGGCGGCATCGGCGTGAATACGATCAATTCGCTGTTTGGCTATGTTGCGCTTACGGCAAACTGTCTGCTTTTGGGCTCGGCCTATCAAATTGCACCGATGGATCTTGCTATTATGTCCATTGTTATGAGTATCTTAAATCTGGTGAAAACGCCGTTTATCAGCATGCTCGTTGACAATACCAATACAAAATACGGCAAATTCCGCCCTTATTTGCTGATAACCGGAGTTCCAACAGCCGCTTTGCTGATCTTAATGGCGTTCATTCCGAATTCGCTCTCCTATCCGCTGAAATGTACGATGCTCAGCCTGATCTATGCACTGTTGATGATTTTTCAATCCCTGTATGCGCTTGCGTTTACGAGCCTGGCACAGGTGCTCACACCCAATGGGGAGGAGCGCACGGGGCTGTTATCCGTCAGCCAGTTTATCTATAGCCTTGGTCCATCTATCGTGAATCTTTTCTTTCCGATTTTAGCGGGCTTATTTGCGGGAGGAATGACAGGCTTTACTGCCTATCGCACGCTGTTCCCGATTTTTTCTGTGTTTGGTATCATTTTGAGCCTGTGGACGTTCAAGGGCACGGAAGAAAAAATTGTTGTCCCCAGAAACTATGTGGCGAAAGTCCGCTTTGTGGATGGAATCTCTGAAATCAAAAGCAATAAATATTTTTGGCTGATGACACTTTATAATGTCCTCGGCGGCCTAAAGGGCGGCATCGGCGGAATTTTAGCATGGTATTGTATCTATGTGGTCCGCAGCGATGCCGTGCTGGGAGTGATGAATGCTGTGATTGGCACAGCCTCTGTGCCAGGCATGCTGCTCGCGCCGCTGCTGGCCAAAAGATCGGAAAGCGCTCGTCCCTGATTTGGTTCAATCTCCTGCGTGCGGGGTTTGCGGGGCTGATGCTCGTCACAACGAAAAGCCCATTTTTGTTTCTTGCATGCCTCTATCTTTCAACGGCGGCGATCGGCGGCGACGGCGTTATGGTGTCCGCAATGACTGCGGATGTATTTGACTATCAGCAGTGGAAAACCGGCAAGCGGCTGGAGGGCTTCATCACCCAGTTCAGCGGCATGCTGGTAACGGCGGCTACGATGCTCTTTAACCTGATCCTTCCCTGGTTTTATGAGCATTATGGGCTTGAGAAGGATTATACGGTTTTGTTCCAGGAGGCGGTTCGCACACCTATTTTCAACATCATGATTATCACCACGGTTATCAGCTGCCTTGCAGCAGTGATTCCGATTCTGTTTTATGATATGACGGAGAAAAAGCAGGCGGAGATCATTGCAGATTTAAAGGAGCGCGCGGAGGCGGAAATATAAACGCATCCCGAAAGCCTGTTTTTCTGCCGTGCGGGAAAGAAAGGAAGGCGAGAAGATATGGAGTTGATAAGCAGCAATTCCGATTTAACGCAATGGATGGCCTGGGCGCAGCAAAAGGCCGCTTCTTTTGTGATGACCGGGCAATCCGGGCCTGTGAACCGCGGAGACGGTGGAAAGTGGTATGGGCCGTCGGGGCGTTTTTCCAACCGTAGCCGTGTGATCAGGCGGCCCAACAGGCAGTGGGCGCAGCCGAAAGACTATCTCCCATCTTATTGGGCGGGGTATCATGACCGCACAGCCTTTTACATCCGGGATTTTGTCCATCAGGCGGCCGGAGCTGAGTATTTGGGGTATCATGAAGAGAATTATCAGATGATGCGCTGCTTTGTGGAAGGCGCTTGTGCGGATACCGGCTGGTATGCTCCCTGGGCGCTGAATTTTGATGGCAGCCTTTATTATATGGACACTCCCAATCACCGTAGGTTCGTGCGGGAGCTTACCGCCCAGTATGAGCTGGTCGAAACCATATGCAAGCTTTATTTCCTCTCCGGAGACAGCCGCTATCTGGATCGCCAAATGCGCACATTTACCGAACGAATTCTTGGAGAATTTACCCAGCGACACGACGGAATGGTGTTCTCCATAAAAAATGGAATTCCAGAGGGGCGCGGCAATATTTGGCGTGGATCAGCCAGCTACAATGAATCCGGGCGGTCGCTTGCAGAAGCGGGCGACAGCATTGCGGCGCTTTATCAGGCGCTGGCAGCATTCGGCAAACTGTTGGAAGCCCTAGGGGAGCGGGAGTCGGCGGGTGGTTACCTCCGGCGCGCTGCGGAGCTGAGATCCTATTTCAATGATGTGTGGAGCCTTCCGCCGGAGGGCAACGGCTATGTGTTCGGGATCGATCAAAAAGGCCGGAAATATTGGCGTTGGGAGAGATCGGCCAAAGGAATCACCGGCGCGGAAACTTGCTTCTTTCTGCCGATGAAGCTGTTAACCGAACCAGGGGAGCGCAATAACCTGCTGCTGGAAGAGATCGACCAAAGAGCCGCTGATCCTCAGACTGCGGCGGTGAATATCGAGAGCTATACTTATTTGCCGCAGGTTTTCTTCCCTTACCAGCAGGCAGAGCGCGCGTGGCGCTGGATGAAATATATTGGCGGTAGGCTTTTGTTACCGCATGTTCATGAGAGCCAGGGCCGCAATGAGGATTATCCGGAGCTTTCTTTTACCATGTTTTCTCATGCTGTTGAAGGGTTGGCCGGCTTTTCCGCCGACTTGCCGGCGGGAAGGATTGTTACTTGTCCCTGTCTGCCGGAGGAAGTTCCAGGGCTATCCATAAGAGGGCTGCGGCTAGGGGATTATAGCATGGATTTTGAGCTTCTTTCCCATCACGAGGCGGCGTTCTACAACCATTCAAACCGTCCGCTGTGCTGGAAATGCACGTTTGCAGGGCAATCTGCCCGGCAACCTGCTCATTTTGTAGTTGATGGGGCGGAATTGCAGCCACAATCTGAAACGGTGAACGGCGTTGCCCGTTCGTTTATTGAGGTATCTGTGCCGCCGCAGTCTGGCAAAAAGGTTTCTGCCCTAAACTAGGCGGTTAAAGCGGCAAAAATAAAAAAGGAAGCGCGCTGCAAGGGAGCTTTGCGGCGCGCTATCTTTTTGTGAAGGGAATGGCTTACACACGTTATTGTAACTATTTTGTGAACTCCCTTGACATCGGGTGCAAACTGTATTATTGTATTATCATATTAATACAATAATACAAGGAGGCGCACAGATGACATGGATCATCACTGCCGACCGGCCGATTTATCTCCAGCTGGTTGAGCAGTTGGAACTTGCGATCGTCGCAGGGGAATACCGGGCCGGCGGGAAGCTGCCAAGCGTTCGGGAGCTCGCCGCCGAGGCGGCAGTCAACCCCAACACGATGCAGCGGGCTATGCAGGAGCTGGAGGCACGTGGCCTCATCAACACGCAGCGGACAGCTGGGCGTACCATTACGGAGGATGAAACAATGATTCAGGCATTGAGGCAGCAAAAGGCGCAAGAGCAAATCGCCCAGTTCTGGGCAGCTATGCAGAAGCTCGGATTTACCCAGGCGGAAGCTCTCTCGCTCTTAAAACAAACAAAGGAGAATGCATAATGGATGCGATTTTATCCTGCCAAGGGCTGACGAAGCTCTATGGGCAAAAGGCGGCGCTTGTCGATTTTACCTACGATTTTCCAAAGGGACGGATCGTCGGCCTCCTGGGGCCGAACGGCAGTGGAAAAACGACGCTGTTAAAGCTTGCAGCCGGGTTGCTCACTGCCACGCGGGGAAGCATCCGCGTCTGTGGTCTGGAACCGGGGACGGAGACAAAAAAGCGCGTTTCCTTCCTGCCGGAGCGTAGCTGCCTGCCTGCTGGGATGCGTGTGCGCGAGGCACTAGAATTTTTCGGGGATTTCTATGCGGATTTTCAGCTTGATAAAGCGGCGGAAATGCTGAAGGATTTGCAAATTCAGCCAAATGATAAGTTAAACGCTCTAAGCAAGGGCACGCGGGAGAAATTGCAGCTTGCATTGGTGATGAGCCGCAAGGCGGAGCTCTATCTGCTCGACGAGCCGATCGGCGGAGTGGATCCGGCTGCACGCGACTATATTCTCAATACGATCATTCGCAATTATAACGAGGATGCAACGATGATTTTATCCACCCACCTGATTCACGATATCGAAGCAGTGTTCGACGATGTTGTGATGATCGGAGGAGGACATATCGTGCTTGCAGGCAGCGTAGATGCGATTCGTGAAGAACGGGATAAAAGCATTGATACAATATTCAGGGAGGTATTCAGATGCTGGGGAAACTGATCAAGCATGAATTCAAAGCGACGGCGAAGCTCCTGTTGCCGCTGTTGGCGGCAGTGCTTGCCCTGATGGGCGGGTTCCAGGTTATCTTTCTGGTGGTGAAATTGCTCACGGGGCGAAATGATTCGCACCCGCTGGTGGCGGTGCTTTTTGCCCTCTTTGCCGTTCTGGCGGCATTTGCCCTGCTTGCCATGTTGGCCGTCATCGTCATTGTGGCCGTTCAGCGGTTTTATAAAAACCTGCTTGGTGATGAAGGCTATCTCATGTTTACGCTTCCGGCCACGCCGGGGCAGCAGATTTTCTCGAAGCTGCTGGTAAGCCTAGTTTGGTCGCTTATGGGTATCGTTGTTGTAATTCTGGGAGGCGTTCTATTTGTATGGAATCTCCCGGAGATTGCGAACGCGCCCGCTATTCTGGCAAGCTTTCGGAGCGAAACCGGCATGAGCATATGGCTGGCCGCGCTTCTTCTAGCGCTTTTTATGGTGTTGGCGTTTTCCAATACCTACCTGCATTTCTATCTCTGCATGGCAATCGGGGGCAGTGGCCGCAGAACCGGTTGCTTGCGAGCGCGGCGGCATACCTGATCCTCAACACACTTTTGCAGTTTGTGATGATGTTCGGTATGATTACGGCGGCGCTGGCGTTTCACTTTGCAGATATGAGCTTTTTCCGAGGTTTTCAATCTTTGGCCGAGCAATCCCCCGCTCTGTTTATCTTACAGCATGCTCGGCATAGGCGCAGGGTTGATGATTTTTTTGGATGTGATTTATTACCTTACCACGCGTTGGCTGCTGAGCCGGCGGCTGAATCTTGCATAACCGGCGAAAGATATATGATAAAGCAGATCAATAGAAAGGTTGGAAATATGATGGAGCAGAAGCAGTATGTTTGCCCCAAATGCGGCAACACACAGTATGAACACGATCAATTTCAGGCGACGGGCGGCAATTTTGCGAAAATATTTGATGTGCAGAATAAAAAGTTCATTACAATCACCTGCACAGAGTGCGGCTATACCGAGCTTTATCAGAGCGGAGGCAGCGCGGGCTGGGATGTGCTTGATTTCTTGCTTGGCGGCTGACCGGAGGAAGGATCGAAAGCAAAAAGGGGACGCCTGCTTTTCTGCGGCGTCCCCATCTGATGGCGTTGTGTTTATGTTGGAAATATCACCAAGAAAGCGCTGCCCTTGCCCGGCTCGCTTTCCACCTGGATCGTGCCGTCGTGCGCTTGCACGATCCAGCGCACCATTGCAAGGCCCAGCCCGGCGCTGCCTCCCTGCGCACCGCTGCGGGAAGAGTCGACACGGTAGAAACGGTCGAAAATCCGATTGATGTGCTCTGGCGCGATGCCAATGCCGTCATCCTCGATGGACAATCGGATACCGGTATCCTTCTGGATCAGACGAATCCATATATGGCCATACTCCTTGCCGTAAGAAATGGCATTTGATACGAGGTTCATCATCATCCGGGTCAGCAGCGTCTGGTCGCCCTCCAGCATCACTTCCGGCTGCAACAAGCATTCGATCGAGATGCCGCGTTTGTCTGCCCGTTCGGCCAACTCTTCAGCCACTGTTTCGCAGAGCGTTGCAAGATCAATTGGTTCCTTCTCCAGGCGGAGCGTTTGATTATCCGCCCGCGTCAGTTCCAGCAGCTGCGCAACAAGGGCGGACATTTTTTTACCCTGTGATTGAATCGCCTGAAGCGCCCGTAGGGTTTCCTGTGGATCGCCGGGATTGGCTAGAGCGAAATCCGCCTGGGAGAGGATCACGGAGATTGGTGTGCGCAGCTCATGAGAAGCGTCGGAGGTAAACTGCTTTTCCCGCTCAAAAGCGGCTTCCAGCCGATCCAGCATCGCGTTGAAGGCCTGTGCCAATCGGGCAATTTCATCCGATCCCTCATCCGGTAGGCGTGCGGAGAGGTCGCCGCTGCCGGAAATGCGGTTTGCCGCCTGGGTAATGCGCTCCACGGGGCGAAAAGCCCGCTTGGTGATCAGGTAGCCGCCCGCCGCGGAGAGTAGCAATACGAGCGGGAAGCTCACCGTGGAAGCAACCGTCACATAATTCAGCGCGGAATCGTTTGCGCTGAGGGAGTAAATTCCCCGCACCCATACGCCGGTTTCACCGTAGCCGACATACATATCAAATACCTGCCACTTGCGGCCGCCGCCTTCCACGCCTTGATGGGTATCTGCAATTAAGGGCGTTTCCGCCGGGAATCCTGCTGGCGTACCGCCCAGCAGGAGCGTGCCGGCAGGGCCATAGAGCACAAGCGTGATCCCATCGTGGTAGAGATCAATTCCGCTGTCGATTTCAAGCTGCCCGCCCTTGAAATCGATATCGTCAAATGCGTTTTCCACTGCGCTTTCCAAATCCGCCCGGGTAGAGTAGACAATCCGAAGGTCAAGCGCAAGGAAAACAAAGCCGAGCATCAGCGAGAGAATCACTGCGAGGATCGCCGTATAAAAGAGCGTGACTCGCAGTTTAATGGAGAGCTGTTTCATGGCTGGAACCCGCCTTTCGCGCTTATTCTGCTTTTAGCACATATCCCACCCCGCGAACGGTATGGATCAGTTTTTGCCCATAACCTGTATCAATCTTTTTGCGTACATAACGGATATAAACATCCACCACATTGCTGCCGCCCTCAAAATCGTAGCTCCATACGTGCTGCTCGATCTGGTCACGCGTGAGCACAGCCCCTTGGTTGCGCAGCAGATATTCGAGCACCGCGTATTCCTTTTGTGAAAGCGTAATTTCCCTATCGCCGCGGGCGACCCGGCGGGTGTTGAGATCCATCGTCAGATCGGCCAGCTGAAGCAGATTTGAAACCGGTTCCTGCGCAGTGCGCCGCAGCAGCACGCGGATCCGCGCCGAAAGCTCCTCAAAGGAAAAAGGCTTTACCAGGTAATCGTCTGCACCGGTATCCAGCCCGGCAACACGGTCAGCTACCGTATCGCGTGCCGTAAGCAAAAGAACAGGCGTGTGGTTGCCCTGGGCGCGCATTTCCCGCAGGATGGAAAGGCCGTCCCGTCCTGGTAACATGATGTCGAGGATGACCGCGTCATAATCAGTCAGCGCAATATAATCAAGCGCTTCTGTGCCATTCGCACAAGTGTCCACCCCATAGCCCTCTGCCTTGAGGCGTTTGGCGGTCACCTGCAAGAGGGCTGGTTCATCTTCTACATATAAAAGCCTCATATGGTTTCTCCTTCCGATCAATATACCAATGCATCTAAGTTTCAGGCTTTGAAGCTTTGTTTCAAAGCTTGAAACTTTACGATCTGTTTGAATCTATCGTAGCATACGCATAAAGCCTAGCCCTCTGCGAAAAATGGCGTTGCCGCTTTGCGGCAGGAGGCGTTTTGCGCCGACAGACATTTTTTGAATGATTCAAACGATCTGTTTGAATCTATGTAGCATACGCATAAAGCCTAGCCCTCTGCGAAAAATGGCGTTGCCGCTTTGCGGCAGGAGGCGTTTTGCGCCGACAGACATTTTTTGAATGATTCAAACGATCTGTTTGAATCTATTGTAGCATAAAAAATAGCCGGAAACAAACTGTTCCCGTGAACAGATGATACCTCTTGGGCCTGTGTTGTTTGGGCAGGCTTTGCTTTGTTACTCGCTTTGCTTCGTAATAAAAAATACTAGGTGTGGAATTGAAAAACTTTTTTCAAGCGCCCGTTTTTTAATCTTCCTCTCATTTTTGTCGGTTATTATGAAGCCATGATAAGGAATGGCGGGACGCCGCCGCCTAATCAAATGCCCCATTCCCAAAAATTTGAGAGCAATCAGGAGGTATTTTTATGAAGAAGAATAGAAAGATTTTGGCAGTAGCCGGTGCGGCCGTATTGGTAATTGCGATAGGGACTGCTTCCGTGCTGGGCGTTTCCGCACATGCGAAAAATACCGCGAAGGAAACGGCGCTAAAATACCTGCCCGCCGACGCGCAGCTCGTCGCACAGGAGACGGAGGACGATCGTTATGAATTCAAATTCCACAGCGCGGAGCGGAAGGAAAAATATGAAATTGAGATTGGCAAAAAAACAAAGGAGCTTGCCGAATGGAAAAGTCAGGCGGATGCTTCTGATGGATCAAAATCCGTGAAGCTTACGCAGCAGGATGTAGAAAAGATCGTGTCTGATGAGCTTTCAAGCGCTAAGGTGGATGGTGCTAAAATGACCAAAACTCAGCTGGTCGAGGAGGATGGGTTTCAAGTTTATGAGGTTGCATTCCAATCCTCCAAGTGCCGCGGCAGTTATGATATCCACCCGGAAAGCGGATTGATCTTGGAGCGTGAAATCAAAATTGGCGCGCCAATCGTCATTCCGTTGACCAGCACACCCGCAGAGGGCGCTGCTGGGGCAACGGCCGGCAGCACACAGCAGGACGGGGCGATTCTCAGCGTGGAAAAAGCACGGGAACTGGCGCTGAAAGAGGTGCCCGGAGCCGCTGTGACGGATATTGATTTGGAACTCGAAAAGGGCATTTATGTCTATCAGATTGAGCTTTATCAAGGTGGATATGAATATGATCTTGTGCTCAATGCAAAGGATGGCGCCCGCATATCGCTCAAAAGCGAAAAGGATGATTGGGATGAAAACGGCGGATGGGTGCATCATACTGGCCGCAACCCGGTCACCACAGAGCAGACACAGGCAAAGGCACAGGAGAAACCCACCCAGCAAAACGGTGCCTCCTCCTATATCGGCGTTGCAAAGGCCAAAGAAATTGTGCTGCAAAAGGTGCCTGGCGCAACGATAACGAAGATTGAGCTGGAGCGCGATGACGGGCGTGTCGCCTATGAAGGGGAGGCCCAAAAGGGTAAAGTGGAGTACGAGTTTGATATCGACGCTTACACCGGTGCGATCCTCTCTTGGGAAGAAGAGCAAAGCCATCACAGCGGCAGCGGCACACAGCCTGCCGGAAAAGTGATTGGGATCAAGCAGGTGAAAGCGATTCTTGAGAAAAAAATGCCTGGTGCTATCATTGTGGATCTTGATATGGATACAGTGAACGGCAGGCTTCTCTATGAAGGCGAGGTGCGGAAAAGCGGCACGGAATATGACTTTGAAATTGACGCTACGACTGGCACAATTCTAAAATGGGAGGCAGAACCGGCAGATCGTGATTAACCGATTGTGCTTTGCACCTCACTGGGTTGTAAACTACTTGGAAACGCGCTGCAACATGCAGAAATCCTGCATGTTGCAGCGCGTAACTTTATATATATGAACCATTTATTAATTCCTTCACCGAAAAAGTTCTTGCATTTTTATAAAAACTGCGTTATAATTTTAGTGAAATTTTATAATAGTTTGCGCTGTTTGGAGGTTAAAAAATGCAGCTTAAACAAACCGCTGAATCGCTTTGGTCAGATGCAAAAACCTACTGGAAACACCCGCCTGCCGGCAAATACATGCCGTTTAAAGAAATTGCCGCATACAGTGTGGGTGGTATCGGTGCCTACTTCATCATCACGATCATCTGGGCGCTTCAGCTATCTGTCGGTAATTTTATCATCGGCAATGCGATTGGTATCGAGCCGACCAAGATTTATCTCCTGTATCTCATTTCCGTCGCAAGCAGCTTTCCGCTGACAGCCCTGCGCGCCAACATCATCGATAATGCGCGCAGCAGGAGGAAGTACGTCCTATCTTTGATTACTGGGCGTGCCTTCCATCCTTTTGGCAATTGGGTTTGTGTGGATGCCGTATGAATCGATGTCCATGTCCATGCGGATGCTGACGGTACTGCTCTTCAACATTGGCTTTCAGT
>ENA-OQDA01001049-OQDA01001049.1-human-gut-metagenome-genome-assembly--contig:-NODE-1049-length-10388-cov-1.866485_pt1 | contig 10388 bp, 13 predicted proteins | sample MGYA00242771_ERZ504603 | MGnify/ENA primary metagenome ERZ504603 (study PRJEB26092, sample SAMD00036328) | human gut metagenome | host: Homo sapiens | study: EMG produced TPA metagenomics assembly of...
TATCCCCTGTGTGCCTGACGGCGGCTGTATAAGAGCGAAAACCTGTATGACCAACTTCTGCACATTCCAGAAAAGAAAGTGAGGAAACGCAAGTGAAGAAATTCGGACGAAAGAAAGAGCGTGCTTCGGTGCGTCTGCCTAAGACGGCCCAACAGTCTATTCCCATCCGCCGTATCCACCGGGACGGTATCTGGGAGGTAGACGGCAAGTTCAGCCGCTGCTGGCGTTTACCGACATCAATTATGCCGTAGCGGACGAGGAAGATAAAAAGGAATGCTCATCCAGTATTGTGCACATGGAAAAAGGCGTTGCCGACGGACGCGATCACGAAAAATCTCTATCGTCAACAAGCGGCTGAATCCGCTGGAATTTCAGAAAGAAATGCTCATGCCGTCCAAGCAGGACGGGCGCGACGATTACCGTAAGGAATACAACCGTATGCTGCTGGACAAGGCCGCTGAGGGCAACGGCATCGTGCAGGAGCGGTACATCACGGTTTCCGTGGAGCGCCGCAGCATTGAGGAGGCGCGCAGCTTCTTTGCCCGTGTGGGCAGCGATTTGTCCGCCAACATGAAAAAGCTGAACTCCAAGCTGTACGAACTGGACAACAAGGAGCGGCTGGGTATCCTGCATGACTTTTTCCGCATCGGTGAGGAGGATTCATTCCGCTTTGACTTCGATACCGTAGCAAAGCGCGGCCATTCGTTCAAGGACTCCATCTGCCCGGACAGCATCCAGTTCCATTCTAACTACTTCGAGCTTTCCGACAACAAGGTGGGCCGGGTGCTGTTCCTCAAGGACTATCCGGCCTATCTGGAGGACAGCTTTGTAAAGGAACTGACCGAACTCAACCGCAATCTGATTTTGTCCATCGACATCCAGCCTATTCCCACGGATAAGGCGCTGAAAGAGATACAGAACCAGTCCCTTGCGGTGGAAACCGACATTACCCGCTGGCAGAACAAGCAGAACCAGAACAACAATTTCTCCGCCATTCCGCCCATGCAGCTTACCGATGCACGGGACACGATGCGTTCCATGCTGGACGATCTGACCATGCGCGACCAGCGCATGACTCTGTGCGTGATGACCCTCGTTCATGTGGCGGATAGCAAAGCACAGCTTGACGCTGACACCGATACCATCCGCAGTATTGCGGGCGGCAAGAACTGTGAGATGAGCGTGCTGACCTATCAGCAGGAGGACGCACTGAACACCGTCCTGCCTTACGGCTTGAGGCGAATTGATACCCTGCGGACACTGACCACCGAGAGCGCCGCCGGTCTGGTGCCGTTTTCCTCGCAGGAGATTCGATATCGCGGCGGCGTGTACTACGGCGTGAACGCCACCAGCCGCAACCTGATCGTCTGCGACCGACGACAGCTTTTGAACAGCAACGGTTTTATTCTGGGCGTGTCCGGTTCGGGCAAGTCCTTTGCGGCCAAGGAATGAGATCACATCTATCGCGCTTTCTACCGACGACGATATTATCATCGTTGACCCGGAGCGCGAGTATGCACCGCTGGTCCGTGCACTGGGCGGCGAGGTGGTGCAGATAGCGGCAGGCAGTCACAACCACATCAACGCGATGGACATGACGAACGGCTACGGCGAGGAAGAGGATACCGTAAACGGCCCGCTGTTGCTGAAAAGTCAGTTCGTCATGTCCCTGTGCGAACAGCTCATGAAACCCTCCCTGATCGACGCGAAAGAGCGTTCTATCATTGCGCGGTGCGTGAAAAGCGTCTACCAGAACTACACCCAGGGCGGTGCGGCCTTCTCCCCACGAACTGGAAAGTCAGTTCCGGTGCGGAGCTGCTGCCGGTCCAGCCGGAGCCGCAGGCGCAGTCCATCGCGCTGGCGCTTGAACTGTTTGTAGACGGTACACTGGATGTGTTCGCCTACCAAACCAATGTAGATATGAGCAGCCGCATCATGCTGTTTGACATCTTCGATTTAGGCAGTCAGCTCAAGACCGTGGGAATGCTCGTCATGCTGGACGCAATCTTGAACCGCGTCATTGAGAACCACCGGCGCGGACGGCGTACCTGGATCTACATCGACGAGATTTACCTGTTCTTCGCCAACGAGTACAGCACCGGCTTTCTGGAGGAGAGCTGGAAGCGTTTTCGTAAGAAAAATGCTGCCGCAACCGGCATCACGCAGAATGTCACTGACTGCCTGCGCTCTCCCACAGCGAAAAATATGCTGGCGAACTCGGAGTTTCTGCTGATGCTGTCACAGGCTCCCACCGATCAGGAGGAGCTGGTGCGGATGCTCCGCATTTCGGAAGAACAGCTCGGCTACATCAATAACGCTGAGTCGGGACATGGGCTGATCAAGGTTGGCGGCGCACTGGTGCCGTTCATCAACCAGTTCCCGCGAAATACTGCGTTGTACCGCCTGATGACGACAAAGCCGGGTGAATCGCTGTGAAAGAGATACGGACGCGCCCCAAGGACCGGGATATTCAGACGCGGCAGACCTCTGCGTTTCTCCCCAAACAGGCGGCGAAGGTGCTGCGGGAAAAGGCGGCTCGTTGTCAGCTTGACGGAAAAAATGCAGAGCAACCGGAAGATGCGCAGTCTGCGTTCTCCGAACCGGTGAGCCGGTTTGAAGCCACCGCACAGAGAGCGGCGGAAATCAGCGCACGGACGGCGTTCTGCTCCGGCAAGGCGCTGGCGCAGAAGCAGTTTGACCGCGCCGTTATTTCCACCAAGCCGAAAGAGAGGGTGGAAAATGCGGCTCCTCTGCGTCAGAGCGATCCGCCGCAAGTCATGCGCGCCAAGCAGCAATTCCGGCAGGAGCAGGCGAAAAAGCAGACTGAACGCCGCCGGGAAACTGTGGTGCGGGAAGCAAAACAGGATGCCTTTCGAGTGCAGGACGATTTTGCGTTGCAGGAGCATCGCTTTACGGATACGCCCTCCTCTGTCCCTGTCGATACGCCGAGTGTGCATACGCACCGGCGCAGGGAAACCGCATCGACACCGCCCCAAAAAGCAGAAAGCCGCCCCGTGAACCGATGTTCACAGGGCGGCAATCGCAGTCTGTGCGCCAGCAGGCGGCGGCAAAAGCACAGGCGCAGGTCGCAGCGAAAACAAAAGAGAAAATGCAGCAGCAGTTCGTGCAGGAAACCGCACAAAAGACCGCGCAGGCAGCGAAACGCGCTACAAAAAGGTTTGAGCAGGTCAAAAAGTGCCGTTATCCGTGTCGGACAGGCCGTGGCGCGGGCGGCGGTGGGACTTCTGGGTGGTGCCGGTGCGCTCATTGCGCTGATCTTGGTCATCGGCGGCGCGGCGGCGGTCATCGGGACACCCTTCGGTGTGTTCTGGTCGGGCAATGACAGCGATGCCCAGTCCGTTCCGCAGGCGGTGGCGCGCATCAACAGCGAGTTTGCCTCCGAAATCAGCCGGATACAGACCGAGAACCCGACCGATAGCGTAGTGATTCACCGGGAGCCGGACGGCGGCAGTGACCTGACCATCCGCAACTGGACGGATGTCATCGCGGTGTTTGCGGTGAAAACTGCCGGTGCGGACGCCGATGCTACAGATGTTGTGACCATCGATGAGGAGCGCATCGACCTCATCCGGCAGGTGTTCTGGGATATGAACGAGGTAAGCTGGTATGTGCAGACGATCAAGCACAGGGACGACACCGAAACCATCCTCCATATCACGATCACAAGCAAAAAAGCGACCGAAATGCCTGACTTCTACCATTTCAGCAAGAGCCAGCGCGAAGCGCTGACCGAGGTGTTGAAGCCGGAATACGCACAGATGCTTGCCGAGCTTGTCGGCACCTACGGCGGCGAGGTCAGCTTGGACGAGGCGCAGATACGCGCCATGCTTTCCGCCATGCCGAAGGACATTTCGGAGCGCAGGAAAGCGGTGGTGGAGAAAGCGTACTCGCTTCTCGGCAAGGTGAACTATTTCTGGGGCGGCAAAAGCAGCGCCATCGGCTGGGACTCCCGCTGGGGAACACCCACCCGCGTGACCGCACCGGGGAGCCGTAGTACAGGGACAGTCCGTCCTTACGGGCTGGACTGCTCCGGCTTTGTGGATTGGGTTTTCAACAATTCGCTCGAATATGTCATCGGGCACGGCGGCGGTGCGGCCAGTCAGCACGGCTACTGCAAGCCGATCTCGTGGAGCGAGGCGCTGCCGGGTGATCTGGTGTTCTATCCGGGTGACTCCCATGTGGGGATCTTCGTCGGCAAAGACGAGAGCGGAAACCCGCTCATCATCCACTGCGCCAGCTCACAGAACAATGTGGTGCTGACCGGCTTGCAGGGGTTTACGCGTATCGGCAGGCCGGATTGTTTCTGAAAAATTACAAGAATCCCGGTGCGGTGCTGAACCGCTACCCGTCAAGAGGACAGTGAAAAAATATAAAGTTTTCCCGGCCAGTAGTCATGAGCTGCTGGCCGCTTTTTATGCGGCCAGAGATAGCTGGCGCTTTTCCATCGGTGTCAACACTCCCAGGTTGTACTGCACCCGTCTGGTGTTGTAATAATGGATATAGTTCTCAATCATCTGGACGAGTTCCTGCTTGCTGGTAAACCGCCTGCCGTAATAGCGTTCCCGCTTCAGGATACCCCAGAAACCCTCCGTGGGACCGTTGTCAATGCAGCGTGCTACACGGGACATGCTCTGTGTCATTCCGGCTTGCTGAAGTTTATGGTGAAATGCCCTGCTGGTGTATTGAAAGCCTCTGTCACTGTGGAACAAGGGATGGGCATCTGGATTGGCTTTAAATTTCTTTTCTTCTGTGTATGTGATTTCCATCATAACCTGTCGAACCCTTTTATCTTTTATGATATTTGAATTATTTCAGTTCACTTCAGGAAAAGGACTCCTTGCGAACGCCGCACAGAGGGCAGACAAAATCGGCAGGCAGGTCCTCAAACTTCGTGCCGGGGGCAATGCCATGTTCTGGATCACCCGCCGCCTCGTCATACTCCCAGCCACAAACATCGCATACATATTTTTCATATTGTTATCTCCTCACTTTGTAATGGTTTGAAGGATCTGATCCAGCCAGCCACCCGTGAATGTCTCAATGTCGCCCCGGTCACACAGGGATGCCAGCGCCGGGTCAATCGGGATCTGGGCGGTACTGTTGATCTGGAACCGGGCCGCTAGTGCAGCGATACGGCTCTGGCCGAAGATAAAGTGACTGTCATGGCAGGTGGGACACTCGAAATAGGCCATGTTTTCCACCAGACCCAAAACTGGGATGTGCATCATGTCCGCCATCCTAACCGCTTTCTCAACGATTATCTCCACAAGCTCCTGGGGAGATGCCACGACGATGATCCCGTCGATGGGCAGTGACTGGAACACGGTCAGCGGAACATCGCCAGTACCAGGAGGCATGTCCACGAACATATAGTCTACGTTGTCCCAATTCACATCCGTCCAGAACTGCTTAACGGCCCCGGCGATGACCTGCCCACGCCACACCACGGGGTCTCCCCCATGCTCCAGCAACAAATTGATGGACATGATCTTCGTGCCGTATTTGGTTTCAGAGGGAGGAATCCCTTCTTCACTTCCAACAGCTCTGTCATGAATCCCAAACACTTTGGGGATGGACGACCCCGTGATGTCCGCGTCCAGGATTGCCGCCTGATAGCCCTTGCGTTGGGGCAGTACCGCCAGCATGGAGGTGATGAGGGATTTTCTGACGTCTCTCTTACCGCTGACCACACCAATCACCTTTTTGACAGAGGAATTTTTGCTCAGCGGTTCGATCATGCTCTGGGGAGCAGTCCGCTCACTGCATTCACTGCCGCACTCGGCGCAGTTATGTGAGCAATTCTCACTCATGGAAGCCGCCTCCGTTTCCTGCGCAGCCGTGCTTGTCCTCCTGACAGACGTGCTCCCCACAGGAATGCTCCCCCCTCATGGTGGTTGCAGTGCACGTTCTGATCATACCATGAATAAGACTCAGTTGGATATGATGCTGGCAGCCGCTGACATCAAGCTGATGCCTGCCACAAAATTGATCTATGTGGAGAGCACCAGCGTGATCGCGGAAAATGAGTCCGGCCGTCTGGAACTTCCCTGCGACACCGTCATGATGGCCATGGGTTCCACACCGACAGAAGATCTGGCAAATGCGCTGGAAGATATTTGCCCTGTCTATGTGACCGGCGAGGCCAAGCGCGGCGCTGCGGATGTCATCGCCGCTGTCGAGAACGCCTATCAGGCTGTTTGCGCCCTGTAAAGTCTATTGCCGTACAGGTAAAACTGTATTGCTTTCAGCAACAGTATCTTTTCTTTGTTAACATTTGTTTTGTTTATACACCTCCCCTCCATCTGATGGAGTAGGGGTGGTACAGAGCAAGCTGCCTGAGTCTGAAAGGGATACTTGGCAATCGTTCCTGCTCAAGCGACTATCACGGCATCAGGGTTTGTTTTCAAGAAAAAGCCCCGGCTCCGCCTGATTCGGCGCAGCCGGGGCTTTGACCAATACGCTGACCAATATCAGAAAATCAGCGGGTGGACACAGTGGACAAGGCAGTTGTTTGTACCCACAGAAAGCGGGGCCAAAAGTGCCGGAAAGCACCCAATATCAGGGCTTTGACGTCCCGACGCATCTTCACACGCAGGAGGTCACTGGTTCGAGTCCAGTAGTCTCCACCAAAAAGTTCCTGATTTCGCAAGAAATCAGGAACTTTTCTTTTGCCTCAGGCTCTAAAAGTTTTCTCCAAATTTTCTACTTTTTCTCCGACCAATACACTGACCAATACCGCGATAGTAGCCGATAGAATGAGGCAGCACCGGGCAGGAATTTCCCAGTCCCGGTGCTGCCGTTGATGGTTACAATCATTTTTGTATGGTCAGAAAAATCCAGCCTTCCATCTCACACGCGTCTGCAAGCGCTTTGGTTGAGCTTTTTGATTGGAAAGTCTGGTGCGGTTTGTATAATGAGTACCAAATGTCCCCAATCCACATGTAGGTTTAGAAGAGCGCTCTTCTCCAGTGTTGAACCTTCATCAAAATGAAGAGGAAACTCTTTTTTTCAGAACAGAACAATTCAGATAGACGTCCGCCCAGAGAATCTCCGTATGGATACACTGATAAAGCGATGTATACAATCCTTTGGGTAGCCGGTCAAAGAGAAATATATGCCTTTCCCCTTTGTCCACCTTCTCTTCTTTGAACCAACGGCACTGTTCCAACGCCATTTGGCGCAGTTCTGGAAAGCGCGCCTCCCACAGGGCACAGGTATGTCCGGTATAGTCCGACACGGTCAGAGCCACAGGTAGCCCGGCACTGACCTCTTCCACAGTGGCTGTACAATCGTATGGAAGGGGCGCAGTGCTTCCTCCTGTTCGGCCGAGGCCGCCAGCGCCCCATATCCTCCGGGTAGTCCGTATGATCCCATCATACCGGCAGTTGCTTCCTCTGCCCGGAACGCTCCGGGCATCAGCCAAAACTCCCCTAGGTGCAGTTCGTTAAGCAACCTGTCAGTTCTTTCTTTTCGTTTTCGGAAAACCATAGTTACTCTCCCACATCTGTGATATCAATTACCCATTTTCCCAAAGAGGAACCTGCAACACCAAGGAGCAATCCGCCGGCAATCCCGCCCACAGCAGTGCCAAGTCCCGGCAAAATTGCCGTACCGATTGCAGCACCTGCCAGAGCGCCGCCTTTGGCGCCGAGTGCACCTCCTGCCCAACTGCCGCCAATACTTGCAGCTGTACTATAAGTCTTTTTCCCGATTTTCTGATCGGCGTCATGTAGATCCCCGTCAATGACATTACATAGTTCCAAAGCATCCAGTGCTGCTCCCGCGACCAACAGCACTCTCCCTGCGATCCTGACTACTTTGGCTGAGTGCTGAAAATCTTTCAGGATATCATAGGCTTCTTTGGAAATCTCGGCATGATCCAATTTGGATGCAAGCCTTTTCTGCCACGCCGAAGCATCTGGGAGCGCATCCACATTGATATGGTAATAGCTTGTATTCCCTTTGTAGGGGTGTAAATCGGCCCTGAAAAGTGGCATATTACTTTCAGAGGATACAAGGCGTGAAAAATTCCGCCCATCTCTTGTGATTTTGGTTGCAGCCCGAATTCCCGTCCAACTGCTTTGGAGCGGGTTCAAGCCATGCCAGAGTTGGAAAGGTACCTCGCGCTAATTCATCCAGAAAGCTCTCACGAGCACCGTCAGTCTTTTTTCCGTAAACCTCCGTCCTCCAGCAGCCGCCCACCTAAATCAATTCGTTGAATCTTTGCTGTAACTGGCGGATTTTTGCTGCATCGCCACCCACAAACCATGCCAGCCGCTCGATCATGCTGTCGGAAATACCTGTGCTGATCCCGCAGTGTTCCAGTTCGCTAACAGCGCACGCAGGTTACGGGGCTGTGTCGTCTGTGATATAGTTGTTCTCTCGTTCGTTTTGCGATAAATCCCGCTGTAATTGGCGCGCGATATCTTCCAAGGAGCCCTTTATGCCTCCATCGTAGTCATCGCTGCATATGGCAGGAAGATCCTGCAAAGGGACTTTCCGTTCCGCATAGTTCAGATATTCTCTGCTGCCAATGGAATACCCACAACGCCCCCGCAGATCTGCCGATTCATTGTTGCTACGGTATGTGTTCAGTACATCCCGTAAGAATTCTTTATCCTTTCCCTGTGAAATATCCTGGAGGAATGCAGTCTTTCTTGCATTGCTCCCTGCCGCAAAGGAAATACTCCAATCCACAGCCTTTTGAAGCAAATCAAGACACTCACTGGCAAAGAAGTCTGAACAGTTCTTAATTTTTTGAATTGCGGTTTGGACAGCCTGATCGTCACGCAAAGAACTGCCTGGGAGATAAAAAGAGGATAGATTCAGGATTCCTATGCAGTCACTGCTATGGCTGCAAAAACTGCCGGACATCCTGCATACATCATATAGCGATTGTACCTGCTTGGCAAGTGCGCTCCTTCGATCAGAGGATATATTGCGAATGACGTTTATGTGTTCCTGCAAGTCGTCGTAGATCTCTTCCACTGCGGCGCCAGCACGGTTCCCCACCTCCCGTAATGTTTCGTGGTAATTCGTTTCTGACGGTCTTTGCATCAGCGTGCCAAAAAAGTGGCGCGGTTTACGCGGTTCCAATAGTCACTGCTCCCCAAAACAGCACCGTTTTCACCAGTTGCTTCCTTGCTCATAGGTTTCCCTCCTGAAAGTTTTCTCAAATACATGCTTACGTATGAAAAATTTGCATGTTTCTGTGCAACAAACTGACAGAATATTTACCAGAAAGGCAGCACCGGGCAGGAATTTCCCAGCCCAGTGCTGCCTTATGTTTATTTTGATGGTTACATCGCCTTTCCAATTACATCGCCCATCGTATCCGCTGCCTCCCGCATCATATCCGGCGTGGCGTGGGTGTAGGTGCTGAGAGTGAAGCCCGCACTGTAATGTCCCAGGGTACTGGACAGGGTCTTCACATCCACCCCGTTCTTCAGAGACAGCGTTGCGAAGGTATGCCGAAGATCGTGGAACCGGATATGCTCCGCGCCGATGGCTTTCAGAATCTTCTCGTGGGTATGCCGAAAGGAGTCCGGATCGAACATCCCACTCGTCTTGGGCGACGGGAACATGTAAGGATTCCCCGGATGCTTCTTGTGCTCCTCCACCAGCAACTCCACCGCCTGCTGCGAGACTGGCAGGACGCGGATGGAATTGTGGGTCTTAGGCTGACTCACCACCAGTTCTCCCTTGGTGCGGGTCACCTGCTTCGTGATGGAGATGGTTCGGTTCTCCACGTCCAGATCCGTCCAGAGGAGGGCCAGCAGCTCTCCCCGTCTCAGTCCCGTGGTCAGTTCCAGGTAGAAGGGTGCCAGCAGTCCCCGCTTGTCCGCTTCCATCAGATAGGGGCGGATCTTCTCTTCCGGCAGGACCTTCATCTCCCGCTTTTCCATCTTTGGCAGCTTGCAGCCCCTGGCGGGGTTCACCAGGATCAGCCGTTCTGCCACGGCCTGCTCAAGGCAGTTATTCAGCAAGGTATGGATGCCGTGGACCACCCGGACGCTCAGGCCCTTGTTTTTTCAACTGGATGTGCTGGTACCGCTGCACCCGCCCGTTCTTCTGGAGATCGTTGTAGAACTTCTGGATCTGGATCGTGGTGAGCTTGTCCAGCTTGATGTCTCCCAGTTGGGGGATGATGTGGTTATTGATGTAGTTCAGATAATAGTCCTTGGTGTTCTCCCGAAGCCGGGGCTCGGCATAGACCTCGTACCACATCTGCACCCAGCTTTTTACCGTATGGGTACCGCTTGCGGTTCATGTGCCAGTCGCTGGCTGTCTGCAATGGCCTTTTTCAGCTTCTCTTGACCTCTGCCTGAGTCTTTCCAGACATTCTTGATTTTCTGCTTCCCGGTTCA
>ENA-OQDA01001050-OQDA01001050.1-human-gut-metagenome-genome-assembly--contig:-NODE-1050-length-10381-cov-2.357812_pt1 | contig 10381 bp, 9 predicted proteins | sample MGYA00242771_ERZ504603 | MGnify/ENA primary metagenome ERZ504603 (study PRJEB26092, sample SAMD00036328) | human gut metagenome | host: Homo sapiens | study: EMG produced TPA metagenomics assembly of...
CATTGCCACTGACTGATATACAAAAGACTCTGCCGTCCCTGGAAATCTCCACACCTCCAGAGCCGAAAGAGCAACAATACGCCATAGCCGCTCGTGGAGATATTTCCACCACCGAAACCAAAGAACACCGACAGGCGATAGAAGACCTGTTTGGAGACGGAGCTGATGGTTAATCCTGCGGTCAAAGCGCGGTGGGTATTGGAAACCAAGGGAGTGGTAGGACCTCCCGCCTTGGCTTTACATGATATCGCCAAGCGTGAAGGTATTCGCTATCTATACCGCCTATTGCCCAACGATCCAAAACTGAGCGGAGAGCTGATTTATAAGGGCAACAAAAAGGGAATTTTAATCAATACCCATATCAGCAGCCCCAAACGTCATACGTTCACCTTTGCTCACGAACTTGGGCACTATTTTCTGGAACACAAGCCTGAATATGTACGGGATGGCAGAACCGGATTTTGGTGCACTGTTGACGATGTATTACAAGGAAAAAGACAAAAGGAACAAGAAGCCAACGCCTTTGCCGTAGAGTTACTTATGCCGGAAGATCAGTTTCGTACCTCTATGGCTGGCGCACCCTTTGACTTCACACTCATAAACAGCTTGGCCCGTGAATATCAGGTATCCAAACAAACCTGTGGATATCGCATTCTTGAGCTCACGCAGTCTCCTTGCGCCATCCTCCACTCCGAGCTCGGTCGAATTACCATGCAAAGGACTTCCCGCGCCGCACATGGATTTTTACGCCAGTTGACGCATATTCCACAAGCCACTGCTGCTTACTCCGCCATTAAACAGCAATGCGGACAAATAGATTTTACAGAATGCGATCCGGAAAAATGGCTGGCGCGATATACACCGCTTACACGACTCTACGAATGTACTCGTGGCAAGTTTGAGAGTGGTGTAGCAATGACTCTTTTGCGCTGGTCTTGATAATATTCAACAAGGAATTCAATGTGCCTAACTTCCCTCAACAAAGCCAATTTTTGATTTATAAAACCGAAGACGGCCGGATAAAAATTGACGTCCGCTTTGAGGATGAATCCGTCTGGCTCACTCAACAGATGATAGCGGATTTGTTTCAAACCTCTAAACAAAACGTAAGTTATCATATTAAAAGTGTTTTTGAGGAAGGAGAGCTTTCTTCGGAGACAACTGTCAAAAAAATTTTGACAGTTCAGCAGGAGGGAGCTCGTCAAGTTCAACGCCAGTTGGAATACTATAATCTGGATATGATTATCTCCGTGGGCTACCGGATCAAAAGCCATGTTGCCACGCGTTTCCGTATCTGGGCCACGCAGCAACTTCGGGAGTTTATCGTTAAAGGTTTCGTACTCGACGACGAACGGCTGAAAAATCCGGAACTGCCCTTTGACTATTTTGAAGAACTCCTCCGTCGCATCCAAGATATCCGAACCTCGGAGCGCCGTTTCTACCAAAAATTACCGACATTTACGCCACCAGTATTGATTACGATCCCACCACCGAGGAAAGCATCACCTTTTTCAAAACCGTTCAAAACAAACTGCATTGGGCTGTGACGGGTATGACGGCGGCGGAACTCATTCATAGCCGTGCGGACAGCGGCAAGCCGTATATGGGCTTGACCACATGGCGCGGCGCAAAGGTTCGCAAGCAGGATGTGAGAATTGCCAAAAATTACCTGAATGAAAAAGAACTTCTCGCGCTTAACAATCTAGTGGAGCAATATCTTCTCTTTGCCGAAAGACAGGCTCGTTTGCGCAACCCCATGCATATGACCGACTGGATTGCCAAGCTGGACGCCTTTCTTACGCTCAACGAAGGCAACATCCTCACTCATGCTGGAAGTATTTCTCACGAGTTGGCTGTTGCCCATGCGGAACAGGAATATGATAAGTTTCACCAGCGGCGGCAACTTGAGTCCGGACAAAAAGAAAGCGACTTTGATAAAGCCGTAATGGCGTTAACTGGCGGAAAAGATAAAGCAAATAGATAATTGTCCAGCCACGTTCCAAAAAGAATTTTAAGAAATTTTCATTTTTAAGGTATTTTTGTAGGTGTCAACGAGGTGAAATCTACAAAACATAGTAAATTCAATATGTTGCGCTTTAATTTTTATCCGCTTGGGGACGCCAACGAAATTATGCCCTTACGAGAAATCGTAAGGGCTTTTTCGTTGTGGAACGGAATATGCCCACTATCTACATACAAATTAAAAAAATCAACTATATAATCCTAATATGGCTATACAAACAAGGTCATATACACTTGCAAAAAACGAATGACTAAACAACGCCCCATCCATACTCTTTAATTCCTCAGCTTGATTGCCGCTTTCGTATCAGCGTACTATAAAGACTGCGCACAAACATGATCGCTAACATATATTCATGCACAACCTGACGGCCTTCCTCCAGCTCTGCCGGGTATCCTGCCCTAGCGCAGCAGGTATGCCACATGCAGATCGGCATGGTTTGGCGTACACAGGCGTGCCCGCTACGGAGCATCCGGTCTGGCTCAGCCATCCCGGATACTGTGCAGATCACGAAATACATCAAAATCCTTTTGCCAGCCGTGCGAGTAGTTGAAAGCCCGCCGCTGGAAAGCTTCACACGCGGAACAACCAAATGCAGCCCATGATGTCCGACATGACTGTGGCATACCCGGAGAATAGTCCACGGCTCTTCCCTTAGTCTGGCAAAGGCTTACGGCCTCAAAGTCATCTATGGCGCACTGCTCCTATTCCGGCATCACCGTGCCGTCGGGATGTAAGAAGAGCCCCCAGCCGTAAAACACCATATCGTGTCCAGCGAATTAGTCAGCGTCTAAGTTCGCTTCACATCTACGCGCAAGACTTTCGATGGGTGCGTGTCCCGGTCAGGATACTAGACAGCGCGCAGGCGTACCGCCGTTGCCCCGCCCATACGGAAAAACTTTTATATATGATGAGGCTTCGGGAGAGGCAGGGCTTCTGTATTCATCACCCGTTCAAAGCTGAACAGCGCCTTCAAAATCTCCATAGATTAGCACAGCTTTTCCACATGTTGGCTAGTGAGAAACTGATTGAGATTAACTCCGTCCGATGCGCACAACTGCCGAATATGTTCCTTCTTCTGCGGCATTTGCCGTAGGCGATATCCAACACCTGTTACAGCAGAAAGCCCGTAACAGTTAATCCCTGAGCGGCGGCCTTGGGTAATGACCTTTTTCTCCCTCCAGTGTGAAGCCGAACTTAATCCATGCGTTGCGCCGTAGCGTCAACGTACTCTCATGCCTTTCCTACCTTTGGCCTTCAAAGAGGGCGAGGAGCGGCACGCTTCCGCCAGCCCGCGTAAAAGACACCGCGTCAGCGTATGCCCAGTCAGCATGTATACCCATAACGAGTAGGTTGGCTCTGCACCCTACCGTCTTTTCTGCAATCTTACCATCATGTTGAAGGCAATGATATGCGAAGGATGCAAAAGAAGAAGGCAACAGGTACGTTTCAGAGACGGCGGCTCCTGCCATCAGCGCACAATATTTCAAGGCCTTCATAGTATCTGTGTTTTTCTCAACAATATGCTGAAAATATATTTTTCTCCAATTTTCCGCTGATGGGATCCGTGATTGGGCATTTTATTGGTTATTCCTTTGGAATTTCAAGAAATAAAGCATCAGCCGTTTCCTATGACATAACCTTTCAAAAAGTATGGCGAATCATCTGGCTGGACATATGATGCCCCTGACTCACTGATCAAGGTTCTTTTCGTGAAGCCATTTGGACAACAGGTCAGCAATTTCGAGGTTATTCAAGTCTGAGAAGGGGAAATGCGTATTACCCTTAATACCGATTTCCGGCAGATGCACCACTGTGACGTCGCCCCCCTTACCATTGACGGCAGCAGCCCACAGCCTAGCCATCTGGAGCCGGGTGCGCCAATGATCCGGGCCGGGAAACTCACTTTGAGTTTCTGGAATAAAATCACCATAGTAAATGATGATGGGAATCCGAGTTAACTTCATGAAGTCTTCAAGCGGAACAGGGACACCTTCCAGCGTATCAATCCCGCTCGGCAGAGCCGGAGGCATTTCGCCTTCGGGGAAAGGAAAATTGCTGCCCGGTTCATATGATACTATAGCTCGGACATTTTCACTTTTGATTGCGGTAAACCAGCCTCCCCCACCCCCTTGGGAATGGGTAACCATAATTCCCGGCCCTACCCTGTCGAACAATGCAGCCACGGCATCAGACACTACCTGAACGTCGAACGGGCCGGTATTGGGAGTCATCTGCCGGAAGTATTGGTTCAAAGATTCCGCATCACGCGGGAACTGTACGCCTTCAAAAAAGTCGGGCCAGTTCCCCACGCGGAAGTTGCCGAACCAAAGCTGATCGTCTGTTGCCGCCGAGACGGTTGTTTCCTGCGTGCTGCGCCCGGCATCTCCACGTCGAGGCTGGTCTACCAAATAAACTCCAAATCCTCGGCGCAAAAAAATATTCTGAAATCCTTCACGTCCGTCCGGCGTGCTTTCCCATGTTTTGGAGAACCGTCCGGCCCCATGCAGGAAGACCAGAGGCAGTTTGTGGGCGTTCACCGGAATCTGATAAAAGACGTAGGCATGATCTCCATGCAATGTTTGCCCCGCGGGATTTGTCGGGGTACGGGGGTCAAACGTACCGGGTGTTGTGATAATTTTTCCCCCTGCCGCGAAACTCCCTTGCTCCTGAATCATCAAGGGGGGCAACTTGTCCTTGGCCGTGGCGTCTCCCGCTGGTAAGCAGAGTCCGACGGAAAGCGCCAGTACGGTTACGAAATACTTTATGTGCATCGTTGTATCCTTATATTATAAGCTGTTACCGGGCGTTATACTGCTCATCGCTGACCTGTTCCATCCACGTCACACTTTTGCCGTCCAGCCGTTCGCCTATGGCGAGATGCGTCATGGCGGCATCCGGGGCCGCGCCGTGCCAGTGCTTGACGTTGGGCGGACACAGCACCACGTCCCCTTGCCGGATGAACTGTACCGGGCCTCCCCATTCCTGGGTCAGCCCGACGCCGGACGTAACGAGCAAGGTTTGGCCCAACGGGTGGGTGTGCCAGTTGGTGCGCGCACCCGGCTCAAAGGTGACGTAGGAACCGTAGACGCGCTGTGGTGCCTGTGTTTCAAATGCCGGATCAACGCGGACATTGCCTGTAAAATTCTGTCCGGGTGCCGTGGACGAAGGGCGGGAACCTGCCGGAATCACGAGTTGCCCCTGAGCTTCAGCATGAGTTAGGGGGCACGGTCATAACCCCGGAAAACAGCAGGCAAGGACGAAAAGGGAAAGGCGTTTCATGGCATTCTCCGTGAAAAGTTCGGCGATAGGGGAGGGCGTTAACGTCCTCCCCCATGAGTCGTGTTATCGGCGATAAGCTATTTCAGATTCTTGCCGTAGAAGTCCGTGAGCTTGGCAACGGCCTGATCCACATATTCGGGTACAAAGTAGGTCTGGATATGCGTGGCTCCGGGAATCTTGAAGAGTTCCTTGTCCCTGGTTCCCGTCGCCTTCTCAAAGGCTTCCTCGGACATGTACAGCGTATCGGCCTTTTCCCCGGCCATCATGAGCAGCGGCACATTGATAAGTTCGATGTTGTCGGTGGCGTCCCAGCTCATCAAATCCATGAGGCTGCTGGTCGTATAACGGAAGGTGGAATTGGGATGCCGATGCGTCTTTCCGTAATATACCATGCCTTCGCGGTAGAGATCCGTGGGAATCTTGCTGATGCTTTCATCCGTCAGTGCATCAAAATCAACGTTGCCCAAATAGCCGATTTCCCCTGTGGCGGCTTCCCTGGCGCGGGCGTCGGAAGCTTCCTTCAGGCGCGTCTGGATGGAATCAAGCTGCGTGTTCATGAAGCCATTACGCCTCACCTGCCCGGAATTGAACATACTCAGCGTGGCTACTGCCTTGAACCGTTTGTCGGACTTGGCGGCGTTCAGCGTATAGCCGCCACCGCCGCAGATGCCCAGAGCGCCGATGCGATTGGCGTCTACGCCGGGATAGGCGCTGATGTAGTCGGCCATGCCGTGGATGTCCTCCGTGCGGAACTGAGGCTTGTCCACATTGCGGGGAGTCCCCTCACTGGCTCCCTGATAGGAAGCGTCCGCCGCGATGGTGATATAGCCTTTTTCCGCCAGCCGTTGGGCATAAAGTCCGGCCACCTGTTCTTTGACGCCTCCGTTGGGATGGGCCACCACGACGGCGGGATATTTTTTCGTGGCCTCATATCCGGCGGGAGTGTAGACGTTGGCCGTAATTTTCAGGCCGTTCAGAGTATAGGTGACGGGATGGATGTTCACTTTTCCTTTGACGTTTTCCATGATGGCTCCTTTATAGACAAGACCAAACGGATTGTTTTCAGACGCATTCGCAACACATGCAAAAGCAAGAGATGATGCCACTGCCAGAGTTGTCAGAAGTGTTTTTTTCATGACTGTCTCCTGTTCCATAAATGTTATAGTGTTATTTGGATTGCATCCTGTTTTGCAAGACGGTGTTCAGGGCCTTTTCCGCCAGTTCCGCTTCCGTCTTGCCTACTTTCGTTTCAAGGACGGCGACAAAGGCTTTCATCTGATCTTCGCTCCATCCGACCACCAGACAGCAGTTCAAATGAGAGCGCAGTTGGGCTTCTGCCGGGAGACTGGCCAACGCGGAAACCGTGGCCAGCTCTCTCTCCTGGAAACTGAGGACATCACGGCTGAAGATGTCGCCGAAAAGATGTTCCTTCAAAAAGGTGTCGATGGCGGGCGCAAATTCATAGACCCGTCTGCTGGCGGGCCTGCCGATGACAGTGGTCTGATTCGCCGTACCGAGTTCGCGAATGTCTGCATTGTCGGGCAGCGGGGAGGCATCCCTGCCCATTTCATCCTCGATCCCCTGCGCCTTTCGTTCGTCAAGCAGGGCGATGAAGGTGTTCAGACCCGTCAGGCTGCGGGGGAAGCCCGTGTAGGCGTACATCTGAACAAGGACTTCTCTGATTTCGTTGACCGTCATGCCGTGTTGCAAGCCTTCCGCAAGAGCGCCCTTCAGTTTTTCCGTATCGCCTTTTGCGGTAAAAGCCGCTATAGGGATGATGCTTTGTTGTTTGCCGCTCAATGCCGATACGGAGTGCGTACTTTCGGCGTGTGCCATCGCCGGCAATCCCATTGCTACAGTACAGCATACGCCCAGAAGGGCCGTAATTATCTTGGAAAACACTGGAACCTCCTTGCTGATGTGTATCAAGGCATTTTTCTTTTGTTGATGACAAAGTAAAATTTCCTCGGTCGCGAAACTATACATAATCTGAGCTATTCTTTGCCTATTTCGCTCGGAACTGCTTGTTTTTTGAAAAGGCCATGCCACGACAAGCGATTGATGCTTTCCTTTTTGAAATTCCAAAAGAATAACCGACAAAATACCTCAGCCATAGAGCCATTCAACAGAAAAACGAAATAAAAAGGCTGTATCTTCATTCTACTGTGAAAACAAAACAATCATATTCTATGACAGAACCTTAAAAAGCTAAAAAAGATGGCTGTGTCCTAGAAAACGGTTGATGTTTTATTTCTTTGAAATTCCAAAGAAATAACCAATAAAATTCCCCAATCACAGAGCCCACCAACGGAAATTTTTGAGAAAAAGCATATATTTTCAGTCTATTGGTGAAACAAAACAACCATGTGCTATGACAGAGCCAAAAGATAAGCGGGAAGCCCGCCAAGTGGTTCTTCCCGCTTATCTTTATGAAATGAGTCAATAGGTTATGAACGTTTTTTAGCTACATCCTTACGGGGAGGAGCTCCGAATTGACGCTTGTACTCTCTATTGAACTGTGAGCCGCTTTCATAACCAACCATAAGCGCCGCAGTACCGGCATCTTTTCCTTCAAGCAACATAAGCCGTTCGGCCTCATAAAGCCTTAGCCGTTTTTGGAATTGAAGAGGGCTGAGGCTGGTTACTTCCTTAAAATGCCGGTTGAATGTTGAGGGAGCCATATTGACATACCGGGCCAATTCTTCCATGCGAATCGGTGACGTGTAATTTTCTCTTAGCCACGAAATAGCTTGGGCGATCTGGTTTGCCTGTGTTCCGCTTGTGTTGAAAAGCCGCAGACATTTCCCCTGACTGCCGCAGAGCAGATAGTAATGGATTTCCCGAATAATCATGGGAGCCAAAACCGGGATTCGTGATGGTGTATCCAACAGCTCAACAAGGCGGGAAAAGGCCTGCAAAAGCTCCTTATTTACCTCATCTACTACGACAGGAGTCACTTCTCCTTCTTGGGCGGCAACTAAGGAAGGGGCTTCCGTAATCAACTGCGTGATAATGCGTCTGTCCAACTTTACGGAGAGCGAAAGGAACGGCGCCTGAGGCGAAGCATTCGTAATATGGAAGACGCCGGGCATATCAATACCGACAGTTACGCAGTGGAGCTCGCCATAATTTGCTTCATGGTCGCCAATCATGGAACGTTTGAACCCTTGGGCGACCAATGCAATCATAGGTGTATAAAAACATCTTATTGCAGAAGTGTTTTCATCATGACGGGTTAAGGCCAAACCTGAAATCGGGGTTTCCAGCCTGGATTGCTCAGGGAGCCATTTTAACAATTTTTCTTTGAGAGAACCGTTTAGTTCATGTAGCTGTGCCGATTCACTCATATTGCTTACTCCATTTAGGTCAAACGGTGATCAATCCACAGGAGCCGTGTCCATACCAAAATAGCTTTTCGTTCTATGTTTAAAATGGTTATAGCATGACTGCGTGGAAACTTGTATGCCTCATTCGCCAGTAAGATTGCCTCATTCGCTCGGCAAGTACATTGAGGGAGCCTCAACCGACCAGACTTCATAGAGTCCCGTCAAAACAATGTCCCCCGGTATCCATGCACTGGACAATAAATACATGGGGGCTGTAAGAAGCCGTTTGCGTCATCTCCGGTTAGCCCCGGCAAAATCCCGTACCGCATTTACCCCGCAAAAGAGCCCTATTGTGAGGCACAGCCCGCTGATAAGCCAGAGGGCATGTGCAGGCTTACCGCCAGAAGAATATCCCTGCCTGTGGCGATACGAATATCTGTCCAAAGCATCAGGTATCCGTAGGCCAGTAGGCAAATGAGGGAAAACAGCTATATTGGCACCAGATTGGCGTATTGAATTTTGGCGGCAAGGTATTGCGCTTCCTTCACCACGCCATCTATGAACCGTGCTTGAGCGGCGGCAGTTTCCTTTTCAGCGGCAACGACCATACCGTCTATGATGGTTCTGGACGCTCCGGTGATTTATAAAGGTTCTGTCATAGTACATGGTCGTTTCATCTCCACAGCACGGTGAACATACAGCCTGTTCTCCAGTTTTCCCCTTGGCGGGCTTCATGGCTGAGGTGTTTTGTTGGTTATTCCCTTGGAACGCCATAGAAAAAGGCATCAACCTTTTTCTATGACACAGCCTTTATAGTACGTTGATACTCCATCGCGGCCAGCAACGGCCAGAGGGCACCGTCCTCCCTGAGATTCAATCTGTTGCCGAACTCACGCAGAAGGGCCGCTTCAAGGGGCTTGACCAAATGCCCGCTTCCGGCACCCATACGGACGTGACGGACAACGCCCCCCAAAAAATGATACTTTTCCCCTCCATTTCAGCAGAGGGCTTTTCCAAGAGTACGGCAATATCCGATAACCTCCACGCCGTTGTACGCGAGGCAAGAGTGGCTGTTTTCGATAACAGCCACTCCTGCCTGCCACCATACGCTGCGACTGACGGGAACGGGAGCAAGTACATGGGCAAACAAAACGAAGCATTATTGGGGATATGTTACGCGGGATACATCATCCGCTGCCCATGAGTCTTCAGATGCATAATGATGAACTTGTATATAACCACACTCTTTGGAAGTATTTTACCTCCAATGACGGCAAAACCTCATGGGGAGCTGTAGCAGACGGCTTGAAAAAATAGGCAATAAATTTGGAAAATCGTTCATTTCCCCCTCCAGAATTTCTGCCTATATGGAATCCATAACGACACTGATTTCGTGGAGGGAAAAATGAACGCCAAAAAGGATTCCATGACACTCGGACGCCGCCAGTTTCTTGCCGGCAGGGCTGGCACTTGGAGCCGCCGCTCTTCTGTCCCATTCCATGAATGGCATGGCCTATGCCGCAGATACAAACGCAGCGCCCGATACCCAAGGGGTTACGGCAGGACAAACAAATGGAACATCGGAAGCTCGGCTCGCTGGAGGTTTCCGCCATCGGCCTCGGCTGCCTGCCTATGGTGGGATACTACGGCGGTAACTATGAAAAAAGGAACATGGTCGCCCTGATCCAGCCGGGCCGTTCTGAACGCGGCCGTGACGTTCTTCGACACCGCCGAAGTTTACGGCCCCTAT